>Ga0307379_10000353_pt1 | contig 78682 bp, 86 predicted proteins | sample UN2MG_FD_202237 | JGI IMG/M metagenome (GOLD analysis project Ga0307379, IMG submission 202237) | Soil microbial communities from Risofladan, Vaasa, Finland - UN-2 | ecosystem: Environmental > Terrestrial > Soil > Coastal area > Acid sulfate soil | place: Finland: Risofladan, Vaasa | collected... | reverse complement strand
AGTGCAGGGAGAGGTGCCCCGAGGAGATCTCGCCATACGACGTCATCCTCGTGCTGAGGAACTTGGCGTACCGCGCTGGCCTCAACTACCCCGGGGGATACGACGACTTCATCAACGGCATATTGGAGCGTGGCTTCATCTCTGAGCCTCAGGAGGTCAGGGCACGCGGGGGCGGGAAGCTGAGCCGTGGGGCTCTAGGGCTCCCCGGAGTCAAGGGCCCCAAGGATATGGGCGTCTTCAGGGGCATCGTCGAGAAGATAATCGAGGCAGGTAAGGGTAATTGAAGTACGCGTTATATCTGGGATGCACCGTCCAGTCGGACCAGTACGGGTTCGAGGCTTCCGTGAGGGAGACTCTGCCGAAGCTAGGCGTGGAGCTGGTCGACATGGACGACGTAAGCTGCTGCGGCTTCCCGGCGCTAAGCAGCGTATCCGTGACTGGGTGGCACTATCTATCAGCTAGGAACCTGGCGATAGCCGAGAAGATGGGGCTAGACGTCCTCCCCCTCTGCAACGGCTGCCACCTCTCCTTCATAGAGACTATTCACGCGTTGGAGGCGGACCCTGGACTAAAGGAGATAGTCAACAGGAACCTTGAGAAAGAGGGCTTGCACTACGAGGGAACCGCCAAGGTTGTTCACCTCATCGAGGTCCTTCACGACGTAGTTGGGGTAGAGGGTATAAGTGAAAAAGTGAAGACGAGGCTGGAAGGCGTCAAGCTGGCGGCTCACCCCGGCTGCCACGCGATAAGACCCAGCGACCTGCAGAAGGTGGACGACGCTGAGAACCCGCAGAAGCTGGACACCCTGATCAAGGCCCTCGGCGCCGAAACCTTCGACTACCCCGAGAAGATAGACTGCTGTGGTTCACAGCTAGCCGTCTCGTCTGGCAGGAGCACCTTGAAGATCGCGGGTGAGAAGCTTCAGGCGGTCCAGTCCTACGGCTTCGACGGGCTAGTCACTACGTGCCCCTTCTGTTTCAAGATGTACGACGGCAGACAGAGGGCGATAAAGGGGGCCATAGGGGACCGCTCGCTTGAGGTTCCGGTATTCTACTACACCCAGATCCTTGGGCTCGCCTTGGGCTCCTCGCCTGAGAAGCTGGGGCTCCAGATGAACCAGAGCCCAGTGGATGGCGTTGTCAATAAAATCCTCGGAGACGATGAGTAATGGGTAAACCTGTTCTAGTTATAGGCGGAGGCGTCGCTGGTATCCAGGCCGCCCTTGACCTCGCAGACCGTGGGCTCAAGGTCCACCTCGTCGAGAAGTCGCCGAGCATAGGCGGCGTGATGGCTCAGCTCGACAAGACGTTCCCCACCATGGACTGCAGCATCTGCATCCTCGCCCCAAAAATGATAGAGTGCTTCAGGCACCCAAACATCACCATCCACACCCTCAGTAAAGTCACTGGAGTGTCAGGGGGACCCGGCGACTTCAAGGTGAAGGTGCTTAAGGAGCCACGCTCCGTGGACGCGTCCAAGTGCACAGGCTGCGGCGTCTGCAGCGAGAAGTGCCCCACCAAGGTAAAGGACGAGTGGCAGGAGGGCCTCACAGAGAGGAAGGCTATTCACATCATGTTTCCACAGGCGGTGCCACTAATAGCATGCATCGACAGGGACAACTGCCTCTACTTCCAGAAGGGCATATGCCAAGTCTGCTCCAAGGTCTGCCAAGCCGGAGCCATCGACTACGAGCAGAAGGCGGAGGAGATCGACCTAGACGTCTCTTCAATAATCGTGGCGACGGGCTTCCAGGAGTACGATCCCAGCGAACTGGGCGAGTACGGCTACAGCCGCTTCGAAGACGTCATCACAGCCAAGGAGTTCGAGCGGCTGGTCTGCGCGTCCGGCCCGACGGGAGGCCACCTGAACAGGCCCAGCGACGGGAAGCTTGCCCACAGAGTCGCGTTCGTCCAGTGTGTAGGCTCCAGGAGCCACCAGAAGGGCTACCCGTTCTGCAGCAGCGTGTGCTGCATGTACGCGACGAAGGAGGCCGTGCTCATCAAGGAGCACGAGCCTGCGTCGGACGTCACCATATTCTACATGGACCTCAAGGTCTTCGGCCAGGGCTTCCAGGAGTTCGTGGACCGCGCCCAGTCTCACTGGGGAGTAAAATACATCAGGGGTCGGCCCGGCGAGATCAGGAGAAACCCTGTCACGAAGGACCTCACCGTCTGGTACGAGAACACCGACACGGGGGAGGTGGCCGAGAAGGAGGTTGACCTCGTGGTGCTCTGCACGACCATGATATCGAGGCCGGAGAACAAGGAGCTCGCCGACGTCCTCGGCCTAGAGCTTGATGAGTGGGGCTTCTTCGAGCCGCTGGACCCCGTCATGAACCCCATCGAGACGGACAAGCCGGGGATATTCATCTGCGGCTGCTGCCACGGCCCAAGGGACATACCTGAGTCGGTGGCGGAGGCCAGCGGCACGGCTGCATGCGCCGCAGAGACGGCGAGGAGGTACGGCCAATGAGCGAGGAGCCGAGGATAGGCGTCTTCGTCTGCCACTGCGGAATCAACATCGGGGGCTACGTGGACGTCCCGGAGGTAGTCAAGTACTCTATGACGCTGCCAGACGTCGTATACGCTGAACCCAACCTATACACGTGTTCATCTGATGGGCTCCAGAAGATCAAGGAAGCCATCGAGAATCATCGCCTGAACAGGGTTGTCGTGGCGTCGTGCACGCCTAGAACCCATGAGCCGCTTTTCCAGGGCGCCTGCGAGGAAGCCGGGCTCAACAAGTATATCTTCGAGATGGCGAACATCAGGGACCAGTGCAGCTGGGTGCACATGCACGAGCCCGAGAAGGCGACCCAGAAGGCTAAAGACCTGGTCAGGATGGCCGTCGCGAAGGCCAGGCTGCTGACTCCCGAGGAGGAGCCAGAGATCGACATCCATCCCACCGGGCTCGTAATAGGCGGCGGAGTCTCAGGCATGACCGCGGCTCTGTCTCTCATGAACCAGGGATTCAAGGTGCATCTGGTCGAGAAGGAGGACAAGCTGGGAGGAGCTCTCAACGAGCTGGGCACTCTGTTCCCCACCAACGTCAAGGCTAGCGAGGTGCTGAAACCCCTGATCAATGGCGTTGAGGAGAGCCCCGACATCGTTGTCCACCTCAACTCCACTGTGAAGGAGGTCAAGGGCTTCATCGGCAACTTCGAAGCCGAGATCGAGTCGAAGGAAGGCTCCGAGCTATTCGAGGTCGGCACCGTTATCGTCGCCACGGGGGCGGACTACCTGGACCCCGTGGGCCTCTTCGGCTACAGCGAGGTTCAGGGCGTCGTCACCCAGCTTGAACTTGAGCAGAAGATGAAGGAAGGCTCCCTGGGTGACGTGAAGTCCGTCGTCATGGTTCAATGCGCGGGCTCCAGGATCGAGGAGCGGCCCTACTGCAGCAGGATATGCTGCACGGAGGCCATGAAGAACGCTTCTCTGCTCAAAGAGGAGGACTCGGACAGAGACATATACGTCCTGTACCGGGACCTCCAGACCTACGGCATCGAGTACACCGAGATGGAGTGGGACGCCAAGCGGAAGGGTGTGAAGCTCGTCAAGTACGACAAGGCACGGCCCCCCGTGGTCACGGAGGGCGAGAGGGGCCCCGTGGTCAAGGTCTGGGCGTCTCTACTCAACGAGGAGCTGACCATCAAGCCGGACCTCGTGGTGCTTTCGGCGCCCCTGGTGCCCAACCCGGACAACAAGACGCTGAGCCAGCTGCTCAAGGTGCCCCTCAACCGGGACGGCTTCTTCATGGAGGCCCACGTAAAGCTGAGGCCGGTGGACTTCGCCACGGATGGCATATTCGTATGCGGCACGGCTCACAGCCCCAAGGAGGTGGCTGAGAGCATCAGCCAGGCTAAGGGCGCCGCGTCACGCGCCGGCATACCCATGGCCAAGGGCAGGCTCAAGACGGCGGCCATCACGAGCGTCGTCGACGAGGACAAGTGCTGTGGCTGCGGAACGTGCATCGAGATGTGCGCCTACAACGCGATAACGAAGAACGAGCGGGGGCTAGCCCAGGTAACCGCGGCGGTCTGCAAGGGCTGCGGCGTCTGCGGCGCCAGCTGCCCGGAGAGAGCCATCACGATGAGGCACTTCACCGACGAGGAGCTGGAGGCGCAGGGCCTCGCAGCCATAAAGGAGGCGTAGAGATGACGGACTTTGAGCCAAAGATCATAGGGTTCCTTTGTAACTGGTGCAGCTACGCGGGCGCAGACCTGACGGGCGTGAGCAGGATACAGTACCCCACGAACCTCCGGGTGATACGTGTCATGTGCAGCGGGAGGGTGGACCCTGCGCTGCCCCTGGGCTTCCTAGCGGAGGGCGCCGACGGCGTCATGGTCACCGGCTGCCACGTAGGGGACTGCCACTACATAGACGGCAACCTGTACGCTAGGCGCAAGTTTGGTCTGCTGAAGAGGCTCGTCGAGAAGACGGGGCTTGAGCCCGAGAGAGTGATGCTCGAATGGGTCTCGGCGTCGGAGGGGCAGAAGTTCGCGGACATAGTAAGCGAGTTCACCGAGAAGATACGTGGACTAGGGCCCATACCATGCGACGATGAGACCCGGCTGAACCTCCTCGCGGCGAAGGCGGCCTCCGAGGAGTATAGACTCCGGGCCCTCGTGGGCAAGGAGGAGAAGCTCGTGGAGAAGGGCAACGTCTACGGCGAGGAGATGACTCAGGAGGAGTTTGACGAGGTCATGAGCGAGGCAGTCGAAACAGAGTATACGCGGAACAAGATCAGGCTCATGCTATCGAAGGAGCCTCAGTCGGTCAAGGCGTTGGCCGAGAGGCTGGGGGAGGACCCCGGGAGGGTTCTGGAACACGTCGTCGCGCTGAGGCGGCGCGGGTGGATAGACCTGCTTGAGCTTGAGGGGAACACCCCGATATACACGACGCTGGAGATGGCGTAGATGGGCAAGGTAGGATCTGTTCTGGTGGTAGGCGGAGGAATCGCAGGCATACAGGCGAGCCTGGACCTAGCCGACTCGGGTTTCAAGGTATACCTGCTGGACAAGGAGCCGACCATAGGCGGCGTCATGACCCAGCTGGACAAGACTTTCCCGACGAATGACTGCGCCATGTGCATCCTCGCTCCCAAGCTGGTTGGCGCGGGGAGGCACCACAACATCGAGCTAGTCACGTACAGCGAGCTTCTGGACCTGAGAGGCGAGGAAGGAGAATTCACTGCGGTGATAAAGAAGAAGGCGCGGCGGGTCAACATCGAGAAGTGCACCGGCTGCGGCGACTGTGCCATGAAGTGCCCAGTCACCGCCATCGACATGTACAACGAGGGGTTTGGTGAGCGCGGAGCCGCGTACATCAAGTACCCCCAAGCGGTGCCGCTGGCCGCCACGATAGACAAGGAGAAGTGCATCGGCTGCGGCATCTGCGCCGAGGTCTGCAAGGCGGAGGCCATCGTATACGATGAGACTGACACGGAGGTGGAGCTTAAAGTGGGCTCAGTCATCCTCGCCCCAGGCTTCCAGGCCTTCGACCCGAGCATCCTCACAGAATACGGGTACGGCAGGTACCCCAACGTCGTCTCCAGCATGGAGTTCGAGCGAATACTGAGCGCCACCGGCCCCTACAGGGGGGTCGTGATGAAGCCCAGCGACGGCGAGACGCCGAAGCGAGTGGCCTTCCTCCAGTGCATAGGCTCCAGGGATGAGCGGGTCGGGAACCCCTACTGCAGCGGCGTCTGCTGCATGTACGCCATGAAGGAGGCTGTCATCGCTCAGGAGCACAACCCGGGGCTGGAGGCAACCATCTTCTTCATGGACCTCAGGGCCTTCGGGAAGGAGTTCGACGACTACTATACACGGGCCGAGGAGGAGCACGGCGTCCGGTTCATCAGGAGCAGGGTCGCCAGCACGCGGCAGGACCCCGAAGCCAAGGACGTGCTTCTGAGCTACGAGCTGGACGGAGAGATCAAGGAGGAGGCCTTCGACATGGTCGTCCTCAGCGTAGGGCTGAACGCGCCTGAGGACTCGGGTGAACTCGCCGACGCATGCGGAATCGAGCTGAACAAGTATGGCTTCGCGAAGACGACTCTCTTCAGGCCGCTTGAGACCACGAGGCCGGGAGTCTACGTCTGCGGCGCGTTCCATGGACCCAAGGACATACCCGACAGCGTGGCCCAGGCCAGCGGCGCCGCCGCCAAGGCTGCGAAGGCTATCTCGTCCGTCAGAGGCACCGAGGTTACCGAGGTCGAGTACCCCGAGGAGAAGGACGTGCTCTCCGAGGAGCCCCGCATCGGTGTCTTCGTCTGCCACTGCGGCATCAACATCGGCGGAGTCGTAGGAGTCAAAGAGGTCGTAGAGTACGCGAAGACTCTGCCCAACGTGGCGTACGCCGAGGAGAACCTGTATACGTGTAGCCAGGACACACAGGACAAGATCAAGGAGACCATACTGGAACACGATCTAAACAGGGTGATCGTAGCGTCTTGTACCCCACGGACCCACGAGCCCCTGTTTAGGGCCACCCTACAGGAGGCGGGGCTCAACCCCTATCTCTTCGAGATGGCCAACATAAGGGACCAGTGTAGCTGGGTCCACATGCATGATCACGAGGCAGCCACGGAGAAATCCAAGGTTCTCGTCAGGATGGCCGTCGCCAAGGCACGGCTGCTGGAGCCTCTGGAGAAGCCCATCATAAAGACGACCCCATCGGCCCTCGTCATCGGGGGTGGCCTCAGCGGCATGACCTCGGCGTTGGAGATAGCCGACCAGGGATTCGAGGTTCACCTCGTCGAGAAGGAGCCGGAGCTGGGTGGCAACCTCAAGCACATCAAGTTCGTGCCTGGAGGCGAGGACCCAGAGGAAGAGCTCAAGGCAATCGTCGACAGGGTCACTAGTCACCCCAAGATCAACGTGCACCTTAACACCCGGCTCGCGGAGGTGGACGGTTACATAGGCAACTTCGAGTCTACTCTGGTCAGCCCGGAGAAGGAGACCCAGGTGAAGCACGGTGTCGCCATAATTGCTACTGGCGGAGTCGAGTACAAGCCCATAGAGTACCTCTACGGCACGGAGGGAGTCATGACCCAGTTCGAGCTGGAGGATAAGCTGACCAAAGGCTACAGGCCGGAGACGGTGGCCATGATCCAGTGCGTCGGCTCCAGGTGCGAGGAGCGGCCATACTGCAGCAGGGTATGCTGCACGGGGGCCGTCAACAACGCGTTGAAGGTCAAGGAGCTGAACCCCGACGCCGACGTTTTCATCCTGTACAAGGACATGAGGACCTACGGCTTCAAGGAGGACTACTACAGGGAGGCCGCCGACAGGGGCGTCATGTTCATCAGGTACGAGGACGGCGACAAGCCGGTCGTCGAGGACGACGGAGGCCTGAAGGTCACGGTCACCGACCTCGTCCTGAAGGATAAGTTAGTCATCAAGCCCGACGCGGTGGTGCTCAGCGCCGCCGTGCTGCCGGGGGAGGACAACGGCAGACTCGCCGGCATGTTCAAGGTGCCCCTCAGCAAGGACGGCTTCTTCCTTGAGGCTCACATGAAGCTGAGGCCCTTGGACTTCGCCACCGACGGCGTCTTCCTCGCAGGCCTCGCCCACGGACCCAAGACCCTGGACGAGTGCATAAGCCAGGCCGCCGGGGCAGCCGCCAGGGCGCTCACCATCCTGAGCCACCCGACCATCGAGGTGGAGGGAGCCATCGCCAGGGTTGACGAGGAGCGCTGCAGCGGCTGCAGGATGTGCGCCAGCGTCTGCGAGTTCAACGCCATCGAGATGGTGGAGGACGAGGACGGCAAGATACACAGCCACGTGATACCCGAGGTCTGCAAGGGCTGCGGCGTATGCGTAGCCACCTGCCCGTCCGGCGCCATCACCGCCGGCCACTTCACCGACCAGGAGATACTTAGTCAGGTGCGCGCAGCGTTGGAGGAGGTGAAGGCATGACCGGCTTCGAGCCACACATCGTCGGCTTCCTCTGTAACTGGTGCAGCTACGCTGGGGCCGACTTGGCGGGCGTGAGCAGGTTCCAGTACCCGCCCAACGTGAGGATCATAAGGGTGATGTGCAGCGGTAGGGTACACCCGGCCCACATCTTGGTGGCGTTCAGGAGTGGCGCCGACGGCGTCCTCGTCGCGGGATGCCACCCACCCAATGACTGCCACTACATAAGCGGGAACCTGAAGACGAAGCGCCGCGTCGTGCTCCTCAAGAGAGTCATGGCCCAGATGGGCATGGAGCCGGAGAGGCTGAGGCTGGAGTGGATCAGCGCGGCGGAGGGTGAGAAGTTCGCACGCACCATCAGGGAGTTCACGAAGCAGCTCAAGGAGCTGGGCCCGAGCCCGGTTCCCGTGGCGCTAGCGACGCAGGAGGCTGACTAGGATGGAGATAACTTTCACGCGGGAAGCCAAGGAGTTCAGGAACCAGATAATGGCGGTAGAGGGCGCGGAGAAGCTCATGCACTGCTACCAGTGCGGAACCTGTACCTCTGATTGCCCCATCGCTAAACGCGTCCCCGAGTTCAGGCCGAGAAGGATCGCGCGGCTGGCCATGTACGGCCAGAAGGAGAGGCTCTTCGAGGGAGACCTCCTCTACCTTTGTGCGGGGTGCTACACATGTTACGAGCACTGCCCCCAGGAGGTGCACGTCAGCGAGATAGTGTCCGCGCTGCGGAAAACGGCTCTGGACGAGGGCCACCTCCTGCCCGGCTTCAAGGCGCTGATGCAGAGCGTCGCCGAGATGGGTTACATCTACGAGATAGACGAGTTCGAGAACGAGATGAGGGAGGACGACGACCTGCCCCCCGCGCCTGAGCCCGACACGGACGGCATCGAGGCCATAATGGCGGCCACTGGGTTCCTCGATAAGGTGGAGGCGAGCCGGCGATGAAGTACGCGTTCTTCGTTGGCTGTACCACCCTCTCGAGGCTCCCAGGCTACGAGAAATCCGCGAGGAAGGTGGCGGAGAAGCTGGGCGTCGAGCTGCTCGACATGCCCGGCTCGGGGTGCTGCGGCACGACGTACCTGGAGACCCTGGACCACAAGACGGCGCTGGCGATGGCTGCCCGAAACATCGCGATAGCCGAGGAGATGGGGCTCGACATAGTCACCGTCTGCAACGGCTGCACGGAGGTCCTCACCAAGACCAACAAGGAGCTCAAGGGGAACCCGGAGCTCAAGGCCGAGATCAACGAGGTGCTCGCCGAGGCGGGCAAGAAGTACATGGGCACCGTGGAGGTGAAGCACTACGTCAAGATGCTCAAAGACGACGTCGGGCTGGACGCCATCAAGGAGAAGATGGAGCGCAGCCTCAGCGGCCTCAAGGTTGGGAGCCACTACGGCTGCCACATGTTCAAGCCAGCCGAGGTGATGGAGGGTGAGGACCCCGAGAACCCCACCGTCATGGACGAGCTGGTGGCCTTGACTGGCGCCGAGCCCATCGAGTACCCGAACAAGCTGGAGTGCTGCGCCGGCCCCGTGATGGGTGTACGGGAGAACGTCACCTGGAGCGTGGGGCTGGACAAGGTAAAAACCGTTAAGAAGTACGGGGACACGCTGGCGACGGCGTGCCCCTTCTGCTACCTGACCTTCGAGCGTTGCCAGCTCATGGAGGAGGAGTCACCCGGGCTGCCAGTGATTCATCTACCGCAGCTGCTGGGCCTCGCCATGGGCCTCGACGCGGATGACGTGGGGCTTGGACACAACAAGGTGGACGCCAAGGGCATCCTGGAGAAGCTGAGGTGAACGATATGAGCAAGCTTAAACTAGGTTTCTACTGGGGCGCAAGCTGCGGAGGCTGCGAGATCGCCGTCCTCGACATAGACGAGGCCATCCTCACCGTCCTCGAGATCGCGGAAGTCGTCCTATGGCCGGTCGCCATGGATACCAAGTACAAGGACGTTGAGGCCATGGAGGACGGGTTCATGGACATCCTCTTCTTCAACGGAGCCATCAGGAACTCGGAGCAGGAACACCTCGCCAAGCTACTGAGGAGGAAATCCAAGACGCTGGTTGCCTTCGGGTCCTGCGCCCACACAGGCGGAATACCCGGACTAGCCAACCTGGCCGACCGTGAGCAGATCTTCGACAGGGCCTACCTGTCTAGTCCTTCAACGCCGAACAAGCCGAGACACGTCCCGACCACCGAGGTGGAGGTGCCCGAGGGAAAGATCACCATCCCCCGGTTTTACGACACCGTGATGCCGCTGAACAAGGTCGTCGACGTCGACTACTACCTGCCCGGCTGTCCGCCACCCACGCCGCTGGTGCTGGCCGCCGTCAAGGCGATAGCCGAGGGTAACCTCCCTCCGGTGGGGTCGGTGATCGCGCCGGAGCTTTCAGTCTGCGACCAGTGCCCACGCGAGAAAGAGGATAAACGGATCACGGAGATCAAGCGCATCATCTACGAAGAGCCTGAGCCCGACAAATGCCTTCTTGAGCAGGGCTTCATCTGCATGGGCCCGGCGACGCGGGCTGGATGCGAGGCCCAGTGCATCAAGGCAAACATGCCTTGCACTGGCTGCGGAGGGCCGTGCCCGGGAGCCATCGAGCAGGGCTCGGCCATGATATCGGCTCTTTCCACTGTCCTGGGGTTGGCGTCTGAAAAGGAGGAAGGCTTCGACCCCGAGGAGGTTATGGAACAACTAAAAGACCCCGTCGGTACGTTCTACAAGTACTCGCTTGCCGACAGCATCATACACAGGAGGATAAAGAAGTGAAGCGGATAACGATAGACCCGATCACGCGGCTCGAGGGCCATGGCAAGATAGAGATATTCCTCAACGACCAGGGAAACGTCGAGAACGCGTACCTCCAGATACCGGAGCTCAGGGGTTTCGAGAGGTTCTGCGAGGGCAGAAAGGCCGAGGACATGCCCATCATAACTCCCCGAATATGTGGCGTATGCCCCGTCGCCCACCACCAGGCGGCGGCGAAGGCGCTTGACGCGGCGTTCAACGTGGAGCCCACCGAGACCGCGAAGAAGCTCAGGGAGCTCCAGTACACTGGTTACTACATCTACGACCATACGCTCCACTTCTACTTCCTCGGCGCCCCAGACTTCGTGGTTGGGCCCGACGCGCCGGCTGCGAAGCGGAACATCTTCGGTGTGCTGGAGAAGGTGGGTCTCGATGTGGGGAAGGAGGTAATCAAGCACAGGGCGTACGGCCAGAAGATCACCGAGATTCTCGGCGGCAAGGCCACGCACCCGACGTGCTGCATACCGGGCGGCATCAGCAAGGGGCTGAACGAGGAGGAGCGGCAGCAGATCGAGGACATGGCGCGGAGCAGCGTCGAGTTCGCGAAGTTCACGCTGCAGGTCTTCAACGACGTTGTGCTGGCTAACCAGGACTACGTTAACATGATCCTCAGCGAACCCTACCAGCTGGACACCTACAACATGGGCCTCGTAGACAAGAACAACCACGTTAACTTCTACGACGGCGACATCAGGGTAACCGACCAGAAGGGCAAGGAGTTCGATAAGTTCCAGGCCCACCAGTACTTGGACAAGATCGTCGAGCGCGTGGAGCCTTGGACCTACAGCAAGTTCACTTATCTGAAGGAGGTGGGCTGGAATGGGTTCACAGACGGCCCCGACAGCGGCATCTACCGCGTCGGGCCCCTCGGCAGGCTCAACGCCGCCGAAGGCATGACGACGCCCCTAGCCAACGAGGAGTATAAACGAATGTACGAGACCCTCGGAGGCAAGCCGGTTCAGTCCACCCTCGCCTTCCACTGGGCTAGACTCGTGGAGCTCCTCCATGCTTGTGAGCGTACGCTGGAGCTATCGTTGGACCCTCAGATCACCGACACCGATCTGAGGAACCCCGTCGGCGAGCCCGGTGAGGGAGTCGGCGTCATAGAGGCTGCACGAGGCGTTCTTGTGCATCACTACAAGCTGACGGAGGATGCCCTCGTGGAGAAAGTCAACCTCATCGTAGCCACCACACACAACTACGCAGACATCAACATGAGCATCAGAGACGCAGCCAAGGGGCTCATCAAGAACGGTGAGGTCAACGACGGCCTCCTCAACATGGTTGAGATGGCGTTCAGAGCCTACGACCCTTGCTTCGGCTGCAGCACCCACAGCCTACCCGGACAGATGCCCCTAAAGGTTAACCTCAGGTCCAGCGACGGCTCAATCCTCAGAACCATCGAGAGGAAGTAGGCGCAAGTGAGGACCCTCGTCATAGGCGTGGGCAACCTCATCCGCTGCGACGACGGTGCCGGCATCCACGTAGTCAACAGGATAAGGGAGAGAACCGCCAGCATCGACACCCTGGATGTGGCCCTCGGCAGCATCGAGATCCTTGAGGCCATGAAGGGCTACGAGAGGGTCATCATAGTGGACGCCATAGAGACGGGTGCCGAACCCGGCACGGTTTTTCATGTAAACATATCATGGGATGAGAAGCCGCCGGTGATAACACACAGCCACGGCGTAGACCTAGTGACGACCATAGAGCTCGGGCACCGTCTCTTCCCGGACGAGATGCCGGGCGACATCAGAATAATCGGCATCGAAGCGGAGAACACATTTACATTGACAGAGGTCTGCACAGAGAAAGTTCAAGCCGCCATAGAGAAGGTGGTTGAGGAAATCCTGCGAATAGAATAGGAGGAGAAACACGACGTGACAAGATCTGGGATAGTCTTAGCTGGGGGATCGTCCACGAGGGTCGGAGAGGACAAGGGTCTCCGCCGCCTCGCGGGCAAGCCCATCGTCAACCACATCGTCGAAAGGATACGAGACCACGTCGACGAAGTCATCGTCGTCGTTTCCTCGGAAGAACAGAGAGAAAAATATCTGCAGGCTGTGGACGGCGTCCTCGTCGTGACAGACATGTACCCTGAGGGCTCGCCTCTCGTCGGCCTCATGACGGGGCTATCATATTGCAAGTATGCGTACGCGTTCGCCGTCGCATGTGACATGCCGTTCATCTGCGACGAGGCGGTGGAGATGCTGTTCGCCGAGGCCGAGGGCCACGACGGCGCTGTCTTCGAGAAACCCAACGGCTGGATAGAGCCCCTCGCAGCAGTCTATCACGTTGAAACAGCTCTCAGGGAGGCCGAGCGACTCTACAGAGAGGGTGACTTACGGGTTCGGATGATCTTGCTGAGTCTCGATGATGTGTCACTCATCCCTGTGGAGAGGTTGAGGGGTGTTGACCCGGAGCTGCTTACGTTCTTCGACACCGACTCTAAGGAGCGGTTCGAGGAGGCCGAACGGATCATCAGGGCGATGTCCGAGAAATAGAGTTTTTAATACTGATATATACCGTTTCCACTCGGAGGCTTCAGAGTATAGGTTATATTAACATTTACTCTTAGAATACATGCGATGGAAAACAGGAAGATCATGGCTCTGGGGAAGTCGTCTCTCGTCATCTCTCTCCCCAAGGACTGGCTGAAGATGAACAACGTCGGCAGAGGAGACGTCGTATCCCTCGAGACCCTGCGCGACCTCTCCCTTGTGGTACACCCCACCATGAAGACGGGGGAAAGGGAGAAGAGGAAGATCGTCGTCATCGAGCCCGACGAGGAAGAGGATACCATCACACGGATCGTCATAGGGTGCTATCTCAACGGCTACAGCACGATCCAGCTCACATCGAAGAAGATCTTCACGACTAAACAACAGAAAGCCATCAGGAACGTCGTGAAGTCCCTCTACCTGAGGATCATCGAGTCCCACGCAAGCGAGGTGATCCTCCAGACCCTCATGGACGAGTCCATGGCTTCAGTAGAGCAGGGCTTGGACCGAATGCACCTCATCACCCTCTCGATGTGTGAGGACATACTCGTGGCCATGGAGACGTGGGACGGCGACCTCGCAGGCTCAGTTCTATCCCTGGAGGACGACGTGGACCAGTTCATGTACTACCTGATCCGTTTGATACGGTGTGCCGCCATCAATCCCTCCCTCGCTGGGAAACTGGGCCTGGATATTCTCGACTGTCTTGACTATCAGAACCTCGTGGACAGGATAGAGCGTGTCGCCGACCACACCACGAACATCGCTCAGCATTTAGTGAACTTGGTTGAGCACCAAACCGTGATCCCCCTTGAGGTCTGGGCTGTTTTCATAGAGGTGGCCCGCATCTCGTTCGACTCCTATGAGAAGGCAGTGGAGGGCTTTATTTTAAAGACAGTGCAGGACAGCAACATCATTATTAACAATCAGGAGAAGGTTGGCCAGCTTCTCAGAAAAATATCTCCACTTCCTATCTTCGGGATCAACGATAGGGTTGTGTTTCTTGAGCTGTCCGCCATCAGGGAGAACATCATGAGGATAAGCGAGTACGCCGCAGACATAGCTGAGATCATCATCGACAGGGCATACAAGCCTGAGGAAAGCTAGGCTCAACTTCGCCACTTCCTCTGCTGCCGTCATGGCGTGATTGAGCCGAGCCAACCACAGCTATGAGGATTAAAATACTTTTCATGGCTCAATCAACGTTGAAAGTACCCTGATACTCGTATTATTTCATATACGTGTATATACAACAATACTGGAACGTTTAATTGACCGCCTTTGAATCTCCATCCTGACCAAGAATGGCGCAAAACTGGTACAAGGAAGCGGAGAAGGCCCTAGAGCCCGGTGATGCCATACGGAAAAGTTACCCCGGTCGCCTCGACGGGGGAAGTGGGTATCTGATTATCTCGAACAAGCGCCTGATGTTCCAGAACGTGAAGGGGTTCCTGTCCAAGAAATACAACATAACCATGAACGTGCCCCTCGAGGGCATCAGCAAGGTTGTCGTCACGGAAGGCAACGCCATTGAGATCGACACAGCCGACAAGAAATACGTAGTGGATCCAGACGAGGTTCCGGCAAGAATAATCCTGAAGAGCATCACCGAGGCCAAGGGCTAAGCCTAATGCCCAATGGGGGCGTGTATCCCCCCTTTTTTGTTAAGTCCAATATATCTACTCAAATTATCCTAGTATCTGTCCTCGCAGTTTCTCTGCTGCTCCCCGGTCTCTCACGCCCTCGATGACAGTGACGCCGGAGACCAGTACGCTGCCCTTGACTTTTTCCTTCTCGAAGCTTGTCCCCAGCCTTCCCTTGACGGTAATCGTGTAACCAAGACTATCCAGTTTGTCGTTGATTAACTCTAGATCTAATTCCATTTCATACTCGGGCGAGAAGATCCATACCCTTCTCCCCTCCCTTCCACAGATCTCCTCGACACGAGTCTCATCGGGCTCTGCCTCTATTGGTTCCAGGTATCCGCTGCACACCTGACAGTTCTCGGCTTTAGCTAGCTGCACCTTCTCGATGGACAGCTCCCTCAAGTCCGCGAAGAGGAGCTTGTTCGCGAGGACCGGCGTCTCTCCGAGTAACAGCCTTATGGTCTCGCTCACCTGTACGCTGGCGATTAGGCTTATTACCGAGGGGTGTACGCCCAGGACGGCGCAGCTGGGGAGGTCTGCGTCGTCTATGCCGCCTTGGAAGCACTCTAGGCACGCGGTCTCGCCGGGGATTATGGTGGACGCGTTGCCCACCTGCATGATCACCGCGCCGTGAACGAACGGTGTTCCCGATCTCTGGCACGCCCTGTTGACCGCGTATCGGGCGGCCATGGAGTCTAGGCCGTCCACCACGATGTCCGCCCCCTCGATGATCCTCTCAGCGTTACCATAAGTTACGGAGAGGGGGACAGGCTCCACCTCGATGAAGGGGTTTATCCGATGCAACCTATCCATCGCGGCCTCGACCTTGGGCAGACCAATCTGGTGAACGCCGTATAGGTGCTGCCTCTGCAGGTTCGAGATCTCGACGACGTCTCTGTCGACGACCCTGATGTTGCCTACGCCCATAGACGCCAGCTGCGTGAGTATGGGGCTGCCGAGGCCCCCCGCCCCTACGACGCATACCTTCGCCTTCTTGAGCTTCCTCTGGCCTTCTAGGCCGAACTCCTTGAGAACGATCTGCCGCGAGTAGTAGTCCAGCTCCTCTTCTGTGAAGCCTTTGGACGTTGGGTTAGACATGGTTATTCCATTCACTGGACACGAATTAAACCCTAGCCTCTATGCGCGGGTCTTTTATCGCTAATCATCCACGTCTACATGGGTCTAAATGTCTGTCAGGAAGGTTGAGATAACGCGGATAAGGAGCGACGGCTCGACGGAGACCCTGGAAGACTCGGTGGCGTCCGACGCCGCCGTGTGTGTCTTCGTCGACGGCGAGTTCTACAGGACCCTCGTAGCCTCACCCGAGATGCTTGAGGAGCTGGTGGTCGGGCACCTCTACACCGAGGGCGTCGTCTCATCACACACAGACATCGTTGAGCTCACCGTCCAACCGGAAAGAGTCGACGTGTCTCTCAGATACCCAGTCAACCTCTCCGAGATAACGATGGGGAAGAGCCGGCTCCTTACCACCGCCTGCGCGGCCTCCCCGGGATTCAGACCGGGCTCCGTCAGAATGGTCCAGCCCGTCGAAGACTTGGACGCCGCCCTGATCCACGGCGTCGTAGACGAGCTTAACAGGATGAGCACGGTGTTCAGGGAGACTGGTGGCACCCACAGCGCGCTCATACACCATAGGGACGATGGCGTCGTGGCTTTCGCCGAGGACGTTGGCAGGCACAACGCCCTCGACAAGGTGATAGGGAGGTGTCTGCTCGACGGCGTCGATCTCAGTCGGTGTGTGCTTGCGTCCAGCGGCCGGCTGGCTGGGGAGATGGTGTTGAAGGCCGCCGCGGCGGGGATACCGGTGGTCTGCTCCGTTTCGGCGCCTCTGGCGTCCGGGATAAGGGTTGCAGAGGAAGCGGGGATAAGACTCGTAGGCTTCGTCCGTGGGCGCAGGATGAACCTTTACGCCTGAGATGCTGCTGGTCCAAGTGGATCTCGGTTGTTACCTCCTGTAGGTCAGATCTGTTTTTTCTTTACGTGTATGCGTGGCTACAGGTATTTCAGCAGGTGCTCGCCCCCACGATTGACGCGAGGACCCTGATCAGGGCTCTGAGCGTGTTTCCCCTGGCTCTCTTCACGATGGACGCGGCGAAGGGGGAGGCTAACACGACTCCTAGAGACGTTGCTGCGATCGTCGATGCTTCGACCTGGCCCCGTAGGACTATGTACGTGGCGAAGCCTATGAGGCTCACGAGGGTCTCGGACAGTGTCTCGAAGGCGGCTAGCGCCCGTTTTCCCTCAGCCGTCAGGCCCGCCGGGGTTGGCAGCAGGAGCACAAGCAGCGTCAGCGCCACGACTGCTAAGAAAGGGCTGGAGAACCCGAGGCGATTACCCATAGAGACCTTAGATACAACAATGGAGAACCCCTTTTAAACCTCATAAAACGGGTTCACGGCAGTCTCCGGGGCTTCGCAGCCATCAAGCCCGCTATGACTCCTACCACGGGGAAAGCGATGGACGCGAGAAGCGCCTCGCTGTACCCGCCGAACAGGTCGTACGCGACGCCGTAGGGCAGGGGACCCAACGCGGAGCCTATCACCCCAGCCATCATGGTGACGCCCCTGATGGTGCTCAGGTGCCTCCGCCCATAGTAGTCCGGCCAGATCACTCCACCCACTATTCCCTGCAGCGCCATCTGGACCCCCACGAGCACCCCGTAAACCATGACCAGCGTCACGCTGTCCGCCAGGTACAGTGCCACCATGGAGCCGAGCATCAGCGCCTGGCTGAAAGCGACGAGGTACCTCATCTGGACCCTGTCCGCGACAGGCCCCGCTAGAAGCGCCACGGGTAGGCGCACGACGCTCATGAGGCTGCTGATCAGCGCAGCCGTCCCAGGGTCCAGTCCGGCCTGGGCGAGTATGCTTATCTGGTGGAACACGAGCCCCGTTATTATCGCCGACGGGACCACCGTCGTGTATATGATGCACCAGAAGGCCCGGGTCCTCATGGCTTCCCGTAGGGTCCAGGAGTCCTCGACTAACGTATTCTCCACCTCTGTGATCTCCGGGGCTTCCTCGTTGTCGGGCAGGAGCCCGACCTCCTCAGGCGTGTCCCTGATGAGGAGGTAACTCAAAGGCGCCATGACGACCCACAGCAGCACCGCCCACGTCCACCAGCTCATCCTCCAGCCGTAGTTCTGGATGATCCAGGTGTTGAGAGGCGGCAGGATCGCCAGGCTCAGCCCTCCCCCTATGCTGACGACGCCGATGGCGACCCCTCTCCTCTTTATGAACCACTGGGGTGGCAGAGTCACGCTGCTGAGGCTCATGGAGCCCTGGCCCAGGAGCCTCACGAGGAAGAAGCCGATAAGAAGCATAGGCACCGTGCTCACGAGGCTCATCCAGACGCAGGCCACCCCGAACACCAGGGCGATGGCGGCGGTCATCCTTCTGTGGCCGACCCTGTCGAAGAGTCTCCCGACGAAGCCCATGAGCATCCCCGCACAGAATGTGCCTACGCTGTACATGCCTGAGACTACGCTGCGGCTCCAACCGTACTCGTTGATGTAGCTGTCTATGAAGACGCTTACGCTGTAGGTCTGCCCCGGCCCGCTGAAGAAGATAACGAGGCTGGAGACCAGCACCATGACCCAGCCATAGAACACCGGAGACCTGAACGGCAGCTTGTCCCTGCTCAACCACGTTAACTCCTAGACCCAAATAACCAGGGCGGAGTTCAAATAAAGGTTGGCTAACACACCAGCCCTCGCCTCCCACGCGTGTCCGAGACAGCCACCCTGAGGTTTAAATGGAGCAGTCCTTCTCTTGTCCCCATGCAGTTCGGAGTCTACATCAGGTCAGCCGAGACATACGGCAAGATGCTTGAGCTGACCCGGGCCGCCGAGGAGCTAGGCTACTACGGCGTCTTCCTCAACGACCACGTCCACGGCCTCCCCGACGGCAGGGAGCCATACCTGGAGGCGTGGACCGCCATGGCCGGGATAGGGGCACAGACCAGCAGGATACGCCTGGGCCACATCACCCTCTTCAACAGCCTGAGGAACCCCGCGTACCTCGCCAAGTCGGCCACGGCGCTGGACGTCATGACCGGCGGCCGCTACGAGCTCATACTGGGCGCGGGCTGGAACGAGCCAGAGTACCTGGGCTACGACCTCATGGAGAAGGGACGCGGCATGCCCAGCGCGGGGGAGCGAGTCACCAAGCTCAAGGAGTCCGTCGAGATACTCAAGGGAATGCTCCACAACGAGGTGTTCAGCTACGAGGGCAGGTACTGGACGCTACGAGAAGCCATCAACATACCCCAGCCGGTGCAGAGGCCGTTCAGGGTCTCGGTGGGGGCCCGTCAGCCAAGGCTCATCGCGGTGACGGCGAGGTACGCCGACGGCATCAACGCCTCGGGTAACCTCAAGAACATCGACAGGATACTGGGCCAATACCACGCGGCCCTGGAGAGGCTCGGCAAGTCGGTGGACGACGTCTATATCAGCGGCTTCGCGCCAAGCGTCTACCTGATGAAGGACGAGGATGAGTACGAGGCCACCCTCAAGAAGTGGGCCGGGCGAGGCACCGACCCAAACGAGGCAAGGGAGCACGACTTCATAGGGACCCCGGAGGCGCTCGTTGAGAAGTGGCGCCGCGCCATGGACCAAGGCATGAAGATGAGCATCATCAGCGTCAGGCCGTCAAGCACCATAGAAGAGAACGTGGAGATGCTCGCCAGGTTCAGGGACGAGGTAGCCTCCCAACTTTAAGTAAAAACATAGTTTTCTCAACTATATACGCCTGGGGTGAGCACGGGTCACCGAGAGGTTTTTCAGGCAAATAGTATAGACTAGACGCGGAAAACCTTCCAGATAGTTTTTAGCCGCGTAATCCCCAACATTGGTGTCATGGCTCTGGAGCAGGGACTCAGGGAGTACTTCGGGGAAGACGAGAGGAGGGTCGTCCTCGTGGGCGTAGGGAACCCCATGAGGGGCGACGACGGCGTCGGGGTGAAGATCATCGAGCGCCTCGAGGAGATGGGACTCACCGGCGTCATGCTTCTGAACACTGAGACGGTCCCCGAGGCGTTCACCGGCAAGGTGGAGAGCTACGAACCGACACACGTGCTGCTGCTGGACGCCGCCAACTTCAGGGGCCTGCCGGGGGAGACCAAGCTCATCGACTCCGAGCACATAGGCGGACACGCCATCTCGACCCACAGCCTGCCGCTGAACATCTTCATCAGCTACATCGAGAAGAGCCTGGGGATCACCGTGCTTCTCCTGGGGATCCAGCCGAAGACCGTGATGTTCGGCGAGGAGATGACCCCGGAGCTCGTAGAGGCGTCCGAGAGGATCGCGGAAACTCTGCACAAATTGTTATCCGAATAGGATAGAACAGTTAGGGAAAGGTAGTTACTCCTCTTTCTTCGGAGGAGTCTTGGGCGGCGGAGGCGTCCTCTCGAAGTCCAGGATGCCGTCCGCCTTGTTGATGACTGCGAGCTCGTACTCGGTGGTGAGCCAGATCGCGTCCCTCGGGCAGACCTCCTCGCACTGGCCGCAGAACAGGCATTTGCCTAGATCGACCAATAGCCCGGTGCACTTGGGGCCAGGCCCCCCCTTCAACGTTATGGCGAAGCTGGGGCACACTCTGGCGCATAGGCCGCAGCCTATGCACTTCTCGGCGTCGTACTCGTGCTTCCCCCTCAGCCCCTCGGGCGGCTCCAGCTTCTCGAAGGGGTATATCAGCGTGCAGGGCTTGCTGAACGCGTTCTTGAGTAGCTCTCTCTCCATAGCCATCTTATATCACTCCCGAGAGGGCCACGACGGCCATCACCTGCAACACAGCCAGGGGCACCAGGTACTTCCAGGCCCCCGACACCATCTGGTCTATCCTGAGCCTGGCGAACAGGACGCTAAGGTTCGTAAGCACCAACACGCAGAACGTGGTCTTGAGGATGAACCACACGAAGGGAGGCAGTATTGGCCCGGCTGGGCCGCCTAGGAACAGGCTGGTCACCAGGGCCGCGGCGAGCACCATCTTGACGTCGTGGCCCGCGTTCAGAAGCGCCAGCTTCTTCCCGCTGTACTCCACCTGCCAGCCGTGAACTATCTCCGTCTCTGCCTCGCTGATGTCGAAGGGCCTGAGCTCCAGCTCAGCCAGAAGACATATGACGTAGATGACGACGCCGATGAACAGCACGCCCACGACGGCGAGTCCCTGTATGCTTGGGGCTCTGAGGAAGGCGTTAACGCTCGCCACCTGCCAGTCCACAATCTCGCTGATCTGCAGGCTCCCCGCCAGTATGGCAGGGCCTATCGCGACCAGGCTTAGAGGTATCTCGTAGGCGAGCATCATGAGCGCCGCCCTGGTCGCTCCGACGGCGCCGAACAGGCTGCCGCTGCTCCATCCCCCCAGGAAAACCGCGAGTATGACGACGCTCATGAGGAAAAGAACGAGTATGAGGTCTCCCTCGAAGCTGACGATGGGCTCCCATCCCCAGAGGCTCGTCAGGCTCTGGATGGGTATGAGGAACGTGGCCGCCAGAGGTAAGGCGAAGACCGCGATTGGTGAATAGTTGAACACCGGCTTATCCGCCGCCGCGGGGGTTATGTCCTCATTGACCAGCAGCTTGATGAAGTCCGCCAAGGGCTGTAGGGTTCCTTGCCACCCAGTGTGGAGGGGACCCTGCCTGTTCTGGAGCCGCGCAGCCGCCTTACGGCTGACCCACTGGCACCAGAGGGCGTATGTGAGTATGAACGAAAGACCCGGGAAGATTAGCACTGCTACCAGGGTTGTTATCGGGTTGCTCATTTGCTGTACCACTCCTTTCTGTACTTGCTCAGCTCGCCCTCGGTCCACGTCCAGGTCTTGTCCTTGCCCTCGTCGTAGAACACCATTCTGTCGGTGCAGCTGAAGCACGGGTCGATGCCCGCCAATGTAATCGGGATGTCGGCGATGTACCCGCCCTTAAGCCTCTCGATCAGCGAGGGGATGTTGGCCATCGTCGGAGCCCTTATCTTGTGCCTGTAAGGCATGTTCTTGCCGTCGCTTATCGTGTAGTGGATCAGCTCCCCTCTCTGGGCCTCCACGATGTAGGCCGCCTCGCCCTCAGGCAGCCTCTGCATGGGGTTGAACTTTACGGCGATCTCCCCGTCAGGGATGTTGTCTAGGACCCACTTACAGATCTTAACAGACTCGAGGGTCTCCAGCACCCTTACCAGCACCTGGCCGAGGACGTCGCCGTTGTCCACGTAGATGTGCTCGAAGGGTATCTCGTCGTATATCAGGTACGGCGATATCTTCCTTATGTCACACGGGACCCCGCTGGATCTCGCGTTGGGTCCACAGCCGCTCAGCCTGATCATGTCCTCTTTGCCTAGGTACCCGACGCCGACCGCCCTCTCCAGGATGGTCTTCTCGGTTGAGGCCACCTTGATGTAGTAGTTCGTCCGCTCGGCGATGGTGTCAAGGATCTTGTGGTACCTCGTGAAGTTGTCCTTGTTGAGGTCCCTCCTGACGCCTCCCACCGTAGGCATCGCGTAGTTGACCCTGTTTCCGCTTATCTCCTCCAGCAGGTCCATGACAAGCTCGCGGTCCCGCCACACGTAGTAGAACATGGTGTCGAACCCTATCTCGTGGGCGGCTACCCCCACCCATAGCAGGTGGCTGTGCAGCCTCTCCAGCTCCTGGATGAATACGCGGATGTACTTGGCGCGCTCAGGTATCTCGATGCCGCCGGCCTCCTCGACGGAACCCGTGTATGCCGTCTGGTGGGCGTTGCTGCAGATGCCGCAGACCCGCTCCGTGATGTACAGGTTCTGGATGTAGTTGCGGCTCTCCATGGCCTTCTCGATGCCCCGGTGGTTGTAACCGATCCTGGCCTCCACGTCGACCACGACCTCGCCGTCAACTGTGAACAGGAAGCTCTCCGGCTCCTTCAGCGCCGGGTGCTGGGGCCCAATCGGTATGACAAACTCTCTTTCACTCAACGTCCTTCCCCCACTTCTTGCCATCCACCTTCTCTCGGAGAGTCTGAATGTCCCACTCTTTACGCAGCGGGTGCACTCCCTCCGGCCAGTCCCACGCCAGGATCAGCCTCTGGGGGTCTGGGTGGCCCTCCGGGAAGACGCCTAATATGTCGTTTACTTCTCTCTCGTAGAGGACGGCGCCGTTCATTATGTCGACTATGCTCGGGACCTTGGGGTCGTCCTTGGGGACCGGGACCTTCAGGCTGAAGCAGAAGCCTTCGCTGCGTAGGTGGTAGACTACCTCGTAGTTCTCCCCCATGTCCACCCCGGTGATTGTCGTGATATGGACGAAACCATGTTCCTCCTTCAGGTACCTGACGACGTCGCGGAGCTTCTCCCTGTTAACATGCGCGAACGCCCTGTAGGCCCTAGGGACTTTGGTGTTGTAGACGTCTTCGTCTCCAAACTCCTTCACGAGGTCTTCGACGACTCTAGTATGTTCCTTTATCGACAATTTTTTTCACCTCAATACCCTGCGCTCACGAGGAGCTTCACTACGCCGTCTAGGACGGCCTCTGGCTTCGGCGGGCAACCAGGGATGAAAGCGTTGACGGGTATGACCTTGTCAACTCCCTCCATGACGTTGTAGCAGTCCTGGAAGACCCCGCCGCTGATGGCGCACGAGCCCACGGCCACCACGAACTTGGGGTCAGGCATCTGTTCGTAGATCCTTTTAAGCCTGTCTCTGACCTTCCTCGGCACGCTTCCCGATACCACCATGACGTCGGCGTGTCTCGGTGAGCCTTTCAGTACGGCGCCGAATCGTTCCAAGTCGAACCTGGGTGTCAGCGCGGCCAACACTTCGATGTCGCAGGCGTTGCATGCGCCGGCGTTGAAGTGTATGAGCCACGGGGAACGGGTTCTAGCCCATGTCAGTATGCTCATCTCATTGCCTCCACGTGGCGGTGAGTATGACTATGGAGATCAGGCTCACACCGGCGTAGAACAGGGGCACAAGCATGTTGACGGGCCTCCCGACCGTCGTGGCCAAAACGAAGCCGAGCACATCAAAAATCATGAAGTACACCGCGTAGATGAAGAAGTTCTCTACGTTCAGCCTAACCTTCTTCGGTGGGATCGGTTCTCCACAGGCGTATGAGGCCAGCTTTCCCTCGGTGTCGGGGCTCTTCGGCGCAAGCACGTTGCCAAAGGCGAAGATGATGATGCCGACGAGGATTGCTAGACCCATGATTATCGCGAAACCACTTAGACCTACAAGCAAACCTTGGTCCCTCAACATAGCGTTTAGTTAGAGCATATAAAGATTTACGACGGATAAGATTATTCGTCGATTTTGGATCAGGTGGATAATTTACGACTTTTTTTATGTTAATAATAGTAATTTTTAACCGTTTTAAATAACTTCTATTTTTTTCTAAAAATTCATATTATCGCGTTTAAGCAGCGAAATTTTTATAGTGATCAGTATGATAGGTTAGCAATTCATGTTTAGGGGAGTTGTACGTGGCGTCGACGGTAGTTCAGATTGTTCTCATCGTAGCAACCCTAGTCTTCGCTCTCATGGCTGCTGGAATGAAGGACATCCTATTCGCTGCCCTTAGCCTAGGCGGGATGGCTGTGTGTCTTGGAGGGCTATACTGGACCCTCTACGCCCCATACGTGGGCCTGTTCCAGATGCTTATCTACGGTGGAGCTGTGGTTGTGTTGTTCGTCTCTGTCATAATGTTCGTGAGGAGTGATGCTAATGAGTGACAGTAAAGCCAGCCTGTTTGCAGGGCTCGTCCTCAGCGCAGTCCTCCTCGGGGCGTTTCTATACATCCTAGCAAGTGAACCCTTCCCAAGTTCAAGTCTGGTTCACAGCGAGATGATCCCAATCAAGCCGGGGTCAGAGATCGGGGGCGCGATGAGCGGGTTCCTCTGGGACTTCAGAGGCATGGACCTCATGTTCCAGACCCTTGTCCTATTCACGACGGCGATATGCTGTCTCGCACTACTAAGAGAGGAGACACGGAAGTAAAATGGATGCAACGATCTGGCTCGGCTCGGCTTTCGCGTTATTTGCCATAGGATTATACTGTGTAAGCAAGAGAAACATGATACGCATCCTCCTTGGAGTCGAGATGATCCTCAACGCCGGTAACTTCGCGTTCATCTACTTCGCCGCACAACACGCCGCCATTGGGGTCGTCGACCCCGTCGGGCAGTCTATAGTGTTCATGTCGATAGTCACCGGTGGCTGCGTCGTCGCCGTGGGCCTGGCCCTTATCGTAAACGCCTACAAGCACTTCAAGACCACCGACTCCCGCGAGCTCAGGAGGTTGAGATGGTGATACCCGCTTCAATGTACTTCCTGTTTTCGCCGATGCTGGTCGTATTGACCGGCTTACTGGCGGAGCGAACCGGCCAACCCAAGCTAAGAGACGTCGTCGCCGTCATAGTGAGCGCCCTGGGCGTCGTCTTCGTGTGGACGCTCTACAACGCCCTTCAGGCCGCTCCTGACAATATCCTCGTGTTCTCTCTGGGCGGAGGCCCGCCTCTTGGAGCTAGCTTCGAGATAGACATGATGGGGATGTTCATGGCCTTCTCGGCCACCATCCTGGGCTTCTTCGCCACAGTTTACAGCTACAACTACATGGAGCACGACACGAGGCTGACGGAGTACTACACGCTGCTCTCTGCCCTCGTCGTCGGCATGCTTGGGGTGGCTTTTGCGGGCGACTTCTTCACGCTGTTCATCTTCTGGGAGATGATGGGGATAGCCAGCTACGCGTTAGTCAGCTTCAGGAAAGACCTCCCTGGGCCCATCGAAGCCGGGTTCAAGTACATGGTCATGGGATCGGTGGGCTCGACGGTGCTGTTCTTCGGAATCGCGCTCGTATACGGGATCACCGGCACCCTGAACTTTGCACAGGTCTCAACCGTGATACATGGGCAGCCGATGAACCTCTGGTACTACCTGATATTCGCGTTATTCGTAATAGGCTTCGGAGTCAAGAGCGCCATCGTCCCGATGCACACGTGGCTCCCAGACGCGCACCCCGAGGCGCCGAGCCCCATCAGCGCGATGCTGTCAGGGATCTTGATCGAGACGGGCCTCTACGCCTTGACCCGCGTGCTCTTCATCCTCTTCGAGCCTAGCTTCTTCAAGTTAACCATCGCGGCCTTCGCCGTACTCACCATGACCCTGGGAAACGTGATGGCTCTACGGCAGGACGACGTGAAGCGGATGCTGGCTTACTCGAGCATAGCCCAGGTCGGGTACATGCTCATCGGCGTCTCCACGGGCCTCACCTACGGCTTGATGGGAACCCTGTTGCACATCCTGAACCACTCGCTGATGAAGGGGCTGGCTTTCCTCTCCATAGGCTCCGTCGTCCACATGACGGGGACACGCGACATCAACAAGCTGCGCGGCGTCGGAAAGATGATGCCGTTCACGACCCTGTCGGTCATAGTCTCGTTCCTGGGTCTCGGCGGCGTCCCAGGAACCAACGGCTTCATCAGCAAGTTCATTCTCTTCAACGCCGCCTTGGGCGCCGACATGCTCATACTGGTGATTCTCGGCGTCCTCAACAGCGCGTTGAGCATGGCCTACTACCTCAGGGTCATCATGGTCTTTCTCTCCGGTGAGGTCGATGAGGGCTTGAAGGCCAAGGAGGCCCCACTCCTCATGGTGGGGGTCACACTGGTCATGGCCTTACTCATAATAGTCCTCGGAATCTACCCGAGCCCAGCCGTGGGCATAGCGTCTAGCGCCTCGGAAGCCCTGATCGAGGGCCTGAGCAAGTACGTAGGAGCTGTCCTATCATGAGTCCACTAGAAATATTCTTGGAGAACCCTTGGCCTTGGCTGTCATGGATACTCCCCGTCGTCGGGGCCGTCTTGATGCCGGTTCTAGGGAAGATCGACCACAAGCTGAGAGACTACGGCGCGGTGTTCTTCGCTGGGCTTGCCGCCGTGGCGGCGGCGTCCATGATACCGTCTCTGCTATCAGGCCACACCCCCGGCGACATCAAGTTGTTGACTTGGTTCACTTTCCCCAACGGGGCTCCGCTCGAGATAGGCGTGTTGGTGGACCCTCTTAGCATCATAATCAGCAACGTGGTGGCCTTCATCAGCTTCCTCATCGTGGTCTACTCGGTCGGGTACATGCACGGAGACCCACACCTCGAAAGGTTCTGGTTCTTATTCCTGTTCTTCATAGGAAACATGCTGCTGCTTGTGCTCTCTAATAACCTCCTACAGACCCTCATAGGCTGGGAGGGGGTGGGGCTCTGCAGCTACGGCCTCATCGGCTACTACTACCGCGACGCCAAGGAGCGCTGGCTCGGCGGGCCACCGCCCACAAAGATGTTCCCCCCAAGCCACTGCGGCATGAAGGCGTTCGTGGTAACCGGCATCGGCGACGTCTTCATCCTGGCGTCGATTTTCATCATCTACTACTTCGCCGGGACCTTGAACTACTATGAACTCATCAACACGGCGCCCGAATGGCTTGCGAAAATGGGTGCAGTGAAGGGGCTGATCCCGTTGACGGCCATATTCTTCCTCGGGGGGCCGATAGGGAAGTCTGCCCAGTTCCCGCTTCATGAATGGCTGCCGGAGGCCATGGCGGGCCCCACCTCGGTGTCGGCGCTCATCCATGCTGCCACCATGGTCAAGGCGGGGGTCTACCTCGTCGCGAGGATGAGCCCAGTGTTCTACATCGGCGCATACGTGCTGCACCTACCGGGGGCCCGGGTATACTTCACAACCATCGCGGTGGTCGGGGCGTTCACGTGCTTCCTCGCCGCGAGCCAAGCCCTGGTTTCGGTGGAGCTGAAGAAGATACTGGCCTACTCAACCGTCAGCCAGATAGGCTACATGATGCTGGGCCTCGGGCTCAGCGGGTTCAGCGAGGAGGCGTACATCGCCGGCCTCACAGCCGGGGTGTTCCACCTGGCGAGCCACGCCCTGTTCAAGGGGGCGCTGTTCCTGTGCGCGGGCTCGGTGATCCACTCCGTAGAGAGCATCTACACGTTCAACATGGGTGGGCTGAAGAAGCACATGCCCAAGACCTACCTGCTGATGCTGCTGGCCACGCTGAGCCTCTCCGGCATCCCGCCCTTCAGCGGGTTCTGGAGCAAGGACGCCGTCTTTCTTTCGGCCCTCGTGGCAGGCACGCCCCTCGCGATGCTGCTTCTCGCGGTGGCGGTCATAAGCGCAGCCATGACGTTCGCCTACAGCCTGAGGTACATAAGCAGGACGTTCCTGCACGAGGAGAGCGAGTTCATCCACGAGCTGGAGCACAACGGGCACCACATCCACGAGGCACCTTCCATTATGTGGGCCCCGATCTCGATACTGGTCGTGCTGTTCTGCGTCATCGGGCTCCTCGGGCTCGTGGGGCTGGTCAGCCCCGGCCTAAGCCCCGAGATCTTCATCGAGGAACAGATGCACCACGCATTAGAGCAAATACTGCCTCAAGAGGTTGCTGAGCACCTGCACGTGCCCCACATCTCTGGCTCCACCAAGCTGATGGGCGCGGCCCTCAGCGCGGTGGCTCTGGCGGTGGGAGGGTACCTGGGCTACAACTTTTACTGGACAAAGAAATGGGACTCGTGGGCGTGGGTCCAAGCCAGTGGATTGAGGAAGACGATCTACAACTTCCTGTGGAACAGGTGGTACATGAACCCCGCATACTACTTGGTCTTCGTTGACGGGTTAATCCTGCTTTCGAAGGGAATCTTCAGCGTCTTCGAGGCTGGGGTGATGACCCCGTTAAGCGACTACGTTGCGAAGACGTCGGAGTCTCTGAGCGCAAAGATGTATGAAGTCCTGGAGGTGGGAGGCGTCTTCGGTGTCCTGAATCAAGGGGTGCCGACCGCCGTGATCGGCGCGTATCACCGTGTCAAGAAGGTGCAGACAGGCGTCCTCAGCATGAACCTTATCTACATGTTCATCATGCTGGTGATTCTACTCGTGGGGTTGTTGATTAAAGGAGGTTAATGAATGTTCGGTTCACTCTGGTTAGCATTGTTGGCTCCCATCCTCTTCGTGCCTGTAGTTTATTTCCTGGGAAGAAGCATGGGAAAACGGGTCGGCTGGGTGGCGTTTATCCCCCTACTCTATAGCTCTCTCTACTTCGTGAGCCTCCTAGGCGAGGTCGCGGTGAACCCGGTGGGAGAGTATTTCTACTGGCTGCCCGGGATAAGGTTCGGGCTCTACGCCGACAGCCTGAGCCTACCCATCGTTCTCACGGTCGCAGTGCTGTCGGCTATCATCGTGATATACTCCCAGCCCTACATGGATCACTCCATCCACGAGCAGTACCACCGCGAGAACAACAACGCTCACGCGACGTACTACGCACTCTACCTGGCTTACGCCGCAAGCATGATGGGGGTGGCTTTGTCGACGAACCTGTTCGAGTTCTACCTGTTCTTCGAGCTGATGATAATCCCGTCGTGGGCGCTCATCAACGCCTACGGCTCCGGGGAGCGTGAGAAGATAGGGTTCATGTACCTTCTATGGTCCGTCTTAGGCGCGGTCCTTTTCGTCACGGGCGCCCTCTCGGCTTACGCCAACACCGGCTCATTCGAGATAGCCGACCTTGTGCTGATCCAGGGCTCCCCTTGGGCCGGCTTCATGGTGGCGACGATGCTCCTGGGTCTCACCGTCAAGATGGCTATGTTCGGCTTCCACATCTGGCTTCCCTTCGCCCACGCGGAGGCGCCCACCCCCATAAGCGCGTTGCTGAGTCCAGCGATGATCGGGTTGGCCGCCTACGCCATAGTGAGGATGCTTATCCCCATCGCGGGAGTCATGGACACCAACATGGTGCTGCTGCTGCTCTGGGGCTTGACCACCATGATCTACGGCGGCATGATGGTCCTGGCTCAGAACGATATAAAGCGGCTCCTGGCCTACTCCAGCATGAGCCAGATGGGCTACCTGTTCATCGGATTAGCCAGCGGCACCACTATCGGCGTAAGCGGCTCCATGATGCACTACGTCAGCCACGGACTGGGGAAGGCGGTCCTGTTCCTCAGCGCCGGGGCGATCATGCATCAGACCGGCATCAGGGACATCCGGCAGCTGGGCGGCCTCGCCGCAAAGATGCCGGTAACCGCGACGGCTTTCATCATCGGTGCCATGAACATCGCCGGTATCCCGCCGACGGTTGGGTTCACGTCCAAGCTCATGGTGTTCATGGGCGCGTTCGGGCCAGGTGTTCAGGGTAACTCCGCGGAGCTCTTAATCGCGGTCGTCGCCATCCTGTCCACCGCCCTGACAGTCGGGTACACGATGTGGGCGATGCGCCGGATCTTTTACGGTCCCCTGCCCGAGCATCTCGAGGACGTCAAGGAGGCGCCTCAGCTGATGATCATTCCCATGATACTGCTCTGCCTCCTGTCGATAATCCTCGGTATCTGTCCGGGGCTCATCCTAGACCCGCTGTTCGAGGTGATACCAGGGCTGCTGCCCGTGTGAGGTGAATGAAATGGTAAACAACTTACTCTTACTGGTTCTCTTGGCGTCCTTCCTATGTGCTCCCGTAGTATACCTGATCGGTAGAAGCATCGGGAAACGCGTAGGTTACGTGGTCTTCGCCGCGCTGCTAGCCGTGTCCATCGTCTTTGGCATGCTGATGCCGGTGGTGGAGCACTCCATCGTGCTTGAGGAGTACAACTGGGTCGTCTCCCCCGTAGGGCTGACGTTCGGGCTAATGGCCGACGGGCTCAGCGTCCCCGTAATCTTCACCTACATGTTCGTGTTCGCGTTCACAGCGCTCTTCTCGCTTCAGTACATGGAGAGGAGGCTGAACCTGGACGACCTTGAGGAAAACAACGAGCAGTACGCGAGGTTCTACACCTTCTTCCTGCTGTACGGCGTGAGCGTCGCCGGCTCCATGCTGGCGACCAACCTGATAGAGTTCTACCTGTTCTTCGAGATGGCCCTAGTCTTCTCGTGGATACTGGTCTTGCTGTACGGCTACGGGGACAGAAGGAGGAACTCGCTCCTATACTTCCTCTACACACACATCGGCGGAGGGGCCCTCCTCATCGGCATCCTCGGCGCATACTGGGCCGTGGGAAGCTTCGAGATAGCCGACCTCGCCAACATCTCGATGTACCCTAGCGCGTTCTGGATCGGCATCGCCATCACCATTGGCCTTCTGGTCAAGATAGGCGCACTGGGTCTACACGGGTGGATGCCCGACACATACTCCGAGTCGCCTGCCCCGGTGAGCGCGGTCCTGGGGGCCACATCTGTGCTGCTGAGCACGTACTCCCTTGCCAGGCTGATGCCCTACTTCGCCGAGGTTCTTCACGGAGTCAGCGGCTGGATCGAGCTCTGGGCGTTGATGACGATACTCTACGCCGGCGTCATGGCGATAGTCCAGACGGACACGAAACGCCTGGTGGCCTACCTGAGCATGAGCCAGATGAACTACTGCGTCCTGGGCGTCTTCACGTTCATCGACTACGGTGTCCTGGGCGCCATATCTTACTCGATAAGCCACGGCCTGGCGATCGCCCTCCTGTTCCTCGTCTCAGGCGCCCTCATGTACCGCACAGGGACGCGGGACATGACCAAGATGGGCGGACTCGCGGAGAAGCTGCCCATCGTCATCCTCGCGACCATGGCGGGGTTCCTGACCATCGGCGGGGTGCCTCCGACCGTGGGCTTCAAGTCGAAGTTCCTGCTCCTGAGCGGCGCCTTCGTCAGAGGCTTCGAGTCCTCGTGGATGGAGCTTGGGGTAGCCATCCTGGCGGGGAGCCTGGCGACGCTGTTGACTCTGGCGTACGAGTTCAGGGCCGTGTGGCGCGTCTACTACGGCAAGCTTCCCGAGGAGCTGAAGGCTGTGACTACTGTGCCCACCATGATGGCGGTGGCGCTTATAGCCATGAGCGCGCTTTCAGTCATCTTCGGGATCTGGCCCGCCCTGATAACGATCCCCATCGAGGTCTTCATAGAGCACATATTCCATTAGCACAGGGAAGACCGTTCCCCCCTTCTTGTTTCCTCTTTGATTAAGTCCTTTCAGAATGCTGACGACGGAGAACCGTGCAAATAGATACTCAAAGTGGTTTCTGGTGGCACCATTGGGAATCCACGTTGGGAAAGCTCATGTCCAGCTATTTAGTATCCTCCGCCAGTTTTTCTTTTGCATCGAACCCATTTAACGGTTTTTTCCGGGAGGTGCATAAGTCTTTTTAGGTTCATTAACGTGTGCAATTAGGAAATGAGCATTGCTGTCATTGGACCTCCCTCATTCGCGACGAGCTTCGAGCTGATCGGCGCCGCTGGCTACCATGAGATAAATGGAGAAGCCGTGGCAGCAACACTGGCTCGCCTCGTGAACGATGAGGACTATAAGCTCATCATACTTCCCGAGCGCTTTGCGCCTGAGACGAGGAACGTTAGGGAGGAGATCATGAGGAAGGGAGACATCACGCCTGTCTTTGCCCTAGTCCCCGACTTTACCATGGAGACGGGTATGAGAATGGAGGAACTCCAGGCAGTTGTCTCGCTGGCAATAGGTACAAGGTTGGAGTTGTAGAGGATGGAGATGGAACGAATACTCTCAATGGGCTCGAGGCTACAAAAGCTCCTCATTGAGGCGAAAGCCGAAGCAGAGCGAATGGTTTCTGAAGCCCAGAAAGAAGCCGACGAGATGATTGATGCCGCAAGAACCGAGTCTAACAGGAGACGGATGAGGGCTCAGAGAGGCACCGGGCTTGAGGAGATGCTTGCGGAGGAAGAGAAGAAGGCGGTGAAAGAAGCGGCCAAAGTCGCGAAGGACTATGAAAAACAAGTCGAGGAGCTGAGGAAGATCCCGGCAGAAAAAATGGAAAGCGCCGTCGAACTTGTGATAAAGGAGGTTCTCCCTGAATGAGCAGCATAGAGCTGGAAGCAGGCTTAATAGATAAAGCTGTGGAAGAGAGGAACGCCATCATCTCGAAAGCAGAGGTGAGGGCAGAACGAATCCTTGAGAATGCTAGGCAAGAAGAGGAACGTATCAACAGCGACGTCGATAGACACTTGAGGACAATAGTCGGCTCCGAGCTCAGGGCGGTTCACGACAGGATCGTGGGCCGGGCAAACCTGGATGGCCGTAAGATGATCATGGAGGCAAAGATGGAGTTACTAGACACGGTCTTCGAGTATGCCCAGGAGAAGCTTGAGGCGATGGCGAAGAAAGGCGGGGCAGACTATCAAGAAATTGTTAAGAAGCTGATCTCGGAGGCAGCAGAGGCCATAGGAGAGGACGAGTTGATCGTCTCATCCAACAAAGCGGATAATGGCTTCCTCAAGAAAACAATATCAGAGCTATCTAAGGAGCTTGGCGTGTCTCTTCGGCTCGATGATAAACCCATCGAAACGATGGGTGGAGTCATCGTGAAGAACCAGAGGAGCACAAAGGTATACTATAACACCCTAGAGGGCAGGCTCTCCAAGGTGAGGGGATCCAAGGCCTCAGAGGTGGCAGAAAAACTGGGGGTGATCTAAGATGGCGATGATGGAAGGAACAATCGAGAGAATAAACGGTTCACTTGTCGTAGCCAAGTTCAAGGAAGAACCCAAGATGGGCGACCTCGCCGAAGTGGGTAACCTCAAACTAATGGGTGAGATCGTAAGACTTAGCAAAGAGACAGCATATATACAAGTCTACGAGGCAACCGCAGGCTTGAAGCCTGGTGAGCCTGTCTTGGATATCGGGACCCCCCTCATCGCCGAGCTGGGCCCTGGGATCATGGGCCAGATCATGGATGGCGTCGAGAGGTCCGAGACAGAGCTATGGGACCTAACAGGCCCCTTCATAACTAGAGGAACCAACATAGCCCCCCTCAACAGGGAGAAAAAATGGGGTTTCAATGCCTCAGTAAAGAAAGGCGACAAAGTCGTTGCAGGAGACATCATCGGAACTGTGCAGGAGACGGCTAGCTTCCTCCACAAGATCATGGTTCCACCCGGGTTGAGTGGAACAATAAAGTCAATAAAGTCAGGAGAGCACACGGTCACAGATACAGTTGCCGAGCTCGAGACCGGTGACGGAGAGACGGTTCCCTTAAAGATGATGCAGACCTGGCCAGTCAGGCAAGGCAGACCCATCAAGGAGAGGCTGGCGCTGAGCATGCCCCTCATCACGGGACAACGCGTCATCGACACCTTCTTCCCATGCGCCAAAGGAGGCGCAGCAGCCATACCCGGTGGATTCGGGACCGGGAAAACGGTTACTCTACAGCAGATAGCCAAGTGGAGCGACGCCGACATCATCGTATACATTGGTTGCGGTGAACGCGGCAACGAGATGGCCGACGTAGTAGAGAGCTTCCCAAAGATAGAAGACCCTAGGACAGGGAGACGCCTCATCGAGAGGACGGTGATCATAGCCAACGTGTCCAACATGCCTGTATCGGCCCGAGAGGCCAGCATCTACATGGGGGCCACGATTGCCGAGTACTTCAGAGACCAGGGGTACGACGTCGCCATCATGGCCGACTCCACGTCGAGATGGGCGGAGGCCCTCAGAGACATCTCAGGCCGCCTTGAAGAGATCCCGGCGGAGGCAGGGTTCCCAGCTTATCTCGCGGACCGTATAGCAGGGATCTATGAGAGGTCTGGTAGGGTAGTCACGCTTGGTAGCGAAGAGAGATTTGGAAGCCTCACCATCATGGGCGCCGTGTCTCCTCCAGGTGGGGACTACTCGGAGCCAGTGACCACCAACACCCTCAGGTTCATCGGAACCTTCTGGGCTCTTGACTCGGAGTTAGCCTACCGTAGACACTTCCCAGCCATCAACTGGCTGAGAAGCTTCACAAGGTACCTGAGAGTGGCAGCCGATTGGTGGACTGAGCAATCCCCCGGCTGGGAGGACGCACGAGCGAGAGCGCTGAGGCTCCTTGAGGAGGCCAGCGAGATCGAGGAGACGGCCCGCATCATAGGAGAGAAGGCTCTCCCCGACGAGCAGAGACTGGTGCTCCTTATAGCTGAGATGCTCAGGGAGGGGTTCCTGGTTCAGAGCGCGTTCCACGAGGTAGACAGGTACTGTTCCCCCGAGAAACAGGCTGCATTGCTAGAGATCTACGTAGACTTCTACGATGTTGTGGCACCCCTCGTAAGGAAGGGTATACCCATAGAGCAGATCAGGGACCTGGACGTCCTCAGAGAGATGATGAGGCTCAAGGAGAGACAGGGCTTGGAGCCCATAAAGGAAGCCAGGATACAGATGAAGAACGAGGCGGATGACCTGGCAATCCAGTACGAGGTGGCGTCATAATGGCAAAAGTCGCAGGACTGGAGTACAAGACCACTACAGAGATCAAAGGACCCATCCTCATGGTAGAGAACGTCAGAGACGTCAGCTTCGACGAGGTCGTACAGATCCAGAGACCCAACGGCGAAACAGTGCAGGGAAGCGTCCTAGACGTCAGCAGAGACTGGGCTATGATCCAGTGCTTCGGAGAGACCTCGGGTCTAGACCTCAACACCAAGGTGAGGTTCACCGGAGACGTTCTAAGGATCCCAGTATCCCCTGACCTCATCGGAAGGGTGTTCAGCGGAAGCTTCGAGCCCCTCGACGGCATACCTAGGCCGCTGTCGACGGACCTCAGAGACGTCAACGGGGGTATCATCAACCCGGCAGCGAGGGACGTACCATCCGAGTTCATCCAGACAGGGCTCAGCAGCATCGACGGCATGAACAGCCTCGTCCGTGGCCAGAAGCTCCCCATCTTCAGCGAGTCTGGGCTCCCACACAACGAGTTAGCCGCCCAGATCGCCAGGCAGGCCACCATCCCTGGGAGAGAGACAGATTTCGCCATCGTCTTCGGCGCCATGGGCATCAAGAACGAGGAGGCCGCCTACTTCAGGGAGGAGTTCGAGAAGACCGGGGCCCTCAACAAGAGCGTCATGATCCTGAACCTGGCCGACGACCCGTCCATCGAGCGCATCGTTACGCCTCGGATCGCCCAGACGATCGCCGAGTATCTGGCGTTCGACTTGGGGATGCATGTGCTCGTCATACTCACAGACATGACGAACTACGCAGAGGCTCTAAGAGCCATCAGCATCGCCCGAGAAGAGATCCCCACAAGGAAAGGATACCCGGGATACCTCTACAGCGACCTCGCCACAATATACGAACGAGCAGGCAAGATCAAGGGCAGAGAAGGAAGCGTCACCCTGATGCCCATCCTCTCGATGCCGGCCGGCGACATCACACACCCCATACCAGACCTCACCGGCTACATCACCGAGGGCCAGCTCATACTTCAGCGTGGACTCGCTCTCAGGGGCCTCTATCCCCCGATGAACGTCCTCCCAAGCCTAAGCAGGCTGATGAAGGACGGGATCGGAGCGGAGACCACCAGAGAAGACCACAGCGACGTGAGTAACCAGCTCTACATGGCTTACGCGGAGGGGACACGTGCTCGTGGCCTCGTCCAGATCGTTGGAACCGTAGGACTCTCTGAGCGTGAGAGGACGTGGCTGGAGTTCGCCGACCGATTCGAGCAAGAGTTCGTTAAACAGGGCAGGTACGAGAACAGGAGCATCGAACAGACACTCGACATCGCATGGGATCTGCTGAGCATTCTACCCGAGGAAGACCTCATCAGGGTAAGAGAGACTTACATCAACAAGTATCACCCGGCCCATAAACGGGAAGTGTAAGGGTTGTCATCGACTGCCGGCGTCAAGCCCACCAAGGGCTTCCTCATGGACATGAAGAGGAGGATAGGCTTCATTGAGCGAGGCACCGAGTTCCTCAAACTAAAGAGGGATCAACTCGCCAAGGAGTTAACCACCTCCCTTGACGTGTTAAGGGGAAGACGCAAGCTGCTGATGGACAACCTGCAGGAGGCATACGCCGCGGTAACAGCGGCCTACCTTAGCCTGGGGCCTCAGGAGGTCCAGAGCCAGACTAGGAGCATAAAGAGCTCCCTGAAGCTAGAGGTTCTACCCCGGTCAGTCATGGGGGTTAGATTCCCCTTCGTGAAGATAGGTGAGAAACCTCAGGTCACAGCGGAGTTAGATATTACCCTTAGCGTGGCGAGCGACAAAGTCTATGAAATCCTTGATGACATCATACGTCTTGCCGAGTTTGAGACAAGAGTAGAACGAATTGCTGACGAGTTGGGAAAAACCAATCGTAAAGTCAACGCTCTGGAGAACATCATTATACCCGAATATAATCAGATAATCAAGTTCATCGAAGACAAACTAGACGAAGAGAGTCTTGAGGAACTCGTTAGGATGAAGCTGATTGGAGGTGCAAAAGCATCACGCAGAAACTAAAGCTGGGGATGAAATACGTGGTCCTGCGCACCCACGCAAGGATCGCGGACCTCCTCACGCAGGAGCAGATGCAGACCCTTGCGGATACGAGAGACATCGACGAGTTCCTGACTAAAATAGAAGACACGCCATACGAAAGTATAACGCTAAACGATGAATCTAGGCTAGACATCGCCTTGGAGCGTGTCTTCTACAGGAAGTTCATTGAACGCATCGAGAAGATAGTGGAGCTCACCCCCGAGAAAATTGGGGAGTTCCTCATGGGCTACTACCAGATGCGTTTCGAAGTAGTGAACCTCAAACGAATCCTTCGAGGCAAGTTCAGCAACGCCTCCGAAGACGAGATAAGGCTCAGCCTCATCCCCATCAGCGCCTACCAGGTAGCGAGCTACGAAGAGATGGTGAAGGCGGATAGCCTCGAAAGTGTTGTGGATATGCTGCGTGGGACCCCTTATGCCAAGGTTAGCGAACAGATGGGTCTCTACAAGGAGTATGATGCACTGTGGCCGCTGGAGCTCATGCTCAACTACCTTAACGCCTCGGCCATACTTGAGGCAGTGGAAAAGCTACCAACCAGGGATCGCCGCATCGTCCGTAAGCTTGTCGAACTCGAGACCGACATCGAGAACGTCCTCATCGCCATAAAGCAGAGAGGAAACAAGGGAAAGACGCTGAACGTTGAAGAACTGTTCTCAGCCACCTACGGCATCAGCGTCTCTCATCTCAACGACATCATAGAAGCCGAGAACATAAGGCCCGTGATCCAAGGCCTTGGATCCCCATACGCTGAGATACTTGGCCCCATCTACGAGGGAGACGTGGCCCTCATCAGGACATACCTGAGGCTCGCAAAATACGATCATGTCACTGCCTCAAGGTCGGCAGACGAATACGGGTTCAACGTCATCATGGCCTACCTCGTCTACAGCGAGATAGAGAAGGACAACCTGGTGGGTCTGGCTTGGGGGAAGGCTCAAGGGCTGACACCGAGAGAGCTTCTGAAATACGTCGTCATCCCTCGAGGCTAATCACTCAAAATAAACTATAATACCTCTTCCACCCTTCTTCTATAATTGAGATTAGATGGCGTATAAGGAACTGAAAACGGTTTACTTCGAAACCCTGGGTAAAGGGAACACTGAAGAGACCATCTCATTAGCAAAGAGCAGAGCAGAGGAGCTCGGGATCAGGAACATCGTCGTGGCCAGCTACACTGGCTACACCGGGGCGCTGGCGTCCGAGGCCTTCAAGGGCTGTAACCTTGTGGTCTCGGCGGGGATGATGGGCTTCAGGGAGCCCAACCAGCACAGGATGGTGAAGGAGAACCGCGACAAGATAGAGGCCAACGGAGGCAAGGTCTTCTACCACCTCCACGCCTTCGGCGGCCTCGGCAGAGCGGTGAAGCAGAAGTTCGGGCCCATACAGGTAGACGAGATCATCGCCAACACGCTCCGGCTGTTCAGCCAAGGCGTCAAAGTCGCGCTGGAGATCTCGTGCATGGCCTGCGACGCGGGCCTCATAGAGTCCGGCAAGGAATGCATCGCCGTAGGAGGCTCGGGCGGCGGCGCAGACACAGCGGTTGTTCTGCTACCAAGCAACACCCACCGCTTCTTCGATACAAAGGTCCTTGAGGTAATCTGCAAACCGAGGGTGGGGTAAAACCCCACCCCCGGAAGGCGAAAAAGGTATCATGCTATCTGTTGGCGAGGACTGTCCTGGCCCACCACCTCAGCACCGGGCCCATCATCATGAGCCACGTCAGCAGCGCGTTCAGGGTCTTCACGAGCTCCACGTTCAAGCCTCTCACCTGCCCCCCTTCGGCCCAATGTCTCTGTTCAGCACCACTGACACGAGCACCTTCCTCCAGTCGTGGTCTGAGGGCATCTCCACCGTAGCCGACCTTTCCTCAATGATGGACCCGGAGAGGGTCCTCAGCCGAGCCCTACGCTGAGCCATAGCCTCGGCCGGGTGGAGCCTTCCATCTCCAGCTCAAGGGCGTTACGTAGATGCCTCAGAGACTCCTCCTTGGTGATAGGGCCGAACATCCGTTGTTCACTAGGAGTGTTATGTATTATTGATCTATATTACTGTACCTCGAAAACTATTTGCTACAACATGTATAACAGACGTATACTTTTGTTTAACTGAAGTATACATGGGAAAAAAGGACAATGGAAAGATAAAAAATTGAGTGTGTTTAACAACATGGTTAACAAAATAGTATCAATTGATGCATATCAATAAATGATGAAAAAGAAAAGTGTTGATTGATGGCCGTCAATAAAAAATTAACAAAAAAGTATCAATTGATGAACATGAATAAATGAGTGAAAAAGAAGGGAAACAGATAAAAACCGCCGCGGACGCCGCATATTGATCGATTTGCAGAGCCGCGAGCAGGTATCAACCATACTCGAGGACGAGCTGAGGGCGATCTACGGAGATCGGTTAAAGAGTCTTGAGGTGCAGAGCGTCATGCAGTACCCGATGAAGGAGAACAAGTACGTGGCCATCTACAACCTGGACGTAGAGGGGATGCTCCCCATCGTCAGGGCCAAGATAGTCGTGGACGTCTCCAGAGGCACCATGGAACGGTTCGAGCCGGATATGCTATAGCAGCTTCCTGATAATCTCCACCGCCTTCCTGAGGCCCCTGGTCTCGTAGTCAGCCACCTGGTCTTCCTCCAGGGGCCTGGGCTCCTGGTTCCTGTTGACCCAGATCGTCTTGATGCCCACCAGCTTGGCTGGCCTAATGTCGCTCAGCGGGGTGTCGCCGACGCTCACGGTCTCCCCGGGCTTGGCCTTGGCCAGCCTCAGCGCCTTCCTGTAGTACTCGGGCTCGGTCTTCAGCACCCCGAGCGCCGGCTCGCTGAACGTGTGCTTGAAGAACTTCTTGCCCGTCCTAAGCTCCAGCGTCTTTGCTTTCTGCCCTGCCCCATAGCCCGTGCTGAGGCAGAGGGTCAGCCCCATGTCCTTGAGGGCTTCGAGGGCGGGGACTGCGTCGGGGTAGTAGATGGGGTCCTTCTTCGCCATTTCTTGTGCTTCCTCGAACTTGGTGCAGATGAGGTCCGCCGCCTCCTTGTCGAAGGGTAGCTCTAGGTGGTCGAAGAGGAGGGTGCAGTGAAACATCATGTCATCGTGTCGGTCCAGGTACCTCCAATGGATGAGGGCCCGGTGGATCTCGAAGACCCACGTATGGTAGAGTTCCTCCCCTGTGTACCCCAGGACGCCGTCGAGGCTGCGCTCCATGACGCCGTCCATGTCGTGGAGGGCGCTGTCGTAGTCCATGAAGACGGTGGTGATCATCAGACACACGTTATAGCCACGGCTTTATTTAACCGCCGCATATGTGTGATGCATGCGGCTTGTAGTGCCAGAGGGGCTCCTGAGGGACATGATGGATGTGGCCCGTAATGTCCACCCGAGGGAGACGATCCTCCTGCTCCGAGGATCCAGGGACGGCGGCGAGATCAGTGTCACTGATTACCTGTTCCCACCCTTCGGCGCAGGCGGCAGGGGCTTCGCCACCTTCCCCGCCCACATGCTGCCCATAGACTTCTCGATAGTCGGGACCGCTCACAGCCACCCCTCGGGAAACCTCACGCCTTCGGTGGGGGACCTCCACAACTTCTACGGGCGGGTGATGGTGATCCTCGGTCCTCCGTTCACCCTCGACGCCGTGCGGGCCTACGGCAAGGGCGGGGAAGAACTAGAGATATATATCGCTAGAGAGTGAACATTATGTTGTTCACCCCGTGAGGTATCCGTGATGGGTAAAAGGGAGTCCTTGGCGAAGGCGGTATCTCTCCTGATGAACGCGCCGCTGCTCGCCGTGGCTACGTTCGTCTACATCTACCTTACAGACGCAACCGGGCCATCCCTCACGGTCCTTCTCACGGCGATATTCTTCTCGGGTGTCCTGCCTGTGTTGATAATCTTCTACCAGAGGCGGAGCGGCATAGTGAAGGAGATGATGGTCAACGAAAGGGACGAGAGGACCAAACCCTTCCTGGGGGCGATATCAAGCTACGTCCTGGGCTCGTTGGCGCTCGTCTACCTCGAGGCACCGGTCGCCATGGTCTACCTGATGGCCTGCTACCTCGTGAACAGCATCTTCATGATGATCATCACCCTCAGGTACAAGATCAGCATCCACGCCTCAGGCGTCGCGGGGCCCGTCACCTTCCTCGTCCACCAGTACGGCATGAGGCTCTGGCCCTTGACCCTGGTCATGGTGGTAGTCGGGTGGGCGCGGCTCGAGCTGAGGATGCACACGGTGGGGCAGGTCGCGTGGGGGGTTCTGGTGACCGTGTTGCTGACGCTGACACAGCTGGAGCTTTACCCTCTGCTCATCCACCCACTATGATGGGGAAGACGACGACCCTGTCCCCTGGCTTGAGCTTCGCGGAGTCCCAGAGCCTCCTGTCGTTGACGATTACTCCGACGACGCGTCTGTCGTACGCGTAGAGGGCGTCCTTCCCCAGGGTAGCTATGAACTCCCTGAGGGTGGTGGGCTCCTCGACGACCTTGACGGTGAGGCTCGGGTACATCGAGTGAACCTGCTCGCGGCGTGACTTATACCTTGTCCAGCCCCATGTCTCTGCGCCTCTGCCGGTACCGCTGGCACCAGGTGTCCACGTTCTCGGAGGTGACGTGGTCTCCGTGGTGCCTGAAGCCGCCGCGGAAGCCCTGGGGGATGTGCATGAGCTCGTGGATCAGGGTCCTGTCCTGGGCCTCCCTGGGGTAGTAGTCGAAATGCTCGTGGATGATCTCCAGGATGTATGTGGGCTTCATCCTGAGGGTCTCCTGCCATATCCTGCCGAGACCGTGTATCCTGGCTACGGTGTTCTTGGCCTGGCTGCCCCTGCTCCTGACGCAGTGGACCCTCTCAGGGTCCACGTGGTCGAAGCGGAGCACATCCGTTATCTCCAGCATACGCTTCTTTATGTCCGGGGCGTCGAAGTACTCGATCACGGGTTTGTCTCCGCGTCGGTTGTGTAAAAGCTCAACGGCAAAGCTTATTGGATGGATGGTCCATCCAATACGTGTGGGCTTGAAGGAGAACGGGCTGACCCCGGCAAGGAAGGCGTCCATGCTCGCCGTCATGACGGCGGCCGCCGTCGCCACCAACTACGTGTTGATAGGGGTAGTAAACGTCAAGTTCATGGACCTCATCGTCTTCACGGGTGGGTACCTGTACGGCTCGGTTTTCGGGGCCACCCTAGGGGCCCTCATCTGGCTGGTGTACGGAACCGTCAATCCATACGGGTTCAACCTGCCCATTCTGGCCGCCACCGTCCTCGGTGAGATGCTCTACGGCGTCGCCGGGGGCACCCTCCGCGGAGGACTAAGGGTCGAGCCAGGGTGGAGTTCAGCCCTCCGACTCGGCGTCGTCGGGTTCCTGCTTACCTTCGTCTACGATCTGTTCACCAACGTGGTCTCGGCCTTCGTAGCCGGCATCCCCGTATCCGTTGCCTTGATCAGCGGCGTGCCCTTCGCCATCATGCATGAGCTGAGCAACGCGGTCTTCTTCGCCGTGGGGCTGCCCCCTCTCCTTCAAGCCATCAGGAGCATGATACATTTTGATGAGTGACTCAAGCTACAAGTGGGCGGCGGCCCTCCTTCTATGCACGACCATAGCGGCCGGCGCCGGCGCCGTCTACCTGAACAACCGCGTAGGCGCCTTAGAGGCAGACTACCAGAGAGCTCTCAGCGAGCTCGAGAGCTTCACAGCGACGGTGAACATAATGATAGACTACGGGAACGGCACCGCGGCATGGTTCAACGGGACCAAGATTGGGGCGGGTGAGTCTCTCTTGAACGCCACACGGCGCGTCGCGGAGCTAGACTGCACGGTTTTCGAGTTCGGCGCATTCGTGAACACAGTGAACGGCGTCGGCGGCGAGACAGACAAGTACTGGCTCTGGAGCTACTACGAGGACGGGTGGCAGTCAGGATCGGTGGGCGCTGACCAGTGGAGGCTCCACGACGGCGACGCAGCGGCGTGGACCTACACCGGCTTCTCATAAACCTTAACCGGGGCCGGAGATACCTGAAACCGTGAGACCCGTAGAGACATTGTCCGCTCTTTCCGGGAAGACGGCGCCGGGCCGTACACCCGAGTTCACCTCGGCCCACGTGCTAATCGCTCTACGCATCATTAGAGAAAAGAGCCCCGGTAGGAAGCAGCTCTCAGCCGCCCTATGCCTCGGAGAGGGAACCGTCAGGAACCTGCTGAGGAGGCTGGCGGAGGAGGGTCTCGTCTCATCCACCCGGCGGGGCGTGAGCTTGACCGCTAAGGGCGAGGACCTCGTGGAGGAACTCACCCAACACATCAGAGGGAGGCCGGTCCCGAGGAGCAATATGACTGTCGGAGAGTACAACCACGCCGTGCTCGTGAAGGGCGGAGCCTCGAAGGTGAGGCTGGGTGTCGAGCAGAGGGACCACGCTTTGATCTCCGGTGCGTCCGGAGCGACAACGTTGGTCTTTGAGGATGGGGGGCTCAAGGTCCCGGCTCTGCCCAACGTGGTGGAGGAATCCATCGCCGAGTCCATAATGGAGCTAGGGCCCGAGGCCGGCGACGCCGTGGTCATAGGCACCGCGGATTCTGTCTTCTTTGCTGAGCTCGGGGCGTACGTCGCCGGCCTCGAACTGTTGAGCTAGGCCGCCCCCGGGGACGTTTTAACGAAGAGCTGGAACAGGGCTGTCGCGGCGAGGAGGATCAGCGAGATGACACCGAACGCTGGGACGTAGTCCAGCCTGGATAGAAGCAGGCCCATGAGTATGGGGCCTGAGGCGTGGCCGATGTCCCACAGGCTCCCGAAGACCCCCATGGATGTGCCGAAGCCCCGCGCCTTCGTCTGCTCTGCTACCATGGCGGCGGTCGAGGACGTCACCATCGACTCCCCGAGGCCGAACACCATGGTGAGGCCGCATAGGAGGACGAAGTCCCTCGTCAGGGGGTAGAGGATGAAGGTGACGAGGCATATGATCATCCCCGCCGTGATCATGGGCTTCCTCCCCCTCCTGTCCGACACACTGCCCATGATCGGCTTCAGGAATATGAGCACGACCAGCTGGACGCCCCAGAGCACCCCCGCGTGGAAGCTGGTGAGACCCGCTGTGACCGTGACGTAGACGGGCAGGAACGCCTCCAGCGCCCCAACCGTCAGGTTCTGGACCCCCTCCATGCTGCTTGTCAGGAGCACCTGGGTGTCCGTCACCACGGCCCAGACGTCCTCACGGAACTTCCTCATGATCCCCATCATGGTGGGGGGCTCGGGGGACGCCCTGCTGGGCAGCCTCCCCCAGAGGAGGAAGACCAGGCCTAGGGACACGCTTCCCAGGACCCCGATGATCAGGTATATCTGTTTGAAGACAGCCAGGCTGGGGGCGTCGCCTCCGAGGAGGCTCAGCAGGCCGCCGCCCAGAGGCGCCGCGAGCAGCCCACCCAGCATCCCAGCCGAGGAGTAGGTGCCTACGAGCTCGCCTTTCCTCTCCCCCGCTATGTCCATGATCACCGCCATCGCGACCGGGCCGTAGATGGCCGTGGCGAAGCCGTGGAAGAACCTGATGACCACCAGCAGCCTGTAGTCGTTGACTAAGACGTACGTGAAAGGCATCAACCCGAATATGATGGTCGCGGCGAGGAGCGCCGCCCTCCTGCCGTAGATGTCCGACAGGGTCCCTGCGGGGGCCTTGAAGAATATGCCGGTCACGGTGGACATGCCCACCGCGAGCCCGATCGCCGCCGACGACGCGCCCAGGCTCTTTGCGAACAACGCCAGCAACGGCGTCCTAGCCATCCCGTAGCTCAGACGTGCGAAGAATCCTATGAGAACGAGAGCCGTGAAAGTCCCTCTGACCGTCCTCGGCTCGGACAAGAAGTCACCGGTGGAGATTGTGCTGTCGTGGATAAAACTCTGCCTGCAGCTTAACCCACGCGCGGATACCCCTAAATCCCTTAAACGCATGGGGTATCCATGCACCACTTCGGCTACGGCTCGAACCTGAACATGGAGTTCCTGCGCAGCTACTGCCCCAGCGCCGAGTTCGTCATGAGGGCCTACCTCCCCAACTACGAGGTCCAGTTCAGGTTCTGGAGCGAGAGGCGTCAGGGAGGCATCAGCACCATCATCGAGAAGCCGGGAGGCCTCGTCCACGGAGTCGTCTACGATGTCCCCGAGGAGGAGCTTCTGGACCTGGACGTGCTGGAGAGCGTCCCACAGGGGCTCTACAGGCGGGAGACCTTCCTGGTCCTCGGCGAGGACGGGGAGTGGCACGGGGCCGACCTCTACAGGGTGGCCGAGCCTAAAGGACCGTTCACACCCGCGATGAGCTATGTGGAGCTGATGATCACCGGCGCAAAGGCTCATGGGCTAGCGCCCGAGTACATCAAAAAGATAGAGGATATACACGAGAGATCACGGTGACCGCTCGTAGACGACGTCGCCGCCCACGATCGTCATCAAGACCTCGGTTTCTATGATCTCCTCGGGGTCCACGGCGGTTATGTCCCGGTCCAGGACCACGAAGTCCGCCAGCTTACCCGGCTCTATGGAGCCCTTCAAGTCCTCGCTCCCCTCCAGGTAGGCCGCGTTCCACGTGTAGACCTTTATCGCGTCCATGATGGGGACTGCCTCGTCCTTGCAGAGGTAGTTGCCGCTCCTCGACTTCCTCGCGACGCAGCCGTATATACCCGTGAGGGCGTAGTTGTCGCCGAAGCCGTCGCTGTTCCCCGCCGCCACGATGCCGTGGTCTCTGAAGCTCTTCATGGGGTAGTACCCGCAGAGCCTGTCCTGGCCGAGGGCGGCGATGTGGCTGTCCCCGATGGGGTAGCAGAACCCGATGGACGCCGAGACGTTGACGCCCAGCTCAGCCATCCTCTCCAGCTGCCTAGGCAGAACGTAGCCGGCGTGCTCGATCCTGTGCCTGTGGCAGGGCCACGGCCTGGAGTTTATAGCCTCCTCAAGCGCGTCGAGGGTCATGTCGATGGCCCTGTCGCCGATGGCGTGAGTGCAGGTCCTTATGCCTGCGACGTGGCACCTGACGATCTCGTCGGTGAGTTCCTCCTTCGTGCACCTGATGATGCCCTTGTTGCCGGGGTCGTTAGAGTAGTCCTCGTGGAGCGCCGCGGTGAGGCTTCCCATGGCGCCGTCCGTGCCCACCTTGACGCCGACGACGAACAGCCTGTCGCTCCACCTGAACGGCGGCCTCAGCCCCTGGCGGCTCAGGTCGCTTGTGGCGTGCCCCTTGTACGGCGTCATGCCGTCGAGCATGAGGCCGATCCTTATCCTGAGCTTTCCCTCCTCGTCGAGCCTCTGGTAGGCTTGGGCCTCAGGCGCCTTGATGTGGGCCTCGTGGATGGTGGTGAGGCCCCAGCTTAGGTACTGCTCCTCCAGGGTCGGCCAGTTCTCGGCCAGCAGCTCTATCTCCTTGAACCCTGACGGCTTAGGGATGAGGCTCCTCACCATGTCCATGGCCGCGATCTCGTCTAGGCGGCCCGTGGGCTCCCCGTTCTCGTCTCGCTCGATGTTGCCCCCCGGCGGCTGAGGGGTATCCTTGGTGATGCCTGCCAGCTCCAGGGCGAGGCTGTTAGCCACGGAGTTGTGGCCGCCCGCCCTCCCCAGGTATATGGGGTGCATGGTGGACGCCTTGTCGAGGTCGTGCCTGTTGGGGAACCGCTTGTCCCCCCACTGGCTCTCGTCGAACCCCGAGCCTACGATCCACTCCCCCTTCTGCTTGGTCTCCGCCTTCATCCTCAGCGCCTCTGTCACGTCGCCGAGGCTGCTCCTGGGAGGAGACTTGCAGTTCACCCAGTCCATCTGGAGCCCCCGCCTGATGCAGTGCTCGTGGGTGTCGATGAAGCCTGGTAGCATCAGCCTCCCCTCCAGGTCTATGACGTTCGTGCCGCTGTTGGCGAGCTCCTTCACCTGCCTCGTCGTCCCCACCGCCACGATTTTACCGTCCTTCACCGCCACCGCCTCGGCCACGGTGCCCTTCTCATCCACCGTGACTACCTTCCCGTTCACCATGACGAGGTCGGCGCCCATGACGCTACTCTTGAAGCCTTCGGGCAAAACCATTCACATGTACATCTCTGGGGTCAAGGTATTAATATCCCTGCCCCGCAGATGCCTTGAGATGCCGCCCACCAGGTTCGTCGCCTTCGTGTGCCTCGGGGACAGCCTCACGGTGGGCTACCAGTCGCCCAGCCCCTACGGCGGCTACGTGGAGACGCCCTACACGGACATGCTTGAACCCATGGCCCGCGTCAGGCTCCAGGAGCTGGGGCTTAAGGGCTACGAGGCGTTCTTCGTCAACAAGGGCATCAACGGCGACAGCACAGACGGGATGCTCGGGAGGTTCCGGACGAGCGTCGAGGCCGAGCGCCCCGACTACGTAATCATATGGGCCGGCATAAACGACCTCTACGCCGGGAGGGAGCCGGGGCAGGTCATGGAGAACCTGACGAGGCTCTACGCGAGGACCCTCGAGGCTGGGTCCAAGCCCATAGCGTGCACGTTGACGCCCACTGAGTCAGACGACCATATGAACTCGCGGATAAGAGGGCTCAACGCCCTCATCACGGAGCACTGCGACGGCGAGGGGATTAGGATAGTGGACCTGTTCTCCTCCCTCGTCGGCCCCGATGGACGGCTGAACCCCCTGTACAGCGACGACGGAGTCCACCTCTCGCTTCAAGGCTACGGCGCAGTCGCCCGCACGATGTTCGACGAGGTAGTCACCTTCATCTTGGAGGAGCTGGCTGAGACCTCGTAGGGTTTATAACGGACCTCCGTATATCCGTGGTGAGGCTTGGGAATGCCTAAGAAGAGAAGTAGCGGAGGACGCAGCAAAGGGGGGAAAGGGCGGTCCGGCATGGTTCAGTGCAGCTACTGCGGCGCCCAAGTACCACGAGACAAAGCCAAGAGAACGACCAAGTACACCAGCCTGGTGGACTCGAGGGTTCTGAAGGAGCTAAAAGATCAAGGTGCACAGATCAGCCGCACCAAGACAACGAAGTATCTCTGCATAAGCTGCGCCGTCCACCGTGGAGTAGTTAACATCCGCGCCAAAGAGGACAGGAAATTCGTGCCCCGTAGACGCAGGAGTAAGACAAGCTAGGTCTTCTCGACCCTTTTTTTGAAGTGCAGCGCCCGCTGAGCAACCGTTACATGAGCCAGCGCTGCGAGTGCCATTACACCATAGTTTAACGCACGTGGCCACCGGTATGCTACTACACTGCATGCCGCGAGGAAGATCATTCGTTCGGCTCGCTCGAAGAAGCCCACCCCAGCCATCTCCACGCCCTCCGCCTCGGCTCTGCTGCGCGTGTAGCTCACCATGAGGCTGCCTGTTAGGGCGAGGAGGCCCGCGGGTAGGCTGCATAATCCTCCGACGGTGATGCCTGAGAGGACCAAGGCGTCGCTGTACCTGTCGGCCACCGAGTCGAGGAAGCCGCCGAACCTCGAGGCTCTGCCGGTGCCTCGGGCGAGCACCCCGTCTATCGCGTCCAGGAACCCAGAGAGGAGGATGGTCAACGCACCGTATACGAGGTATAGCCTGTTTCCGTCCCAGTCTGCGTAGAGCCAGGCCGAGACCAGGGCGACGGCGAGCCCCAGTACCGTGACTTGGTTCGGCGTCACCCCTAAACGTACCAGTGGTTTGACTGCGGCCGCCACCGCCTTCTCGAACTGTTTCTTGAGTTTGCTGGACACCAAGTCGAATGTGAATTAGCGCCGTGGTTGGTTTAAGTTTATCCGAGCTGCTCCATGATGCCTCTTGCCGCCACGAGGCCCGTGGCGGCTGCGCCGACGATGCCTCTGCTTACCCCGGCGCCGTCTCCCGCGACGTGGAGGTTGGGTATGCTGGTTCTCAGCCCCTCGTCCGTCTGGATGCGCATGGCGTAGAACTTTATCTCTGGGGCGTAGAGGAGGGTGCTGTCGGCGGCTATGCCGGGCATCACCCTGTCGAGCATCTCCAGGCTCTCCATGAAGTCCATGGTTATCCTCCGGGGGTACGCCATGGCGATGTCCCCCGGGGTCACGTCCTCCATGGTGGGCTCCACGTGGCTCCTGCTGAGCCTGTCCCACGTGCTACGCTTGTGGCTCCGGAGGTCGCCCAGCCTCTGGATTATGGGCTTGTGGCCGCCGAGCGTGTTGGCGAGCTGGGCGATGCGGCGGCCATACTCGGTGGTGTTCTCAAGGGGCTCGGTGAGGCTCACCCTCGTGAGGAGGGCGAAGTTGGTGTTGCCGCTCTTGGTGTCCCTCATGCTGTGTCCGTTGGCGCCGAAGAGGCCGTCCCCGTAGGGCTCGCGGACCACGTAGCCGGCTGGGCAGACGCAGAAGGTGCGGACGAAGTCGTCGTAGCTGGGCGTGTACAGGTGGAACTTTGGGTCCCAGCAGCCGTAGCCGTTGATCACCTGATCCATTACTTCGTTGGGTACCTCGACTCTCACGCCTACATCAATGGGGTTGTAGCTCATGCCCACCCCGAGACTGCTTAGCTGCTCTATTAGCCACCCGGAGCCGATGCGGCCGGGGGCGAGGAGCACGGCGTCCGCCTCGAACGACTCGCCGTCGCTGGAGACCGCCACGGCCCGGCCGCCCTCCACGACCACCTCGTCGGCTGCCGTCTCAAGCCTGATGTCCACGTCCTGCTCCTCGAGACGACGCTGCATCTTAGCGATGACATCTGGCAGGTAGTCTGAGCCTATGTGGTTCTGCTCGATCTTGATGAACTTGATTCCCGCCTGGGAGGCCCGGGTCTCCAGTTTTCTGAGCCCTTCCTCGTCGCTGTGAGCCATCTCGACGCCGAGCCCCATGAAGACGTCCCTTATGCCTTGCACGAGGGCCCAGGCGTCTCCCTCCGACATGAACTCGGTTAGGTCTCCCCCGATCTTTGGGTGGAAGTTGAGTTTACCGTCGCTGTGGAGCCCGGAGCCCCCCACATAGCCCCGTCTCTCGAGAATGGTTACGCGGTGTTGCTTGCTTAACGCGTGCGCCGCGAAGAGCCCCGCAGGTCCGGCGCCTACGATGACGACCCTCACGTAATCCCCTCATGAAACGGTAGGATAAGCATAAAAACAGTTTGTAAGTGTCTTGCATCCATATAGGGCGTCGCCTGAAATCGTTCACGTCCATGATCGATCCGACGCCGCCGTTCTCGATAGCAGCCTCCAGTAGTCTATGGTGTCGAGTACTCCGATGAGAACGACCGGGGCGATGATAACGAAAACGACGAGGACGGTGACATCGATCTGGACGGGGAAGGCCACGAGCATCAGTATGAGGGCCGCGGTGACGACTGCGTAGAACCTGAACTTGGTCCTTATCTCCTTGTTCACCATCTCCTCGGGGTAGAGGCTGAGGACCTGTTCTCTGGTGGGCGGTGTCTCAAGCTCCCACAGTAGGCCCTCTATGCGGCTGCCCCAGTAGAGGTACCCCTTGTCCTTGAACCGTGGCTCCCGCTGGGTCACGGTTATCTGGAGGACGGTGTCCCGGCCGAACGCCGTCATCCTTATGGCTATGTCTTTGGGGTAGTCGTCTCTGAGCCCGACCTGGGTGACGGGATGGTTGGCTCTGTACACCGCCTCTATGTAGTTGGGGGGCGTAGCTTGTTGGAAGCTGCACCCATTCATCGCGAGCCATGACCGGACGGTCTTATAGACTTGCTCGGGTGTCATGTCCTTTATGATGGCTCTATGGCTGTAGGGCCGGGCGGTGAACATGGGTTACTTAACATTGGATGTCAAGATTAATTTACCTGCCGCGTCGCCTATCACGGTGCGATGGCACCGTAGAAAAGTTTGAATTATGGTTCACGCCTCGATATTGAGTAACGACCATGAATTGTCAGATCTGTGGCGAGCTGGAGGACTTCATCACGAAGTGCAAGGTCTGCGGTAAGAGCTTCTGCGAGTACTGCGGAGACCAGGAACAGAGAGTCTGTTATAACTGCCTTAAAGAAACACGTACAAAGTAAGTTATCCGCATCCTTTTTCTCTGAAGTTTTTGCTTCACCCATGTTAACGTTGCATAAGGGTGTTAAAAGAAACCCTAAATATAACCGAATATGCTCTATGCGTGTAAGTTCATGGGTGTTGATCTCTATGAAGAAAACCTATATGGTAGATGACCCCCTCGGGGACGGCAGGGTTGAGGTCCTGGAGGCCAGCGACCTCTTCGACGGTAACCCTTCGCCGAGGCGCGGCAAGATACGCGACGTGTACGACATGGGGGACCACATGCTCATCGTGACGAGCGACAGGATATCGGCCTACGACGTGGTGTACCCCACGCTCATCCCGCACAAGGGCGAGAGCCTCCACGCCCTCAGCGAGTTCTGGTTCAGGGAGACCTGGAGCGTCTTCCCCAACCACTTCATGGAGGCCCTGGACGGCAGGACGATGAAGGTCGTCAAGGCTAGGCGCGTGGACGTGGAGTGGGTGTGCCGAGCCTACCTCTACGGGTCCGCTTGGAGGGCGTACAGCAAGGGCGCCAGGGTCATCAGCGGCGTGGAGCTGCCGGACGGCTTGGTGATGGCGGAGGAGCTGCCAGAGGTGATCCTCACGCCCACCACCAAGGAGGGGTCCGGCCACGACATGGAGATCAGCAAGGGGGAGGCCATAGACGCTGGGCTCGTCACGAGGGACGAGTGGGACCAGCTGGAGGAGGCCACGTTCAGGCTCTTCCAGAGGTACGGGGAGGTGGCGAAGAGGGCGGGGCTCATCATCCCCGACTTCAAGCTGGAGTTCGGTCGCCTGGGTGACGGGCTCATCCAGATAGACGAGCCTCCGACCCATGACAGCGCCCGGTACTGGGCCGAGAAGTTCTACAGGGTGGGGGAGCAGCAGGAGGCCCACTGCCTGGACAAGGAGTTCCTCCGCAGCTACCTGAAGAACACCGGGTACATGGGGGACGGGCCGCCGCCGGCCATACCTGGGCCCGTGGTCCGTGAGGTGTCCAAGCGGTGCATAGCGTCCTATAAGGTGATTAGTGGCCAGGCCAAGCTGGGGGACTTCGACCTGAAAACAGTGGACCAGGTGATGGAGGAGATGGGGTGAATCCCCGGGAGAAGTGCGGCGTATTCGGAGCCTACTCGCCGGACAAGGATGTGTTTCCCCCGCCTCTACTGGGGGATGCTGGCCCAGAACCACAGAGGCCACCACAGCCACGGCTTCGCCACCTGCGGCGACGGCATCGAGTCCTACACGAACCTGGGCCTGATACCCACGGAGAAGGCCCCGGGGAAGGAGAGCCCGGCCCGGGTGCTCAGTCGCATCTACAAGTCCTACGGCTCAGGGCCCTGTGGGTCCTGTAGGCGGCCCTGGCTATGCCGTGGGCCAACATGAGCCTGTAGACCCAGGACTCGGGGCTGGCCTCGTAGTATTCTTTGGGGTCCACCTTTCTTCCGTCGGGGAGCGTCACCTCGCTTCTCTTCAGTTGGGTCTCCCACTCCAGGCCCTCCACCTCCATGTAGCCCAGCTCGTGGCCGTTGCAGTGTAGAATTATGGGCCACTCGGAGTCTGAGTCGAAGAACCTGCCCCGGCTGTAGCGTAGGATGGTCTCGGCCGCATCTCTGCTGATGCCTCTTGAGGCTGCGGTGATGTCCATGTCTCTGCCCAGGATGAGGCTGAACACCTTGTTGGCCAGGGCCTCCGTCTCTGTCTGGTTCTTGGGGTGTGTCTTCATGGCCCGCCTGGTTCTACCCAGGACGAGGAAGTCGTGGCCCGGTATGGCCGCGGCGACTCTCCTCAGCTCCTCGGGGTAGCTGCTGGCCCAGTGGAGAGCCCTGTCCATGTCCACAAGGTGGATGAAATCTGAGCCCTGCTCCAGTGAGGCCCTGAGGACTCGTCTCCGGGAGTCGGTTATATGCTGGACGCCTACCCGGCTCCTGGGCTCAACGATGATCCAGCCTGTCTCTCTGAGCGCCTCCAGTACCTCTGGCATGGTTCCGCCCGTGACCACAGTCAGGCGGCTTTCATAGCACTCGTCCAGTAGTTTGGCTGTCTCTGAGAGGGGTTGGAGGGTCCAGCCGGTTGAGTCGTGGAGCGTCGTGGCCAGGGACACGGACGGCATGGACTCAGATACGGTTGAGCCAGATTTATCTCCTATCTTTGGGTATTGCATTTTTAATATGTAGATGAATATATAATAGCTCAAATTGGAGTCATTAAAATATCTTGGAACAATTAAAGGCCAGATTCTAAAGGCAATTGCCGTGGATGAGCTTTATCAATGGAGTAAAATTCGAGATAGTCTCGGTTTTACCGATGAACAATTTAAACCCTATATGAAAAAATTAGAAAAAGAAGGTCTTATTGAAGATAGAGGTGGATTCAAAGTAGAGTATAATCTATGGCTTCAGTATAAAGCTCACTTTGGTGATGATTGGGCGAAGAGGAAACTGGTTGAGATTGAGGATGAGCGAAAACGTGAGGAAGAGTTTTTACGACTCTCTGCCGAACGGAAAAGGATTGAAAGGGAAAATCATCTTAAAAGGAGATTTCAAGAATGGGTTAAGTTTATGAATTTTGATGTGAAACCAGAAATATCTCATTTATTCCTCAAAGGAGATCAGCTAGATTCCTTGATACGCGTTCTAATGCCTATATCAAAGAAAGAGATACTCGTTGTGAATCCTTATGTTGAGAAGTCTGCTTTATGCGATCTGTTAATACAAGGTATTGGAAAGGGGATTGACGTTCAGTTAATAACACGTTCACCTGAAAAAGATAATTTTTATGGGCGTCGCCAAAACGCAAAAAAAGTATATCATAAAACATTGATTGAATCTGGAGTACAGGTTTTCTATAATGATGATGTTCACGCTAAACTATTCATTTTAGATAAGCAAGTCCTCGCTATATCGTCCATGAACCTGTACAGCGAATCAATAGCAGGAAAATTATGGGAGGCTGGAATGGCATCAACCGACCAATCCAACATTAAAATGGCTTTAGAATCGTATCAGCAACTCATTGCAGATCCGTATACAAATAAAATCGCCTGACCCCTTGAAATACCCCATCTAAATCTGATATCTGTGTTACTTGGAACAATGATAAATGTTTAAGGTGCTCTAATCACGGTGGCTCAGCACAAACTTAGTTAAGCTTCAACTGAACCAAGCCCTCTCCTATGCAATATCACCATCATTATAAAGTAAAAGCAGGTGTTTTGAGGCAACGTTTTTCTTGTGCGCAGCTGCCCTCATCACTTCATGGGTATACCCGAGAAGATCAAGCAGATCGAGGAGGAGATGCGCCGCACCCAGATCAACAAGGCAACGGAGCGGCACCTCGGGGTACTCAAGGCCAGACTCGCCCGACTCAAACGCATGCAGGAAGAACAAGCCTCCAAAAGAGCCGGAGGCGACGACGGCTACAGCGTCAAGAAGGCCGGGGACGCCACCGTGGTGCTCCTCGGGCTCCCCAGCGTCGGCAAGTCCACGCTCCTGAACCACCTCACCGGGAGCAACAGCAAGGTGGCCGCCTACGACTTCACCACCCTCACAGTCATACCGGGCATACTCAACCACAAGGGGGCCAGGGTACAGGTCCTGGACATCCCCGGCATCATCAAGGGCGCCTCCGAGGGCAAGGGCCTGGGGAAACGGGTACTATCCGCCGCCCGCAGCGCCGACCTCCTGCTGGTGATGCTGGATGTGTTCAACCCAGACTCCAGGGAGATACTCCTGGACGAGGTCCGCGCCATAGGCATAAGGCCGGACGAGGCCATGCCAAGGGTCAACGTGAAGAAGCGGTCCTCGGGCGGCGTCACCGTCACCGACTTGGCGGGCGTAACCCACGTGGACGAGGAGGGCGTGAAGCAGGTCCTCCGGGAGTACGGCCAGCCCAACGCCCACGTGATGCTCCGCGAGGACATCACCTACGACCAGCTCATCGACGTCCTCATGAAGAACCGGGTCTACGTCCCCACCCTCACAGTGGTCAACAAGATCGACATGGTGGACCAGAGCTACCTGATCGACCTCAAAGAGTCATTGAGGTTCGAGTTCCTGCCCATCAGCGCCGACAACGACGTCAACCTGGACCAGCTCAAGGACCAGATATTCAGGAAACTAGAATTCATAAGGGTATACATGAGGCCCAAGGGCGAGGACCCCGACTACGACGAGCCCATGATAATAAGGAACGGGGCCACCGTGGAGGACGTCGCCGACAAGGTCCACAGGAGACTGAAGGAAGAGCTCCGGTACACCCGCATATGGGGCAGGAGCGTCAGGTTCGGAGGCCAAAAGGTGAGGCTCACACACCCCCCAATGGACGAGGACATAATCACCTTCTACTCCTAACCAATCCGCCACTGGAAACAGGCAGTTAGCTAAACGCAATCCAAAAATTGATTCACATTCTACCCAGCCCCCGTCATAAACGCCGTAAATTCGCCAAATTACAAGTAGCTTGTAACAAACTCTGATACCCCATAGAACCAACCCAAAAATTGTTTATTCCCAGCCACATGGGACAAACCAACAAAAAAATAAGGACAGACAACACACCCTACACCATGCCCAAGGTAGCCATCATAGCCGGAAGCAAGTCGGACCAGGAACTATCCGACAAAGCCGCCCAGACCCTCAAAGAACTAGACATCGCCTACGAGCAGCAGATCATCTCAGCCCACCGCAGCCCCGACAGGCTCACAAGCCATATCAGAAACAGCGACGCCCAGGTCTACATATGCATAGCCGGCCTATCCGCCGCCCTACCCGGCGCCGTCGCCGCCCACACAGTCAAACCCGTCATAGGCGTACACAAAAATAAGTAATACAGAAAATGTAACTCTCAAAAACATACATATGAATTTTCTTAAATGAACCTTAAAACCATATAAAATAAAAATGAAAACAAAATGTAAAGGTAATTTGATTACCCCGCCCCAGCCACCTGATAATAAACTAATAGTTCTTCACATCGACGACGAGGAAAGGCTTCTAGACTTCACAAAGATGTTCCTAGAAAAAAGCAACCCGAACATCCAACTCATACCCGTGACCAAACTAGAAGAATTATTGGAGAAAATCAAAGAACCCTACGACTGCATCCTGTCAGACTATAAACTCTCTAAACAATATAACGGGATACGCATCTGTAGAATAGTCAAAGAAATCGAAGACAAACCCTTCATACTGTACACGGGTCATGGAAGCGAGGAGGTAGCCGAGGAAGCGTTCGCGTCCGGGGTGGACGACTACATCCGGAAAGAGATGGACCCAAGCCATTTTCAGGTGCTGGCGAAGAGGATACAACACGCAGTAGATAGATACAGATCAGAGAAGACAAAAGAACGATACAAGAACCGGTTAGAGGCGCTTCACAAGTACGCGGTAGCGATCTCTTCAGCGAAGACGATGGAGGAGATCTCGGACCTTTCATTCGACGCAATATACAACACGCTGGAGTTTTCGTTTGCTGGAATCCATTTAATAAAAGGAGACACATTATACGAGCTCTTCACCATGGGCGCATCTCTGCCTGTACCCTATGAACAAAATATCAACGGCTCCGGGGTCACAGTGAGAGCCGTGAGAACCGGCCAGACACAGGTAGTCCCAGACACAAGGCTGGACCCGGATTACGTGGACTGGGTTAAAGGCATGATGCTCCTCTCAGAGATATCTGTACCCTTCAAAGTAGAAGGCAAAGTACAGGGCGTACTAAACGTTGAGAGTAAGAGGCTGAACGCCTTCACCCCGGACGACCAAAACCTCTTGGAGACGCTGGCCACACACATCGCAAATACATACGTTCGCATAAACCATATAGCTGAACTCGAGAAATCGGAAAGGAAGTGGAGGTCTCTCATCGACTCCTCGATGGACGCAGCCTTCGTGTTAGAGGGCGTGAAAATCGTGTATGCAAACAAGAGGGCAGCCGACATGCTGGGTTACGCCCTCGACGAACTCATAGGTATGGATTCACTGGAAATCACCTCACCCAGAGACCAAGAACTAGTCAAGACAAGGACGCTGGCCAGGCAAAGAGGGGAAGCACCGCCCCACCAGTACGAGCTATCCCTCGTCAAGAAAGACGGAGCAGAGGTACCCGTCGAGACAAACGCGTCCCTCATCGAGTATGAAGGCAAACCGGCGTTCCTCTCCTTCTGCAGGGACATGTCAGAGAGAAAAACCTTCGAGGACAAGTTCTACAGGCTCCATCAGAGCACATTCAAGTTCGGCAAAGCCCGAACCCCTGAGGACGTATACGACATCGCGTTAGGTACCATACAGCACGTGCTTGGATTCAGCTTCGCCGGCATAGCGATAACCCAAGACGACGTGCTGATATACGAAAAGACGATGGGCATCCCCCTCAAAGAGAGGTGGGTAATAGACGTCAACTCAAGAAGCGTCACGGCCAGAACCTACCGCACGGGGACAACCCAGATCATACCGGATATAAGCCTAGACGGGGACTACCTGCCGCCGCCCGTGGAGGCAGGGGATGACTGTATCGTCAAATCAGAGCTGGCCGTACCCATGAACGACAACGGAGAGACCATCGGCGTCATAAACGTAGAAAGCTGCGAAGACAACGCCTTCAACCAGTACGACACCAGACTCATCGAGACGCTGGCAAACCACTCCGCAGCGGCGCTGAGGAGAATCAACGAGAACGATAGGCGAACACGCTATGAAGACAAGAGAATACGGTTCGTCAACGACAGCGTCACACCTCAAGCACACCACCTCCCAGCCACCGAAACCTAACTCAACCCCCCACAAAAAAAACGCTTATTCCAAGTAACTAAGAACAAGCCAGATAAACCCACGCAGACCCCGAACAACCTAAATACAGAAGCCACGGACAACCACACCATGACCAAAGTCTCCATCCTAATAGGCAGCAAAAGCGACACAGAGCTAGGCGAAAAAGCCGCACAGATACTGGAAGAATTCAATGTGCCACACGAGCTCAACGTCATCTCCGCCCACAGGGACCCCCAGAAACTCACCCACTACATCAAACACAGCGACGCCCAGGTCTACATATGCATAGCCGGCCTATCCGCAGCCCTACCCGGCGCAGTAGCCGCCCAAACCGTCAAACCCGTCATCGGAGTACCCAAGGACGTCAAGCTCGGGGGCCTCGACAGCCTCCTAAGCATCGTCCAGATGCCCACAGGCGTACCCGTCGCCACCGTAGCCATCGACGGCGCCAGAAACGCCGCCCTACTGGCCGTGGAGATACTCGCCCTCAGCGACAAACGACTCGAGGAAAAGCTCCACGAGTACCGCGAGAAACGTTAGATGCCGTAGCACTCAACAAGCCCCCATTCCCCATAGGGTCTTGCATGCGCTGAAAACGGTTTGAAAAGAAATAGGAAGCTTTGAACGGGTACCGGAGGATCAGTAGCTCTTGGGCTCGGGGTCCCGGAGGATGCCGCCGCAGGTGCACTTGACGCTGCCGCTGTTACGGGGCCTCACCAGCGTGGGCACCTCGACCTCCACGACCTCGACGCCGATGCTCTCGAACCACTTTGTGGCCTTCGGGTTGCCCGTGGGCACGAGAATCTTCCGCGGCTCCAGCACGACCCCCGTGTTGGGGCCCCGCTTCACCACGGGCATCCGCGGGTCGCCCGTGTGCACCTTGACGCTGACCTCGTCGGGTGGATTGATGAACTCCCAGTTCATCTCCGCCTCCATCCACGTCCTGAGGTAGGGGTCGACCGTCCTAGGGTCCTGCACACTCGTATGCCTGTCGATGAGGCTGTAGTGGCTGGTGCCGAGGCTCGTGCCGTAGCCGGGGCAGATTCGTACGTCTACCTCCGGGTCCTGGAGCTTGACGATGCGTGCGAACTGGATGTGCCCCGACTCGTTTGCCCTCATGACCTCGGGCTCCTTGGTGTTGGCCCGCGGGAAGTGGACGGCGATTATGAGGTGCTTCTCGTCGAGCCACCCTATGCTGCCTCCCTCCGCCATGCCCTTGTCCATTATCATTCCGACGACGGGGCACCCCAGCTCGGCGAGGGTCTGGTAGGTGGGAAGCTCCTCGCCCCTCCTGATGTGGTCGTACATCCTGAGGATGACCTGGCCGTAGACCGCGGGGTGGCAGGCGTCGTCCGTGTATATTGCCTTAACCTGGTACGGCGGGTCGTTGGGGTCCGGCTTCCTGATGACCACCTCGACGCCCTCCGCCTTGTAGGCGTCGACGAGGCTCTCATGGTTCTCGATCAGCTCGTCGAGCTCCATCTTCTCGCTCATCCGCCAGGCTGCGAGGCTGTCTTCGTGGGGCGGCCACGGCGTCGGGTTACCCACCTGGAGGAACTCTGGGCCGGGGCGGTGCAGCAGCACGACCCTGAGCTTGCCCACGTTGGTGTTGGCCTTCCACTTCCTCCCCCACACATTCACCATGTCGTCCCCGAAGCAGCTGAGGACCTGGGGGTGTAGCTCGTGGTACTGCTCGCGGAGGCTGAGGCCCGTCTTCTCCTTGAAGTAGTCCTTGTCGTAGTCATGCTCGGCCTGGAACTCGCCTTCACTCATAGAAATCATCAAAGGATTAGTCTCTGGCATTTAAAACAGCATGCACCGTGCGTCAGCGGGGGTCACTCGTGGCGCAGCGCCTCCACGGGGTTCAGCTTGGACGCCCGCCACGCGGGGTGGAGGCCGCTGACGACGCAGGTCACCATGGCGAAACCGACGATGAGGACGCCGAGTGACGGCGACGAGGCGCTGGGGATGGCCGTGAAGCGGCTTATCACGTAGCTTAAGGTGAACCCGAACATGGCGCCGATGACGCCGCCTATGACGCCTGTGACGAGGGCCTCCGTCATGAAGAGGCCGAGGATGTCCATGTTCTTGGCTCCGATGGCCTTCAGGGTGCCTATCTCCTTGGTGCGCTCCATGACGCTCACCGTCATGGTGTTGATGATGCCGACCCCTGCGACGATGAGGCTGAGGCCCGCGATGCCGCCGAGAACGGCGTTCAACGTGTTCATGACGCTGTTCAGGTTCTCCATGATCATGTCCATGGTGAACACGCCCACGTAGCCCAGCTTGTCCTTGATCCGGTCAGCGACCTCGCTGACCTGCCCTATCTCTGAGGTGCAGAGTTTGATGAGGTGGATGACGCCTCCCGTCTCGTACATCTGCTCAAACGCGCTCAGGGGAATGTACATATTGGCGCTTGACTGGCTCCCGAAGCCCGACGAGGACTCCCTCATTATCCCGACGATCCTGAATGTGATCTCGTGCTCTTCGCCGCCCCGCCGGTATATGATCTTCACCCTGTCCCCGATCTCGTATAGCGGCTCGTCGACCCCCCAGGGCTTCACAAAGGTCTCTGTTACGATGGCCGCAGCCTTGTCGTTTCTCGTCAAGTACCTGCCTTCTACGAGCTCCCATGCGCCCGAGATCCGGAAGTAGGCGTCGGAGACCCCGGTGACGCTGGTGTAGTAGTAACTTCCCCTGGCCTTGTAGGCGCAGGTTCCCCCGAAGTTCATGGGCGAGACGGCTTCGACGCCGGGGATTGCCTCTATGATCCTCAGGTCCCGCCAGCCGAGCTCAACGGGGGTGCTTCTGCCGCTGTTGTCTGGGAACACGTTTATCACGGTTGGGCCGAACCCCATGATCTGGTCGGTGATGTCCGCCTTCATGCCGGCGGTTATGCTGATGAGGCCGCCTACGGCTGCGCAGCCGATGAGTATGCCCACCAGGTTGAGGGCGAATCTGAGCTTCTTCTCGCCCAAGGTCCCCAGGCTTATGCCGACGACATCTTGGAGGTTCACGGCCAAGTCCTCCCTTTGTGTCTACTCATCTCTCAGCGCCTCCACGGGGTTCAGGTTGGACGCCCTCCAAGCAGGGTAGATACCGGAGACCACGCAGGTCGCCACCGCGAAGCCTGTGACCATGAGGCCGAGGCTCATGGAGGGATCGGGTGCCAGGTTGATGATTCGTCCGATGACGATGCTTAACACGAACCCGAGGCCGGCCCCTAGGCCGCCGCCTACTATTCCCGTGACTATGCTCTCCGAGATGAAGAGGAGGAGCACGTCTCTGTTGGTGGCGCCTATGGCCTTCATGGTGCCTATCTCCTTGGTGCGCTCCATGACGCTCACCGTCATGGTGTTGGCTATGGTGACGCCGGCGACGAGGAGGCTTATCCCGGCTATGCCTCCGAGTACTGCGTTGATGGTGCCGGTGATCGTGTTGATTTCCTCCATGATCATGTCCATCGAGTAGTAGCCCAGGTCGTCGAAGTCTTCTTCGAGGGTCTGCTTGATCCCCTCGACGTCGTCTATGGTCTCCGCTTTGAGGTCGACGGCGAGGTACTTGCCCTGGGTGTCGAACACCTGCTCGAAGTAGCCTAGGTGTAGTATGATGTAGTCGTCGACCCCTGACCCGGTTATACCGGCTGTCTTCTTGAGGATGCCTACGACCCTGACTGTGAACTCGATCTCGTCGCCGTCCACCGTTGATCGTATCCTGAGTCTGTCGCCTACGCCGTACATAGGCTCGTCGTCAGGGTTCCAGACGTTGTAGCCCAGCAGAGCGGCGGCACCGTCGCTGTGTGTGAGGAGCCTTCCGTCCTCGACCTCGTTCTCGCCGCCGTGCACTATGAAGTAGTTCTCGTCGACGCCCACTATCTCGCTGGAGTGGGTCTCTCCCCTGTAGTCATATCTCCCGTACCTGCCTGCCTGGATGGGGGCGGCGGCCTCGACGCCGGCTATGCTTCGGAGCCTGTTCAGGTCTCGCCAGTCCAGCGAGGTGAACGCCTCGTCGCCTCCGAGGGTGGGGTAGACCTGTACGGTGGTGGCTCCGAAGATGCTGATGTCGTCGACTATACTCGTCTTCATGCCCTGAGTCATGGAGATGAGGCCGGTGACGGCGGCGCAGCCGATGAGAATACCCATGAGGTTTAGGGCGAAGCGGAACTTGCGTTCCCGGAGCCCCTCCGTGGACATGTGGGCGAAGTCGAGTACGTTCATGCCTTGCTGCTCCTTTTCGCTGTCTTATCTTCTCGCTGGTTGCGGTGTCTCGTTCACGGCTGAGGCTCCGGGCTCGGGTTTCGGCGGGTGGCTTAGCGCCTCGCTTAGGGCCCGAAGAGCCTTGGTGAGGGCCGTGGACTCCTCTGTGTCTGTTTGGTTCATGTCGCTGCTTATTGGTGCAGTGGACGTGTTTTAAACGGTTTTTCAGTTTCTCTTCAGAATCTGTACAGAATCTGTTTCATCGGTTGTTCGTATACTTTAAAAAACTGACATGTGTGAGTAGGTGTTAGCTGGGTCTCTTCATGTCCTCACGGAACCGCGTGCTGAAGCATATGCTGCAGTGGCTGATCGCGGGGAGCAGGGGCGGCCCCAACAGGGCGAGGCTCATCGTGGCTATACGCGAGGAGCCTATGAACGCCAACCAGCTCTGCGATGTCTTGGGGGTGGACTACCGCACGGTGCGTCACCACCTGGATATCCTGGAGAAGAACGGGCTGGTGACGAGCATGGGCCCACGGTACGGCAAGGTGTACTTCCTGTCGCATGAGCTGGAGGCCGGCTACGCTGATTTTGAAGAGATTTGGAACAGAATTGGAAATAACGATAATAATGGCGGTGAGGTTTAGGGGTGCGGATGAACAGGAAGCAGCAGGTGGCTCTGGCCATCATGGCGTTGTACTTCATTGTGAGTGTCCAGAGTAACCTGGACAGCCTCCTCCTGGACGAGGAGAGGATACTGTACCGTCTGCTGGACGACGAGAGGATCATGGTTGACCCGTGCCTGGAGGACCTGGACTACGAGAACCTGCGGCTCGTCAGCAGCCAGCTGTCGACGTACATACGGGGTAAGACCCTCATCTCGGCTGTGAACGTGATACTGCTGGTGTACCTGTTAGCGACGTACGTGGACATGTACAGGCAGACGAAGGCGAGCTTCACGCTTGGGCTTGTGTTCCTCTCGGGGGCGCTGCTCAGCTACAGCCTGTTCACGAACCCCGTGCTGTTGACGGCGTCCGGCGGGTCCGGGGGCATAAGGATCGTCCGCTACTTCAACTTCCTGCCTGATCTGTTCACGACGGTAGCAAGCACCATATTGATCTACTTGAGCAGACAATAGACCGGAGCTTCTTCATCTGCTTCATTATCTGTTCTATGGTCGAGTGCCCCGTATGCGGCTGGAGCGGCTACATCGAGTCACTGAATAGTGACTGGAACACTACATGCCCAAAGGGATGTATGAGTGAGCTTGGTAATCACCAGATTACTGTAAGCAGGTTTCACATACCTTACGACCCAGAGCTATTCGCAGAGCTAAACACACTCACATATAACCTAACAAAAATAGGAAAAATACAGTACACACACCAACAAGGAACCCACGACGATAGATTCTGGGCAATATGTCTTCATTTAGTTGATAAAAATAACTCCAATAAACCTATTTGGCATTAAAAACTAAGTGGTATAATTCAGCTAAAAGAAAACTAATACCTGTTAAGGAAATTATTTTAATTAATTCTGGAAATGGATGTTTTTCGAGGCTTTGAATCATATTGATGTTCAAATTAACTTCTTCAATCATTATATGTAACATATTTTTATCATAATTTTTAACTCTTTCACATAAATCTATAAAATCCAATAATAATGTATACAATGGCATATTATCTAAAATTATCTTATTTTCTTTTATAATTTCTCTAATGTCTATAAGTTTGTTATAATCATAATTTAATGATATTAAATTACTCCTTATTGATGATAATATATTTATAAGTTTTTTATCATACTCGTTTAATAAATAATATATTGGAACTTCTATTATTATTGCATAGGCTATTATTGTATTAATTATCAATCCTTTCATTATTGAGGTGTTTGATTGAATATCTATTACGTACATCCAAAATAAACCTGCACAAAATTGAATCCCGTTTATAAATATGAATTCCCAGTAAAATGCTTTTCTTTTATTCTTATCTTTTTTAACATGTAAAGAAATGGCTGTTATAAATATTAAATATAATCCACCTATTAAAAAATAAAAAATTAAATTTTTTATCAATATATTATCTACTCTTCTTCATTACCCTTTGTCCAATTTTCAATCATTTCTTTAAATTCTGGTATGGATTCATAACCAATTAAATCTATAAGTTCTGATCTTTGGAAATATTTTTCTCGTCCTTTATTTAATTCTGCAATAAAACCTCTATTTCCAAGAAAAGGTTTGGTATATTTTGATAAATTTCTGCTATCTAAACCTAATTTTTCTGCTAATTCTTGCGCACTTATTTCTTCTTGTGTATAATGTAATAATACTGCTTTTAGCTTGGATCTTCCGATTATCTTTTTTAATTCGTTTATAATTACACCTGGATTTTGCAGGCTTATTACTCTATTAATATTGTGTGTATCGGTCTCTATTCGGGCAAGTTTATTGTCAATTTCTTCCAACTTTTTTTCAATTCCCTTTGACATTGGTTAATTTCTCCTAAAAAATTTGTTCGTGATAGGCTTCTTCATTTTTTTCTGTTTTTCTAATTAATCCTTCTCTTCTAAGACGACTAAGATATGATCCAGTATATTCATTAGATTTAGATAGTTTAATAGCCATTTGAGAAGTTGTATTGCTTCCATCGCAGAGTTCATAGATTTGTTTTTTAACCGATCCTTCTGGTAGTAATTCCTGTTTAATAGTTTGGAGTGCTTCTTGATTTAGAAGAATAATAATGGATTTTAACTCTTCTAAATCCTTACTAATTTTTTCAAAATATTTTTCACTCATTTTCATTATTTCCTTCTTCTTTCTCAGATAATTTTATACCCATTTTAGTCAATGAACAGAGTTTTTTATACTGTCCACCTCGATATTTTTCTGTTTGTTCGATTAAACCGGCTTCAAACCATTTTTTCCACCAATTTCCAATGGTTTTATTGCCTACGCCAATTTCTCTTGCTATGCTCCTTCCACTGTTTATTCCATCTGAAAGTTCATAGGCTGTCTTTTTCTCATCTGTATCTAAAATTTCAAGTAATTTTTTCTTTGTCTCCAGATAATCGTATTTCATCCACAATAAAATTTCCTCAAGGAGTTCTATAGCTCTATTACTTTCAGTTATCATTATACTTCAACAATTCCTGAGTTAATATAGAAAATATTTTGGCCTTCTCTATTTTGAAGCAGAAGTCCTTTATCTAGCAACTCTGAGATTCGGCGTTTTACAGTAACTTCACTAACACTGTTGCTAGAAGCTACTTTTTCTTGAAGTTCACCAGCTGATAATGTTCCATCTGCGATTTCGAGAATTTTTTGAGATACTTTATCTTTTTTTATCTCATCTTTTATAATAGATAGTTCATTTCGTATTCCGATCTGTTGTAATGCGATCAATCTATCGAGTTTTCTTGATATTTCTTTCAATATGTCTCTTTCATCCAACTCTGCTAACCTCACTTAAACGCCAATCCGAGGGAATGTAGTCAATACGCCGCTTAGGATACCCCCTCTTCTCTGTAACAACCAGCTCTTTTTCCTCAAGCTGTGATACAAATATCTGTACCGTTCTGGCACTGACTCCAACCTTAGCAGCTATGTCAGTAGTTAATGTCATGCCGTCTAAAAGACCCCAAATGACTTTTCGTTCATCTGTTGATGCAATATCTTCAATTTCTTTTTTAAGGTTCTCGCGAGAATTTAACAGAACAATATGTTTAATTTCTCTAAATTCACTGATAATTTGTTTTATTTCTGTTAATTCTGATAGAATCTGTTCGAGTAAGTCATCCCTTTTGGACATAGCAATCCAGTAAATACAATACATACATATAAACATTCAGTAGCGAACAATAGGATTTATAAATGGCTTCGTTAATAGTGATATAAGTTTAAGAGGATGTAAAACTATGGCTTCAAAAGAGGTAACGGAGCGATTGGATGTTATAATCAAACTGTTGGCGATGAATTTTATGAAGGATTTTGAAGGAACTCAAAAAGAGCAGATTATAAAACTTAATAAAATTGGGCTTCAGCCAAAGGAAATTGCCTACGTCATGAATAAAACTTCAAACTATATTAGAAAAACTCTTTCAGAAGCCAAAAAGGAGGGGTTATTATAAGCACCACTGAAGAACAGATACTTGAAACTCTCAAAGAAATCCATAAATGGATTAAATTCTCTGGTTGGACGAACGTAAAGGGTATACTACTTGATACTCTTGACGAACCTGAGAAATTAGTGGCTTATTCGCTAACAAATGGGGATAATGGGCTTGATTTTATCAAAGATAGAATTGGGCGAAGTCGTGGAACCATTCAAAGGTATTGGACTAGTTGGCAAAAAATAGGGATTGTAGAGTCAATTAATGTTCGTGGTGGTAGTAGAGCAAAAGCCCTCTTTGACTTGGAGGAATTCGGTATTGTAATCCCAGAAATAACCCTAGTAGAAAAACAAGATGCCACAGAGGTTGAAGAACATAATGAGCGATGATGACACTCTAAAAGAACTACAAAAAATAACGAAACTACTCACATTTGCTTACTCGGAAAAAATTGAAGCTGAACTAAGTAAAGTCGCGAACACAGATAATAGAAAAATGATGTGGGTTTTAATTGATGGAATGAGAGGTGCGCCCGATATAGCAAAAATTGTTAATGTATCAGGTCGGGCTGTTCGTGATTTCCTGAATGCAGCAAAATCTGCAGGATTTATTGAATATCAAAGAAATAATCCACCTGTAAAACTCATTGATTACATACCCCCTGCGTGGATTGAACTCCTACCAGAATCCCCCGAAGTAGAGGTAGAAGAAAATGAGTGAACCATACACCACTAAAGACGTGGTTGAAAGACTCGATCAACTGATAGCAATAATGAAATTAGCTAATGCAAAAATATTGAATGAATATAAAGAAAATATATCAAAAGACGAGGTCTCACAAGCAATTCTTGAGTTACTTGAATCTGGTCCACTTGACTATTCTACTTTATTTGAAAAAGCTGCGGAAAAATCAGGAAAATCAGAAAGAACTGTACGACGACGTATTACAGAATTATCAGACAACAAAATACTATCAAAAAAACGTGAAGGTGGAAATGTAGTCTATCAAAATTCCGGTATATTAGAGTAGAATATTTTTAGCAATCTATTCCTCTTTCTCTGATACAATTTTTCCCCATCACAATAGAGGCATAGTCTTCAACGCTGATTTTGCCTTCAAGAAAATCCACAAATCTATCATCCTTCTGATAGATACAGAGTAAATCCTCTAATCCATAGTGAGCGACTTTTTTTGGAATTCCAATCTTTTTCATTCTAGACACCAATAATTTCCCCATTTTAATCAGTTCATCATCTGAGTTAGCTCCAGGAAACAGTGCCTTGATCCCACTGACTTCACCCGTACCAGTCAAATAGAACCTATCCGGAAGATATGGAACAACCCCCGACTCATACAACCTCTTAGCCAGATCAAAAGCAGTCAAAGAACCACAGCTATAAACTGAATCAATTAGGTTAAACAGTTCATTATACCCATCAATACGAGAAAAATAATCAATCTGACTACCTCCCACTAGCCCAAGATACTCCCTGATCCCTCTCGACGTCCATCGTTTATGCCGGTTGTCCCTATGCGAACCCTTCCCAGAGCCCATAGAAACATCCTTCAGCTCATCGGCAAGCCAGGGCTCAACGTCATCCCTACGATCAAACCTTGACTTAACCCCATGGAAACCACCAATGGCATCAAAGAACTTCTTCGACTCCGAGTCGTTACAAATCATCGTTCGGATAAATGTCCCGAAAACCCTCTCCTCCCCCACAAGCTCATCAGTCCAACCACCATCCTGAAGACTGAAATGAACCCAACCATTCCTGTACAGGTACTCTGCAAGCTCCAAGAACCTCAGAGCCCTCTCATTCAACGCCATAACCAACTATAATACTAACTTTTATGTAAGATTATACATTAAGATAATCAACAAAGGAGAAAACCACAATGGGCAAAGGCAGAGGTGGAAGAACCCCCAACGACGACAGATCAGACTCCAAGAACCTTAACAACCCAGCATACGATGCATCAGTAGCAAACAAAGCAGACCAACTAAACCCCGACCACAAAGAATACAAAGGCGACGTAGAAAAACCAGAAAAAGAGGAGTAATCATCTCCTCCTATTATTTCTAGTCATAAAGTTTCTCTGAATATAATCATAGAACTCCACGCAGTCACGAACCTCCTTCTCAGTCCGATCCTCGATAGTAGAAAAAGCCTTCTGGTCATAATAATCCCACACGCTTTTACCTGACTCTTTCAGGCGATCAAACCTGAACCGCCTACATATTTGGTTCCAGTTTGAAGGATACATCAAATCACCGTAAATGAGTGGAATAGCCACATTACTAAGATCCACCTGCTTAGTCTTGCAGAAAGTATAGAAGATCTCCTCAGGTTTATCCACCTTATAATCCATCGAGCGAATATACAAAACCGGCACATCGAGTCGAGAGATCCCCTGTCCACAGAGAATCAAATCTGCTTGACTATGAGGAGTATCATCAAAGTTCCTCCACTCAGTTTTAACATAATCATAGATCTTCTTCACCACTGTCTTCTCGTCTTCCTCCTTCCAGAGCCAGAAATGATCATACTTGATGTCTCCTTTCCTCTGTTTCAACGGATGAAACTTACCGAAAACACCGCCCAATAAAAACTGGCCCGGTTTATTAGGATTCATTGCAAGAGACGCCCCCTTCAACTCCCTCTGATCTGGAGGAACATACCATTCAATATCAAAGAAAATAATCTCAGTGATATCAGGATCAAAATCAACCATACACCAATATCACCATCAAGTTTTATTTGTAAGTTTTGATTGAAAGAAATTACATATACCGCGTGATGAATACTGTAAATTATTAATAAAAGCAATAAGACTGATTACTCATGGTAACCCGCGCAGATTTTCAAGCACAATTAAAACAAATATTCCAGGAAGCCGAAAACGAAAACAGGAAAACAATTAGAGTGAACTCGGGAGAACTCCACCGACTTGTTGGAGACTATCCAGGCAGAAACCACAGAATGCCAATATGCTGCAGTGTCATGAAAATAGCGATGAAGTCAGGTGACCGAATAATATCAGAACCACCCAAAGGACAGGGCGCAAGCCTCACAATAGAATATCAACTAATCTAATAGGCTATTTTTTAGTTAAAACTGAAATAAGCAATACCACAATAAGACTCCATGAATCCTCGACTACTTCAATGGTTAAAAGAAAACGAAGGAAAAACGTTCGAATCCCCCCGAAAAACAGTGTTCGGTAGAAGGCCCCAAGACTTCACCATCAGATTCGTTGACGAAGAGGAAAAACGGGTAAGAATATCATTCAGCAGAAAAAGAACACTAGCACGCCCACTATACTTCTGGATGTTCGACAGAACACTCGAATACCTAGAAAAAAACCCAGAAACCACATACCCAATAGGAGCCAGACTCCAACCACCCCACCCAAGAGAATCAATAGAAGGAGAGATCTGGAAGGAACCTAAACCATATCCATCAGAATACAAATCAGCGCCTCACGTACTAGACATACTCGCACACGCAGGTTACATCAAATTTACTTACACCCTCGATAGAGACACAAAAAGAAAAGTTCAAGGAGCAAAATACTGTACAAATAAACCTAAATCTAATAAACCCCCGAGTCCACCTCGTCCGATCACATCTAAAGTACAATTCCTAAAGAAATACAAAGAAACCATCACAAAATGGGCACAAGACCACCAACACGAGATAATAGAAAACCGCCTAAACTACCACTGGAAAAAACAAACAAGAAAACAATGCGAACAGCTACGAAACCAAGTAGCCAAAGCAATAACCCAATCAAGAATAAAAAACAACGGCGCACTAGACCTAGAAACCCTAGACAAGATAATCCGATGGGGATTCGGAATGAAATACCCAAACCAAGACCCGGAAAAAGCACAAAAAGTAACAAGAAAAGCGTTCAACAACATTGACGAAGGAAAAATCCAGGAAGCAACACTAACTCTAATGAACGTTAAAGGACTCGGAATAAGCAGAGTCACAAAGATAATCGGATTATCAGACCAAGAAAACCTATGCATATACGACAGCAGAGTAGGGCACGCTCTCCGCGACCTAACCTATAACGGGAAAAGACTGCATCTAATACCCATATCTAGAACAGGACGCGAATACGATCCGAATGTATCCGTCCAAGAATGGGCGAAAGAATACGAAAAGGTTCTGTGGACCATAGAAGTCATCAAAGACTACATGAACAAACAAGGATGCACATACAGACAAGCAGACGCAGAAATGGCATTATACATGATGGGAAGATAAAACCCAGAAAAGACCATGTTCCACACCGATATAAATAGTCTAGACGACTCTTTCTCGCCTGAGTTCCTCCACCTCATCGGACGATAGTCCTAGCAACTCACCTTACATACGTCTTAGTCCCTGGCTCCAGAGCCCAGAAGGCGGCAACCAGGAACAGGAAATAGATCCAGAAAATAAAAGCGACCCCCTGTCGCTTCCAGTTCGTAAGAACAGGTATTACACTATCCTGCCATCTAATCTTAATCTGGTTTGTGAAATATTTCACGTGTTTTATATAACCCCTCACTGAAACTGAATATATGTTCATACCATTCTCGTACAGCCTAGAGAACGCCACCCTCGACATCTTCGGCGTCTTCCTCATGAGCCAGATACCCCAGGAAACCCTCGACACACTCCAACAGTACTGGATCGTCGACACCCCCGGCATGATCGTGTGGACCCTCCTCACACTAGCCTTCGGAATCTACGTCGGCAGAACATTCAAACGAACCAAGACAGTCAAACAGAGCGACACACCAGAACCATCATACAACCCAGAAGGGTAGAAGAGAAGAAACCCATTCACAACTTCAAGTATTTCTATATTTCAGAAAGTGTTTTCAGTCGAAGTCCGCTCACGATCCGATTACTAACCAAACCCGGTTTGCTTCTTCCCCGATGTGATGAGACAACGAGGCTCTATAACTAATATAGGATAGAGGTATAAAACATGTTATCCTATACAAAATGATATAGGATATCCTTAAATGAGGCGGTATCCTATACGGAGTAAGGTGGTGCGAGACACGTCGACCATAAACCCCAGGATGCATCATAGAATAGTAGCCAAGAAGAACAGGGTAGACAGACACAGGCCGCTGCACCCAGACCTAGCCAAGAGACTGGAAGAACGGGCGATCATAGAGTACACCCACTCAAGCAACGCCATAGAAGGAAACACCCTCACCCTAGGCGAGACAGAGACCGTCATCCGGGGAATGACCGTAGGCGGAAAAACCATACGCGAGATACAGGAAGCCAGAAACCACCCAGACGCCATACAGTACCTCAAACAGACAGTCCAAAACAACACCAGAATAACCGAGGAAACCATACGGCAGGTACACAGACTCCTCCTAGACAAGATACTGGAACACCCAGGCGAGTACCGCACAGGCATGATAAAAGTCCCGGGAGCACACTTCACACCCCCAAAAAGCACAGAGATACCGCGACACATCCAGCAGCTCACCCACTGGCTCCACAGAAACCCCATGGAGCATACCCCCGTGGAGCTGGCGGCCAGGTTCACGCACAGGCTACTCGTAATCCACCCCTTCCACGACGGCAACGGCAGAACCAGCCGCATAATCCTGAACCTCATCCTCATGCAGCACGGATACCCCGTAATCACCAACATCAGCTACCGCGACAGGAAACGGTACCTGGGAGCCCTCCGCGAGGCAGACCTCGGCAACCACGAGCCCCTCGTCAACTTCATAGCCACCAGCGTCGAGGAGGCCCTCACCAAATACCTCGTCGTCATAGAGGAGCTCGAAACCTACAGCCTACGCGAAGCGGCGCAGCACAGTCCATACACCGCGGCGTATCTCGGGCTACGAGCGTACGACGGAAGCCTTGGCGCCTACAAACAAGGAAGAAACTGGAGGGTAACCAGAGAAGGCCTGGAACAATACATAGAACAAAATAAGGACTAGACGGCGCCCGTCTGAGCTCCCTGACTTCCTCCATATTCACGTCTGAGCCAGGCAAGACCCTCGACTTTCCTTCCCTTACTTGACGTTCGTTTCATATGAAAAATACTTAAATAACTATTTTATTTAGTTAAATGTATGTGAGTGGGTCTGACATAGCACCACAAATAAACATCAAAACCAGAACGACGCCTGGAAGGAAGACGGGGGGCTTTCTAGTCTCGGAGAAATCGCCTATCCCCTCTGAACCCCCGATCCTTCCACCCCTACACACCCACCAAGGCCGACTCCGGCCGGTGAACCCGAATCCTAGCCGGCCTTCACCATCACGTTGGTGGTGATGAACTCGGCCATCCCCGGCTTCTTCGCCACCGGGTCGGGCACCGGCCCCACAGGCGTCGGCTGCATCGCCGGCGCAGAAACCGTGAACTCCGCGAGGAAAGGCGCCCCCTTGATGAGTATCGGCTTCCCGTTCTTCGTCAACATCGTCTTGTTCAGGGGCAGCAGCGTCACCGAGACCGTGCCCACCCCCGGCGTCACGAACGGCGGCGAAGTATACGGCATCGGGGCCTTGAGCATGGGCGGCAGCTCGTCCCCCTCCAGGCAGACCGGCATCTTCATCACCGTCATGTTCGCGCTCGACCCCATCAGCGGCGCCGGCGCCAGAAGCATCGGCACAACCGCGGGGGGGAAGATGGTGATCCGGATGAAGTCCCCCGTCTTGATAACATAGTCAGCAGGCACAGCCACACCTAGAAACAACAACAACACACAGGTATATCAAAATAGCCGCGTCCCGGTGTAGAGCGACGCCACACACGTACGCTCTAATACGTTTCAGCCCGAGCAGAAGGTATGCAGTGCCCCAAGTGCGGCACCGAGATGGCCAGAGACCCCAAGAAGTGGCTCGGAGCCGTCATAGGCCTCGACGAACGGCTCTTCTCGCTGTACTACTGCCCCAACAAGGCCTGCGCCGAGTACGAGCGCCTCGTATGCAGAAACACCCAGACCGACACCCCCTTCAAAGGCCCCTGGAGCGAAGACTGCGTAGAACTCGTAGAAGACACCTACGCGTAGCCCCGAAACCGTCACCCCGCGTGACTCGACGCAAGAAAAGGGTAGTAGACTACTCGATGACCATCACCGGGGAGTATACCGGCGGAACCGGCTTCTCGACTACCAGCACGGCGCCCTGGGAGGGCCTCATCTCCACCCTGAACTCCTCGTCGAAGACGGGCATGCCGCGCCCTATCTCGTCGCCGAAAGCCATGTTGGCGATCTCGGCCAGCCATGCCGCGTCCCCGTCCCTGAAGCCTCTGACCACGGCCAAACCCGACACATGGGGAGATGGGTGGGCGGCGATTTAACTTGATCCGCGGAGCAGAGGAGTATCCCTGATTCACTACATTTAAGCGCAGATAGAGACGTATTCTGTGTAAGAGGGTAGCCCATGGGTGGCCGGCTAGAGCTACGTAACGTTTACAAGAATTTCGGCGGCTTCAAGCTCGACAACGTCAACCTGACGCTTGAGGCTGGGGAGTACTATGTCCTCGTGGGCCCCACGGGCAGCGGCAAGACCCTCCTCCTGGAGACCATAAACGGCTTCCACCGAGTCGACTACGGAATCGTGCTCTTCGACGGCCGCGACATAACCGACCTGCCGCCGAACAAGAGGAGCGTCGGCTACGTCCCCCAGACCCCCAACCTCAACGACCAGCAGACCGTACGGGAGAACATAGAGTTCATAGTCAAGCTCCGCGGCCTCCCCGGCGACTGGGGCAGGGAGATCCAGGGCGTCATGGACATGATGAACCTGGGTCCGATGGCGAGCCAGAAGGCGCTGAACCTCAGCGGCGGCGAGCGCCGCAAGGTGGCCTTCGCCCGCGCCATTATTCTGAAGCCGGGCCTGCTGCTCCTGGACGAGCCCCTGAGCAGCCTCGACGTGGCGAGCAAGCAGGCTCTGCGCGACGAGATAAGGCTCATCCACAGGTACCTGGGCTGCACGGTGATCCACGTGACCCACAACCAGCAGGAGGCCCTGGAGCTGGCCACCAGGGTGGGCGTCATGCGCCGCGGCGGCATAGTCAACAGCGGCACCGTCCAGGAGGTCTTCGACGACCCCGTGGACGAGTACGCAGCCAGGTTCCTCGGCTACGAGAACATCTACGACGCGGAGCCCACGGAGACGGGGCGAGTCACCAAGATGAGGCTCGGCGACGTCACCATCAGGGCGGCGAAGCCGCCAGGGGAGGGCCAGACCCGGGTGGGCATCCACGGAGACGACGTGAGCATCCACGCCAGGACCCCCGTGAACGTCCGCGACAACGTCTTCAGGGGCCGCATAGCAGAGTACACCGACACGGGGCCCAGCGTTACCGTCACCCTAGACATAGGCGTCGAGCTCCGCATCAACCAGTCCAAGCGCCGGTTCCTGGAGCAGGGCTTCGACCGGGGGGACATGGTCTGGGTGCAGTTCAGCCCGGAGGCGGTGAAGCAGCTCGCGCCCTAATGTTTTCACATAAAGCTGATACCGTTTAAAAGTACGAAGATTATCATCCTATCGATGCCCGCGCCGAGGACCAGCAAACCCGAGTACGGCCCCTACATCCTCAGTGCCCTAAAGAACAAAGGAGAGGCATCGATGGACGAGGTGATGGAGGATACGTTCCGCCTCATGAAACATCGGCTGCACCCCGTCGACTTGGAGGCGCTGCCCGGCGGCGCCCCCAGGTGGAGGAGGCAGGCCGAGAACATGCTCGACGGGTTCTTGGAGGAAGGGTACGTCGCCGAGAGCCATGGATGCCTGACGTTGACTCGTCGGGGCCTCGACTACCTTTCCGGTTCCTAGGGGCTCTGCTCCCTCGCCCTCTGCACCCAGGCCTCGACGTCTCCGATCCTGGGCAGCCTCTTCACCAGATCTTCTCTCTCGTTTGCCTCGCGGAGCCTCTCCAGCAGCGCGGCGGGCTCCTCGGACGCCAGCTCGGCGACGCTCCTGACCCCAGCCGCCCTAAGCAGCGCCCTGTATTTTTCCCCCACCCCGCTGAGAGACTCCAGGTCCCCGGTCTGCGTTTCCGGCTTCTCTGGCTGGGGCACCTCAGGCCCTGGTTCAGCCGGCTTGGGTTCAGGCTCCTTCGGCTGCTCCTCTCCAGAAGCCTCGGCCGGCTTCTCGGCGGCGGGCTGAGCCTCGTAGTCTTTCACCTTGATGACGGTGGGCTCCTCCTCGGGCTTCTCTTGGGGCGTCTCCTCCGCCTTCTCCTTGTACATGTAGTACAGCAGCAGCGCGAGTAGAACAACGAATCCTGCAACAATTATTATCGGGTTCATGGTGTACAAGATATGTAGGCCCACCCGTATAAACTTGGGGAAACCCGAGTGTGTCTAAAGCGACTACCCTTGATACCTTTTTAAGTAGATGGTCCAACTACGTGCGGGACATCGTTTCCCGTGAACGAGCATGGAGCGTAATGGTCAATGGGGCAACCTCGGCTATACAGGGGCGACTGAGCCATTTCCTTGAGACAGTCCCAGGTCAGACCCTCCTAGCCCTGAGCTTCAACCTCGTGAGCCTCCTCGCGGGCAGCCTCATGGCGGTCTACACCCCACAGTTCTCGGCGAGCCCCTGGATACTCGCCCTGTTCCCGCCGGTCCTCACGGTCCGAGGCGGCATAGGCGGCATCTTCAGCGGCAACCTCGCCACCATGCTCCACCTCGGCCTCGTGAAGCCCCAGCTCAGGGACAACACCCCCAACTACTACGGGCTCGTGAAGAGCGTCATGACAATCACCGTCCTCGACACCCTGATCCTGGGCTCCGTGAGCTTCATATTCAACCTGGCCTTTGGGACCGCGACACCGGGGATGTGGCTCATCTTCCTCTCCGTCCCCACGGTGGCCTGCACGCTGGCGGTGAGCTTCAGCGTCCCCATCGCCAGCTACATAGCCATAATGACCTACAGGAGGGGACTGGACCCCGACATCATCGTCTACCCCATCCTGGCGTCCATGAACGACATAATAGTCACCGTGTTCTACGTGGCCGTCGTGAGCCTGGTGCTGGTGGGCGGCCCACTCTTCCTGGGCCTTGGGGCCTTCTTCATCCTAATCCTGGCCGCCGTGGGCTACGTGGCCTACCGGAGCCGGGGCGACGGGTTCTTCAGGCAGACCCTCCGCGAGGGCACCACCGTCGTCGTCCTGAGCAGCCTCTTCGGCAGCGTCAACGGCGTCATGCTCAGCCGGATGAGTGGGACGCTGGAGCGCATCCCCGGCCTCATGGCCATGTACCCGGCCCTCACCAACGCCCTGGGCAACATAGGGAGCATCATAGGAAGCCAGACCACCACCGGCATGGCCCTCGGCTACGCCCGCAGCTTCATGGAGGAGCTCAGGGGCGCGGGGAGAAAAATAGTCCAGGTGGAGGTGCCGGCGGCTTTCATGCACGTGGTCTTCGCGTTCGCGGCGTGGCTAATCACGGGGCCCGGTTCACCCGGCGTCAGCCTCATGACGCTGCTGGCGGTGGCCCTCGCCACCAACCTCCTCAGCTTCGGCGTCATCAGCGTCTTCGCCCTCTACTCGGCGCACCTGGCCTTCGAGCGGGGCCTAAACCCGGACAACGTGGTCATCCCGGCGATCACCACCGTCAGCGACACCACGGCGACGTTGGCGTTGACCCCCGCCGTCGTTGCAGCGAAGCTACTTGGGCTATGAGCTAGCGTTCCCGTTTCTCTGGATCCCTGATGAAGAGGACCACGAAAACCATCTGGACCACGCATGTGGCCAGCACCCCCCACCACGGATAGGACGGGTCGATGGAGTACAGGACGCCGCCGAGGACGGACCCCGCCATCACGAACAGCGTGAAGAAGTAGCCCATCCCGGGGCCGCCTGTGCCTCCCCCGGTGGCGCCCACCATCACGCTTCCCCTGCCCACCGCGGACATGACGCGGCCCCTTATCTCCCGAGGCACGAGGTCGGCCATCAACGCGGTGGAGGCTGGCATGTAGAGGGCGACGGCTAGGGCCGCGCCCACCCTGACCAGCAGCACGTGGACGAAGCTCGTCGCTAAGACTATGGAGGGCAGGGACACCAGCGAGAGGAACACGGCCGCGAACAGTGTCTTGGCTCGGCCATACCTGTCGGCCACCATGCCGGCCGGGATGGTGAGCCCTATCTTTATGAAGGACTCTATAAGGAGTATCAGGCCCCACTCCACGTTGGAGATCCCCACTATGTCTGTAGCGTAGACCACCCAGAAGGGAGCCGTCAACGCGTTGGCTATGAACGCCATCCCGGTGACGACGCTCAGGGCCTTGACCCCACGGGGCATGCTCCTGACGAGTTCGGGGATGCCGCCGTATACTTCCCGCAGTATAGTGGTGACGCTGGGGAGTTCGCCCGGGTCTCCCTCAGGCTCAGCCCCGGTTAGGAACCTGAGTATCATGGTGTTTATGATGAAAGATAACATGTAGATGGCGTAGAGCGCTCTGACGCCGACCTCGTTTCCGAGTGTCTCTGTTATCACGCCCGCTATGTAGGGGCTCGTTATCGCGAAGAGGGTGGCGAGCGTGGTCATCGTGGCGAAACCTACTCCCCGGTACCGGGGCTCCAGGCTCTCAGTGAGGATGGCGCTGCTGGGGGGGAACTCCAGCACCGCGAAGCCCTGAAGGAGCGACGCCAGCGCTATCCACTCCCAGCTGGGGGCGAACACGAAGATGAGCGTGGTGAACGCCGACATGTACCCCGCCAAAGCCATGAGCCTGACCCGGCCCCTCCGGTCGGTATGGTAGCCGGCGACGGGGTACACCAGCAGCCCGGCGATGGGCATCAGGCCGTTGACGACGCCTATCTGGGATGTGCTGCCACCCACGGCGAGGATGAGGAGGCTCGCGTACGGGAACACCATGTTCCTGCAGATCTGGCCCACCACCATCCTGACGGTGAGGATCATGAAGTTGCCCCGCATGAAGGGCAGCCTCCTCCGCAGTTCTATCATGTCGCTCACCGGGCTCCGTCGGTATAGGCGGCTCCACGTTTATTAATTATTCACGGAGTTACAGGGCTCTGATGCGCGGTGTAACACGGGTAGGCGATGGGATACCTCTAAATCCGTGCTGCCGCATATTGGTGCAGTGATCAAAGATACCTTACTGTCCAGACTGCGGGTCCGAGGTAGAACCTGAGGACGAGTTCTGCAGATGCTGCGGGAGGAGGCTGAGTGAATGGGTTGATAGCCAGGGAATCACCGACGACTCTGCACAGGTGTCTGGGGAGAGCCTCTTCGTGGAGGCCGTCCGCAGCCTGTTCAACCCCTCCCCCGTCCAGGCGCCTCCCAACGTCTCGGTGTTCGCTGACCGCCAGCAGGCGCCCCTGACCCCCTACATGGTTTGGGCCGTGGTTCTCCTCGTCATGGGGCTGGGCGCGTCCTACGGGGGGGACTGGCTGAGCTACCTGGGCTTCACGCTGGCGGGGTACGCGGCGCCCCTCCTCTACGTGGTGTGGATGGTCCGGAGCGACAGGTACGAGAGGGAGCCC
>Ga0307379_10000352_pt1 | contig 78694 bp, 71 predicted proteins | sample UN2MG_FD_202237 | JGI IMG/M metagenome (GOLD analysis project Ga0307379, IMG submission 202237) | Soil microbial communities from Risofladan, Vaasa, Finland - UN-2 | ecosystem: Environmental > Terrestrial > Soil > Coastal area > Acid sulfate soil | place: Finland: Risofladan, Vaasa | collected... | reverse complement strand
GCTCTTGAATCGATTTACTATGGGTTTCGGTTTGGCATAGCCGAGTTTTCTGGTTCAAAGTCAGTTTTTTGATGAGAATCTTGTTGAAAAAACGGCTTTGGGCAACAGCCTGTTAAGATGTGACCCTAAGTGCTTCCCCGCATCTTGGAAGCCTTGAGTAAAAGCGATTCGTGCGGATTTTTGAAATAGCTCAAAGGTGCGGATATACTTAACCGCCCAAGTATGCATCTCCATTTTAACATTCTCGATCCGGAGAACGGGATCGAAGGATATGTCCGCCTCGGTGTAGGAATAACCTCCGCCGGCAAAGTTTGTTCCTATCGGAAGGTGGCTCCATTGCCAGGGCTCTAGCTCCTGCGCAAGGCATAGGAACGGCAGTCCCAAAACCAAGAAGACACAGAGACACCACCCACAAAGATTCTTCAATAACATCAAATGAGCAGTCAGTTTGGCAAAGGTAATCCTGGAAGGCATAGGCTCCCCTTGTTTCAGAGCGTCCCAAGGTTCCTGTATCAATCCGTCTCCTCTGGGCTTAGGTCCATACTCTCAGAGTTGGGTTAGCTTGCCATCATTGCAGCCATATGGAATTCCCTCCGACTTTCATATTTCATCCGAATATCTCATGAATTCAACGTGATAAATCCCTGCCCAAGATAGCAGAGAGCTGCAATCAGCGGTAGGTGCCGATCTGTTGGAGATATCTGAAATCTAACGCGGTTTTAAGTGGCGGGCGTCTTAATCGTAGATATGGGCACACATCACAAACCTACGTTTGAACTGAAAAATTTTTAAAACCGCATCAATAAGCCCGTCCATGTTCAAAATATTGTTGGGCGGCGACTCTTATCGCAATGAACTATCTATACAAAACCATATCTCTTGCGCAAAGCTATGGACAGCTCGCGTAACAAATCCAGCACTCGCTCAGCTAATGGCACTGTAAGCACACCTCCTGCGCCGCAGCTTGGAGTTAAAAGAGCTCGTTGTAAAAGCTGGTTTTGGTTGAAACCCTTGCTTACTAAGAGGTGTACACCTTCCTCGAAACGAGCTATTAGAGAGGGAATGGTCTCAGCGGCTGCGGCATCTCTGTCGAGTGTTGGAACGATACCCCAGCCCAGAGAACCGCCTCGATCTAAGAATTTTCTGAGTTCGGCGGGATAAAGGGTGATTCCTTGCATATGGTCGTAAGCATCGAAATCAAGAATATCAAGATCAGTCTCCATTAGCAACGACCAGTCGGTATTCTCCTCGCAGTGGATACCGGCTATACCGCCGTAGCTATGGATTCCCGCAACCACTTCGTTTATGTCTTTTATGACATCTTCTCGGCTTATCGTGATAAAGGTCTGTTTCCCAAATCCAAGCAACGACGGTTCATCGAGAAAAATCATAATCGGAAGACCGAATTCGGCTAATTGACCAACCTGCCATAGAGCTTTTAAAACTACTGTTTTAACGATCACATCACGCAGTTGATCATCGTAGTAAGAGCAGCGGCGATTCTGGTCCAACAAGTTAGTGCCAAGGGTGAAAGGTCCAGTGACCTGACCCTTAAGCATAATCGTCCGACCCATTGTCATATGTTTAGGTAGACGCGATACGAATTCGGGAAAACCGGCTGCGTATTGTTGTGAAAGGCGAAAATTTTCAAGCGCATCAAAATTATTATCCTCCATTACGGCCAAATATTTTTCGTAGAAGTAAGCCAATTGTTCAGGAAAATCATCAGCAGAAGTTGAAATGTAAGTACGATCACCATCGTGAACAAGTGCCGGCATTCCTTCAGTAAACTGCATCATCATATTCTCATATCGACTACGTTTAGGAAACTGCACCCAAGATGCAATCTCCGGCGTATTCTTAAACATCAAAGCGGTGCCACGCGCCACATCGTTATGCGGTAAGCTTCCGATCGTGGTAGCAAGACAAAAAGGTTCGAAAACCGGTTGCGGTACTTTAGTATATTGCATTTTCACCCTTATTTTATGAAAGTCCGTGACTGATTTCATGCCGCCCAACCAGTGATTATATAGTTTTTTTCTTGGCTATTAACGTTAATAGTTTTCTGGATAACATGCAATCTGATGTGTTATCCGGCGTCAGCTTGCCAGAAAATTGAATATCAGTCGGTGCAGATATAGTGAGAATAACTCACGAAAATCGGACTTGTCAAAACCTTTGATCACTTCCCACGTTCTGAAATAATCAATGTTTCCAGGATGCTGTGTTACGCTTTTCTACACCCAAGTCCGAACGACTTTCTCTTAAGACAACAAAACCCCACCTCTCTTCCGAGAAATAGGGCTTGATAATCAATCTAGGGTTATTGTAACAAGATTGAGTTATAACCTCAACTAAACTACCACAACCAGAGTTAGCGATCAACGCCTACATGTTTTACAGGATTTCCTAAAAAACTCATCCTTTACATAAAAAAGTGGGGAGACCGGATTTTTGTATGGCTGAAACAGCTTCACTACATTGGTAGGAAACCACCCGATCTCCCCAAAAACGAAACCCCACTAAAAGCAATACGGGGTCTTGAATCAATTCATGGCACCCTCGGTTGGGGTTATCCTTTGAGCTGATTCGAGGATATTTCATTCTTACAATAACTGTATAGTATGTCAAGGAAAAGCCTGGAACATACTAAGAACAAGGGATGACTAGTCCCCTGCGCCTTTTGGATGCCTTTCCCATTCCGGCTTTTAACGCCCGTGTCACTGAATTGTAACCGCTTGGCAGTGAAAAATAGCCTTCAAATACCACCTAAGCGAGGATCCCTTCTTTTCGGGTATAGCGCTGCACTCTGACGGAGTATGGCCTATTGAGACCTGCTAGGCACCTAAAAGCAAGGGGGGTCAATATTTTAGCGGAGCTTGAAACAAGGTTTGCCAGGATGCCGGTATCGGCAAGAGATTGTTTTATGACTTTCCGAGGAAAGCAGTAAGGATCATGGTGAGGGCAGGGGTCCCTGAGAGAGTGGCTATGATGGTATCAGGGCACAAGACCAGGAGTGTGTTCGACCGATACAATATTGTTAGCGATACTGACCTCAAGATGGCCTCTCAAAAGCAGGAAGCCTATTTGAAAAGCCAAACGGTTACAAAAAGGTTACACTCGCCAATTTTTCCACCAAAAAAGGTTCCAGCGAAACCGCTGAAACCCTTTCCGGTTCTGGTGCCTGGGGCGGGAATCGAACCCGCACAGCCACGAGGACCGAGGGATTTTAAGTCCCTTGCGTCTACCAATTCCGCCACCCAGGCGTGAAAATCCTTGAAATTCTTGCTACCTATACAAAATCAACAGGCCTTTGACACTAAATGTGTTGTGCAATTCACAGGGAATAATGGAATGGTGGAATATTGGGTAGCAAAAGCAGATGAAATGGAGCTTCATCAATCACTTGCCTTTAGTCCAGTACCCCAACTTTCCGATTCGAGCAAGAACTCTAAGGTATTTATATATTATTCAACCCGACCCCTGTCAAGCACTTAGAGGGATCAAACGGCGAGACTGAAATGGCAAGTTCATTAGGGCACTACGTGCCCATTTCCCATGAGGACAGGTACTTTTCCTGTTCAGGGGTGAGGGTGTCGATTTCCACACCCATTGAGGCGAGCTTTAGCCTGGCGATCTCCTGGTCAATGGGCAAGGGAACCGGGTAGACCTTTTTGTCGAGGCTTTTATGTTCCTTTGAAAGATACTCCGCGGTCAGGGCCTGGTTGGCAAAGCTCATATCCATAACGCTGGACGGGTGTCCCTCTGCTGCGGCAAGGTTTATCAGCCTTCCTTCACCCAGCAGGTATATCTTTTTGCCGTTTGAAAGGGTGAATTCATCGACGAATTCCCTGATCTTCCGCTTCGGGCTAGACGCCTCCTCGAGCCCTGGAAGGTCGAGTTCCACGTTAAAATGCCCGGAGTTGGATATAATGGCGCCGTCCTTCATGGCGAGAAAGTGCTCTTTTCGGATGGCGTTCTTGTTCCCGGTGAGGGTGCAAAAGAAATCGCCGATCTTAGCTGCCTTCCCGATGGGCATAACGTCGAATCCGTCCATGACCGCCTCTAATGCCTTGAGCGGGTCCACCTCGCAGATAATGACCCTGGCTCCGTGCCCCTTGGCCCTGGTGGCCACCCCCCGTCCGCACCATCCGTAACCACACACAACAAAGCAGCTCCCGGCCAGAAGCCTGTTGGTAGCCCTGAGGATTCCGTCTATAGTGCTCTGGCCGGTACCGTAACGGTTGTCGAACAGGTGTTTTGTGTCGGCATCGTTTACGGCAACAACGGGAAATTGAAGTATCCCATCTTTTTCCATGGATCTGAGTCGAATGACCCCTGTGGTTGTCTCCTCCGTGCTGCCCATAACATGAGCAATGAGTGAGTCTCTTTGCTCCTGGGTGAGGGAAAGACCCCACTCCCGTATCACCGGAGAGACCTTATCCCATTTGTTGAGGGCGATAAAATGCAGAGCGCTGACCAGATCGGCGCCGTCATCCATGGTGAGATGGGGCTCGTGTTTGAGGGCTGCGAGGATGTGGCTGTAATAGGTGTCGGTATCCTCCCCCTTTATGGAAAAAACGGGAATCTCGTCGTTTGCCACGAGCGAGGCGGCAGCGTCATTCTGTGTCGATAGGGGGTTCGATGCGCAAAGCACTACAGAGGCCCCGCCCCCCTTAAGGGTTTGCGCAAGAAAAGCGGTTTCCGTCGTTACGTGCAGGCAGGCCGAAACCCGCAATCCGGAGAGCGGTTTCTCCTTGGAAAATCTCTTCTTAACAGAATCTAACACGGGCATGCTTTTGCTTGCCCACTCTATCCTGAGTTTTCCTTTATCAGCAAGTCCTATGTCTTTAATGTCATAATCCATACGATTTCTTCCTTGTTTTCAATTCACTGCCGGATATCGACGGACCGCATTTCCATCCTAAGCTGTTTCGGATTCTCAATGTTTCAATTTCGAAGATGTCTCGAACATACGAACCCCGGTAACATCGGGATGTTATGGTAGCTCAAGATCGTGCAGAGATTCCGGATCTTGGCCCACTGAGACGACTAAATCGCCTTCTTCAGCTTCTCAACCAGGTCGGTCTTCTCCCAGGTAAACTCCTCGAGTTCCCGCCCAAAGTGGCCGTAGCAGGCTGTTTTCTTATATATCGGCCGCAGCAGGTCCAGTTGCTCGATGATGGGCGAGGGCCTTAGATCGAACTCCTTTTTTACCATTTTCGTCAGCTCCCCACTGGGCACAACGCCGGTTCCATAGGTGTCGACCATCAGGCTAACCGGTTCGGCTTTACCGATGGTGTAGGCGATCTGGATCTCGCACCGTTCGGCCAAACCGGCGGCAACGATGTTCTTGGCGATGTAGCGACACATGTATGAGGCGCTTCGATCCACCTTTGACGGATCCTTGCCCGAGAATGCTCCGCCGCCGTGGTGCCCGAACCCGCCGTAGGTGTCCATGATGATCTTTCTGCCGGTCATGCCGCAATCTCCCAGAGGACCACCGGTTACGAACCTGCCCGTGGTATTGACAAAAAACTGGGTTTCCTTATCGATCATTTCCGGGGGGATGACCGTCTTGATTACCTCTTCGACAATCGCCTCCTTCAGGGTATCGTAATCGACATCCGGTGAGTGCTGGGCTGCAATAACAACGGTATGAACGGTGGTGGGTTTTGAGTCTACGTACCTCACGGTGACCTGGGTTTTCCCGTCCGGCCGCAACCAGGTAAGCTTGCCCGATTTGCGGACATAGCCAAGCCTCTCGGCAAGATTGTGGGCCAGGTAAATGGGCATGGGCATCAAAACGGGAGTATCGGTGCACGCGTATCCGAACATGAGCCCCTGATCACCAGCCCCTTGCTCCTTGAAAAGACCGGCACCATTAACCCCCTGTGCTATATCAGGCGACTGTTTATCAATGCTCGTAATAACAGCACACGTTACCCAGTCAAAGCCCATGGATGAATCGTTGTATCCTATTTCCTTTATGGTCTGTCGGACAATCTCAGGCATCTCCACGTAGCAGCTCGTGGTTATCTCTCCAGCAATAATTGCCATGCCGGTTGTGACCATGGTTTCGCAGGCAACCCTCCCTTTCGTGTCAAGGGCCAGAATCGCATCCAGTATGGCATCGGAGATTTGATCAGCTACCTTGTCTGGATGCCCCTCTGCGACGGACTCAGACGTAAATAAATAGTCGGTGTTCATATTGCATTCCTCTCTCGGTTGGAAGTTTCCCTCAGCAAGCCCCACCCCAACCCATTTTGAAGGGGTTTACTGTAATCCCTCTTGGTGTTTCCTCAATATAGCGTTATCGATCAACCGTGCCCTCCCCACGTTAACGGCTAGTGCCAGAAGGGCAGGTTCATCAATTGTTTCAATATCGATCAGATTCTCCCTGTTGCAAATGGTCACATAGTCAATTTCGGTGAACGGATGATTCAGAATCAATTCCCTCACCGTACCTGTGATCTTGGCGGAGTCTTTTTCCCCCTTCGCCACCATAGCACCGGCCAACTCCAGGCCCTTTTTGAGGCTCAAAGCCGACTCCCTTTCCTCGGGAGTCAGGTAGCTGTTCCTGCTGCTCATGGCAAGGCCGTCCTGTTCTCGCACGGTTGGAACACCTATGATGTCAATGCCCATGTTTAAGTCCCTAACCATTTGCCTGATCACAACAAGCTGTTGATAGTCTTTTTCCCCGAAGATGGCCAGGTGAGGTTTTGTTATGTTAAAGAGCTTTGCAACCACGGTAGTGACCCCCGCAAAATGCCCAGGTCTGGATTTTCCGCAGAGATACTGGGTGACCTGTTCCACCGCCACGGTTGTTTGGAAACCGTCGGGATACATCTCCCTCGCACTGGGCATAAACACGGTGTCCACTCCCTTGGAACGCGCCTTTTCCAGATCTCCCTCCGTATCTCGAGGGTACTTCTCGTAATCCTCCTGAGGGCCGAACTGAGTCGGATTAACAAAGAGGCTCATTATCAGTTTATCCCCTTTTTCCCGACCAACCCTCAAGAGTTCAAGATGGCCATCGTGGAGAAACCCCATGGTTGGTACCAGCGCAATGATCCCATCGTCTTTTCTCCACCTCTCAGAGGCCTCTTGCATCATAGCTATAGTCTCGATTATCTCCATGATTCTTTGAATGCCTAGAGTGGTAGGTGCCTAAAGTGCTTAAAATTGAGACAGAAAGAACAAAACAGCGTAACCCCTTGAGTGAGCGACATTTTTTTCTCTATTCTTTTTAACATATGTAAAGACAACGGGAAACTGACCTGGCTTTAGCTCACCCTAAAGCTTTTGTCACTTCCAACGTTACCTCGCTTAGAGCCTCGTTCCGAGGGGAACGTAGTACTTCGTTCCCTTTTCCATCTTTTCTATTTCAAGGATCAAATTATCCAGATCAGATGGTACATTGACAAAGTCTATCTCAGAGGCGTTAATCACCAAAAGAGGGGTTTCGTTGTAATGAAAAAAGAATTCGTTAAAGGCCTGGTTTATCTGATCTAGGTAACTGATAGTTACCGGTTTTTCATAGTCTCGATTTCTTTTTCTGATCCTTTCTTTCAAAACGTCGGTTCTTGCCTGTAAGAAGATTACGAGATCCGGTTTTGCACTTTTCACCTTGAGGAGGTTGAACACCTGTTCATATAAGCTAAATTCTCTGTCATCAAGATTAAGTCTCGCGAAGATCCTATCCTTGTCGAAGAGAAAGTCAGAGACAACAACCCTTTTGAAAAGATCAATTTGATTTATCTCCTCCTGTCTTTGAAAGCGCCTCAGAACAAAGAAGAGCTGGGTCTGAAATGCAAATCTTTTTGGATCCTTATAGAAGCTGGTGAGAAAAGGATTATCTTCAGCATTTTCCAAGATAGTCCTGCCGTGTATCCTTTCGGCCAACAAGAGGGCCAAGCTCGTTTTGCCCACCCCCAGGGGGCCTTCGACAGCTATGTAGTTCTTTCTGACCACAGTTTTTGCTCGAATTGCACAATCAAGAGCTACATAACACCGAGCGCATTAGGTGTCAAGATATTGCCTCCTTGGCTGTTAAAGCAGAGGTCAATCGGATGTAATCGTCAATAGTGAGGGTTTCGGCCCTTCGTTTCGGGTCGATCAAGCATTTCCTGAGTGCCTCATCAAGCGTTTCTCTGGGAAGAGACACCATACCCCTTTCAAGGGAGTTGAGAATGGTCTTCCTCCGATGGCTGAATGCTGCCTTGGCAATCCTTTGAAACAAGAGTTCATCCTCTGCTTGAGACGGATGTGGTTTCTCAAAATCAATTTCCACAACCATGGAATCTACCTTTGGCTTTGGGTAAAACGCATCTCTCTTGACTTTGATAAGGGGAGATAGGCGGGCATGGTATTGCATTATGACACTGAGGGCCCCGTAGTCCTTTGTGCATGGTCCGGCAGTCAAACGCCGCGCGAACTCATATTGAAACATCAAGATCGCGGTCCTGACATACTCCCTGTTGATTACAAGCTTCTCCAGAAACGGAGAAGAGATATTATATGGAAGATTGCCCAAGACCTTGATCTTGCGGTGAAATCTGTTACATACCTCCTCAAACGGCACTTTGAGGATATCCCCTACAACGAACGTTATCTTATGTTCTTCCTCTGCTGGCACTCTCTCTTTTAATATTCCAGCCAGGCCGGGATCCTTCTCCACGGCTATCAGATGAGAAATCAAGGGAAGAGCGGGGATCGTCAAGGCCCCGAGGCCTGACCCTACTTCGAGCACTACATCCTCGTTGTCAAGCCGGGCCTGGGCAATGATCTTGCCGGTGATGCCCCGATCTTGGAGAAAATGCTGCCCCAGGTGCTTACGCGGGCTGATACCCGACTGAGCCAGCAATGCTTTGGAGTTGCTCAGGCCTTGACCAACTTTCTTGAAGAGCGCCATGCAATGAAAGCCCCAAAAAAGTACAAAAAGATAAAATACGATGGGATTGCGAAGGCGAGGCCCAATACCACACCTCCCAGCAGAAAGGTAGCTGCCGCCTTGCCGCCTGCACCCAGAACCGCAGTCATCATGTACAGGAGATCTCCTGCATGATTCATTTCTGCTACCGAGCTCAAGATCCCTTTGTTAGCATCCAATCCCAAGATCGAGGAACCGATATGATAGCAATACTTGTAGATAGGATATATGGTTAAAGGATTACATATCCAGGTGCCGGCAACCGCTGTTATCTTGCTTGCCTTAAACAAGAGTGCGAGCGCCACAGCTACAACCATATGAAAGGGCATAATCGGCGTCATGCCGGCAAATATACCAAAGGCCATGCCCAATGCCAATTCATGGGGATTACCCCTGAGCCTGATAAACCTGAGATAAATATATCGAAACCGTCGATTAAGCGAATTTTTAACCATTCCTTATTTAGTTCACTCCTGTTCGTCCCATTCAAAGAAATCAAAAGGTTGAGCTCATGTGGCTCCAAACGATCACCATTCCCACAAGGGCTAGACTCTAAAGGCTTGGGCACACCAAAAGACGCGGCCTGCGAGGCATAGTGTGCCCTGTGTGGCTTGCTTTCTTGTACTGAAAAGAAAGAAAGAGCGTATGGTATCGCCAAAAAGGCGGGAAAATCAAGGTGATTTTCGGCAATTAACCCAATGGAAATCGTGACCGAGCGTCTAGGGTTAGACTGTCACTCTCTCCTTTACGCCTTTTGTGATAGCCGGCGATTGCTATCATGGCCCCGTTATCCGTGCAGAATTCCGGACTCGGGGCAAAGAGATTCATGTCCTTTTCTGCCATTATGCTCTTCAGTTTGTTTCGCAAATATGAGTTTCTGGCCACTCCTCCCGCAAGTACAACCGACTTTACCCCCATGCGGTCGGCAGCGGCCACCACCTTATCAACAAGCACGTCAACCACAGCGGCCTGAAAGGAGGCAGCGATATCGGCAGCACTGATAGTATCTTCCTTTGCTTCGTGATCGCGCCACTTTCTAAAATACAGGGCGACGGCAGTCTTCAGGCCGCTGAAGCTGAAATCAAGAGAGTCTTTCGACAGATGTGCTCTCGGAAAATCGATGGCATCGGAGCGCCCTGCCTGAGCCAGTTTCTCTATTACCGGTCCGCCTGGATACCCTAAGTCGAGGAGTTTCGCAATCTTATCGAATGCCTCTCCAGCAGCGTCGTCAAGGGTTTGACCCAACACCGTGTAATCCCCGAAATTCCTGACATGGTAAATGTTCGTGTGTCCACCCGAGACAGTGAGCGCTACGAAGGGGAATGAAGGGGGTGTCTTTTCCAGAAAGATGGAGAGGATATGTCCCTCAAGATGGTTGATCCCTAACAAAGGAATACCGTTGGCATAGCTAAACGCCTTTGCGAAATAGATGCCGACGAGCAGCGCACCTACAAGGCCGGGCCCTACCGTGACTGCTATTGCATCTATGTCCTTTGTGGTGAGGCCGGCCTTTCTGAGAGACTCCCTGACAACGGGTACGATATTGCGGATATGTTCTCGTGAGGCAAGCTCGGGAACTACTCCACCGTGCTCATGGTGAATAAGAACCTGAGAGTTAACGATATTTGATAACAAATATTTTCCATCTTTAACGAGTGCAGCACATGTGTCATCGCAAGACGTGTCGATACCGAGTATATTCATAACGCTGTGAAGGTTCTCCTGAAGAGGCGAGGCAGGTCATCATTCTTGTGATTCCTTCTTCTCCCTCAATTGATCTATCCGTTCCACTACCCTTATGAGATGTTCAGCCATATGCCCGGCTTTCCGATAGCGGTCATCCACGTCTTTGGCTAAGGCCTTATCGATTATCTTCTCTACAACCATTGGTATCTTTGGATTAAGCTTCCTTGCTGACGGGTGCCTTGCATGGGAGATTTGGTACAGCAGTGAGGTCACATCCTCAGAAACAAAGGGCTTTTGACCGGTCAACATCTCGAACATGACAATACCCAGTGCAAACACATCCGAGCGTCCATCCACCTTTCTTCCGTTAACCTGCTCAGGAGACATGTATGAGGGTGTGCCCATAACAACACCGGTTTTTGTCTTAGAAGAGGAGGTGATGCGGGCGATGCCGAAATCGGTGACCTTGATGTTGTTGGTTTCTTTCAGCAACATGATGTTGGCCGGTTTTATGTCGCGGTGGACGACATTCTTTTTATGAGCATAATCAAGGGCACTGGCCACCTGTGCTGTGATAGTAAGCACACGCCTTACAGGAAGCAGGTTTCCCTCGTGGGTAAATTGCACTAAGTTCTCGCCATTTAGAAATTCCATGGCTATGTAGGCCAGGTCATGTTCTTCGCCTGCATCGTATATGGCGACGATATTGGGGTGGTTCAAAAGTCCGGCTGACTCTGCCTCCCTGAAGAATCGCTGCTTTATCTCATCGAGATCTTCGTCTTCAAATTCAGACAGCCGCAATGTCTTTATGGCAACGGTTCTGTGGATCGTAGGGTCAACCCCCCTGTACACGATTCCCATGGCACCCCTTCCCAACTCACCGGTGACTTCGTATCGGCCGAGCGTCGGCTTTGTATCCAGTTCTTTGAGCGTTGTCCCAATGTCACCGGGGTGGGCACGGCGGGCGCCAAAGATCATGGTGCTCTCTACCTCTTTGAGTTTTGGTATCCTTTCGCTGAGGTCCCTGAAGTTTGTTCCGTCTTCCACGATCATATTATATGCTGCCAGCGCCTTGTTAAACTGCCGCTTTCTCTCATAGTCGAGTCCGAGATTGTATAAAAGGTCTTTCACTCCCGGCTCATCGAAGGGGCATTTTCGGAATTTCTCGAAGGCCAGATCGAGCAGACCTTGTTGCTGGAAAGAAAGACCAAGGGCCTTGTTGGTTTCGACGGAATCGGCTTCCACCTGCTCTTTGGTTTTTTCGGTAATAAAGAAATTCCTGCTCACGATCAGGATATAGCCCAGAACCAGGAGAATGAGCTGAGGCGTAATCTTAAGCCACAGATTTGACCTAAAAAAGAGGATCGTTCCCACTGCTCCGTAGGAAAGAAAGAGCAGTAAGGTTACGCCTGCTCCGGTGCCGGCTTTCAGCCTGGGAAGGTAGAATGAAATATAGACGCCGAACAGCAGGAGAATGGCAAGCTCGACAAGGAACACCCACTGCGGTCGTATGAAGAAGTTCTCCCTCAGGATGTTTGACACCGAATTGGCGATTATCTCTACTCCCGGCAGATTGCTCGAAATGGGAGTTACGAACCTGTCACCTACTCCGGGGGCCGTGGGGCCGACGATAACAATCTTGTCTCTAAAGACGCTCGTCTGAAAATCCTTTTTGAGGACTTTGCTGAAAGGTGTGGTGTGGAAGGCTATCCCAGGGCCGTCGTTCCATTTAATGAGTGTCGGCATAGAGAGATCTGAGGCCGGTATGGTTATGGTCTTGGATGGGGTGACCTGCAAGTCGATGCCCTTGCCAAGGTTCAGCCTCATCTGACTGTCGTTCAGCCCCGCGAAGATCTTTACGATTGCAAGGGAAAACGAGTACACAAAGGTATTGTCCAGATAGCCAATGGCATGGGTTTGACTCCTGATAGATCCGTCACTATCGGGGAAGAGGTTTATGTGGCCGATGCCAGCGGCAGCATGAGCAAAGGAAGGGAGAAGGGGGATTATTTTGGAATGCCACATAATAGATCTCATGGACCAGTCGTCCCCGAGACCGTGGATAACCTTAAAGGCGTTTTTGGCTATATAGTCGGGAGTGTCCCGGTCTCTTCCTGTGCTCCTCGTGTCGAAATATACGGGAAGAACAACGTTGCCGGCCTTTTCAAAGGCTTCAGCGAGCCTTGCATCATTATCGAGATTGACCTCCGCCGTTTTCAATAATTCGGAAAAAGTTGCGGCAGTCGAGGCTTTGTCGGGTAAGCTGAGTTCGCTCCATATCTTATTCAGCTCTCTGATTGTATTGAGGCCGGCGCTCTGCTCTGGCTCATTGAACATGATATCCAGTGCAATAACCTTGGCGCCTGCCATGGCCAGGTTATTGACCCCTTGAGCAATAATACTTCTGGGCCATGGGAAGCGACCGATCTCGGCCAAGTCCTCATCATTGATGACTACGAGTTCGATATCCGGACATCTTTCCGCGGATGCACTGATCTTTGAGCGAATGTCGAACGTCTTCTTCTCAATGACATCCGTAAAATCGCCAAAACCGGTTACGAACATGACAATGAAGAGAAGAGTGAGGATCAAACCGATTAACCATCCGGGGATACCCTTTCTAGGCAGCATCACTCCCCCTTGCTATTCAATATGGTGACATAAGGTTTTATTTGTACGTATCGGACGTTCCCCACACCGGGTAAAGACTTTATTTGCTCTACAGCGGTAAACGGCCCGTTGCAGGATCTATGGTTAATGATTTCCCGCGCAAGAGAAGGTCCGATGTGAGGTATGGTCTCCAGCTCAGTCTCGCTCGCTGTGTTCAAGGACAGAGGGATTCCCAGGGTCACTTTATAGAAGGCAGGCAGAGAGCCCGGGGAAATCCGTATGTGCCCATTATCCGAACTAATATGGAAGCTTGTCCCTTGCTCAAGTTTTGGAGAGAGCGTGAGTTCTCCGGCAATCAATCCTGATTGGGGGCCGCCCGCTCGATCTACCAGCTCGACCAGAGAAGGCTCCCTGTCGAACCCATAGACGCCGGCATTTCTCACCTCGCCCGTGATGAGGATATAGAGCTGGTTTCCGCTCGTAATCGTACCACGCTCCCTCTGGAATGAGACGAGGGCATGCAGTGCCCATGCCCCAAGCAGGACGGGGAGAAGAACGAGAAGACCCCTCTGGTGACTGCTCATGTGTCTATTTTTTATCTCCGAGTCCGAAAGCCTCATGCAAGGCCCGTACCGCGAGTTCGGTATATTTTGCCTCTACGACGCAGGAAATCTTTATCTCCGAGGTGCTGATCATGCTTATGTTGATATTCTCTTCTGCCAAGGTCTCGAACATCAGAGAGGCAACTCCGGCATGATTTCTCATGCCCAAGCCAACAATAGATACCTTGGCGATGTCCTGATCTCCAAGCACCTCTCCTGCCCCTATTTCTTGAGCAAGCTTTTTCAACAGTTTCAAGGTTTGGTTGAAGTCGGTTTTGGTTACGGTAAAGGTCAGGTCTGTCAGGCCTTCGACACTGGTATTCTGGATAATCATGTCCACCACGATTCCGGCCCTGAAGACAGGGTCGAATATCTTGAATGCAATGCCCGGCCTGTCAGGTACTTGGGCTATCGTAACTCTGGCCTCGTTTTTGTCATATACCACACCGGAGACCAGTACCTTTTCCATCTCTTTGTCTTCTGATACTACCATGGTGCCCTCATTAGTTGTGAAAGACGATCTCACGTGGATCGGCACATTGTATTTTTTCGCAAATTCAACAGATCGTATGTCCAATACCTTTGCCCCTAAGCTTGCCAACTCCAACATCTCTTCATGTGATATTCTATCGAGTTTTCTGGCATGGGTGCAGATATTCGGATCAGCTGAGAATACCCCCTCAACATCGGTATAGATTTCACACATGTCAGCATTGAGGGCTGCGGCGAGGGCTACTGCTGTCGTATCTGATCCCCCTCTTCCTAACGTGGTAATATTTCGGTTTTCATCAATGCCCTGGAATCCGGCTACAGCGACGATTCTGTTTTGGTCCAGCTCTTTAAGTACCCTCTTCGCCTTGATCTTCCGAATCCTCGCCTTGCCATAGATATGATCTGTATGAATGCCTGCCTGGAAGCCGAGGACAGAGCAACACTCATACCCCATAGACTTAACTGCAATGGCAAATAGGGATACGCTTACCTGCTCTCCAGTCGCCATCAAAACATCTAATTCCCTTGGGTCAGGGGCATCCGTTATGTCCTTTGAAAGCCGGATCAAGGCATCGGTCTGGCCGCTCATTGCCGATAGGACGACCACAAGCCTGTTTCCTTGTTTACACAGCTCGATTGCACGCTGAGCGACCACTTTGATCCTCTCGATGGACCCTACTGAGGTCCCGCCGTATTTCTGTACTATTAACGCCATAGCTCGTGAAATTGTGTTCGGGTTTGAATCTTGTTACGTCTCTTTTTTGCCTTGTGTCGCTACCAGTGTCGCTTCATTGCTTCCCCTCCGCCCGATAGCGGCACGTTACAGGGGGCTTCCGCGTTGTTGATTTGCTCTATGCTATCGGCTCATACTGCAGTGGTGAGCCATGCTTTACCCGCCTACGCAGAAAGCCACGGGCTTGCCCGTGGATGAATGCTGGGCAGGGTAATCCGCCGTAGTCCTATTGGGACGAAGGCGGATATGCTTCGGCGGGTTCCGCCGAAGAATGTGGAGGTGCCACGCGCTTGCGCGTGGGGCTCCACGAGCGTCGTTATCCCCCCTCCCTGAAAGACCCTCAAGCGTTTTGAGGCAGCGCGGAACCAACGCTTTTCTTTACAGCACGTATTATCGTATCGGCCCTTGCGTGGGAGCCGCTGAACCTCACTTCCCTGGTATGCTCATCTATCATGGTTAAGGCAACGCGAACCGTTTCCTCGGGAAGCTCTCCCGGCCATCGATCCGCCCATTCTAGCACAACTATCCCCTCCTCTGAAAAATATTCATCCAGATCAAGGGCCATGATCTCTTCCTTGTTTTCGAGCCGATAAAGGTCTATGTGAAAGAGCCTCTCCCTGCCGGCATACTCATTGACCAGGGTAAAGGTTGGGCTCACGATGCTGTCAGGGTCAATGTGGAGTCCCATGGCTATTCCCTTGGTAAACCAGGTTTTTCCTCCACCCAGGTCTCCGACTAATGCGATACTATCACCATTACCTAATTGAGCCCCCAGTTGCCGGCCTAACCAAACGGTTTTGTCCACGGAGGCCGTCGTATATTTCACGGAAATATCTTTCAACCTGAGGGCCCTTTTTTACCTTCTTGTGTCACATCCTCTGAGATGTGTTTTTCAAGGACGACTACGGCTATGCCGTAGCCGGCCTCATCCGAAAAAGTAATGTGCCACCGGGATATGCCCTCCTTGTGGCAAAACATAAGGGCCTTTCCGGCTATAGCAAGGTCTGGCCGGCCACTTGGATGGTGAAAAACCTCTATATCGAGCCACCTGATGCCTCTCCTCATGCCCAGCCCCAAGGCTTTGGAGAAGGCCTCTTTGGCGGCGAAACGCAAGGCAAATCGGGACACCGATCTTCGACTTTTGGTACAAAAGTCAATCTCCCGGGGAGTGAATATCCTTCCGATAAACCTATTCCCCCACCTGTCGATTGCCCTTCTCATCCTCGGTATGTTCACGAGGTCTACGCCGATACCGTAAATCATAGTGTTACATTCGACTGGATAGCCGTTACTGGCAGGCCACGTATATCCCCTTGAGACCTTTGCATACCACTATTCTGAGAGCGTCTTGACTGTTACCTCATGATAGAGATCGTAAGGCCCTGCAAGGGTTTCATCTTGCAAGCAACGGCCCCGGCATTACCAACCGGCTATCCCTCCGTCCCGCAACAAAGAGGATTCCTTTCATTGACGATGCCAGAGGAAAACAGGGAGTAAACACTGGTTAGAACTGGCATACCAGGTCGATCATCTGGCGAACAGCCTGATCCATTCCCACCATCACTGCCCTGGCAATGATGCTGTGGCCGATACTGTATTCCTCTATCTCAGGGATAGATGAGAACCCTTTGATGTTGATGTAATTCAGGCCGTGCCCAGCATGAATCCCGAGTTTCAGTCCCGCGGCAATCTTTGCAGCCTCGGAGATCCTCTCAAATTCCCTGAGCATCTCGGATTCAGATTTTGCATCACTATAGGGTCCCGTGTGGATTTCGACGATATTTGCCCCTGCATCCGAGGATTCTTGTATCTGGGATGGGTCAGGATCAATAAAGAAACTGACACAAATGCCTGCCTCCTGCAAGGTCTTCGTTACCTTTTCGTAGTGCTCCCTATTGCGGATAACGTCGAGCCCGCTTTCAGTGGTTACCTCTTTCCTTTTTTCCGGCACGAGGGTTACCATATCCGGTTTGACGGTAAGGGCAATAGCAACGAGCTCTTTTACCGAAGCCATTTCCAGGTTTAATCTTGTCTTCACTGTTTCCTTAAGGAGGCGGAGATCTCGATCCTGAATATGTCGTCGGTCTTCCCTCAGGTGACATATGATCCCGTCGGCGCCGGCCAATTCAGCTATGCCGGCAGCCAAGACCGGATCAGGCACATCTATCCCCCTCGCCTGACGGATCGTAGCAACATGGTCCACATTAACAGACAAACGGGCCATAGCGGTTTGATTCTCCCTTCTTGATCATAGAGCTGGTATGATTCGTTCAACGGCTGTAAAGACGGCTATTTCATGAGGGACAGCAGTCGATACGTCTCTTTATCCATGCGCCGCCCTTCTTCCTCCGATATTTCGTGGTCATAGCCAACAAGGTGCAAGAGACCATGTACTAACAGCCTGTCGAGCGTTTCCTGAAAGGTCTCACCCGTGGTCTCCGCATCTCTCAACGCAGCATCGAGGGATATGACGATATCTCCCAGCATGGGGGTTTCAGGCTCGGGAGAGTCATTTCCCCTCATGGGAAAGGCAAGAACATTCGTAGGGCCTTCTCTTTTCAGAAAGCGGTAATTGAGCTCCGCTATTTCTTGATCGTCGGTAAGAAGCAAGCTCAATTCACACTTATGCCATCCCAAGCCTCTTAAGATCTTCGTTAGGTTCGTCCTTATTCTTCTGGTGTTTATGCTTTTCGTGGGATGCCGGCAGGTTATTTGAGTCTCCATTTTCCCTCTTTTTTCCAGCCTCTCCTTTGATAATAGGTTCAGGATAGTCAATGCGGCTGTGAAATATACCGCTCAAGGTCTTTGTGAAACTCTTGGCAATCTGGTTCAAATCCTTTAAGGTCAATTCGCACTCATCAAGTTGTCCGTCTGAAAAGAGGTTGTTTATGATCTTTTGAACAATTCCTTTGATTCGCGCGGGGGTCGGTTCACCAAGGGTTCTGGATGCTGCTTCAACCGCATCTGCCAGTAACACCAGGCCTGCTTCTTTTGTTTGCGGTTTCGGGCCGGGGTAGCGGTAATCTTGTTCCTTAATTGGTACGGTTTTCGCCGCCTTTCTTTCGCTTTGATCCTTTGCCTTCTGATAGAAATAAGAGATGAGCCCTGTTCCGTGATGTTGTTGAATAATGTCTATGATCTCCCTTCCAAGCCTGTGTTGTTTTGCAAGCTCAACCCCGTCCTTAACGTGGGAGATAAGAATAAGACTGCTCATTGAAGGTGCCAGTTTCTCATGGCGATTCTCGCCCCTCAATTGATTTTCTACGAAGTAAAGAGGTTTTGTGATCTTCCCAATGTCGTGGTAGTAGGCGCTTACCTTTGCAAGCAGGGGATTGGCTTGTATACTTTCAGCTGTTGCCTCAACCATATTGCTCACAACCACGCTATGATGATACGTTCCGGGGGCATTCACCATGAGATCTCTTAGCACGGGCTGATCTAAGCTGGACAATTCCAGGAGTTTGATATCCGTGGTAAAACCAAAGGCCATCTCGATCAAGGGTAAGAACCCGGTAGCAATAACGCCGGATAGAACACCTCCCAAGAAACCGGCGACGAGCGAAAGAACACTGATCGTGGAGTAAAGATTTCCATAGAGCGTCTGAATCGACAAGGCAATAAGGGCATTTAGAAGCCCGACCCGCACACCTGTTTTTATCAATACCACCCGTTTTCTGCAGTTCCTTACGCCATAGGCAGCCAGGAGGGACCCTAGGAAGAAATAGATGAAGAATTCCACCCTACCCTCAACGACAATAGAAGCCAGAATAGAGATGATTAATGAAAAGGCAACTGCCACCTCCAATCCCTGACAAATTGAGATCAAGATTGCTCCCAGCGAAATGGGTAAGGCAAAGAGGAGAACCTGAGCAGTGAAAAACGGGAAGCCCCGGGCTAACTCTCCGGCCACTATATCGTACAGGAGTACGACCAAAAACATAAACAACAAGCTCAAACTCAGAAAGGTGAGAGTCCTCGTGCTTTCCCTGAAGACGCCGGGTCTCCTAAGCAGTATGACATAACTCAGGGCCAACAGGATGCCGATCATGAGCGCAGTGCTCAGGGCCATTCCAGGGAACAGGGTATTCCTGGTGAGCTGGGCCTGAGTCTCCAGTTTGAGCAGGTGAGTAGCGCTTACCTTTTCTCCCTCCCTAACAATCATCTCACCCTTTTTGACCTGGAAGTAGATCGGTTTTACCGAATTCTTGGCCTCTTCCTTTTGCAGCTCTGTTTCTTGCTTATTAAAGGTTATGTTTGGCCTGATCAGCAATCGCGCCAACTTTACTGTAGAAGCGACGCTCTCCGGGCTGGTTTCTTCTTGGGCGTTTTGGCTGATTATCTGCTTGATCTGTTGGCGGGCACCTTCGAGATCGTAGAAGCGATCAAGATCATCGACCTTGAGTTTTCCTTGTGTATCAATATCCCGGAGAACAATCCCTTTCCCCTTTTGAGAGATCAAAACAGTGTTCTCCCGTATAACACCTTTTTGAAAAACTCGATTTAATGCAATCAAGAGGGTATTCTCCATGTTGGGGGAGAACTTACCCTTGAGGAGGCCTTCAAAGAGGGCAGGGTCTGAGTTGATTCCTAACAGCTCGAAGAATTTTTCCCGCAACTGCCTCAGCTTTTCAGAACGAAGGGGTGGCTCCAGCGAAATCGACTCGATGCGTTCGAGTTCCTCTCTGCCATAGCTAAAGGATTCCTTAACCCTCTCGCTCACATAGGCCCCTGATCTGTCAAAGTCATACACAAAAAGGGATGACTTGGACGCCTCATCCCTCCGTTGTTTCGTCAATTCCTTATCTTCCACAAGAAAGTCCCGTGGCGCTTTGATGTCTTTCCGGGCGACATCGCCAAGAGAATAGGCTTCCTTGGATATCATTAACGTATTAGGAAAGAGAAGAAGCGAGATGGCTGCGCTTAAGATGATAAGGCAAGCCCACAGTTGAGTTCTAAAATTTATCAGCCTGAAACCTTTTCCCAGCCTAATCAGAGGGGAGGCGATTTCTCTTTCTGATTTCTTGGTCTTCTTGCTTCTGGCAGGAGCCGGCTTTTTATTCTTGTCTGCCATACCGTTACTTTTCTGCTCTCTCGTAAGCGTCTATGATTTCCTGAACCAGTGGATGCCGGACAACATCCTCTTTTCCAAAATACACGAATTTTATGTCTGATATGTGAGAAAAGATATCCCTGGCTTGTATGAGCCCAGAGGCCTTTCCCTCCGGGAGGTCTATCTGGGTGATATCTCCGGTAATCACCGTCTTAGAGCTAAACCCGAGCCGGGTCAGAAACATCTTCATCTGTTCGGTGGTTGCGTTCTGCGCTTCATCTAAAATGACAAATGAATCATTCAGCGTTCTTCCTCTCATAAATGCCAAGGGCGCCACTTCGATTATGCCCGTTTGAATAAAGCGGGAGGCGCTCTCGAAATCCATCATGTCGTGGAGGGCGTCGTAAAGGGGCCTTAGGTAAGGATTTATCTTTTCATAGAGATCACCGGGCAAAAAGCCGAGTTTTTCGCCAGCCTCTACCGCCGGTCTGGCTAAGACGATCCTGGTTATCTCCTTCTTCATCAAGGCTGATACGGCCATTGCCATTGCAAGATACGTCTTTCCCGTGCCCGCTGGTCCAATACCGAATACGATATCGTATTTTCGTATGCTATCGATGTATATTTTCTGGTTGATGCTCTTCGGTGTTATCGTCCTCTTTTTTGACGGAATGTATACCCTATCCAAAAAAATGGATTTCAGCTCTGCCTTATGGTTGCCGGCCAGGATTCTCAGGGAATACTCGACATCCCTATCGTAAATCGGATAACCGTCTTTTAGCAATCCATAGAGCTGGTTCAGCAGGTTTTCGGCCATCTTCACGTCGGGTTCAGGGCCATGCAAGAGGAGATCATTGCCTCGAATGTTGATGGTAATGCCGAGTTTTTTCTCTACGAGCCGAAGGTTACCGTTCCTCTCTCCATAAAGGGCTCTGACGAGTTCATTATTGTCAAAGGTGATCCCTTTGCTCGCGGTATCCTCTTTTTGATGATGAAGCTCAGGCACGTATTGCCCCGTTCCTTAAAGGTTGCCTTATGTTTTTTGAAATAAATAAATCATTTTAATTATCATACGCTACTGCCCCTGTGCAAGCAAAAGAATAGGAGGGGGAACCCGTTTTTATCTTGACATGAATTTGATCTGGCCTTAAACAAACAGTGGTGTCAATTTCTGAAAGTATCAAAAGGTACTGAGCGGCACGATGACCAAGCAATATCGGGTAGTCTTTCTGGGTTTCAAGGATGATGCAGATGCTTTCAGGGATAATATGGCCAAACTAGGCGTACCCTATGATACCCTCGATAAGTATATCAGGAAGGCGCCAGTCGTTTTGAAAAGGGATTTGGATCTCGCCGATGCACGTAAATATGCCGATGCCATAATCGATGCCGGAGGTTTAGTAAATATCCAGGAGACGGGAGAATTTCCCGAGACTCCCTCACCTGCCGATAAGAGAATCAGCGCTCCCGACCCGGATTTCGTGCTCTGCCCTAACTGCGGTTTCAAACAGAAAAAGGAAGACTGTTGTGTCAGGTGTGGTTTTGATCTGAATCTTCCCGCTTAGACGTACAGTATCAGTCCACAACCTTATAGACTAAATCGTTTTCGCGCACTCTTTCCTTTACCTTGACGCCGATCATATCGCCGGGTTTGGCTTCATCGATCGGTTGGTTATCCATCTCAATGCTCATTACTTGTTCGGTAAATTCAGTGGTGTGGCCTTTATACATCAAGGTATCACCTTTCTTGATAGATCCCTTCGTGACCTCTATGGCAGCCACGCTGGGTTTGGCAAAGAACTTAACAATCACGCCAACTTCTTCCTCAGGCATAGTAAAACCTCCGTATGAAATAATTTTTGCCCGAGTTATATCAGCAATTTCCCCGTCTGTCAAGAAGCTGTTGGGCACGTTGCGAGGCTTCTTCCCAGGCACCAGTGCGGCGCCTGGAATTTACCAATCTAATCACTATAAAGGTTGAACGGGAGACCCGTTTTTGGTTAGAATACACAGATCGTTGAGTAAATCGCCACAGGGTTCTCCCCAAAGCGCCGGCAAGAGCACGATTCATTGACAACTGGGAAAGGTATGAAATGGAAGAATACAAGAAACGCCTTAGTTTGACCCTTGTTGAGACAGGGGCACTTTTCTTTGATAAGGGTTTGACCTTGAAAGACGGAAGACCCAGTCCCTATTTCGTTAATCTCGGCAAATTCTGCACCGGCAGACTACTGCTTGAGCTGGGGTCTTTTTTTGCGGATATGCTCGTTAACAACTCGCTTGCCCATAGGATAGACATCATTGTCGGGCCATCTTATAAGGGCAGTGCCATTGCGTCTGCTACAGCCACCGCCCTTTTTCAGTATCATGGCCATGATCTCCTCTTTGACTACGACAGAAAGGAGGCCAAGAGGCACGGGGAGGGTTCTTCATCGGCTGCTTATTTCGTCAACAATACCTTTTTTGATGGGTGCAGGGTTTTTGTTGTAGACGACGTAGTGACTTCTATGGAAACCAAGTATGAGTTTGTAGATAAGATCGGGCAAGAATCCCGGTCACGGGGAATCGGCGTCCAGATAGTCGGTTTGGGCATTGCCGTTGACAGGGAGCAGACGACTGCTGTTTACGATGAAAAGGGAAATGTGATTCTCAACAAAAGGGGACTGAATCCAGTACCGGAGTTCACTTCTAAAACCGGTATCCCGTTTTTTTCGGTTGCCGGTATAAGGGAGATAGTGGAGTACCTGTATGACCAAAAGATCCCACTACTCATCTCGGGAGAAAAGCGGCCCATGGACGAGGAGACAAGAAGCGAGTTCGAGAGGTACCTGGAAACCTATGGAAGGTGATAATAAGCCGAAATCCGTTGCAGGGCTTTTCAATCGAAGATCATGGAGTCTGTGTTAGTCGGGGTCATCAGGATGCTGCCTGCCGCAGGAAGCTGGTGCCGCTCCTCATCCGAAAACAACTATCTGTCACTAAGAAAGGGTATATATGCCGGACCTTGATCAGGTTAAGAGAGCGCTCAGGGCGCTTCTTACCCATAGAAAGCCAGAGAGGGTGAAGGCCGCCGATGATGGGTATACACAAGCATCGGTCCTTTTGCCCCTTTTCATCAAAAATGGGCGCTATTGGCTCCTCTTTATGAGGCGGACAAATACCGTGGAAAATCACAAGGGTGAGGTGTCTTTTCCAGGTGGTGCGGTAGATGCAGGGGATAAAAGCCTTGAACACACCGCTATACGAGAAACCTTTGAGGAAGTCGGCATAAGGGAGGAGGATATAGAGATCCTGGGTCAGCTGGACGACATGATTACCGTGACCTCACGCTTCATTGTCCACCCCTTTGTCGGGATAGTGCCGTTTCCCTATGCCTTTACGCTCAACAAAAGAGAGGTAGATTACCTGATAGAGGTGCCCTTACAGTTTTTTCTGGACAACGCTCAGCCACGGCTCGTTACCTTGGACTATGAGGGAGAGGCTTTTGAGACGCCCGCCTTTGTCTATGAGGATACGATCATTTGGGGCGCTACCCAAAGGATTTTAGTCAACTTCCTCGGCTTGATAAAGCCCGCCATACCGTTTGCCTAGATTCCTGTGGGACGAGCGGCAATTTTCCTTTACTTTTGTCCCATGACTCTTTATCATCTATCAGTAATCGGATAAAGTCGGGACGTGGCTCAGCCTGGTAGAGCACAGCGTTCGGGACGCTGGGGTCGCTGGTTCAAATCCAGTCGTCCCGACCAGCAATTTCAATAAGTTAGGGGATGCCGCGTTTTGTGAGACAGCAAAACGTGAGAAAAGCCCCTTTTTCGATCCACTGTCCGGTAAGGTAGAGTTCGGGATTCAATCAATTTAACCCCCTTTTCTCGCGCAAACATCCATCGCACATGCAACGTGTGCTAGCTGGGACTCCCTCTTCCACTGGCTGACTCGTAGGTCTGATCACCCCCTGCCGGGCTCAATGTGTTTGTGCTAAAGGGAGCCGCTCCAGATGTGCCTCTAATCACCATTTTCAGGGGCATTTGGCCTTTTTTGATCGCTGCCCTTCTGGCCATCGTCATAATAGCTGCTTTCCCGGAAATTGCCACCTTTCTGCAAAACCTGATGCGGGGCTATTAGTTGCCCGTAGGTCCGGGGTTCCTTGAAGATGTCCTTCAAAGGAAAATACCTGGCTGTTAATTGACAAGGCTCATTTAGGCTCCGCCCCGCTGGCACGCCAGTTGCAAAAAAGAGCATCTGTCGTATCCAAGCGGTGCAGTTTACCTTTCAGTCCTTGAGGAATCGACACAGTAGATACTTCAGGAGGAAGCCATGGTGGAGGTACCTGAACGAGGAACGAATGACAAAGGGCTCCGGACCCTATGGATTATCTGGGCAGCAATGGTGGGGTCTTTGTTGATGTATGTCTTTATTTGCCATCAATTTGGCGAGGAAATAGGCCGAACTGCGAGTCATGATCTCCCTCTTGGTTTAATTAGAAACATCCTTTACGTTGTAGCGCTCGTTACACTGTTCCTTACGCATTTCATCCGAAAGCTCATGCTTGCAGGCCGATTCGGTAGCTCCGGAGCTGGGCTTTTCAAACCCGGGACCGCCTTGAATCAACCTTCATTACTTGTTTACTATACGACAGCTGTGATTGTCTCCCTGGCGCTTTCCGAAAGCATTGGGATTTTTGGGCTTGTGCTCTTTGTGCTTGGCGATAGCTTTCGAACACTTCATATCCTCATCGGTATTTCGGCCCTGGCCATGTACTTTTATCGTCCCAAGAGGGAAGAACTCGAGACGCTGGCTCTTGCTATGCAAATGAAGGAGGCGCCACCTCCTTCATGACTTCCAGAATCATCGGAAGTCGCCCAGCCCGTCTTGCATCGGGATTAGGGTTCTTTTCCAGATCTTCACTATAGCCCAAAGAATACCTAGTGAAAGGCGGGGTGATTTGACGTATAATAGAAGACATAAGTGCAAATACGAAAAGGAGGAGTGAAATGAAGATTAGCGCGCGCAATGTCCTGAAGGGCAAAGTCAAGAAGGTAGCTCATGGCGTAGTGAATTCAGAGATAACTGTGGAGCTTGCCGGCGGAGTCGAGGTGGTGTCGATCATCACCAAGGCCTCGGCAGAACGTCTTGGCCTGGCGGAAGGCAAAGAGGTCTACGCGGTAGTCAAAGCGTCAAATGTAATGATTGCGCTGGACTGATTTAAGCGGGTTGCCACAGCGAAGCATCGGGCCTATTTCCGGCTTGATGGAGATAGGGGGGCAGTGGTTTTGCTCTCCGTCTGTGACGAGGGCTATCCTTGCACATGGTATGCCCACTCTTACCCTCTCTGCTCTTTGCATTACCCTGCAAGTTCGGGCTTCTGTTTACTGGTCGTGAATGGGCCTTACCGCCTTATTCTACGTTCCAATCCGTCTCTGAGCTGTGCAACCTAAATATATGGTACATAAAATTATAAGTTGATTTCGAAATGTAAACCCAGAGCGGTTCAATCTGGTTATTACCGACATGACCATGCCGAATATGACGGGAGATACGCTGTCGAAAGAACTCATGAAGATTCGCCCCGACATCCCAATTATTCTGTGCACCGGATTCAGTGAACGTATCAGTGAAGAAAAGGCAAAGGCTATAGGGATTAAGGAATTCGTCATGAAACCCCTTGCTATGGGTGATCTTGCCAAGAGAATACGAAAGGTGCTAGACAACGAGCACCCTTAAGGCACGCTGTATTTTGTAGGTCGCTTCTGTGGTTTAACCACCATCTTTACCCCTGCCTTTCCTGCTGCTGCCCCCTGGGCCTTGTCCCCTGCCACTTGCTCTACCCTTTCCTCCACCTCTCCCGCCGCCTGCGCCCCGGCCCCGTCCGGTGCCGGTACCTTTTCCCTGTCCCCTCCCCATTGGTCGACCCTGGCGCCGGGTTGGATCCTGTTGATCCGGTTGCGTTCCCTCCTTGAATGCCCGAACCTGCTCGGCAATGACGCGACGAAGTCTTGTTGAGAGATAGGACCAGAGGTTCAAGACTGCAACGGTACCTGCTTCAACGACTGCCTCTGTGGTGGTTTTGGGTTCAGCCTGATAATCCACTGTCACTGGCTGTGCTTCAGCCCCTTCTTGAGTCCGGGCCTGTGTATCCGGCGGTTTCTCTGCATCTTCCCCCGCCCCTGGTTCAGAGGACAAATAAGACTTCACCATCGCGTACGCTTGGTTAATCTCCTTTAGTTTCGTCTCGGCCTTTTGCCTGAGCCGGGGATTAGTGGTAAAGCGGTCAGGGTGCCAGATATTGATGAGGTCCTTATATGCCTGTTTCACCTCATCCATGGACGCATCGGGGTTGAGATCAAGTATTTCAAAACAGTGTTTGATATCCATTCTGATTCTCTATGAACTACTGCTCATTGCTCTCTTAGTCTTTTTGCAACTGCCAGTAATCCAACCACGCGCACAACGATGAGGGTGAGTTGAATTTTCGTCTCAGCAGTTCAACTCAAATCCTCAGTGTCTCGGTAAGCTCTGTGAGAAGCACGATTAAACCTTCATCACCCATCTTTTATCCCCTCGGGTTTATAGCCTTAGGGATTATTTCGCCCCAACCGCCTCTTATCTGTCTCTTATCCAGTATGTTTTTCTCAATCTCGGCAGGGTCCCCGAAATAGATACAATGAGCAAGGCAGACATTATCGGCACAGGCCGGATAGAGCCCGTTGGTAACCCTTTGGTAACAGAGGTTGCACTTGTCAACCTTCCCGCTCTGTTCATCAAAGGTGATTGCATCATAGGGACAGGCCTGTATGCAGCAGCTGCCGCAGGAGATACACCGTTTCGCCTCCTGAATGGCCATTTCCTCGGTAAACCCCAAGCGAACTTCAGCGAAGCTCTTTACGCGCTCTTGCGGTTCCAGACGAGACATGTGAACCCGAGGCGACGGATCGTATTTCTCCATCTGAGGTTCTGTGATTGCAGTCAATGGTATGTCTCTGTCTGCACTAAGGCTCAAGCCTCTCATATATCGGTCAATGGATATGGCTGCCTCCTTGCCGGAGCCAATCGCCTCCACAACGGATTTTGGGCCATGATGTACATCTCCACCTGCAAAGACACCTTTGATCGGCGTCTCCAACGTCACTGGATCTGCCTCAAGGTAGGCTACGGGAGTAATGGGAATCCCCTGGCTCTCGGCAAAGGAGAGATCGGCGGCCTGACCAATGGCAACGATAGCTGTATCGCCCTCGAGTCTGGTCAGATCTGTTGCATCATATTGCGGATTAAAGCACCCGTCTTCATCGAATACACAGGTGCACCGCATGAATTCAATTCCCGAAAATTTCCCGTCTTCTTGCAGGATTCTATTGGGACCACAACTGTTGACAATCTTAACGCCCTCCTCTAAGGCCTCCAGGATTTCACCTTCCCAGGCCGGCAGTTCATCTCGCTCTTCCAGACACGCCAGGGAGACCTCCTGCGCACCTTTGCGAAGAGCGGTCAATGCCACGTCGATCGCCACATTGCCGCCCCCAACGACGATGACCCTCTTTCCAAGCGAAACGGGCTTTCCGAGGGACACATCCTGAAGAAAATCCACACCTTTAAGGACACCGGCCAGGTCTTCGTTGTCTATGTTCAGACACCTGTTCCGGTGGAGGCCGGTTGCCAGGAAAACGGCCTGATACCCGTCCTGTTTCAGGCTCTCGAAGGTAATATCCTCTCCGAAGGTTAGTCCTGTTTTGATCTCTACCCCCATGACCTGAATAACCCCGATCTCACAAGCGATAATCTCTCTTGGAAGGCGATACTCAGGAATGCCCACAGCCATCATACCGCCGGCAACAGGCAGTTTTTCAAACACCGTAACCCGATATCCGTCTCGAGCCAAAAAATAGGCCGCTGTCAGGCCGGCAGGGCCTGAACCGATAATCGCGATCTTTTCGTCTCTCGCCGCTTTGACCGTAGGCACATAAGGTTTCCCGCTCGAGAAATCAAGATCGGCCAGGAACCGCTCGATGGGCTGAATGGCTAAGGGTTCGTCGATTTGTTTCCGGTTACAATTCGATTCACAGGGGTGATGACAGACCCTTCCGCAGATGGATGGAAAGGGGCTTGTTTCCTTGATAAGTTGTAACGCTTCCCCATATTTTCCCTTGGCAGCAAGGCTCACATATCCCTGAATATCGTTGTGGGCCGGGCAATCCACCTTGCACGGAGAAGTTCCCTGCTTTTCGGCTCCGGACGTGCCCACTGCTGCGTTACAGCCGTTACACTTTTCTTTGTCGAGGATGACGATACCTGTCTCAGCATCCCTGGTGATGGCGCCTTCGGGGCAGGCCGTGGCACACACGGGCTCATCGCAGTGTTTACAGACGTTCACACGCCACATGTAATAAAGCTTGTCGTCCACGTATTTCGGACCATCCTCCCACACAGACACATATTTAACAGCATCCCGACCATTCGAAGGATCGTAGGTACCAAAAGGGGGATAATTGTATTCCTGTTTGCAGGCTACCTCGCAGGCCTTACATCCCCAGCAGGCGTACTCTTCAAAAATCAGCTTGTAGTTATTCATGACAGACCTCCTTCCTGCCTTGCGGGATATATTCTGCACAGGGCTGTTTTTAGATTGGAGGCTCCCATTGCGGGGTCCATCCCCTCCAGGTCATCTTCGGTGAGGACATTGATATTGGACTCATCCCAGCCATGGCCCGGATCTTTGTTCTCCGGGAACCACCAGGCATGCTGGGCTGACACAAGCCGGGGGTCGCGGCCAATGGCAAGCCTGGCCCGCTGTTTCACCTTGCCCCTGCGGGACTCGATGATGACCCAATCGCCCTCTTTGATGCCTTCTTTTGCAGCCGCATCGGGATGGATCTCGACGATGGGGTCCCGGTGAAGCTCTCTGAGCCAGGGGACCTGCCTGTTTTCCGTGTGGAAGAAGCCGGGCGGCCGCACACCGGTAATCAGGATGTAGGGATATTCCTTATAAACCTCCGGTGTGCTCACCGGACTTTCGGGGGGCTCTCTGTGCTGGGGGAGCGGATCGTATCCCATCTTTTCGAGCACCGTGGAGTAGAGCTCAAACTTCCTCGTGGGGGTGGAGAATCCCTTCTTTTTGTACTTGTAATACTCCACCTCGCCCCTGATATAATCCATCTTTGTGAAGTCTTGCCAGGTTATGCCCATGGGATGGAGGATATAATCCAGGGCCTGCTCGAAGTTGTCCCACCAGTATTCTCCCTGGCCGATCCGGTGGGCGAGGTCGTTGAGCATTTCATGGTCTGAGCGGCATTCACCGACCTGGATGACCTTGCGCCGTGGCAGGATATAGCCGTGACGCTTCCAGAAATCGCCGACGTAATCCATCTCGAGCCAAGTGGCGGCAGGCACCACGATGTCTGCAAGTTCTGCCGTGGGGGTCAGGAAAAAATCGGCCACGGCCATGAATTCGACCTTCTCAAGGGCCCGGTAGACCTCTTTGGCATTGGGGCGGGTGATCACAGGATTAGAACTGATGAGAAAGAGCATCTTTACCGGGTAGGGCTCTTCATCGATGATTGCGTCAAAGACACATTTCGGCTGCAAGATGGCAAACCGTGATGCAAGGCGGAAACGGTCACCCCCCAGCCGTTTTGCGAACTGGTCCTTGGGGAGCGTGCCATGGGCCCCAAAGTGACCGACGTTAATGATGTCGGGTGTCCGAAAGAGGACCTGACCTCCGGGTGCATCGAGATTGCCGGTTAACCCCATGAGGAACATGAGTAGCCGGTCATTGTCTATGCAGTTGTTCTGCTGCTCGATGGCTACACCCCACTGAATGGCAGCCGGTTTTGTGGTTGCAAAGAGCCGTGCCGCCGCTCTGATCTTCTCTTCGGGGACCCAGGTAATCTCTTGCACTTTTTCCAGCGGGTATTCGTTGACCCTCTTGACGAACTGCTCCCAGCCATGGGTATACTTTTCGACGAATTCCTTATCGTAGAGCTTCTCGTTGACGATCACATTGAGCATCCCCAGGGCAAGGGCCGCATCTGTGCCGGGTCTCAACGGGAGCCAGATATCGGCCCGTGCTGCTATACGGGTGAACCTTGGATCCACGGATATGAGTTTAGCACCATGGTCAAGGGCTTCCGAGAAGCCTTCCCCCTTGTATTCGTCTGCGTTGACGATCGTGACATTGTTACCCCACGATATGACGCACTTGGGGAAATGCTCATAGTCGACGATGGGATTCGTGCCGCAGGTGATGATGCCCGACGATATCCGGGGGCCATAGCAGAAATGACCTGCCGTCAGGACATTCGGGGAACCGAGGCAATTGGCGATGCGGTAGATCACCGCCTCATTTTCCCGGCCGGTTCCATAGCCGAACACAACAGATTCGGGCCCGTGCTTCTCTTTGTAATCAAGGATGCGCTCTGCTATGGTGTCCAGGGCTTCATCCCAGGAGATCCGTTCCCATGTACCGCTCGCCTTGGGACCTACCCGTTTAACAGGGTAGGTAAGCCTGTCCGGATGATAGGCAAGCTGTGCCGAGGCAAGCCCTTTGGTGCACAGCGTCCCGTGATTTATGGGGCAGTCCGGATCACCGGCAATCTTGGCGACTTTTCCGTCTTTCACGTAGACCAACACGCCGCATCCGCCGTGGCACATGCGACAGTGGCTCTTGGTCATGGAGTCGTAGCCATAGACCTCCATTTCCCGGTCAACGTTCGAATAGGTGAACTTTGCCATGTTTAAGGTTCTCCTGTTTAAGGGTCTTCAGTCGGTGGAAGAAGGCTGGCAAACGGCTTCCAGACCTATCTTATCATGGTCAGGCGCCTGGTGCCCTTGATCTGCCTGAAGTTTGCCCCCTCTGAGACACAGCGGAGGGCTTGTTCGATGTTTACAACCTTTGTGCCTGAAATGGCATGCACACCATAGTCGAAGAGAACAGGCGACAGGGGTGTTGTATCTCCCAGCATTACCACATAGGCCTGCGGGCTGAAGAGCTTGAGCAGGCCTTCAAAGGTATGATTGGTAATAGCGGTGCCGGTGATGGCCACCACATCGGCCCGGGGGATCGCGTTTGGAGCCTCATCTTCGGTCAAATCGTCTTGCTGCGGGTTTTTTTCGATGACCCACACCTCTTTTGCGCGCTCTCTCAGAAGAGGTATGAAGGGAAAGTGCCCGATTATGGCAATCCTCTTTCCTGTGCCTTTCTCTACGATAAGCTCCCGTGCGTTGAGCTCCGCACACCGGTCATCGTCAATCTCAAGGAGGGAGTTTATGGTTGCCATGCCGATGGCCGCCTCGAGTATGCTCTCCGAGTGCGCCATGCGGGCCAACTCGGATACGCTTTTCTCCAACAAGGTGCCGGGCTCCTTTACCAGCGGTGGGTTCTGCCTGAGGGCGTCGCGAGGCAGCGTGGATGCGAGGCCGCAGTTACGCGTTAGCACGGCGGTGTGAAAAACCCCTTGCCGAATGTCCCTGACCTTTGTTTCCAGATCCAATGCGGAGATTAAATCATCCAGTAATTTCATAACCCCTCCAAAACAGTGTGCAAGGACCCATGTGTTCCGGGCAGCCAGCATAGGGAAAGGACGGTTGAGTGTCAAGGCTCCACTTCGTAGACACGGAAACGGAAAAGGACTTTTGGTGCAATCCTATAAGAGTCCTTCAGAGCCTGCTCGCCCACCTGAGCCAGATTGCAGTTGCTATACCCCATATAGCGTTAAAGATGAACACAAGCAGGGGGGTGAGGGTTCCGAGATCGAGCCCCATGTAGCCTTTGCCGGCCTTGAGGGGAAAGACCACGAACAACTGCACGAGGGTCGGACCCAAACTGAAAATGATGCCCCGAGACAGGATGCGGCTTCGCATAAGGGGGAGAAGGAAGAGGAACCCCCAGATACCGCCCCACACGATACGGGGATAGAGCCATTGAGGGGTGAGCACAGGGGCTATCTTCACACCGAACGCCGCGTTGATACCGAGATCTCCGAAGATCCAGACAGCGAGGCTATTCACAAGGCCACCGAGGCAGCCTGCCGCAAAGACCATACTGATAGTTTTCGAGAGGTTACGCATAGCAGTCTCCTCCAATAAAGGACACCAAAACAAAAGGCGCGGCTTAGAGGAACCGTTCCAAAACCTTCTCCCAGAGCCCCTGTGCTTTCAAGATTGCCTCACACACCTCTCGAACAGCACCGTCACCCCCTTGTGCAGAGGTAACCATGTCCGCATGCTCGAGTACTGTCTCATGGGCGTCTGCAACTGCTACGGACAGCCCGACCTTTTTCATTAACGGTATGTCAACCAGATCGTCGCCGACGAATGCAATGTGCTCGGCTCCTACACCCTTTTCCTTGGAGATAACCTCAAGCACGCCGGTCTTGTCGCGAACCTGGTCAAATACAAGGGAGATACCGAGATTATCGCACCGATGAAAAAGGGCCCTGGAGGTCCTGCCGGTAACGATACCTACTTCGATCCCCGCCCCCATGAGCATTTTGATGCCCAAGCCATCTTTTGCATTAAATGCCTTTATCTCTGCGCCCGTGTCATCGTAAATGACACTTCCGTCGGTCAGGACACCATCCACGTCGAGCAGCAGGAGTTTTATCCGTTTCAGCTTATCCAGGGTCATGTGGGGATCTCCTTCGCATTAAACCAATCCGCTTGCGTTGGGCCGGGTGTCAACCGTGCCCGCGCCGGTAATTTCAGCCCAACTCGGATCTATCAGCAAGCAGTAGCCTATATGCAGGTCTGTGGAACGAATATCTTGTGCTCTGAGCAATAAATCTTATCGAAAGGCCCCGAGCTGGCAAGGGCCGATCTTAAGCTCCAGGGCCTCACAGGCCGCGGATACGTCCATCCTGGCTATGCCTAATCGCGCTGCGATTTCCCAACACGACAGGCATGATATCCGATTATCTTCCAGCGAGTTGTGAATAGCCTTCTCCAGTTCCGGGGACACGGTTTCCGATGATTTGACGGCCTTTTTCTCAGGGCTGTGTCCGAAAAGCCCCAGCTGGCAATTAGTGATCCGCATCTCTAGAAGGTCCAGCGCAACGCCGATCTCTGCCGGTGTTGTATCGAACTCATCTGCGATTTCGTGGGCCGAAGCACACGATATCTTATTATTGGTTGCCTTTCGTTTTACGGCCTCGGCAATCCTGGGATTGAGCTTGGTGTCTGAGGCGTGTTTTAACCGGTAATGTCCCGCATCCTCATGCGTCATTGTCAACTTCCTCTGCGTATTAAGGTTGTTTTCAGTGCCCGCAGCAGGTATTTCCGCAGTGGGCCAAATCAGCCATCGCTCCGATTACTTCCTGTTGTTAAGCCGGAGGACTGTTACAAACTGTATATAATAGTCAGGGATTGTTTGCAACAGGCAAGAGCCTCCTGCCCTACCGCAAAAAACATTCCCCCTTGACCTTGAGGCATCCTTTCACGTATAGTCCTGCCCTTACCAAAGACAGGCCGAAATACAGTATTACAACTAGATGTCTATATTAAGTAAGATCTTAACATTTATCCGCCAGACTTCGGGCGGATTAATGTTAAGTTTTGGTGGTGAAATGAAATCGTGGATCTATTTGGACTTTGAAATCCGAAACCCCTGGCCCAGACCTGGCTTGAGAGGACTCACTTTTGTAGGCTCCAGTTCGGAGGTAATGGAATGAAAAGATAGTGCTCTGGGCAAGTCGCGCCAGGGCAGGCCTAAATCCTAAATTCGAAACAATATCGAAATTCTAATGTTCAGAATTCAAAACAACCCGAAGCTGAGTACCTATTGGCAAAGCTCTTTTCGTTTAGAGCATTGGGGTTTTGATAATTGGAAATTTGTTTCGGATTTCGATATTCGAATTTCGTATTTCCTTACTTAGATCGTGCCTCGTCGGTTTGCCCGTCCCGAGCCGGGACGGCGGAGGTTCGCTAGATAACCAAGTGGAGGATATGGAAACCGTAGACGAAAAGTACCTGGCTCCAACGGATATCATCGACAGCCGTCATGAGACGATCATGAGCTACGCTGCGAATGTTGTAGGAGACAGGACAGATCCCCTAGACCGGGCCGTTAAGCTTTACTATGCCGTTCGTGACGGTATCTGGTACGACCCCTATTATCCATTTTATCTTCCCGAGCACTACCGCGCGAGCAATGTGTTGAAGAGCGGCCGAGGGTACTGTGTGTGTAAGGCCTCTCTGCTCTGTGCCCTCGGGCGGGCCCAGGGCATCCCGTCACGAATCGGATTTGCCACGGTCAGAAATCATCTGGCCACAAAGCAGCTGATCGAGTTCATTGGATCGGATCTGTTCGTCTACCACGGCTTTGTAGAGTTTTATCTGGAAGGGAAGTGGGTGAAGGCCACGCCGGCATTCAACAAAGAGCTGTGCCACAAACACCATGTGCTGCCCCTCGAATTCAACGGCCGTGAAGATTCGATCTTTCAGCAATACAGCCTCGACGGCAAGAAATTCATGGAGTACGTGGCGTTTCATGGGATCTACCACGATATCCCCGTCGATACCATCGTTGCCGCGTGGGAGGAGGGCTATGGGAAAGACCGGGTAAGAGAATGGATGGAGGGTTTTGAAAAAGCCAAAGGGAAGCCCATTGCCGACTTTTACAGCGAAGAGGTATGGAAGGGCGAATAGGATACTAGGCAAGAAAACGAAAGTAGATGCCGGAGCCAATGGCCCATAGCAGTATCAGGAGGGTTGCGACCACACAAAGCCCGGCGAGAATTCGGTGAAAGCGGCGTTCCCTTCTTTTTTCCTCATACCCCAGGAGAAAGCCAAGCATCGCCCCTGCTACCATTCCGCCTCCATGACCCCAGTTGTTAATAGATGGCACCAGCAGGCCGAAGATAAAGATCCCCAGTGCCCAGGCACCAATCTGCCGATAAATAACCTGCCCGTAAATGCCTCCCCGGCTCTTGCCGTAATAGAGAGAGGCACCGATCAAACCGCAGACGGCAGCAGAGGCGCCAATGGTTAGGGCGACCCCGGCAAGATAGGAGACTAAGAAACCGATTGTCCCGGTCAAGATATAGAGGATTACCATTCGATGAGGCCCATATTCACGGATTACGAGGGGGGCTATCTGCCTCAACGCGATCATATTGAAGAGGATATGGAGAAGGCCGCCATGAAGGTAATTGGCGGATATGAGGGTCCACCAGCGATGTAAGCGGTCAATCGGCACGGTTCCGGTTGCTCCCAACAGCAGAAGGCTCCTGTTTGAAGGAGAGAAAAGGGAAAGGGGATTCAGAGAGAATCCCGATGACCAGGGCCCGAGCAGAAGCGAGATTATGTACATGCCGACGTTGACAAATACGATGGTCTTGATGATCTGGTCAGTGCCGGCGAAAAGCCGGGTGAAGAGGTTGTTCTTCAACCGTGATCCGGGGCGAGCTATGCCACAATGGGGGCAGTGAGACTCATCAGCGCTGATGAGTTTCTTGCAGTTTGGGCAAAGGATTGATCGTCTCTGATTGCGTGTCATAGGAATGTGCCAGAAGACTCCGGTTTAGCTTACTTAATACCATCGCACTTTGTCGTTGTAAAGGCATACCCTGCAGGGTAACGTCGAACTCAACTATAGAGTGGCTAAAGAGTTATTATTAATTATTACGACGTTCAAATCCCTGGCCCAGACCTGGGTTGCAAAGCATGACTATAGAGAGCTTACTTAGGAAATAGTGTAACGACTATAGTGTATTCCGGCAATGTCGCGCCAGGGCAGGCCGAAATCCGAATACCCGCCTGCCATGCATGAAAATTGGAATTTTCTGCTGATAATTGACGTTCCAATCTTGTTGTCGGACATTTCAATTGATTAACCCACAGGCATTGCGGGCAGGCCGAAATTCCTGGCCCAGACCTGGATTGCGGATTAGAAGTATATCCACTACAGTTGTGAAACGCCATAACGACTGCGCTCTAATCCGGGAACGTCGCGCCAGGGCAGGCCGAAACAATACCGAAATTCGAATACCCGCCTGCCATGCAGTATCGATGGCACAAGGCAGATAGTCGTCAGAGAAATAGGATCCGGTGATTTTTAACCAGAATAGCAAAAAAGCATTGCGGGCAGGTCAAATGACCAAAACATTGCATGAGCTTGTGTCGTATCAAGGTGGAAGTTAGATCGTATGCTTTGTTTGGAGTTTTGGATTTTGGACATTCCTATTTGTTTCGAGTTTCGTGTTTCGAGTTTCGAATTTTTGAAAATAATTTCAGGAGCCCCCAACGTGCGTTCTCAAGAATGCTGGTCTATGTTTGCCCGGTACAGGAGCAGGCTGTTGGAGACGACGGTAATACTGCTCATGGCCATGGCCAGTGCCGCAAGTATAGGGTGCAGTTGTCTTAGGAAATCGGGGAGGAACTCGAATGGATATAGCACGCCAGCCGCAACGGGGATGAGAATGATATTGTAGAAGAATGCCCAAAAGAGGTTTTGTTTGACGGTTCTCATGGTGGCCCTGCTAAGTCGAATCGCCTTTGATACCCCGGTCAAGTTCCCGCTGACCAGAATCACATCACCTGTCTCGATGGCAACGTCTGTCCCTGTTCCGATGGCAAACCCCACATCTGCCTGGGCCAGGGCAGGGGCATCGTTGATGCCGTCGCCTACCATTCCCACCTTCTCCCCATGATCTTGGAGCTCTTTAATCTTCGATGATTTCTCCTCCGGCCGTACCTCGGAAAAGACCTCATCAATGCCTACCGTCGAAGCAATCGATTGAGCTGTCTGGGCGTTGTCTCCGGTAAGCATAGCCACCTTGAGATCTGCCCGGTGAAGGTCGGTTATTGCATCACCGGACTCAGGCTTCACCGTATCTGCTACCGCTATGAGGCCGGCGAGTTTTTGATCCACCACCACCATCATCACCGTCTTTCCCTCGGCCTGGAGCGAGCTAACGTCATCCAGGGCATCATCAAAACTCAAACCCATTTCTGCGAACCATTGAGGCTTACCCACCAAGACCTCCCTGCCATTTACATGGGCCTTTACTCCCAGGCCACGGGAGGCTTTAAAGTCGTGTGGCTCGAAGAGTTCAAGACCTCTTTTCTCCGCCTCGTTGACTATGGCCCGACCAAGGGGGTGCTCTGATCCCCGTTCCACCGAAGCCGCGATCTGTAAGAGCTCTTGCTCGTCTTTAACGAGGGTGTCGGAAACGATTAGATTGGCCACAGCGGGTTTGCCTACGGTGATGGTACCGGTTTTGTCCAAAACGATAGTGTCCAGTTTGGTGGCAGTTTCCAAGGCCTCGCTGTTTTTGAAAAGCATTCCTTGTTCCGCACCTTTACCGGTCCCCGCCATAATGGCCGTGGGTGTTGCAAGGCCGAGAGCACACGGGCAGGCGATAACCAGCACCGCTACCATTCGTATCATGGACGGAACGAATTGGCCTCCAATGGCCCACCAGAGGATAAAGGTCAGAAATGCGATCCCGATGACGCCCGGCACAAAGACCGCGGCCACCCGATCAGCAAGGGCTTGAATGGGGGCCTTGCTTCCCTGGGCTTCCTGAACCAATCGAATAATACGGGCAAGGGCGGTGTCCTTGCCGACCCTTGTTGCTTCAACCTTCAGACGGCCCTCGCCATTGATGGTACCCCCGGCTATCTGGCTTCCCGGCCCCTTATCCACAGGGATTGGTTCGCCGGTTAACATCGATTCATCAACGCTTGATTCCCCTTCAATAACCGTTCCGTCAACGGGAACGCTCTCTCCGGGTCGGACGATGACGGTATTACCAACGGTGACCAGGGAGACGGGTATATCTCTTTCCTTTCCGTTCTCGAGAATAGTTGCCGTCTTGGGTCGCAGTCCCATGAGCTTACGAATTGCTCCGCCTGTCTTGCCCTTGGTTCTTGATTCGAGCATCTTGCCCAGCTTAATGAGCGTGATGATGACTGCAGATGTTTCGAAGTACACGTGGTCTCCGAGGGGAGGGTGCAAGAGCAGGGCAAGAGAATAGAAATAGGCAACCGAAGAACCCATGGCCACCAAAAGGTCCATATTGGCGCTTCTATTCTTAAGGCTTTTCCAGCCCCCCGTATAGTAATCCCATCCCGTGTAAAATTGGACAGGTGTTGCGAGGATCAAAAACAGCCAGTTCACCCACGCCCCATGGCTCCATAATCCCAAGAGACCGAAGTCCCTCCCCATGCTCAGGAAGAAGAGAGGTGCCGTAAATAGGACACCTACCAGGAACTTGCGGGTCTGATTTTGAATCTCCGCATTTCGGGCAGCCAGTTCCGCATCTTCGTCATCAAGGATCTCATCGGGCCTGATCGCGCCGTAGCCTGCGTCTTCTATAGCGGCGATCATGTCATCGACAGTTGTCAAACTCGGTATGTATTCAACCCGGGCCCGTTCGGATGCGAAATTCACAGATGCGTCCAAAACGCCGGGAACCTTTTTCTTTAAGGTTCGCTCTATGGTCATGGCGCAGTTGGCGCAGGTCATGCCCGTTACCGGGAATTCCACGGTTGCCGCGGCCACTCCGTAACCGGCGTCATGAATCTTCTCAACTACATCGTTAATCTGGATTTCATCCGTATCAAACGCCACAGATGCCTGCTCGGTTGCAAAATTGACGTTCATCTCCTTTATACCCGGCAGCTTCTTGACGTTTCGTTCGATGTTCAGCGCGCAGTTGGCGCAGGTCATGCCCGTTACCGGAAGGGTTACGTTCTTGTCAGGCATAGGTATTTCCCCTAATCAGCAGCAGGATAATTGATCTCTTCAAGGGTAGATTTGATCTTTTCCAAAGTGGCCGGGTTCTCCCATTCGACGGTGATTTCCTTGGCCGTTGGATCTCCCTCCACCTTTTTAACTCCCTCTACCTCTTTGAGCTCTCTTTGGATTGTCATGACACAGTGACCGCATGATATATTTGGCACTGAGAGTCTTTTTGTTTCCATGATGACACCTCGTGTTATGTATATCTCTAAGATAACTCCTGTCGGCGGAGAGTCAAGAAGCACGGCTCTTATGCACGCAATCTGCCTTTAAGGGTAGTTGCTACGGAGAGCATTACATAGTTTCCAACACAGGCATTGCGGTGAAGGTCATGAGGTCTTTTCCTCTGCTCCGAGCCTCTCACGTTGGAAAGCGGGATCGCATCAGAAAAGACCGTATGACCCCTTGATGACCTTCTCAGTCATTCTGTGTGTAAACAGATGTATGCTCCCTTTAGCACCTGACCCCGGCGCTTCGCTTCAGGGTTATACTTAGAAGAAACGCTCTGGTGAGCATGGAGATATCTTTTTTTGACTCTGTCCCTGGCCCAGACCTGGCTCATACGGCATGAGTAAGGAGAGTAGAGATGTGAAATACTCTCCTATCCATACACAACTCCGGAAGCTAAGCGCCAGGGCAGGCCTCCCATCGTTCAGAGGAGTGGGCGTTTCAAAACGGCGCACACAGGCTGCTACCTTAGTGCTAAGGCTTATGGGAGGTGCGTCGGTTTGAAACGGCCCTGTACGGGGCCTTGTTTAGAGGGCAGAGCAAAAAAAGACATCTCCATGCTTTTCTCCACTGAATTTTTTAGGAGCAATTGATGAAAAAAGGGGCTTCTATCATGGCTGTCTTATGTCTTCTGGTCGGAATACGGTGAGATCTTCTTCAGGAAACCCCCCGGAATGGGGATCGTCTTATTCGTGCGGTAATCGAAGTACACCATGATCGATTCACCCTTTCCGTAGGTGACAGAGGTATCCTTACGATCAGCTAATCGGTATTTAAAGGCGAAACTCTTTTCACCTATTTCCCCGATCCATACTAAGAGGGTCAGGTTGTCGCCTAACCTGACCGGTTTCAGGAAGTCACAATCTATGTGTGCCAGGATGAAGGGGTAATCTGCCGGATTCACTATATCCAGCACCTCGGATAAGAATGCCTTTCTGCCTTCCTCAAAATAGGTGAGAAAAACAGCATTATTGACGTGTCCCATTGAGTCGATGTCCCTGAATCGAACCACGATATCGGTAGAAATCTTCTTCTGCTTGTTCATTGCTAGACCTTTCCTTTCCAAATGGCACAGAAATTGCTTATTTACATATGCAACCGGAATGAAGTTTTGCCTCCTTTTCTTCATTCCCACCTCCTGCAGCCCTGTTAGGCCGACCCACCTAACAGGGCTTCTCCTTTCCTGACCCGGCGAAGACTCCTAGGTACCTACGGGAGTGGCATTAATGAAGGCATTCCTGCCGGATTCCGCTTTCCCCTTAATGAGCTATTCTCCTATGCGCAACCAAGGTACTGAATTAAAAAGGCACGCAAGTATGCGTTATTTTTTCCCCACGTGTCAAAACTATGACATAGATCCACGGCTGCTCGTCTTCACCAGAATGCCATGCAGCGCGCCGTCGCTATAGCGGCTTTGGCGCGTCGGCGACTTGTCGAAGCGGAGCGGAGAGCTTCCTTTACGCATTTTTTCAGGTAACGGGAGCCGAGACGCTGCAATCGGTCAACGTGACGAATGTCTTGACTAAGGTTTCCAAGCCGGCTTTGTCATCGGCATCGAATCGGGCGATTTTGGGGCTGTCTATGTCGAGGACCCCAACCAGTGAGCCTTTGTGGAGGATTGGTACGACGATCTCCGACCGAGAGGCGGCATCGCAGGCGATGTGCCCGGGAAACTGAAGGACGTTTTCGACTATAACGGTCCTTTGTTCGAGAGCGGCCTTGCCGCACACCCCCGTGCCGATTGCGATTCGAACGCATGCAGGCTTCCCTTGAAAGGGGCCGAGAACGAGTTCACCATGTTTATGGATGTAAAAGCCCGCCCAGTTGAGGTCCGGCAGGGTGTGGTAAATGAGGGAGCCAATGTTGGCCGAATTCGCGATGAAATCTCGCTCGTCATGAAGGACGTTCTTGAGCTGTGCATCGAGCTCCCGGTACATTTCAACCTTGCGAGTTGTTTCTCGTTTTTGTGGTTTAGACATCTTCATTCTTCCTTTCACAAATTCCCACAATCGATGGCGTACCCACAATGGTCGTATGCATTTCTGGATACTGAGGAGCAGGATTCCACTGATCTTGCCTGATGCACGTGGAGACCTGGTCTTGGATAGATTGGTCGCGACGACAAACAAAGGGGATTCCGAATCCCGTCTGTGCTGTTGCCAGAGATTGCCATGTCTGAATCAAGCCAAAAAAATACTTCACCGTATTTGCGAACGAAGCACCAAGGCATGGCGCATCGGAAAGCCTGAATCCGTAATACTTTAGCTCTTTGAAAAGGTAGCGCTCTTGTCAATTTCCTGAGGCCGAATGGGTATTCTTAACAGAACCAGGGACCATGGGGATGTCTCTTTTTGCCGAATGCCCTCAACACAAGGCCCCGTACAGGGCCGTTACAAACCGGCGCACCGCCCCATAAGCCGTGGCACTATGGTTAAAGCCTCTGTGCGCCGTTTTGAAACGCCCACTGCTCTGAGCGATGGGAGGGCATCGCAAAAAAAGACATCCCCATGGTCACCTTACAATTACTTTCAAAGAGCTAAAGTGCTACCTGAATCCTATATATCACTTTTTATGATGCATTTCATCGACATCTCACAGTGTTTCAGCAAAAAAGGAATGGTAAGCAAGTAAGTCCATGAGATGGGAAGGAAAGGGGAGAGGATCACCCATGTGAACAGATCGCGCCTAAAAAGCGAGCCGGTTTTGAAGGCAGTTTTGGGGAGTAAGAATGTGTTCGTTGATTTTCCTTGACTGTCTTTTGTGGGAGCGTGTAATCAAGGCATTTCGGTTTTGAATCAGAATCTATTTCTCATAGTTCAAACGTGAAACATGGACAGGACCATTAAGGGCACCTTAGCAACCTTTTTTGCCTTCATTCTTTGGGGAATCTTCCCGGTTTATTGGAAGGCGTTGCAGGATGTTTCTCCAACACAGATAGTGGCCCACCGGGTTGTGTGGTCATTGCTGTTTGTGGTTCTTTTGCTCTCTATCCAGAGGCGGTGGGGTGAAGTCAAGCCGGTTTTATCATTTGGCAACGCACGCATATTCCTTGGTACGGCCTTTTTGCTTGGAGTAAACTGGTTAATTTATGTCTGGGCAATCAATACCGAGCAGATTGTCGAGGCAAGCCTCGGGTACTTTATTAATCCACTGGTAAATGTTGTGCTTGGCGTTGTGTTTCTGAGGGAACGGTTGTTCCGATGGCAAAAGGTTTCAGTAGCTCTTGCGCTTGTAGGGGTGTTCTATCTGACCTTTCGATACGGTAAGGTTCCATGGATAGCCTTCTCCCTTGCGCTAACGTTCGGATTCTACGGGCTCTTCCGCAAAACCGGCAGCGCAGAATCAATGATCGGTCTGTTTTCCGAGACTGCAATCCTAACACCCCTTGCCCTCGTCTATCTGATCTCTTTGGGTATTGAAGGGCACGGGGCTTTCGGCTCCTTTGGGCTTAAGACCGATGTGTTGCTGGCAGGAGCAGGTGCCGTTACTGCGGTACCCTTGTTGCTATTCGGCTATGGTGCACGGAGGATTCAGTACGCAACGGTTGGCCTTTTGCAGTATATCACCCCCACCTTCATATTGCTTGTTGGTGTCCTTATCTACAAGGAGCCGTTTACCTCTGCACACGCAATCTCATTCGGCTTTGTTTGGTCGGCAATTCTCATCTATTCGATCTCAAGTTTGAAGCTCTACCGGAAACAGCTCGCCTCATGACCGAGGTTCTTATCCTGCATGCTCGTAGTGCCGAGGGGGTACTGCATCAATCTCGATATATTGGAAATCGATTCGAAAGGCCCTCCTTTTACTCTCCTTCGCCAGAATGCCCCGTCCTTTAGGACGGGGATGATCGGCCTCCGCCAAAGGCTACTGCTCGACAGGGATGGCGAGGAGAGCCCCAATGCGAAACCAAGTCGTTCAAGCGGATAAGGGCTTGACAAGGCCCCATTCAACCTTATTTTCTTGCTGGTAGTCAAAGAACCGGTATCAGTGATGCTGGATATGGCCGTACAAAAAGACATGAACCGGGATTTGCGAGACGGGGCAGGAATAATCATGGGCATCTATTGGTATTGGACAAGGATGTGGGGATAGGCATTATGTTAAAGAGGCTGGTTGTCGGGCCATATCAGGGAAACTGTTATATTTTGGCCTACAAAGAGACGAAAGAGTGTCTGATTATCGACCCGGGGGGTGACGTATATGGAATTGTAGGAGAGGTGAACAGAAGTGAATTGAAGGTGGTGTATATCCTGATAACTCATGGCCACATAGATCACATAGGAGGTGCCGAAGAGCTAAGAAGGATAACAAGGGCACCGGTATTCATTCATCCTCTCGATGCGCCTGGCCTTACCTTTAAACCGGATGGAAATCTCTATGACGGTCAAAAGATAAACCTCGGCAACTACAGTATTTCGGTGCTTCATACACCCGGGCACTCTCCTGGGGGTGTGTGTTTTCATGCCCCTGGTGCCGTTTTTACCGGCGATAGCCTTTTTGCCGGTTCAGTAGGGCGGACTGACTTCCCAGGAGGGGATCACCATCGATTGATTGAAGGGGTTGTGAAAAGGGTTTTTCCGCTTGGGGATGAGTTGCGTGTATATCCGGGGCACGGCCCGGCATCTACCATCGGCAGGGAGCGTTCGACCAATCCTTTTTTCCGTAACAGACAGAGTGTTTGAGCCGAACCAGATGTTTCTAACGGTACGATCATGATTTCACGGCCATAAAGCGGAGACATGATGACAGCCGTATACGTACCAGGCCCCATTGCTCACGGACCATCGATTTCCTTTTTGAGTTTTTCCACCAAACCGTCTCGCCTCAGATAGCTACGATAGTCTTTTTCGTGATGTTCAAGTATGAAGTTGAGATAGGCCATGTGCCTCTCGAGTGACTCCATGTATAAATCCCTGTCCAGATTCCAGCGTGCTTTAAAGTGGTGGCGCATGTACTTGTTGACGCCACTCAGTTCATGGGAGAGCCGTTTTCTGGTCATGTCGTAGAAGTCTCGCGTCTTTTTGAGGAGATGAAGTTCACTCTCATATTCCATGACACCTCCCTCTCTGAATTCGTAAAAGAGAAAGAGGAGCTTTTCGAGATAGGTTCGGTCGGCCATTTGGCCCACGAGATCAGCGGTTCCCAGGAGTTTGCCGAGCAATTCCGTCTCCGGGGAGGAGAAGGGAATCTCAGCGATCTCTGCACCCAGGTCAGTACACGTAAGGATATTGTGGAAATCCGTGAGCGTTTCTCTTGAAAGCCCATTCTCATTCCTATAGTTTTCCATAAAGACGATGCTGCGCTTGGTGTCAATATGGATATATTTTGCCCCTGTTCCCGTGTCGTCTTCAAGGGTTTGAATAAACCCGGTATCATGCATCAGTGCACATAGTATACCCACCATTGCTTGATCTCTGGTAAGGTTCTGGCCTGCCACCAGTGCACCGTGTACGAGGCGTGTCATCGCCATGAATGTATCAGTGGTATGCTTGAGGTCATGGTATTCGGTTGTACATTCTCGGTATCCGGGATAGTCACCGTGGAAAAGGCGCACGACATCTCCGAATACACGATTCAGGGTTTCAAAGTCGAACTCGGAAAACGACATGGATAGGGTCGTCTTAACCTCATCGAAAACGCGATGAGGGTCTGACATGTCTACCAAACGTGAGAGCTGGGGAGTTTCCATGAGCGCTCCAGTATCACTCGTTCACATTGTACAAGGGTAACAGTCTCCCTGGAAAGATCCTGCGATGACTGCGATAGACCTGCTGTGTTTCAAATTGAAACCGATGCTTACCCATATGTGGGCTAGTTGAGAAGCAAAATATATGCCTAATTCAGGTATCCACCTGCACAAGCACTAGGGCGGATCCTCGAGAAGATGCCTTTTTTGGGGGTAAAATAGCCATTACCGTGTCAACGGAAGTCGCCTGGTGTAGTTGGCACCATCCAAAACGACGCGTCAAAATCACTCTCAACCAAAAAATGAACAGCAGGCATTGAGCAAGCCTTACAAAAGGGTATAGTTATGTCGACCGGCTACCGGGATCTGCATCGCGGAAGGCCTTCGAAACATCAAGGAGACAGGAGGACCTGATCACCGAAGTGTTCGGAAAGGGCCGTAGAAAGGTCCTGAATTGCGTTCTCCTCGATGACTTCAACCATGAGTTCCCCTTTTTCTCCAACCACCAGTCGACCGTATTCTTCAATTAGTGCTGCTACATCCGAGGGTTCCACCGTCCACCAGCCGCGCGTACGCATCAGCAGCTCCCTGCCTTTCAGATTCTTGGGGGTAACCAGGTCTATGGTGCGAAACCATCCTTCCCACCCGATCTGTGCTGGCGCTCGGAGAACCGGGGTAACCGGATCGTGGTATATACGGCACCGGCCAAACAAACGCAATCTGATCACCGCAAAACCTCCTCAAAGAGCATCTCGATATCCTTATCGTTTGGGAGGGCCTCTAAGGGAACACTGATTCCCTCTGAAACCATGGTTTGTGCTAAACAGTGGACATAGGTGGCTGCAGCCTTCTCCTCACCCAGGTGAATGCCCCTGTTAGCCGCATAAATCCATGCCCGCTCAAAGCATTGTAGTGCGTTCTTGCGCCACTTCCTCAGCCGTGTATCGAAGGGGTCAATGCACAAACGCCGCAGTAACTCACGCTGCGCCTCCTCCATGCAGTTGAACACCCGCCGCATTATCTGCACGGAAGGGTCCCTTACCCAGTTGTCTGAATCAACCATCGGGCCTCCTGCTCAGGTTCGCGACGTCAGCACAACTCCGAACAATATCAGTGACGGTGACCGGGAGCAAGTCAAAATGCCAGGGTCCAGCTCTTGCTGCCTGCGTTCGGTTAAGACGGGGTCTCCTCGTGGACTAGCTGAATGATTGTCACCTCAGGAGGCGATAGAAAACGGATCGGCGGCCCCCATGTTCCCGAGCCTCGGCTTACGTACAGCAAAGCGTTATGGGGCAGGTGAAAGAGACCCGCATGCTTGGGGAAAAAGAGCCTGACGATGAACTTGAAGGGAAAGATCTGACCGTCATGGGTATGCCCCGAGAGCTGCAGGTCAAAGAGGCCGAGGGCGTTCTTGTCTATTACCGGCATGTGTTTAAGGAGCAGGGTAAACCTGTCTCTGGGCAGGCCCGAAAGCAATGTTCTCTCCGAGATACCTTTGTAATGACCGAAGTACTTTCCCGTGGGATCATCGACGCCGGCAATGCTAATTATTCCGCCAGCGGTGGCTGTTTCCCCCCTCAGCACGGTAAACCCGGCATCTTCCATAAATGACAATGCGTGCTCAAGGCCTGCGAAGAACTCGTGGTTACCGGTTACGGCAAACTTGCCGTACCGAGCATTAATTCCCTTCAGCAGCTCCGCCAGACCGGCAAGGTTGTCGATCTGCCCGTCCACGAGGTCTCCCGTAGATATGAGAATATCGGGTTTCGCCTTCTTTACCTCTGCGAGGATCCTTTTCAATCTCGACTCCCTCACGATCAAGCCTAGATGAATGTCCGAGATCTGGGCAATAGTGAGCCGGCCCATATCTTTGGGTATCTTTTGGCTCCTTACGGTCAGCGTTTCACTCCGAATCGAATGTGCCTCAAAGTACCCATATACTGCTACCCCTAAGGTGAGTAAAAGAGGGATGAACAAGGCGAGTTGTGGAGTAGGCGTGAGATGGGAGATGTTTGTTCGGAGCACCGGACCGGCTGCATGGACAAAGAGACGATAGAGATCAATAGCCAGCGAAAAGAAGAAGAACAGGAATGCAAGCCCCATCCATGTATATCCGGCGATTGAGACCAGACGCGCCAGAAGATCAAGCCCAAACCTTTCTGACATGCGCACAAGAACCGGTGCAAAGATCATGAGCACCATAAAGCATATCACCAAAATGAAGGTCGGAGTGCCTAAAGGGAAAGCACCACGTATTTTGATAAAAATGTACAGATGGAGCGCGCCGTAAATGATGAGAATGCTCAGCAAAAAGAAAATCTTGGCAGCCATTACACGTTTTCCCGACCTCTCTGATGTACTAGCAGTCGTCATGATAGGAGGAGCATAACCCCATAATGCCCCTGCAGTGAAAGTCCCGGCACTGCCTGGAGACACTGTCACAAAGCTATTTCAGCAGGTTCACATTATTGCCCGGCCCGGGATTGGAACAAGGTTCGTCTTGTCATAAGCCTTGATAGGATCAAGACAGATCAGGCTGTGGGCCATTGAATGAACCGGTTTACAGCTCATACCGTTTATGAGTGCGAGTGTCAATATCTTGATTACGGCGTTTCTTTGCTGCTCACCGTTTTGCTTTTCTATGAAAGCGTTCTTTTACAGTAAAAGGTCTTGCTTTGCCAGGTTATTTTGGTCCTTGCTGGGAAAAGGATATGATGAGACAGAAAAATTCGGATACTGTCGCCACCGTGGGGCCTAAAAATCGATTCACGTGGTTGGCTGAATATGTTAGTAAGAAGTGGCTACAAGGATGCACACAACAAGGTCGGCAAAGCTTTGAGGGAAGAAAGATGCTCGAACGTATGAAAGCACTGGTTAGGGAAAAGGATATTTGTGTACTAGCAACCGTCTCCGGCGGCAAGCCCCATTGTTCCCTCATGGCCTATGTGGCCGATGATGATTGCCGGGAGATCTATATGGTTACCCACCGCGAGACCAACAAGTACAAGAATCTAAAGGAAAATCCGGCTGTCAGCCTTCTCATTGATACGAGGGAGGAACGGGGTGCCTCCCCGGGCTTTGAGGCACGGGCGTTAACCGTAAGCGGCGTATTCCAAGAGATAGGCAAGGAGGACAAAAGGGAAGGTGTCCGTGCCAGGCTGCTCGAAAGGCATCCCAACTTGGGGGCATTTTTAGATCACTCCGATGCCGAGCTCCTGTGCATACGGGTGAATTCCTTTTTGCTCTTGGACGGCCTGACAAATGCCCATTACGAGAAGGTGACGGAATAGAAAAGCCCTCAATCGAGCCCTCGGCAACCCTGCCTGCACGGTGATCGGGCTGTCTTCTCGAAACCTTAAAGATGAGAGGTCGGCCTGATAGAGGTTGATCCTTCATTGCCTTGGCATGCACCACCACGGACATAAATGTTAATCTTTTTCAGCAGCCGTCGGCACACCGTGACATCTCTTCCACAGGATCTGGTATGCCTGCGCCTCCTGACTCCAGCGGTCAGCATCCCATTTCAGTTCTTCCTTACAGATCTCCTGTATTCGATCGAAAAACCGGAGACCGCCTTCAGGAAGCAAAACACCGATCTGGGTACGCCTCAGGAGCAGGTCATCCAGATGAACGACTGCTTCGTTTCGCGCTGCCCAACGGAGCTCTGCCCAAATGGTATCGGTTTCCGGAACACGGGTAAGCTCATCATCTTCGCCGCATCGAACGACGTTTTTCGCCTCCCTACCGTAGCGGCCGTCAAGCCTTCTTCGAAGAGCGGGGTCAAGCCGTCGTGGAAACGGCCCTTGCCAGTCGATCTTGCTGAACACCGGCTCCCCGGTATCCCTCACCGTCATGGAAGGGATAGATCGAGCGACACGGCTGAGGACATCCAGGGCAATTAAGTGAAATGTCGTGAGTTTTCCGCCGCTCACCGAAATGAGGCCGTGTTCTACCCAGATACTGTGATCCCGTTTTTCGCTGGATGGATTCAAGGCGCCGGTGCCGATGACCGGGCGCACACCTGCGTACGTGGCGAGAATATCCTCACGATTAATCCCAAGGGCGGGAAACCGATACTGTACGGCCTGGAGGAGGTATTCCACCTCTTGGGACGTAATGGAGGCCTCGGTGTCAAGATCCTCCTCATGATCAAGATCAGTGGTGCCTATGAGGGTGGCACCTTCCCACGGCATCAGAATGACGGGACGGCTGTCTGCCGGATGCAACAAGGTGACGGCCTGGGCCACCGGAAGACGCCAGAACGGGAATACGAGATGACTCCCCCGAAGGGGGCGAATACGCTTTCCCCCATCAACCTGTGTCCTTAGCCGGTCCGCCTATGCGCCGGTTGCGTTGACTACTGCCCTTGCTCGCACTTCAGCAGTTTCGCCGGAGAGCACATCTCTTATTACTATCCCGGACACCCGGTCTCCATCGATGATAAGGCGGTCAGCCGCCACGTAATTGAGCGCAAGGGCCCCATCCTGTTGTGCTTCCCGAATGGTACGGAACACCAACCGCGCATCGTCGGTGACAGCATCACCATACCTGATGCCACCCTTGAGGCCCTGGGTCGCTATTCGCGGCACAAGCATGAGGCAGTCATGGGCTGAGCAGTAGCGGTGGTTCCAGCGTCTTGCCAGGAAGTCATAGAAGGTTAGAAGGGCGGTGAAGGACCACCTTCCGGGCCAGTGCCCCCGGTAAAACGAGTACAGAAAACCCATCGGTTCCACGAGTCCGGGAGCCTCGCGGAGCAGACGTTCTCGTTCGCGAACGGATTGTCGGGTCAGCTTCAGGTGACCTGCCAGCAGATACCGAAGCCCACCATGGACCATCTTGGACGACCGGCTGGATGTTCCCCAGGCAAAATCTCGCTGTTCGATCAAGGCACCGGCAAGGCCCCGTCTCGCAGCCTCCCTCAGGATCCCCGCGCCGGTAATGCCACGCCGAAGATAAGCATACACTTTTCCGCACTGGCGCCGCGCCACGATAAGTATCTCTCGAACAACGCAGTGAGCCGTTTGCCATCGCCGAGGGCAAGCTGCGTTTCCGTCTCAACGGCATTACCTAACCGTACCATGGAAAGGGGAATCCTCGCTTGTACGAGGGCCCGGACCGCATCAGTGGCCTTGTGCCAGTCGGGAAAGAATACGGCGTAAAACCGCTCCCGTTCCGGTACAGGCGTAACGCGTACCTTGATTTCCGTCAAGATGCCCAATCGCCCCTCGGATCCCAGAACTATCTCACGGAGGTCAGGACCGGCTGCTGAAGCGGGAAAGCCGGGTACTTCAAACGTACCAATTGGAGTTTCGAGCAGTCCGCCGGCAAAGAGCTGCTCAATGCGGCCATATCGTAATGACTGCTGACCGCTCGATCGTGTGGCTACCCAGTCACCCAATGTAAAAAATCCAAATGATTGCGGGAAATGGCCCAGCGTGTATCCCCGTGCCCTCAGCTGGGCCTCTACATCCGGCCCTGCAGTACCGGCGCCAAATGTTGCCACCTGGCTCTCCTCATCAAGGCTTAGAAGACGATTCATTCTGGACATATCAATGGTCAGAACCGGCTTATCGCCTTTTTCAGGGGTGATATGGCCAACAACGCTCGTGCCACCGCCGTAGGGAATGATGTTGGCTGATGCATCCTTTGCGAACGCAAGCAGGCTGCGAACGTCGGTACTGGTGGTTGGGTAGGCGACCCCGTCGGGAACCACGCCGAGATTTCCGGTGCGAAGGGCGAGCCAGTCCGGGAGGCTCTGACCTCGTGCGTGACGTACCCGCACCTCGGTCGATTTGGTTATTGATGGGTGTTCGGGCAGACGAGACGGCGGTACCCGGTCTACAACCTCGTGTAACGTCGCATCCGGAAGCGGTGTGGCCTCGCCGATCTTCTCTGATAGAAACCCGAGGGGGTTTTCGGTTAGCGGGTAGTAAATCGAGTCATCACCCCAGCCATTCCACCGTCGCATAGGTCTCCTCCAGCCCCTTGATCTATGGTTCTCATGCACCCTTTTTCAGCGTTTTCGTGTACAATGCTTTCACTATTCCAGGTCTTGCTCATAATTTGAAACAAGACCTCGATAGGCTCTTTCAGTCCAATGCGGGTTGAATTCGCCGCAGCTTCGTGGATGTTCAGGCCATTCGGTATTCTATACACTAAACCAACAAACCACAAATGCTTTCCAGAAATATGGGAGAGGGACTTTGGGTAATGGTTTTACGGATTCAATAAGGAGGGTCAGTTAGGGATTAGAACTGGGTGGAGCACCGCCCCACCCAGCAAGGTATTGATTAATTCCAGCATCCACCTGGACCAGAGCCACCCCTGGACCGGCCATAACTCATGCCGGGACCATAACCTTTGCCGTATCCCCTTCCAAAACGGGCATCAGGGGAAATTTTGTGGGCTTCGAGCTCGAAATCGAGCCGATTTTGATCCATCTTTGCCCTTAGGTTACTGATCTCTTGCTGAAGAGCCTTGGCCTTTTCAGCATCCGGGTTAGCCATGTTCAAGACGCTGTTCAGTTCAGCAGCCTTGGACCGGATCTCAGTTCTCAGTTGAATGTTCTGATCGCGGAATTCTTGCTGCAGCTTGCCCAACTGGTCCCGCTGCTCCCCGGTGAGGCTGGCATCCCCGCGCTCATCCTGCCAACAGTATCCAGGACCGCTGTTCCAATCACCCCTCTGGTAGGCGTGCCTGCCCCAAGATCTGCCGTGGGCGAATACCGGAGCGGCAAGAGCAGTCGCTAGAATAAGGATGGTTGCGATTGTTAGTGTTTTTTTCATGTCGGTTCCTCCTTTATTATTAGTGGTTTTGCACTCTATTTGAGCAACGGCCATGCCAAGTGAGCGAGTAAGTTGTTAACTATTGAATATGACGTGATTATTTTGACAGCAAGTACGGATGTTGATCTATTTTCTTGCAATTGGACAAGAAAAAGTGGATACTAAATATCCATTTAGCCGTACCCAAATGGATAGAAAGTATCCACCAATGAGACCAAATGGGAGTCCATTGTTTGACCTGAAATTACAGAACCCGCTGGAGCGCATTCAGGTATCAGCGGGGAATATGAGGATTTATAGGGTTCTTTTCCTTAGGGTCTTCGAGGCGAGATGGTACGGATCTTGCCCCAATATGGACCTATTATGAGAAGAGAGAGAACGCAGAAGATATCGTGGATGAGCATACCTCCCTGGCTCATAGTTGGGGCAGTCATCGTACTGGTGCCGATCTTTGTGTTTTGGACGGCTCAGAATATCAGCAAACAGAAAGAGGCCACGACCCTGCTGCTCTTGGAAAAAGGAGCAGCTCTCATCAGGTCTTTTGAGGCAGGGGCCAGAACAGGGATGATGGGCACGATGGGAATGGGAGACAGTGGCTTTCAGCTTCAGAAGTTATTGATGGAAACGGCGCAACAGCCTGACATTGCCTATCTCATTGTGGCAGACCTGAGTGGTATTGTCGTGGCCCACAATGATCCGACAAGAATAGGAAGCACGTACGGGGGAGACCGGGATCTCGTGCACATCTCCCGATCTGAAACCCTTGAGTGGCGTATTGTAGATGAGCCCGAGGGAGCAGATACCTTTGAGGTCTTCCGGCGCTTTTCTCCCAGACACGTTTACTTTAGAGGTCACCACGGTAGGATGATGAGCAGACCGTGGCGGGGTCCTATGATCAACCCAGGAGACCCACAAACTGGACCGGAACGGATCATTTTCGTAGGACTGGATATGGGCCCCATGGAGGCGGCTAGAAAAGCGGATGCACGTCACACGGCCTTGATGGCTTTCATCCTCCTTTTGATTGGATCTGCGGCCATGGTCTCTCTCTTTCTGGCACAGGCCTACCGCTCGACGAGGAGCTCACTGAGCATGGTCAAGGCCTTTTCCGATACGGTGGTCCAAAACATGCCTGTCGGCCTTCTGGCAATTGATGTAGCGGGTAGAATAGCTTCTTTCAATCAGACAGCAGAGGACGTGCTTCACATTTCCATCCCTGAAGCCCTGGGGAGACCGGCTGATGAAATAGTGCCCCAACAGTTGCTGGCCCTTGTTGATGAACTGGATACACAAGAGGGCGTTATCGTTAAAGAGATAGACTGGGCTTTAAAGGATGGAAGAGCTATTCCCTTGGACGTAAGCATCTCCGTGCTTGCGGAAGATCAGGGCGGCTTTTTAGGATATATTATCCTGTTTAGGGACTTGACTGAGGTTCAAAATCTTCGAAAGGAGGTTGAAAGAAACCGGCGTCTCGCCTCTCTGGGAAGACTTGCGGCCGGAGTTGCCCATGAGATACGAAATCCCCTGAGTTCCATCAAAGGTTTTGCGACCTATTTTGGGGAGCGTTACAAGGAGATACCTGAAGACAAGAAAACCGCTGCAATCATGGTTCAGGAGGTAGAACGTCTAAACAGGGTAATCAGTCAGCTTCTAGAGTTTGCCCGCCCGGTGGCAATTATCAAGAAACCAACTTCATTGGAAACCCTGATCAAACATTCGATCAAGATGGTTGAAGGCCAGGGCCGGGCTAAAAACATTAACATAGGCACCAGTTTTTCGCCTGGGATAGAGGATGCCTTTGTTGATCCAGATAAGATCAGCCAGGTCCTCCTGAATCTCTATTTAAACGCCATTGAGTCAATGGATCGAGGAGGAACGCTCTCAGTTGACCTTGATTGGGATGAGCGTTCCCAGATAGCAAGAATTATTGTTACAGACACAGGGGAGGGGATCAAAGAGGAGGATTTGGCACATGTTTTCGACCCCTACTTTACGACCAAACAATCAGGAACGGGCCTGGGGCTTGCAATAGTCTATAATATCATCGAGTCCCATGGCGGTGAGATCAGAGTGGATAGCGAGCAGGGCAAGGGGACGAGCGTGACGATTCTTCTCCCGGTTTCCGCTGAAGGTAGCGAAGGCATAACAGGTGACAGAAAACAAAGGGGCCCTTCACATGAAGATGGAAAGTAGCGTATTGGTTGTAGATGATGACCCCGCCCATCGAACCATGCTGAGAACTCTTCTGACCGGGTGGGGATACGTCATCGATGAAGCTGAAGATGGTTCTACAGCGATAGAGAGGGTCCATGAGCGGGCATTTGACCTGATTTTGATGGATGTCCGAATGGTCAAAGTTTCAGGGCTTCAGGCCCTCCCCGAGATAAAGGCCTTTAATCCTGCCATACCGATTATCATCATGACTGCCTATTCATCCGTAGAAACCGCTGTGGAAGCCTTGAAAAACGGTGCCTATGACTACCTTACCAAGCCCCTCGATTTCGATGAGTTGCGGCTTGCCATGGAGCGAGCCATGGATCATAAAGAGCTCAGGGAAGAGAATCGTCTCCTACGGGAGACCCTCGGCAGTCATTTCGACAGGAGACACATCATCGGTCAGAGCCGTGCAATGGTCAGAATCTTGGAGACAGTGGCCCAGGTGGCACCCTCGGAGGCGACTGTACTGATTACCGGCGAGTCGGGAACGGGTAAGGAGATGATTGCCGGGGCGATCCATTTTAATAGCCCCAGAAAAGACGGACCCTTTGTAAAAATAAACTGCGCGGCTATCACCGAGACCCTGCTTGAATCGGAGCTTTTTGGGCACGAGAAGGGTGCATTTACCGGAGCCTATAGACAAAAAGAGGGGCGATTTCGACAGGCACACGGTGGAAGTCTTTTTTTGGATGAGATCAGCGAGATGTCACTCGCCATGCAGGTGAGACTATTGCGGGTACTTCAGGAGAGAGAGATCACCCGTGTTGGCGGTGAAGAGGTTATTAAGGTGGACGTGAGGATCATCGCTGCAACCAATAAGGATCTTGCCCAGGAGATCGAAGCCGGAAGATTTCGAGAGGATCTCTACTACCGGTTGAATGTCGTTGCCTTGGAAATGCCTCCTCTGCGTGAGAGAAGGGAGGATATACCGCTCTTAGCTCAACATTTCTTGGAAGCGCTTTCAAGAGACAATCGGAAAAACATCAAAGGATTCACCCCTCAGGCCATGGATCGACTCATTAGATATGATTGGCCCGGAAATGTGAGAGAGGTTATGAATGCGGTCGAAAGGGGCGTCGTTCTCTCGCGGTCAGAGTATTTAGATGAACAAGTCCTGTCTTTGATTCCGAGAGATGAATCGTTATCCCGAGAGGTTTTGTCCCGCCATGGCGTAAATGCCGACATGCCGCTGGATGAGGTGGAAAAGGCGAGCATACTCAAGACGCTTGAGTCTGCCGGAGGGAACAAGAGCGAAGCTGCCAGGCGGCTCGGCATAACTCGGAGGACGCTGCACAAAAGGCTTAAACTCTATGGGGTCATGAAATGACACAGACCAGTCATGTTGGAACGTGGACTGCACAAATAGTGTGTATTCTCCTCATTGCTCGTGGAGGAAACGGAGGTTTTGTTCATGGGTAAAAAACTCACGTACGAAGAGCTGGAACAAAAGATCAAGGAACTTGAAAAGAACGCCGCCGAGCGCCAAAAGGTGGAGCAGGCGTTACGAGAAAGCGAAAAGAGGCTTTCTGAAATCGTTCAAGGCAGTCTGATACCGACCTTTGTCATCGACAATAGGCACATCATCACCCACTGCAACAAGGCCTATGAGAAACTGAAGGGCATTAGCGCAACGGAAATGATCGGTACTCAGAAGCAGTGGACGACCTTCTACTCCCAAGCCAGGCCAACCATAGCCGATCTCGTTGTCGATGGTGCATCACAGGAGGAGATAGCCCGGCACTATGGGGGCAAATCGCGAAAATCCGCCCTTATTGAGGGGGCATATGAGGCCGAAGATTTCTTTCCTGCTGTGGGAGAACAGGGGGAATGGCTTTACTTCGGCGCAGCGCCGCTGCGGGATGCCGAGGGCACTATCACCGGAGCAATCGAGACTATACAGGATGTTACAGAGCGCAAGGCGGCGGAGCTGGCACTCCGGAAATCCGAAAGGCGCTACCGAACCCTTCTTGATTTTGTGCCATACCCGCTTGTTATGTTCAAAAGGGACGGAAGAGTCTCCTATTTGAACCCCGAGTTCACCACGGTGTTCGGTTGGACCTTCGAAGAATTGGAAGGAAGAATCATCCCCTTTATTCCAGAAGACCTGAAACACGAGATGGCTGAAAACATCAGGAGGCTCTTTGAGCAAAAGGTCTTTGAGCATCAGGAGACCAAGCGTCTCACAAAGGACGGTCGAGTCCTGGACGTCTCCATAAAGGTTGCCTTCTATCCCGAATCAAAAGAGGAGGAATCCGAGGTAATCCTGATTCTGAGGGATATTACGCAGGAAAAGAGGATGGCGGCTACCAATGAAGCGATGCTTCGGATCAGCATGACCCTTCCCCAGTATCCTAACTTGGAGGACCTTTTGGATCATGTTAGCAGCGAAATTAAGCAGGTCCTCCATGTCGAGGGGGCCATTGTCATATTGCTGGACGAGGAAACGAAGGAGTTGTTTTTCCTGGGGACTGCCTATGAAGACCGAGCTACCGAGAAAAGGGCAAAGGAGATTCGGTATCCTGCCGATAGGGGCATTTCAGGGAAAGTGATAAAAACGGGTCAACCGATCATTGTGCCTGATACGTCCAAAGAGCCTGCCTTTTACGGGCTGATAGATGAAAAAGTCGGCTTCCAATCTCGCGCTATGCTCGATGTGCCCCTGAGGAGCGGTGATAGAATTATCGGTGTTCTCTGTGCTATCAACAAAAAGGAGGGCGTTTTCGACCAGACGGATATCGACTTATTAAGCATGATAGGTGGGACCGTAGCCCTTTCTATTGAAAACGCCCGGTTTTCTGAAGACCTTAAGAAATCCTATCAGGAGGTGGCCAGCCTAAACCGGGCCAAGGATAAGGCTATTGACCATCTATCCCATGAGTTGAAGACGCCGATTGCAGTTCTCTTTGGTGCCCTGAATATTCTCACCAGAAAGCTGGAGGCCGGTCCTTATGAGACCTGGGTGCCCATCATGGAAATGGCCCACAGAAATCTGGAGCGCATAAACGAAATTCAGTATGAGGCGGAGGATATCATGGAGGATAAACACTCCAGAACCTATGGGATCTTTTCGCTACTGCTTGATGAGTGTGCGGATGAGCTGGCAGTTCTCGCTGCCGACGAGGTGGGAAAAATCTCAATTGTTGAGCGGATCAGAAATCGTATCGAGGAACTGTTCGGCCCCAAAGAGATGGTTCCACAAGAAATCCTCCTCGACGAATTTGTGAAGCAAAGACTTGAGCTCATGAAACCATCATTTTCCCACCGGAAGGTGGAAATCGTAAATTATCTTGAATCCACGCCGCCGGCATATATGCCCCCGGAGCCCTTGCAAAAGGTTGTTGATGGTCTGGTAAAGAATGCTATTGAAAACACTCCTGATGAGGGCATGATTGAGGTCATTGTCCATCAGAAGGGTAAGGGCTCTGAGCTGGTGGTACACGATTACGGGGTCGGCATTGTCGAAGAGGACCGAAAACGGATATTTGAAGGGTTTTTTGCAACCCAAGAAACTATGGATTACTCTTCCAAGAGGCCGTTCGACTTCAATGCCGGCGGTAAAGGGGCCGATCTGCTTCGGATGAAGATCTTCTCCGAGCGGTATAATTTCAAGATCGACATGACCTCTTCACGGTGTCGTTTCATACCCGAAATCAGTGATATCTGCCCCGGCAGAATCGGGGAGTGCGCCTTCTGCAAGGGCAAAGAGGATTGCTATAGTTCAGGGGGAACCACCTTTTCCCTCTATTTCCCCCCTGCCCCTGAAGGGGACGGCTCTCTATTAGTCGACAGGCCTGAATAAGGGGCAGGGTGCGCTATTGCCGAGTCAAGCAGAACAAATGCTCATCATTATGCTGCGGAGCTAAGGCAATAATCGATATGGATTTCTCAGAACTTAAAGAGTTGCTGAATGCGCTGGGCAAGCATGATGTCTCCGCTCGCCTTGAGTTTACCGCTCAGAAAGGCCTGCATACCGTTTAGCTCCCTGTTTACTATGCCGAGCCACGTTTCGGCGGGCATGGTCAGGGTTACGTTCGGTGAGTCGTGGCTGCCCTCATTGATTTGGCAGGCTCCATCCTTGATTACGACATTCCACGTGCCTCCGCCTTCTCCGGTGATGTCGAGTTGAAAAATCGCGTCCAGGCCCTGGGCTGCGGCGGCATTGAAGGCCTCCGGCATCATACTGAAAACCTCTTTGACATCTGCTATAGCCATGTTTTCCTCCTGAAATTGGTTGAACATGTTACGACGGCGGCATGACTAACGTTTCTACCTCTGCTAACGTTTTTCCACTCCCGTTGACAATCGGAGTATAGGGCATAGGTTATAATGAGTCAATAACCACTTCTCAGAAGTAGTGGTTTCATTCGAGCTGGGGGGAAGAGAGGGTAGCGGTTAGAATGATGAAAGGGGTATATAAACAGAGCCTCCGCGAATAATACTCTTTCATGGTTTTGACAACCCTCGAAAAACTGTGGTAGAAATATATGAAAACAGACAACTGCTCGAAGGGATCTTTGGGAAATTTTCACAGCATGATTCCGATTGCATCGGTGACAGGATCTCTCTTAATAAAGCCGGTAAAGAGAAGAAGGAAGCGCCAGCGATGACCTGTTTTGAAAAAGTGACAAGGCTTTGTTTCTCCAGGTTTGCTGCGCGATGATGCTGAACGCTTGTCACGTAACCTATATACAAGGAGAAGAACATGGACGAGCAAGAACGGTTAAATGCGCTTGATGTCGCCCTGAATAACGAAATGAGGGAAAGGGAGTTCTATCTGAACAATGCGAGGAGAACAAAGAACGAGGTGGGCAGAGCCATGTTCCAGCAGATTGCAGATGAAGAACTGGAACACTACGAGAGGCTAAAACAACTTCACGAGACATGGGGAAAAAGGGAGAGATGGCCTGAGACCGTTCCGCTTAAGGTGGGAGACACCATGGTCAAGGATGTCCTAGCAGACATGGTCAAGAAGGCGGAGAAGATGCCGGAAAAGGATGATGACCTCAAGGCCATTAGGACGGCAATTGATTTCGAGGCCAAAGGCGAGGCTTACTATGCTCAAATTCGGGACAACGTCAAGGATCCGAGAGAAAAGGAGTTTTTCGGCCTCCTCTCGAGGATCGAGCATGAGCATTATCTGTCCCTCAAGGATACCGAGGAATATTTGACCAACCCTGCCTCCTGGTACGTGAAAACGGAACACCCTGGTCTCGACGGCGCCTAGGAGCGACCGGAGGAACAAGGCTTTTTCACTCCGTCATTTGTTAGGATCTGAGGCACAAATTTTGCTAGCAAAAACAACTGGATATAATTTGATAATCATCCGGGACTGAAGGTGTGGTCCGAAGGCAGAGGCCGTGCAGGTAATCTTTACAAGTTCTTATGTCTTTTAGGGGGAGCTTTCAGATGGGAAATGGTACCAAGAAGAAAACGACGATCGCCATCCTTACCGGTGGTGGAGACGTGCCGGGATTGAACCCCTGCATCAAGACGCTTGTTTACCGGGCTCATAGCGAGGGGATCAAGGTTGTGGGAGTGCTCAGGGGTTGGGCAGGTCTCTTGGAGTATAACCCAGACGACCCTTCCGGTAACGAGCGGTGCATTAAGGAGTTAAGTCCACCCGAGGTCCGCACCATTGACCGCACCGGGGGTACATACCTTCATACGTCTCGGACTAACCCAAGCGCCGTTAAGAATAAGGACGTTCCTGATTTTCTCAAGGGCAGGCTCAAAAAAGGAGAGGAAGTCAAGGATTTTACCTCCCATGTATTACAGAATCTGGAGCATGTGGGGATCGATGCCATTATCCCCATAGGAGGTGACGATACCCTCAGCTTCGCCGACAGGTTACACATGGAGGGCTTCCCGGTAATCGCCATACCCAAAACCATGGATAATGACGTTTTTGGCACAGACTACTGTATCGGTTTCTCCACGGCCGTTACCAGGAGTGTCAGTTTTATACACGCCCTGAGGACCCCCACAGGCTCCCACGAGCGTATCGGCGTCATTGAGCTCTTTGGAAGATATTGCGGTGAAACTTCTTTAATCTCAGCATACCTGGCAGGTGTAGACCGGGCTATCATTTCAGAGGTTCCCTTTGAGCCCAAAAGACTCGCCGAGCTCATCATGGAGGATAAGAGGGCTAATCCAAAAAACTATGCCATGATCACCATTTCAGAGGGCGCCAAGATGATAGGAGGGGCTGAGAGGTTTCTCTCCGCTGAGGTGGACGCTTACGGTCACAAGCGGTTGGGAGGAATTGGAGAAGAAACGGGCGCCGTTCTCAAGGAACTCACCGGAGAAGACGTGCTCAATCAGCGGCTTTCGTATCTGATGAGGAGCGGTACACCTGATTCCCTGGATCAGATGGCGGCTGTGAACTATGCTAATATGGCTATCGATCTCTTTCTGAAGGGCGTTTTCGGACGTCTTGTGGCACTCAACCAAGGGATTTACACCGATATACCCCTCAGCACGATTAAGTCGGGACAAAAGAGGGTTGATGTGAGAGAACTCTACGACATAGAACAGTATCGGCCCAAGGTGCGTCACGTTAGCGGAAAGCCAATGTTTCTGTATTAGAAAAAAGAGAACCGAATCGCAGCAGTTGTAATGGAGAGTTGCCTCAATAAGAGAGAGGAAATCAACATTTAAGGGATCCTTTAACCTATTGAGATCTCTTAGGTGCGCAACTAAGGGGCTGAATCAGATCTCGCCTTTTTCCTTCATCTTTTTGATCTCTTCTTCCCTGAGGGCACGCTTGAATATCTTTTCAGCCACCGTGAGGGGTAAATCGTCCCGAAACTCGATGAACTTGGGAACGGCATAAGCGGCCAGGTTTTCCCTGCAATAATCGATGATTTCTTGGGCCGCCGCCTTTCCCCTGAAGTCATCCCTCAGTTTAATAAAAGCCTTTATTCTCTCGCTGCCAGGCCTTTCCGGATCGGGAATACCGATGGTCACCGCCCCCTCCACGGCCGGATGTTTGAACAACACCTCATCGATTTCTATGGAATACACCTTCATTCCCGAGATGTTGATCATGTCCTTTATCCGATCTACCACATGGAAATAGCCGTCCTCATCCATCTTGCCAAGATCACCGGTTCTCAGCCAGCCGCCCGGCTCAAGGCCTGAACCGTCATGCGGCCAGTACCCCTTCATTACCTGGGGACCCCGTACCCATATCTCTCCAACCTCACCAAAGGGAACTTCGTTTTCGGTAAAGGGATCAACCGCTTTTACTTCGGTATCCGGGAGAGGCAATCCAATGCCGGGCTTGGTGGATGTGGCAAAACGGGTTACCTTGGCAAAGGCTGAAATATTGATATGGGTTGCCGGACCGGTCTCGGTGAGGCCGTAGCCTTCCGAGATGGGCATCTTAATCTTCTGCTCAATTCGGTGGGAAACTTCAGCGGGCAGAGGGGCAGTTGCCGACATGACCAATACAGGCATTCTCTTGAGCTTTATTTCCGGTTGAGCCAGCTTCAGGAGTTGTGTGGGGACCATAAAGAGCAAGAACGGGCGATACTCATTCATCAATTGGACAATCATCTGCGTATCCCTGGGATCGGGCACCAAGAATACTCTTAGCCCCCAATACACGGATGACTGCATTAAATAATGCCCATAGGCATGAAACAGTGGGACTGCTAATAGACAGGAGGCAGAGCCCTGGTAGTTAGGAAAAGGGGCCATCATCCAGGGTAGTCCCTGAAGGATATTGGTGAGTCTTTGCCGGTGGGTTAACATCACTCCTTTTGGCACGCCTGTTGAGCCACCGGTAAAGGCTAGGATTGCCAAATCTTCATCGGGGTCAATAGAGACCTCCGGAGGTTTAGCCTCGTGACCTGCAATCAGTTTTCTGAGGTGGTAGGTTCCCGCTATTTCCTTAACCTCATCGGATGCGGCAGGAGAATAATCTTCAGCGGAGGTTATTATGATATTCCTGAGCGCCGTTTCTCCCTTTATGGAGTTGACCAGGTCAAGATGGTTTTCGAGGCAAATAATGGTTTCAGCCCCTGACTCATGGGCCTGGTGTTGCAGTTCCGGTGCTCTGAGCAAAGGGCTACAGGGAACAAGGGTGGCACCAGCCTTGAGGATGGCAAAATCACTTATAATGAATTGAGGACAGGTTGGGAGAAAGACGATAACCCTGTCTCCCTTTTCGACGCCAAGGGTGGCCAGGGCGTTCGCTAACCTATCCACCTGGAGCTTGAGTTCGCAATATTTGACCCTTTTTCCAAGGTAATGATATGCATCCTTAGTGGGGAATCGTTCCGCTGCCTCGTCGAGTATGGTAAAGAGGGGCTTTTTGGGGTAGTCGATAGTGGTTTTCAGTTTAAAGGGTCCGAGTTTATAACTCTTCAGCCAGGGTTTATCAGCGTATGATGCCATTTATCCTTTGCCTCCAAGGATTTGGCTGATGACTTCCTCCAGCCCTACTTCCCTCAGTTTTTCCGGGGTGGGCTTGCCAGTGGTTTTATCCCACCCACGAAATTCATAATAGGGATCTAGGAGAATTTCCAGATTATTTACCTGGCCTTTAGCCGGACCTTCTGGGAGAGGTTCTTCCAAAAGCCTCTTGGGAAGGGTATCGTCAGCCCTCGTGATCCCTTCCCGCACATTAAAGGCCCGCTCGAGATTGTAGATCCGTTCACCGGTTTTTCTGAATTCCTCAACCCCAAACTCCCAGCCGGTAAGGGTGGCGACGATTGCCGACCATTCAGTGGCATCCAGGGCGAGTCCCATGAATTTGCAGCACCCGGCTGCATCGAAAACCGTCAGGGCATCCTCGAGCTCTTTAACCACCTTGGCCTCTTCAGGGTTTTCCTTTAACGGGTCTTGGATTTCGCTTTCCTCTATCACGAGAAATGGCGCGGCAAGATAGGTGGGCGCTTGAATGTAGGCGGTAATATGGTCCCCGCCGCGGTTGGCAGTGGCAAATGCAAGTCCCGTTATCTTTGCAGCCCGCGAATCGTATGCCGGCAGTTCGAGACCCTTAACATTCATGGCAAATCTTTCTGAGCCTCGTCCGAGCCTCTGAGCCATGTGCCTCGTTCCCTCGGCCAAGAGATTGCCGATTCCCTCCCGTTTGGCAATCTTGTGAACGAGGGCTATCATGGCATCGGCATCGCCGAAGGCAATCTCCAGCCCATCGCTATCCTCTTTCGTTAGGATACCCCTTTCGAAGCATTCCATGGTGAAAGCGATGGTATTGCCGCATGAAATCGTATCCAGTCCGTAGTCATTGCAGAGGTAGTGGGCCATGGTAATGGCTTCGAGGTCGGAGATGTCGCACATGGCCCCAAAGGTTCCTACCGTCTCATATTCGGGACCCTCGCCCCTTTGCCCGGTGTAAGGTCCATTTCTTATTTCCGAATTCCTGCCGCACTTGATTGGACAGGCAAAGCACCCCACGGGGCTCACCAGGACCTTTTCGCTCAAGGATTCTCCATTTATCTCGTCGGCAAAGGAGCAAACCCCCGTTTGCCAGTTTCTGGTTGGTAGGCCTCCACAAACGTTGACCATGTCTAAAACGAGTGTTGTTCCATACGCCTGCAATCCGGCCCCCAAGATGGATTCGTTTAGAAGCTCGAATTGCTTTCCGGCGACTTCCTGAAAGGCCTTTTCCTGGGCGATCTCGATCTTTTTGGTACCTCTAACCGCGATGGCCTTCAATCGTTTCGAGCCCATCACCGCGCCGACGCCACATCGACCGGCTGCCCGATGAAGGTCATTCATAATGGCGGCATATGTAACCAGGTTTTCTCCGGCTAGGCCGATAGCGGCCACGTTAAACGTATCGCCCAGAGCCCCCTTTAAAAGCCGTGTCGTTTCCGATACATTTTTTCCCCAGAGCTCGGTGGCGTCACGAAGTTCGGCTTCTTCGTCATCTATCATGAGATACACCGGCTCTTCAGAAGCGCCCTCGAAGATAATGCCATCGAAACCCGAATGTTTGAGGTCAACTCCCCACCGACCTCCCGAACTGGACTGAGCCCAGATTTTGGTTAAGGGAGATTTGGTAACGATGCTGTAACGGCTGGCACTGGGAGAGGGGGTTCCGGTCAGGAGGCCGCTCATGAAGATGAGCTTGTTTTCCGGCCCGAGAGGATCAGTTCCGGGTTTAAGCTCATCGAACAGGTATTTTGTGGCTAACCCTCGACCACCCAGGAATTTCTTTGCCATATCCTCGGGTATCTCCTCTTGCTGAATCCTCTGCTTTGAAAGGTCTACCCGTAAGATCTTTCCCATCAATCCGAACATGTGTCCACCTCCACCCTGTGGAGCCCCACGCGCAAGCGCGTGGCACCTCCACATTCTTCGGCGGAACCCGCCAAAGCATATCCGCCTTCGTCCCAATAGGACTACGGCGGATTACCCTGCCTAGCATTCATCCACGGGCAAGCCCGTGGCTTTCTGCGTAGGCGGGTAAAAAAACCTTTTCGGCCTGAAACGACCAGTGGAATGCTCAACAGAAAAGGCTGAGATCTGGCTTTAACTTGATAATTCCCTGCAGCTTGCTGCAGGGTTACGCCATAGTGCCTCCCCCTTGATGGGGGAGGTTAGGTGGGGGTGATACAATGTTTGGTCACCCTCCTCTTTATCCCCTCCCATTAAGGGAGGGGACTTTGGTATTGGATACCCTGCAGCTTGCTGCAGGGTGGTTCATTTAAATACCGAATTCTGTTTTCAATGCCTGCAACAGGACCTTAAAGGCCTCGGTCTGCTCCGCTTCCAGTTCATCGGGAAACCTCGTTCCCACCTCGCCGCCCAGATCCACCAACCTGATGGCTGCCTGGGCGGCCGCTGTCAGCTTTGCCGCCTTTTTGAATTCAAAGGGTACCAGTCTCAGTTTGCGAGTGGCCAGTTCCTTGACAACATTGAGCTCCTTTTTCAATATTCTCTTCCACCTGTCGTAATCAGCCTCAAGAACATAATCACCGTTTCGGCCTATTTCAGGGGGCACGAGTCTGGCTGAGCGGCATTCCCCATGCCAGAGATCCATGAAAAGGAAAACATCGCTATCAAATCCTGCCTGGGGTTCAGCCTTGAACACGAGAACGACTGATCCTTCCCACTTTTGTGCAACTTCTCTATATCGGCCGTCGCCTTGAATCTTTTTTTCAAATTCATAAACCCATTCCGGCGTACCCAATATGAAAGGCTTTGGCTCTACCTTCATTCTTTCCTCTACCAAGTTGGCATACGCTTCATCCCACTCCTTGGTTCGATACTGGTGCATCGTGAGCCTCCCCCTATAGGTGATTTCGAGAGTGCGAACAATCGAATGTTCGTATTAGACCAATTAATGTGCTCGGTCACAAGCAAAAAATGCCGACGCCTTTTGGATGAGCGTCTTGAACTATAGAGCGATGTGGCTGCACGGTATCTCTTATCACCGAGAGCCGGATTCTCATTCCAAGGATTGTAAATTCTCGACCGCAGTGGTATAGTTCCGCGGCCAATCTAACCTCAGCAACCGCTCCTTGTAAGGTGAGTGCATGACCGGAATTAAGATGTACGATTACATTATTATCGGGTCGGGCTTTGGCGGAAGTGTTTCAGCCCTGCGCCTGTCGGAAAAAGGCTACAGCGTGGCGGTTTTGGAAAGAGGTAAGCGTTACGAAACGAAGGATTTTCCCCGCACCAACTGGAATCTCCGCAAAAGCCTCTGGAAACCCAAATTAGGGCTGTACGGGATCTGGAATCTCACCCTGCTCAGACACGTTTTCGTTCTTCACGGCACCGGAGTGGGCGGCGGCAGCCTGAACTATTGCAACCAGTTGCTGATACCCCCTGATGAGGTTTTCGAAAAGCCGGAGTGGGGACCGGGGGACTGGAAGACCAGACTAGCACCTTTCTATGATCTGGCCAGGCGAATGCTGGGCGCAAATCCCAGCCCCCAGATCGGAAAGGCTGATCGGATCCTGGCGGAAATCGGCAAGGAAATTCGCGGGGAAGACACCCTCCATATCAATGATGTGGGTGTTTTCTTTGGTGAGCCCGATAAAACGGTTCCCGACCCCTATTTCAACGGAGAGGGGCCGGAGAGAACGGGGTGTACCTTCTGTGCAGCCTGTATGATCGGGTGCCCTGTCGGCGGTAAGAATACCCTGGACAAGAACTACCTCTACCTGGCGGAGCGCAAATACGCTGCCGAGATCTTTCCTGAAACAGAGGCCACCGGGGTTCGACCCTTAGATGAGGGCTATGAGATTACGATCGAGAAGTCAACCGGTATGGTGCACAGGAAAGGGATTTTCAGGGCCCACGGAGTTGTGTTCAGCGGTGGGGTGATGGGGTCGGTAAAATTACTTTTTGAGTGCAAGACCAGGGGCCTGTTGCCCAAGCTCTCTCCTCAGGTAGGGAACTTCATCCGAACCAACTCCGAAGCCTTGATCGGCGTAAAGGCGCGGGATAAGGGGGCAGACTATTCGGATCAGATCTCCATCACGTCGGGTATCTATCCGGATAAAGACACCCACATTGAGATCGTGCGGTTTAATAAGGGCTCTGATATCATTGGGTTTTTGGCAACGCTGCTCACCGACGGCGGCGGTCGAATACCCCGTCAGTTGCGGTTTCTTGGCAATGTCCTGCGACACCCGTGGGCTTTTCTGAAATCGTTATGGCCTTTAGGGTGGGGTGCGCGGACACCTATCCTGCTGGTCATGCAGACGCTCGAGAACCACATACGTTTTGAGTATAGGCGGCGATGGTGGCGATTCGGCGTGAGGAGTATGAACTCTTCCCTGGTGCCTGGAACCAAGAAGGTTCCATCTTATATCCCCGTTGCGAATGAAATCGCCAGGCGCATGGGCAAGGAAATGGATGGTCAGCCGCTCAGTTCGTGGCCGGAGGTGCTGCTGGATGTCCCGACGACAGCCCACATTTTGGGCGGGGCCGTAATGAGCGATACCCCCGAACAAGGCGTAGTCGACTACTCGGGGCAGATTCACGGTTACCCAAATCTTTATGTGGTGGATGGCTCAAACATTCCGGTGAATCTGGGGGTAAATCCCTCGCTTACCATAACCGCCGTTGCGGAATACATAATGTCACAGATCCCTCCCAAGTCTGAAGGAAAGGGCAGGGCAGAGCCTGAAACCAGGATAGGTCGGGAGGCATAATGTTGCCTGATTGTTTCGCCGTAGGCTCAATGCGAAAGCCTCGAGAGCTCTAAACCCTTTTATAGGACGTCATAGGAGGTATTTCCGGTCAGCGAGGCCTCATTTTGGGGCAGAGGCGTTTCGAAAACATCATTTTCGGTTCCAGCACTAACCCATTAGTATCGTACAAAAGTGTTGGCACAATGTTCTGTTAGTGCGGGCGTGCACATGATTCCCTCTGTCCGGCCATGCCAATTTTCTCAAGGCGATATCTATGGGCCTCACAAGAGGGGGCCAAATATTTGTGGTTTAGATGAAATAAACAAAGACTCCCAGTGGTTCAGCGGCGTAAACCCCAAATATTTTGGCCCCTAGAAAACCCAGTGGTATTTTTTAGAAGATATCGTCTTTCGAAAACAGCCATGCCCTCTTCAAAACCACAATGATTAAGCTACAGTGTTTATGCCAACACTCTTGAATGATGCCAACCCATTCCATTGCAGACAAGGGTGGTAAGGACCTCCCGGCAGTTTCGGTTCTAGCGGTGAGTAGTGCGATGGTGAGTGGGGTCGTTCCTCTTTTTCTTGAGCTCCTTAGCCTGATAGAGCATTTGGTCAGCTTTTTTCAGCAGTGCCGTTGCATCGGTGATACCTGCATCCTCCCTAGCTGCCACACCGGCGCTGACAGATACCGGTACGGATATGACGCCTGATTTCATGGGGCGTTCTCGAAAAAACGCCTCGTGACGCTCCACGAATTTGTGGGCCTGTTTGAGGGTTGTGTTTGGCAGGATAATGACAAACTCATCACCCGCGAATCTCGCCACAATGTCGATTTCACGGGTCATTTCCAAGAGACACGTTGACACGTATTTCAGCACATCGTCTCCCATGTCGTGGCCATACCGATCATTGACTGCCTTGAAATCATCTACGTCCAGAAAGGCGACCGAGAGCGGTGTTCCGTAACGCTCGGTTCGCTTGAATTCCCGCTCCAGCACCCTTGCCATGGCCCTGAGCCTTTCGTGAGCCATAACATTGGAAATACAGATCGAGACCTTGACGCTGAGCTGTTCAAGGAGGGTTGTATCCATGCCCGGCGTGTACCGTAACTCGGAATAGTCGCCCTGATTCAGACTGCCGATTACCTGGCCGCCCAAGGTGAGGGGGGCAATTGCAAGGGATCCGAGAGGGTATTCTTGACCGCGCGGAAAAAGCATGTGGAAGCGCTCAAGGTTGGTATTGATAAGTAACGGCTTCTTGCTGCTTTGGATACGATCCAGGAACGCCACCTTGTCCATGAGGTTCAGGCGTTCCTTGAGTATTTCGGAGTTTCCCAATTCGAGTATAAGGTTTGATACGTCACTTTTTGCAATCATTGAAATCCAGACAAAAGGGACTCCGAATTTCTCCTGTATTTCGGTAAGCAGCCTATGGAAAAGGTCTTTGAAATTGAGGATCGAAAGGATATTTGTTTCGATCTCGAAAAATTTCTGTGAGATTTCCCGGTTTGTTTTAAGCGTTTCAAGAATTTCGTTAATATCATCCATACCAAGGTTCGCCGTCTCAGTTCATGCTCCTATTCAATTAATCGTATCAAAACCCCACCTCTCTCAGTGAGAGATGGGGTCTTAGATATGTATGTCATGGCACTACCTGTTAAGCGTTGTCGCCTTACAGAGTGAGATCATTTGCACCATGCCATAGGGCCAAGAAGAATACAAGCCTGGGCCTTTACCCGAAATGCGGGGCTAAAACAGGTAGAGGGGAATTTTGGGGAGGTTTGTCGATATTTCATCATGCCCTGCGGTTTTAAGGTTGTTCACTTTTTTGTAACACTTTAGCTCTTTGAAAAGGTGGCGCTCCTGTCCATTTGCTGATGCCCAGTGGCTATTCGTAACGGAACCCAGGGAACCGAGCATGGAGATATCTTTTTTTGCTCTGCCCTCTAGACAAGGCCCCGTACAGGGCCGTTTCAAACCGGCGCACCGCCCCATAAGCCTTAGCACTAAGGTGCCAGCCTGTGTGCGCCGTTTTGAAACGCCCACTCCTCTGAACGATGGGAGGACAGAGTCAAAAAAAGATATCTCCATGCTCGGCTTAAGATTAATTTCAAAGAGGTAAAGTGTTACACTTTTTAGAATTGATCATGAATAAACAGACGGACATAGAAAACGAAGATCCGTCCGAAATGCATTTCAAATGCAAAATGGCCGGTAATCACCTTTGTATGTTTTTTGGAAAGTTATGATTACAACATAACCCGTTCATTGCCCTATAATATGCTGGCCGGAATGGATTGCACGGTTAACGAGATTGGTAAAGATCGCTCGGACAGGCAAATCACACCACCTGGTCCAATAGGCATTTTCAATTTTTTCAATGCTTGGAAATGCCGTACATCGTCTTTTCCGGGGGAGGCGCTTTTCTTGAATTCCAAGGGATAAGCTGTGCCATCCTGAATAATAAGTAAATCGATCTCCTTTTTGTCCTTGTCACGATAATAGTAGAAGGGGGCCTGGCGGCCATTGTGCCAGTAGCCTTTCAACAATTCAGTCATGATCCAGGTTTCCAGAATAGCGCCGGACATGGCTCCCGCTTCAAGGGTTTCCGGGCTGGACCATTCAGTTAGGTAAGCACAAAGACCGGTATCTAAAAAATAGAGCTTTGGCGTTTTGACAAGCCGTTTGGTGACATTCGAGTGATACGGCTCTAGGAGATAGGCTATACCTGAGGCCTGAAGAATGGATAACCAGTTTTTCGCAGTATTTGGAGCGACATCAGCATCCCGTGCCAAATCGGTCATATTCAGCATCTGACCTGAACGTGCCGCTGCAGCTCGCAAAAAACGTAGGAACGCCATTTCATCCCCAACCCTGGCAAGGCCTCGGATATCACGTTGCAGGTAGGTTTGGACGTATGAACTGTAAAACAGATCTCGATCCATCTTTTGATTGAGAGCAATAGCAGGGAAGGAACCCCGCCAAATAAACCGGTACAACTCCTTCAATGTGAGTTGGTCTCCGGAGCTGAGCATATTCTGTATTCTATCGGGTATTGGCAGAAATGGTTCAGACTCTCGGCTTTGATTATTCTTCTCTCTTCTTGAAAGACCCAAGAGGTGAATCACCCCAACGCGGCCAGCCAAAGATTCGGAGACTCCTTTCATCAAATGGAAGTGCTGAGAGCCTGTAAGCCAGAAGCGACCTGCCTTGCGGTTCCGGTCGACATCCATTTTGATATATGGAAGGAGTTCGGGTGCATATTGAATCTCATCTATCAGTAGTGGAGGAGGAAATCGTTGCATAAACAGCGCAGGATCTTCTTTTGCCAGGTTTAGAATGAGCGGATCATCCAGGGTCACGTAGATCCTTGTGCCCTTGCTCAGGTGCTGTAACAAGGTGGTTTTGCCAACTTGTCTGGCCCCTGTGAGCAGTAATACGGGAAACTGCCTTGTGGCTTTTGCGAAAAATACTTCAAGAGTTCGTGTTAGATACATTTGTTTGATCTTTCACTATCGTCTGATGTGCAATTGAATTGCAAGATAGACGATAAAGGCCTAATTGTCAAGTATTTGTATATGGCATGGGGGCATGAACAAATGAAACATAGTGGGAAACATGGTTTCGTGTTTTGAATCTTGAACCCTTGCAATAGAGGCAGACGGTAGAAACGTTTTTCAGTATTTCAACGTAGTAAAGCCTTTGATATCTGGTACTCTTGCCACTACCTAAAACAGAGAAGAAAGCCGAACCGTTCGGAAATCTTTCAGTTCTTACAATACGCCGATAAAGAAGGTTCTCCCACAAGACAACAAACCCCTACCTCCGGCAGTTGTCTGTGGCTGCATAGCCTGCGCCGCCTACTGTATACCTTTGTGCTCCTTCAAAAAGCGTTCGAAAAAGGCCTCCATAAAGGCATGACGCTTTTCGGCCATACGACGGCCTTCTGCTGTAAGCATTCGATCCTTTATCTTGCGCAGTTTCACCCTGAATTCCCGGTAACCGGTATCCTCTTCCGTATAGGGCTTTGTGTCTTCGGGATTGACGGAGGGATTGTGGAATTTGGCGCCGATCTCACCGGCGAATTGGAAGGCCCGACCGATGCCAATTGCCCCAATGGCATCAAGCTTATCGGCATCGAACAGGACCTTCGCTTCGAGGGTCTCGGGGTGCGCATTTCCACGAAAGCGGTGAGATCGAATGCAATGCAGCACATTGATTTTCCGCTCGGCGGAAAGAGGGTATTGCTCCAATAGCTCATGGGCCATCTCCGCGCTTTTTTCTGCATGGCAGATGGTGCCCTTGGATTCATCTTGATAGAATCGACCGATGTCATGGAGGTAGGCTGCAAGCTCGAGGACCTCCGGATCAGCCCCTTCAACGTGGCCGATGTGCATACACAGGTTGTAGACCCGCTGCGTATGCTCCCAGGCGTGACTTCCGTTCGCCTTAGAAAGGCATTGCTCGGCATAGTCCTTAATGTCTTTGATCGTTAGGCCCATACCCAATTCTTTCAGCCAAATCTAACAAACCTGTGGATTGTAGAATAGTGCGAATTTCCAAAGAGGAGGTATCTTAGTCACCTCGGTGGTCGCTGATTTACGTGACCCTGTCGCCAGGCAGCGGGTCACCGTCGAAGGTTGCTGCACACAGGCGGTCAGCGTCACCGCCTGACAGAATCATTCCTTCTGAGAGGCCGAACTTCATCTGGCGGGGTTTCAGGTTGGCGACCACGATGACCTTCTTGCCAGTGAGTTTCTCCGGCTCAGGATAACCGGGGCGGATTCCGGCGAATATCTGTCGGAGGCGGCCCTCACCGATGTCCACCTTGAGCTTGATGAGTTTGTTTGATCCTTCAACGGCGCTGGCCTCGCGGACCACGCCTACCCGAAGGTCGACCTTGAAGAAATCGCCAATACTGATCTGTTCACCTACGGGTTCGAACTCCTTGCGCCTTCCGTTTGCAGGAGCGCCTTTTCGCGGATGAGCCGGTTTGGCCTGACCTGGGGCCTCGGTGACTGGTGCCCCCTTGGCCTGGGCCTTTTCGATCCTCGCCCAGGTATCGCGTAAGGTCACCGTGCGATTGAAGACCAATTCCCCCTCGGAAGAGTCAACCGGATCGACGCAGAAGTAACCCAACCGTTCGAACTGGTATCGGCTTCCCGGTGCGGCGCCTGCAAGGCTTGGTTCAACGCGGCAAGCCGTCAGCGTTTCCAATGAGCCGGGATTCAGGTAGGATTTGAAATCGGAGCCATCCTTTTCATCGGCCGGGTCCAGTGTCGTGAAAAAGTGATCGTACAATCGTACTTGAGCTGGAAGGGAGTGGGAAGCGGAAACCCAGTGCAAGGTCGCCCGTACCTTGCGTCCGTCCGGGGCATCACCACCCCGGGTTTCCGGGTCATAGGTGCAGTGCAATTCGACAACTTCACCGGTTTTTTCGTCCTTAACCACGTCCACGCACGTAACAAAGTAGGCGTATCTGAGCCGCACCTCTCGACCAGGGGCAAGACGGTAGAATTTTTTGGGTGGGTCCTCACGAAAATCGTCTCGTTCAACGTAGAGCACCCGTGAAAACGGAACCTTGCGTACCCCCATGCCCGGATCTTCCGGATTGTTGAGGGCATCCAACTCTTCTACTTGGCCTTCGGGATAGTTGTCTATGACAATCCGGAGAGGGCGCAAAACAGCCATGACGCGAGGGGCTTGTTTATTGAGGTCTTCCCGGACACTATACTCGAGCAGCGCTATATCGACCGTACTGTCTCTCTTGGCCACGCCGATACGGTCACAAAAGCTCCGGATTGACTCAGGCGTGTAGCCCCGTCTCCTCAAACCCGATATGGTGGGCATCCGGGGATCGTCCCATCCGGACACATGGCCTTCCTCCACCAATTCCAAAAGCATACGCTTGCTCATCACCGTGTAGGTGAGGTTGAGGCGTGCAAACTCGATCTGCTGCGGGTGGTGAATCCCTAGTTGATCAAGGAACCAGTCATACAAGGGACGATGATCTTCAAATTCCAGGGTGCAGATCGAATGGGTGATCCCTTCAATGGAATCCGACTGTCCGTGGGTGAAATCATAGGTGGGATAAATGCACCATGTGTTGCCCGTCCTGTGATGTTCCGCATGCAGTATACGGTACATAACGGGATCCCGCATATTCAGATTTGGAGATGCCATATCGATTTTTGCTCGAAGCACCCGGGAGCCATCCTCGAATTCACCTGCCCGCATGCGCTCGAACAGATCCAGGTTTTCTTCCGCCGAGCGTGTACGGTACGGGCTGTCCTTGCCGGGCCGAGTCAGGGTTCCCCGGTACTCCCTGATTTCCTCCGCGCTCAGGTCACAGACATAGGCCTTGCCGTCTTTGATGAGCCGTATTGCATATTGATAGAGTTGATCAAAGTAGTCTGATGCGTAGAACTCCCGATCCTCCCAGTCGAACCCGAGCCATCGAACATCTTCTTTGATGGATTCCACATACTCTATGGATTCTTTGCTCGGGTTGGTATCGTCGTAACGCAGGTTGCACAGTCCCTTGTAGTCGCGGGCGAGACCGAAATTCAGGCAGATGGATTTGGCATGTCCGATATGGAGATATCCGTTTGGTTCCGGCGGAAACCTGGTGTGAACCCGGCCGCCGTATTTGTTTGTCTTCAGGTCTTCGTCGATAATGGTGCGGATAAAGTTGGGTGTTGGAGTTGACTCTGGTTTAGCCATGCAAGAGGCTCCTTTCTGATAATGCTTTCAGTCTCTTTTCCTGCTCGATGCCTTGTGTTTCAGCGCTCTTGTCGTTCGCTTCTCGGTATCGTACCAGACGGCATTGTACCACATTTTCGTGTTTTGTTAACTGCTTATGTGTGATACAGTGGTCACACAGGTCAAACGGAAAATTGCCCTCTTGCCACTATTCAATTTTGTCAATTGCTCCAATTAAGACAACTCCTTTTCTCAAAGCAGGGGCTTGACATCATCAAGTAGGCGTATGAGCGCCACCGCGCGAATTTTCTTAGTCAACGGGAAGGTTTCCTCCCCGGCATGTATTACATCTAAACGATTGAGGTTTAAATCGGCTAGAGCAATTCGCATCGAGGGAGTTATCTGCGGTGAACTAGTGCGCTTAATCTCGAAGCCCAGCCTTTGCCGCCCTCTAATGACAAATAGGTCCAGTTCAGCGCCTGCATGTGTTGCCCAGAAAAAGCATTCCTCGGTGAGTGCACCTAGCTGGCGGATAATTTGTTGAATGACAAATCCTTCCCACGATGCACCCAATTTTGGGTGTCCCTCAAGATCCCTGAAAGTCCTGAGATTCAGGAGGCTGTGCAATAGCCCTGAATCAACTAAATATATTTTGGGAGTCTTTACTTGACGCTTGGATATATTTTCATGCCATGGTGGTAGTTGCTGGATAACCAGCGCTGAGGTCATGAGATCCAGATAATTTCTGACGGTCGTATCTGCTACTCCAAAAGAGCGGGCGAATTCAGAGGAATTCCAAACTTGACCGTGGTAGTGGGCAAGCATACGCCAAAAACGATTCAAGGTCGTTGAACGAATCGTAATACCAAGCTGTGGGAGGTCTCTCTCAAGAAAAGTCCTAATGAATCCCCGCCGCCACTCGTCGCTTTCCGTGTGAGTTCGTGCCATATATGATCGTGGAAATCCGCCTCGCAACCACAATAGCGTATGATTTTCCGGTCCAATTTCATCCATCGTAAAACCACTGAGCTGGTGGTAAAATATTCGCCCGGCAAGTGTTTCCGAGCTCTGACGTAAGAGCCCTGGAGATGCACTGCCGAGAATCAGAAATCTGCGGTAGTGACGCGGTCTGTCAACAAGCACCCGAAGTACTGGAAATAGATCGGGAAACTGTTGTACTTCGTCGATGACGACCAGCCCCTTCAGATCCTTTAGGGCGAGCATGGGGTCTGCGAGTCGTGCCAGGTCTTCCGGGTTTTCCAGATCAAAGTATGATGTGGACGTGTCGATTTTATCCATGAGACTCCGCGCCAGAGTTGTTTTACCTACTTGACGAGCTCCGACAATCCCTACAACAGGATGTCGTCTGAGCAATTTCCCTAATATTTCGATTTCTCGGTAGCGCTGAATCATGAAGATAATTTATATTGAAATCTCGGTATTGTGAAAAGAATTTTCAAGGTATCACTTAGTGGTTCAAAACCTATGGAAGTTCGTAATTGAACAACGAGCCCATCATGGAGGAAGATATGAGCACAAAACGCTATATCCTGATAGTCTTACTTGGCCTTGTCGGGGCGCTCCTTGGCGGAATTGCCTCTACACAGCTTATCAGGAAATATTGGCACTCAAAACAAATCAAAGCAGAATCACTCGTGGTTGTAGATCAACAAGGACGTGAACGAGGCTTTTTTAGGATCACCCATGGTTCTAAATCTGCAAACTTTCCTGTATTCGAGCTTTAGACGTTCCTGCAAAATTGTGCTTCACTCAGATTAGATATTGCGATAGTATTTGATTGCCTCTTTTGTCAATCTCTAAGCGCCACCATGGCACAGGGGTTTGACAGATCCGGTCAAACCGGAATGAGGTTTTTTCAAAAAATATGGGGGCGTGTGAAACTGGTTATTTGAAAGGTTTCAGGAGTGTGGCATGAGATGCAGGTAAGATGCTGACAGCTGATTGCTGAAAGCTAAAACGCTGATTGGAATAAAAGAAAAAGTTCGATCCCGGCTTCACTTAGTATCCTAAGGGCGACCCCATCTTCAGAGATAAGTGTTCCGGCCGATCGGAATCTTATATTTTGATGTACGTTATATACTAAGAAATCAAATGGTTATACCCCGAAGGAATTCTTGAGCCTGCAATTCATATGATTTCCAATTTCTCAAGAAGATATCTTACCTTCTCATAAGCATCCCGTTCTCGGATCTCCCTTTCTTCAGGCTCTGATATTTCGTCAAAATCGGCCACAAACCTGGGACCTAAATGCTTTTCTGACCCGAAATGCTTCGCAATCTTTTCCAGGCCCTCTTTGACCAGGCCATGCCCCAGACGCGACCTGAACTCCCCTGCCAAATGATCAAGGCCGCCGGGATAGTTCTGAACGCAGTAATAGATATCCCAGGCATCCTTTTCCTTCAACCGTTCATCCAGGGCCATGCCTTTCATAACGAGAAAGGGCACAATTGAGGCCACTCGAACCTTTACGGTATCCCTTGCCCCACCAGGCAACTCCCCTTGAATGGTCACAACTATAGGGTTGTCGAAGACGAGATCACAACCTCTTGTCTTGCGCGCAAGGCCTCCCTGGATCTTCTGATGCCTGTGGCTTTTCCCCGTTCCCTGGTATTCGCCGGAGAGCAGGTCAACCTGAACCGTGATCTCATTTCCTTCGATCATCACGGTTCGGTTGAAAATGAAAGGCTGTTTGCCTTGAACGTACTCTCTCTGTATAAGCAACTCCTGGATCGACTTGTATCCTTCGTCTCTGAGCTTCAAATGGTTCAGCGCCAGGTCAATGTCAATACTTCCAATATGAGGGCTTTCCTTGCTGCCTAACAAGAGGTCTGGAACCCAACCGCCAACAAGCACAATGTTCTCCCAATACTCTCCCAGAAGGTGCATGAGTTCAAGGAGCACTGATCGGGCTGCCCTGACCAATTCTTCGGAATAGTCCCTCTGAGTTACCATGTTGGCCTGATCACCTGCTCCAGAAGTACCTGACCCGCCTCTTCCCCTCGACCCCGAAAACTGCGAACATCCAAATAAACCTGCACAGGGGAGGTTACTTGAGCGCCACCGACTTCACGGGCACCGTAAAATACCCCTCCATCATAGGGAAGGAAGATACTCACGTTCGCGCCGCTGGTGACTTTTTTCAGGGCCAATTGGGGAAGCGCCCCTTCGTCAAGATCTTTCATGTATGCCATGACCCTCTGGTAGCGAACAGAGGGTGCGAACCTTGCAGCACCTGAGAAACCCGTGAAGGCGTATTTCACCTTCTCGCGACTGCAATACTCAACCAGATCCGCCTCAATTTGGCCAGGATCTCTAAGGGAGTAAAAATCCTGGATCTCGTTCCTTCGAAAGGAATAGTTCTCTTTCCATTCGCTGAGGAGTTGTTCAGGTTCATTCATCATTAAACCAGCCTTGTCAGCCTGAACCCATTCACGATCCATGAGAAGCTTTTTCACATTGGAGACTTGCCCGAGACTCACTTCTGACTCTTTTGCCAGCTCTTGGACCTTCCAGGTTTTTCCAGGGTTGCTCAGGAGGACCCGGAGTACCCTTTCCGCCTTAGGGGAATAAAGGGAGCGCAGATCCCTTTTTTCTTTGAAAACGTTTGGCTTCCCTTCCTGCTCAATATAGACCCCGTCAAAGCACAGATAACAATTCCCGGCCAGATCCAGATACCCTATCCCCTCCTGCCGGCATATTTCTCCTGCCTTTGGAGAGATATACGGGGCAAAAAAAATTCCATAGGAATCAGGAAAGAGATCACGATAGCGCAGGATTTGATTCACGGCCTCGCGTGCCATGCGCGGCTGCCCGTTGGCCTTTATCTCGATAACCAAAACCTGATCGCCTTCTGGAACAGCAAGTTTGACTAGGAAGTCGGGGTTGATCGCTTCCCCGGAAGTCTGCCTTTTGAAGTCTCCTATTTTGAGGAAAGGAACACGGGATAGGCATGAATCCAAGGCTTCCTTGGCTTTTCTTTCCAACTCACTACTCAAAATTTTCATTTAAATAACCCATTTCAGCGTTTGCTGAAAGATAATTTTATGGTGAAAATATCGCTTTGTCAACATTTTTCAGTCAATGTTATATTTTCAACGATTGCTGAAAAGCCAACAATAATGAAAATCGTGATCTAAAGCTCCATAGTTTTTTCTTCCGGCACCTCTCGTGTCGGTCAGTTTGAAGAGTTGAGTCCCTTCCCAACATCCGGACACAGATCTGGTAAGCTTCCTTTACTTGCACTATTGCCGCTTCAGGAAGATTATCGGTGTTCAGCACCGAATTTCCGATGTATGAAATATCCTATCGTTGATGAATCTCGTACCGGCGGGGGCACTTGATATTGGGAATGGTAGCTCACACCCTGAGATACCGGACATATGACTCAGCTATTTTTTCGGTAGTCTCCATTCCTATTCTGAGCGTGCGACCCATGAGTGTTTCACCTACCAATTCATCGTCCCTATTTTCACTATTTACCTTTTTAACGGCGTCCCCATATTTCCACTGGGACTTGAGCCCTTTACAATTGTTATGCGCCTCTTTGGACTTAATTAAATAGGCTAACTTTGCAAAACGGCAAAGTATATATATTTAAAAAAGCCGACTTTGAGTAAACTGAAAAAATTTTCTTTGAAAGAATGTATAGGCTCAGATCTTGAATTGTGAATTAATCTTCCTAAGTCAGCCCAAGCCACTGCATAACCTTGGAGAGATTGGCCAGGTGTGTCCTCAGCAAGAGATGATAGTGGTTGTCCATCAACACAAAGGCGAATACATCCAACTTCAGGCGCTCTGCCGCTTCTCCGAGGGTAGCTAGGAAAAGTCTCCGGTCTCCATCATCTATAAAGATGTCCTTTCTCTCATTGCCCCGGGACAGGACATGATAATACGCTCCTTCGTACTGGATTCGCCACGGCCTTGCCAAACTTCCCACCTCCTGTTTGATGAGATCTACAAGCAGATAGCACAGATTAATTCACAATACAACAGGCTGTTGCCCAAAGCCGTTTTTTCAACAAGATTCTCATCAAAAAACTGACTTTGAACCAGAAAACTCGGCTATGCCAAACCGAAACCCATAGTAAATCGATTCAAGAGC
>Ga0307379_10000351_pt1 | contig 78781 bp, 77 predicted proteins | sample UN2MG_FD_202237 | JGI IMG/M metagenome (GOLD analysis project Ga0307379, IMG submission 202237) | Soil microbial communities from Risofladan, Vaasa, Finland - UN-2 | ecosystem: Environmental > Terrestrial > Soil > Coastal area > Acid sulfate soil | place: Finland: Risofladan, Vaasa | collected... | reverse complement strand
AGAGCGACCACAAATTGCCCCACCCGCAGTCGATCCGAGTCTCCCAGAGGCAGCGGATCCGGTGGATTCTTGGCATCGATCTGCAGCACAGCCAGGTCAGTCGAGGGATCCACGCCCACGATGGTAGCCGTGTATGTCTCGCCGCTGGCCAGGGTCACCGACACCGACTCCGCGTTCTCCACCACGTGATAGTTGGTCAGAATGTGTCCCTGGTCATCGTAGACGAAGCCTGAGCCGGTGCCCTCCTGGGGGACAGCCTGCATGAAGAAATCGTAGGTTATGATGCGGCTGGTGATGAATACGACCGAAGGCGCAGCCTCGGTGTACACCGCCTCCACCTGAGCCTCCAGCTCGTTGGCAGGCTTTGCCGGCACGGGCGTTTCCCTCGCCAGGGTCGGCGTTGCAGACGCTGGCGGCTCCACCGTTGGAAACACCAGCGACGGTACAGCGCAGCCAGCACCTGAGACCAACAGCAGCACGACCGATACCCAAAGCACGACTTGACGCCTAGACATGCCATCCCTCCTGTATAGCACATTGTTCCAGTTGCACCCGTAGCTCTTGGGCCGCCGAGATCACTTCTGACTTGAGAGACTCCATAGCTCCGCTCGCATATCTCAGATTACGCACACAACCGCCTGCCTTCACGCAACACGCCCTCACCCAGTGGCAGACAGCAGCCTGTAGCGATCAAGGCCCATCACCTCAGCCCTGCACCCTTCTATAGAAGAGATCTTTGGCTACTTCGGATGCGATCGCATAGGCCAGGGCAATGCCTCCCAGGACAAACAGGACTGGCAGGGGAATCGGGACGAACCCCAGAAGACCACCCACAGGAGTGTAGGGGAGGATGAGGGTAGCTGCCCCGACGGCTACCGTCCCTATGAGAAGGTACTTGCCAGGCCTGCTCCTCCAGAAACGCTTACGCGTCCGAATGACCAACATGATCAGCAATTCTGTGGCCACGGACTCCAGAAACCACCCGGTCCGAAACTGATCTGTCGTTGCCCGGAGGACGAGCAAGAGCGTGCCAAAGGTGAGATAGTCAAACACCGAGCTCACCAGGCCAAAAGTGACCATGAAGTTCCGAATGAACTTTACGTTCCAGCGCTGGGGCCTGTCTACTAGCTCTCGGTCGACATTGTCATTGGCGATGGCCATGGCTGGAAAATCCGTCAGGAAGTTCGTCAACAGGATCTGCTTGGGCAAGAGGGGCAGGAAGGGTAAGAACAGCGATGCTCCCGCCATGCTGAACATGTTACCGAAGTTGGCGCTCGTAGTGATGAACACGTACTTGAGGGTGTTGGCGAAGGTTCTCCGCCCCTGGATGATGCCCTCGCGCAGCACTGCCAGGTCTCGCTCCAGCAGAACGAAGTCCGCCGCCTCTCTGGCTACATCTACTGCCCCCGCCACCGAGAGGCCCACGTCGGCCGCGTGCAGCGCAGGCGCGTCGTTGATGCCGTCACCCATGTAGCCAACCACATGACCTGTCTTCCCCAGCGCCAGAATGATACGCTCCTTCTGGTTGGGATCGACTTCGGCAAAGATGTTGACACGCTCAACAGCCTGCCACAGTGCCTCGTCGCCCATATCTTGCAGTTCGCTTCCTGTGACCACGCCCCTGAGTTCCAGTTCCACCGACTCCGCGGTGTGCAAAACCGCCAGCCTGTTGTCACCAGAGATGATCTTCAGGTCCACACCCAGAGCAGCCAGATCGCTGATGGTCTTCCCCACACCCGGCTTCGGGCGATCGAAGAACAGCAAGAAGCCCATAAAGGTCAGGTCATGCTCGTCATCACGGGTGTAGGCCGGCTGTGGCGGAACTGCTTTGGTCGCCACTCCCAGGACTCGAAAGCCCTGCCCACTCCACTCCACATAGCGCTCCTGGGCCCTCGCGAGATGGGCCTCGTCAAGCGGCACTCTGTCGCTTCCCTCACGCAGGTGCGAGCACACTGCGAGCACGTTGTCCAGAGCTCCCTTCGTGATGAGTAAACGTACTTCCCTCTCCATGACCACCACAGTCAGCCGCTTGCGCACGAAGTCGTAGGGCACCTCATCCAACTTACTGACCCCGCCCATCTCAACCCCACCGTGGGCGAGAATGGCCTCATCCATCGGGTTCGCCAGCCCTGTCTCGAAATGGGCGTTGAGGTAGGCGTAGCGGAAGACCTCCTCCGAAGGCTGCCCTTGGACGTCGAATGCGTCATCCAGTTGCACGACACCTTCGGTCAGGGTCCCTGTCTTGTCGGTGCACAGCACGTCCATGCTGCCGAAGTTCTCTATGGATTCCAGGCGACGCACGATAACCCCGTGCGCAGCCATGCTCTGCGCCCCTTTGGACAGATTGATGCTGATGATCGCTGGCAGAAGCTGAGGCGTGAGCCCGACGGCCAGCGCGACGGAGAAGAGCAGCGAATCGACTACCGGTCTATGGCAGAAGACATTCACGGCGAAGACAGACAGCACCAGTACCATCATCACTTCGCTGAGCAGATACCCGAAGCGGCGGATACCCCTTTCAAACTCCGTCTCAGGTGGGCGCAGGCTAAGTCGTCCAGCAATCTCACCGAAGACGGTTCCCCCTCCAGTCTGCACAATTAAGGCGTGACCAGTTCCGCTGCGCACGTTGGTGCCCATGAAGACGCAGTTGCTCCGCTCGGCCAACCCTGCCTCAGGAGAAACGACGCCCGGTCTCTTCTCAACCGGGAACGTTTCCCCCGTCAGCACCGCCTGGTTGATGTAGAAATCCCTGGCTTCCAGCAGGACACCATCGGCCGGCACCAGGCTACCTGCCGAGAGCAACACCACATCCCCGGGCACTACCTCTTCTACCGGGATGGATTGGGGCTGACCGTCTCGCAAGGCGACCGCTCTCACTCTGACCTTAGCCCGCAGTTCCTCGGTGGCGCTGCTGGCCCTGTATTCCTGCACGAAGCTCAATAGGGCGCTTCCCAGAACGATAGCGAGAATGATCAGCGCATCTGCCCAGTCCCGCACGATGGCCGACACGCCGGTGGCAAAGAGGAGAATGAGAACGATGGGGCTCTTGAACTGATTTAGGAAAAGGCGGAGGGCGGTGGCTCTCTCGCGGCCTCCCAGAGTATTGGGCCCATGCTCGCTCAGCCGGCTGCTGGCATCGGCTGCACTCAGCCCATCAGATGACGTCTGTAGCGCTGCCAGAAGGCTGTCTGCCGACTGGCTCCAGTAGTCAGTACCACTCACCTGACGATCGCGCATCAAACCGCCTGTGCCGCCTCACCTCAGACCAAGTCATTGGTGGCGCAAGTACCTCAGAGGAGGTCGCTTCACGTGTTTGGTAGTGCCGCCCACAGGCACGACGCTGATAGAGCCATCGATTTCCAGAACCGCCATCTCGACGTCACTCAAATCCGCAACACCGTGTTCGCGCAAGGCAGCCTCCAACGTATCCTGGTCCAGTCCCTCACGCCGCAGATGATCGGTGATCACCTCGCCGCGGAGTACCAGCACAGTCGGCGACCCTTCGACCGCGCGGCGGAGTGCAGGCCAGCGAAGGCGAAGGCGGGCCACCAGTGAATTGATCACTAATAGCACGATGGCCGCCAGCACCCCGCCGCTGAGCGACGTATCTGGCCCCACCATGGCATTCTGCACCGCGTTGGCTATCAGAAGCAACACCACCAGGTCGAACACCGTCATCTGGCCAATCTCGCGCTTCCCCGCAAGCCGGAGTCCCACAAGTATGGCCAGATAGACGACAGCCGTTCTCAACACAATGTCCCAGGCAGGCAACGCCAGGCTCCACATCTCACCCACCCCCTGTCTCATCTTGAGGATAGAAGCAACCACCCGGAGTCCGACATATCAGGACCTGGTAGGGGCCACGCGACGGGCGTAGAGAAGCACTGGGGGCACTCCCACAACTGCCCGCAGGGGATTGCCAGGTGCGACCACCAGCCTCGCCTCATAGTGCACACCCTACCCAGAGCCGGCTGGGCTGTGCCGTTCGACTGTCGCCAGTTGGACTACCCGCGGAGGATCCGGCGAAGGGTATCGGCGCTAGCCTCAGAGGTCACAGCAACGACATGATCGCCAACCTGCAATTCAGTATCACCGTAGGGGATGATAGCCTGGTCACCGCCGCGAATGACGAGAGGGAAGATGCAGTCGTCGGGGATGCCCAGTTCCCTCAAGGGCCGACCCTCTGCTGGTGATCCGGGTAAGACCTCCAGCTCCACGAAACTGACGCCTACGTTCCTCAGAGACAGAAGATGCACCAAGGGCTGGGCCGGGATGACTCTCTCGATTTGAGATAGAATCAGCTCAGTGCTGGACACGGTCACGTCGATGCCCAGTTTGCGGAAGATCTTCTCATTCTTGGGATTGTTGAGCCGGGCAACCGTGCGCGCCACGTTGAACTTCTGCTTGGCCACCTGGCAGACCACGAGATTGTCCTCATCGTCGCCCGTCACCGCCACTACGACATCAGCGCGCCCCATGCCGGCCTCTTCCATCGTGGATGCCTCGCAGCCATCGCCTTGCATCACGTTGACGCCTAATTCGTCGGAGAGAGCCCGGCACCGCTGTGCATCCTGCTCGATGATGAGGACCTCTTGCTTTTCCTCCCCGAGAGACTTGGCGAGGTAGTAGCCAACCTTCCCCCCTCCGACCACGATCACATACATGGCTCGCCTCCCGCCCCCCGGCCTTCCAGGGACTCTCTGATGTGGTTCGCCTGCCAGACGGTGGCGCAGATGGTCTCCAGCCCCAGGGAACGGTAGATCTCCTCACGCAACGGGTCGTCGACGCGGCAGATCACCTTGGGCACTCCGAAGATCTCCTTCGCCACCTGGGCAGCCATCACGTTCGTGTTGTCTCCGCTGGTCACCGCCACCAAGGCAGCGGCCTCCTCTATGCCAGCGCGAAGCAGCACATCCTCATCAATCCCTGTGCCCAGCACGACCTCACCCGCGAAATCCGAGCCCAGACGCCCAAAAGAGGCACTGTCCTTGTCCACGACGGTGACTTGATGCCCGTCTGCCAGCAACAAGCGAGCCAGTTGAGCACCTACCCTCCCGCAACCCACGATCACTACTCTCACTGTCCCTCCCCGCTCTCCGATAGCACCTGGACCTCCACCCCCTGCTTGACCATCCAGGCCAGACCCTCTTGGAGCTCGTGGGCCTCGCCTCGCACCGCCAGCAAGAGCACTCCCTGCTCGGCATCCACTTTGGCCTCCAGGATGTTGGTCAACACGTGGAAGTCGCTTATCAACCCGTAGATCAGTGGCCGATCCAGCAGGCGCTGTGGATACCTTAGTCTGACCTTTCGTTCAATGATCATTTTCTCTCCCACCCGGCCTGTGACGTCTCTCACCCACCACTATCTCGGGACCTTGGACACTATGACCTCGCATCCCGCCCTGCGCATGACCTCCTGTGCGGTACGACTCATCCCCTCCGCCGGGCGTGCGCGGCCCGCTCCGGCGGCCATTACGATGGCATCCACCGTCTCTTCCTCGGCGACGCGGAGGATGCCGCTCCAGGCATAGCGGTGAGGAAGCATCTTCGTTCTGACCGGCAGGCCATGTTGTTCCACGATAAAGCGGGCGGTTCGCAGCGCTGCCTCCCCGCTCGACTCCTCCGCCGGCACCGGAGAGCCCAGGGAGAGCGTGAAGGGCACCTCTATCACATAGGCCAGAATGATCTCGGCCTTCTGCGGTGCGCCCAGACGGCAAGCGAGTTCCACTGCTCGCTCCGAAGCCACCTTTCCCGACACAGGAACGAGAAGTCGCTCCATGCCCGCTACCGAGCGATAGACCACGGCCACCTCGTGCGGAACCAAGGGTGGCACTCTGAACATCCACCAGAACAGCGCGCCCAGGGAGACCACGAAAATAATGGCCAGGACAATGCCAATAGGGTCCAGAGTCGCGCTCATTCTCTGCTTTCCCTCATCTTCCGTCGATAGAGCCGGTAGCGACTGCATCCCAGCCACAGTCTATAGCCACCGAATCCTATGAAGCTACAACCCACCAGCATACCCATCACGGTGGGCGCCAGAGACAGCGTACGCACCAAGATGATGCCCCCCAGGGGGATCATCAGTGCCGCCAGGACCAGGCGTAACACATCGCCCGCGCTGAGCAATTCCGGCGCCGGAACGGAACGTCTGCGCATGTCACTCCTTTTCGCTCCAGCGCGAGGGGACGCCCAACTTGCGATCGCGACGAATCAAGGCCTGTTTGTACTTTTCCAGCGAGTCGTACTCCTCAGCGCTGGTCAGCACGTCAACCTGCTCCTTCTCCCAGTCATGCTTCACGCTGCCTAGAACCGGCAAGCCACTTCGCCGACGGAAGAAGACATAGTACACGAAGCAGATGAGGAGCCAGGCCGGCCCGGCGATCCGGCCTATCTCGTGCGTGATAATCACCGTAGAAAAGATGCTGGCCACGCCCAGAAAGCCCAGGAAACCCAGAATCGGGACTTCAACAACGCTGCCGTCCTTGCGCTTCCACTTGAAGTTCAGGGGCACCTTATACGGCCTGGGGGTGTACGGATCTGAGAAGCGCAGCCGGATCAGCGAGATAAAGACCAGCATGTAGCCAAAAGTCGCGCCAAAGGCATACAGGTTGGCCAGTGTGTCCAGCACGCTCGGGGTGAGGAAGGCAACCACAGTGAGCATAATCCCTACCCACCCAAAGCCCAGGATGGCGTTGCTCGGCGTGCGGTACTTGGGATGGACGTACCTGAACCAGGGGCTAGCGAGGCGGAAATGGCTCATGGAGAAGATGAGGCGAGAATCGCCCATGACGCCCGTGTTGGCCGAGATGAACAGGATGGTGGCGCCGAGGAAAGCCGCAAAAGGGCCGGCCAGCAACCCGAGGTAGGGGATGTGCGACGCCAGATAGGCAATGGGGTCCGATTGGTGAGCCTGGAACTCCTGCCAGGGCAGGATCCCCAGCCCGACCGTGGAAAAGCCCAGGGCCAGAATGAAAACCGTAAAAATGAGCGCGATGGAGGTGCGGGGGATAACAGTGGCTGGCCGGCGAGTCTCCTGAGCCGCCTGGGAGATGCTCTCCAGGCCCACGAAAGAGATGATAGCCAGCGAAAAGCCGTACATGAATTGCCTCGGCGAAGGGAACTCATACACCCACTGCTGAACCAGTAGTTCCGGACGCCAGGCCAGGACGAAGCCAAAGACCACCACGGAGATCTCCAGGATCAGGTCCATCAGGCCAATCACTTCATTCACGCGGGATGACTCGCGGACACCCCTCACGTTCAGCCACAAGAGGAAGGCGATCATGATAACCGTTTCCGCGAGCCAGAGGCCGTTGAAGCTGATCCAAGGCCCGAAGCTGACCGCAAAACTCTCAAGATGCAGCCCCATGTAAGGCAGGAAGAAGTTGACATACCCTGTCGAAGCAGTGGCAAACAAGGCGATGTCAATGGTGTAGTCCAGCAGCAGGGCCACACCGGCCATAAAACCCCAGAAGTCCCCAAGGCCCCTCAGGGAATAGTAGTGACCACCACCAGCCACCGGATAGGAGGATGCCAGCTCAGTGAAGGCCAGGCCGATCATGATATAAATCAATCCCGCCAGGGCAAAGGCCAGGGGAGCACCCCCCTGGGCAGAGGCGATGACCAGGCCCAGGGCCACATAGATGTCGGCACCAACGTCGGCGTATCCCCAGGTATACGACCCCCAGATACTCACGTCACGCCGCAGCCCTAGCTTCTCCACGCCTGTGCCTTCGTCTCGATTCTCTGCCATTAGGTCCTCTCGCTGAAGCTCCAACCGTCGATGCCGGTGACAAGCACTCCGCTTATAGAATTGTACCACGTCCAACATCAACTGTCGATTGAATTCGCCGAGGGTCTGCAGCACGCTGGGAACATCCGCGGAGCGGATGGCGTCCACTGAGTGGAGAAACACGCAAAGAGTTGGTGGAAAAGGAGCATGGTCGTGAACGGGACCAATATTCTCCTTGTCGGCTTTCTGCTAGCCCTGTCCGTCAACGCCTGCGCCCCAAGGCAGGATGTGCCCTTCGAGGAGTTGGTTTCGAACTCGGAGCGATACCACGGCAGACGGATCTGCACCGAGGGCATCCACGCCACGGGCTTCGAAGTGAATGCTCTAGGGGCATCTTGGTGGCGAGAAGGCGACGCCGTCTACCTCACGGAGCCTGTCATCTGGCTCGAAGGAGCCGAGATCAGGTCCAGCACGGACTGCGTTGATAGCCGCACGTTTCCCACCGCCAGCTTCTGCAAGGGGACCGTATGTGGGCTGTTCGAATCCGGGGGGTACTATGGCCATTTGGGGGGATATGCCTACCAGTTGCGGGCACAAGACCCTTAGGCGGGTCCCGGTAACTTGGGTTTCCGAGCAGTGTCGGCCGCCGGTCAAACTGGTGCAGAGTTGGCCAGGAATGGACAATCCATCACTTCCGGGGTACTCTCTGGTGACACGGCGCTCTACGGTGACCGAGATCAAAGCTGCATCTCGAGGACTCGCTTGGGCGCCCAGCCGCTGACGCCAGAATACGCCCCGAGCGCATGTTTCCAGCAAGGGTATCTCCAAGGTGCGACGCGGTGGCAACGACGCGCTTTGCGCCTGGAGCCATCAAGCTGCCAGCGCGCATGAGGCACTGGAGGATTATGACCAGCGACTTCGATAAGTCCAATCGAGACCGTGACCGAACATCTGCTCGCACGTCCCACGGCATGGGAGGCAGGCTGACGAGGCTTGGGTGGATCGTGGCTGCGGTGTTCCTGACTCCCTTGCTCGTTGCCCGGTGCGGGCACGCTCCCGCCAGCACCCACATCACTCCGTCCTCCTTGATGCAGACCACGGCGGTCCCATCGGAGGCCACGCCGTGCACGATGCACTACAGGGATGCCAGTCTGGGATTTCGCGTCGACTATCCCTGCGATTCCGAAGTCAGTCAACTGGGACATGGCCCGTGCACTGATGATCCCGGTCGATTGTGCGACTCAGTCCTCTTTCAGACGACCGATACTGATGGCAATCGCTACGGGCTCACAGTCTTCCGATACTGGCCGGCCGCAGGCAAGACCATCACAGACACAGTAGAGTACAACCTGCGCAATCTGGCATCGTCATCACGCGCTCAAATCGAAACCAGATGCTGTCTCACAGTCAGCGGTGAGACGGCCATGGAGTTGACATATCCGGCAACGGTACTAGATAGCTTCAGGAATCGACAGGTGTCTGTGGTGCACGATGGAGGGGAGTACTGGCTGGTGTTCTGGTGGGGCGTGCCTTTCCAGCCTGAAGGAGTCACCGACCTGCCAAGCGGCAGCGCAGCGCAAACAGACTTCGACACGTTCCTCCGGACCTTCGCCTTCATTCCCATCGCGGAGACCCCAACTCCGCCGCCACACATGCCTACGGCTGTTCCCACACCCACAGGCACCCCCGAACCCGCGCCGCAGTGACACTCCCATGCCATGCGGCGACAGCGGCATCTCCATCCAGCGTGTGTACGTGTCCTCCACCAGGATCGCCTTCTCAGGCCAGAGCTCACTGCCAGCAGGCAGCTGCCTCCACTCACAGTTGCTGGCCGACGGCGAACCTGAAACGTGGTGGCCCGACGAAGCCTGTGCGACGGTAGATGCAGACGGCGCATGGCAGATCGCCGTCGAACTCAGCGCAGCCGACGCACCCACGCGGCTGGACCCCACGCTCGATTACGTGCTGCGCTCCTGGTGCCCCGATAATCCGTCATCCCCAGTACAGTTCTGGTTCGACCTAGCCGGTCCGCCCGTGCCCGGCTCATAAGCTCCGAGTCCTACTACTCAAGCCGGCACAGCGGTCCCAAGCCGGTTCTACAGCATGTCCCGGCCTCCGTCATCCTCGCCGAGGAGAGGATGATACCCAGCCAACCGGCTCCCCCTTGAGATGGCGGCACACAGGCAAGACAGTTCCTCCGCCACCAAGCTGACCCAGACGGAAACCTCGGGCCCACGATGCTAGGTCTGATGGGCGCACCCTGCCGAAGTTGTCCAGATGAGCTTCCCCCCTGGGCCGTAGGCCTCGAACAAGCCGCGGCATTATGGTAGAATCCTTCCAGAGCGTTGAGTGACCATCCCGCCGTCTCTGCTCGAGTGGGGAGGACGTGGAAAGACCCCAATGCCTCTCGTCTCAAACCGCACTCGGTGCACAGCCAGAGCTTGTCAAGGCATGGGAGGAAGAAACGTGCCAACCAGAGGGAAGAAGAAGACCAAAGTGGTCTGCACCATTGGGCCAGCGAGCATGACCCAGCAGAACATCAGGCGCATGCACGCCGCCGGGATGGATGTCGTCCGCATCAACACTGCTCACGGCGACTTCGAGCAGTACGACAGCATCATCGAGATGACACGCTCCGTGGGTGAGATCCCGATCATGCTGGATCTCAAGGGCCCCGAAGTCCGGGTGCGCACTGAGGCCCCCCGTGGGGTGGAGACTGGCGACGTGGTGGTGGCTGGCTTCGATGACGAGGAGTTCACATTCTCCTACGACTTCTACGACGAGGTAGACGTGGGGGATAAGATCACCATAGACGACGGCACCATCGGCGCCATAGTGGAGCGGAAGCACGAAGGAAAGCTGCACCTCCGTATCTTGGACCAAGGCGTGATCCAACGGAACAAGGGTGTGAATATCCCTGGCAAGAGACTCAATGTGCCGCGCCTTTCCGAGAAGGACCTCAAGGCCATAGAATACGCCAAGGACAAGAACGTGGAGTTCCTGGCCCTCTCCTTCGCCAGAGACGCAAGCGATGTGGCCAACTTGAGGAGACGCGTGGGTTCGGGCTTGCAGGCCATCATCGCCAAGATCGAAAACCAGGAAGGCGTCTGGAACGCCTCTGACATCCTCGAGGAAGCTGACGCCCTCATGATCGCCAGGGGAGACCTGGGCGTGGAGATCGAATACCAGAAGGTCCCGTTGATCCAGAAAGACCTGATCAGGCGATGCAATCAGCGGGGGAAGGTGGTGATCATCGCCACACAGATGCTGGAGTCCATGGTGGACAAGCCCAACCCGACCAGGGCCGAGACCAGCGATGTGGCCAACGCCATACTGGATGGCAGCGATGCAGTCATGCTCTCAGAGGAAACTGCCGTCGGCAAGTACCCCGTGCGAACTGTGGAGATGATGACCAAGATCGCCGTCGAGGCCGAACGCATGCTGACAGGGCAAATAACCGCCACCGGCTTCTACAACATCTCAGAGACGGTGAGCCGCTCCATCGACGTCATCTCTCGATCCATGCCACTGGACAAGATAGTCACTCTGACCAGATCGGGTTATACAGCCAGGATGATCGCCCGATTCAGGCCGACCCAACCGATCATCGCGGTGGCCAGCGACGAGATGGTCAAGAGACAGCTGGAGTTGGTGTTTGGAGTGACACCCGTATACGCCCGCTATCACGAGGCTGACGACATCATCCTCAACGCGTGTCAGGTGCTGGTGGAGAAGGGCCTCCTGGAGGACGATGACTTTGTACTCTTCACCGCCGGCGTGAGGACAGAGACACCCCACGAGAGCAACCTGATAGAGATCCACAAGGTTGCCGATCTGCTGAAACTTGCCAGCAGGGGAGGGAATGTCTCACACGAAGGGCAGGGGTCTCAGTGAACGTCGGCGTGGACCCGCACCGCACCATTGACCTCCTGCGCCTCCTGGTCCAGATCGAGTCGGTCAATCCCTCTCTGGTCGCTGGGGGCCAGGGAGAAGGAGAGATCGCCGCTTTCGTCGCCCGCGTGCTGAGCGACGCCGGGATCCAGACCAGTTTGCAGGAAGTGACTCCTGGCCGGCCCAATGTCCTCGCACACCTGCCTGGCAGTGGAGAGGGAAGGTCCTTGGTTCTCAACGCCCATCTCGACACAGTATCCGTGGAAGGTATGGAGGATCCCTTCTCGGCCCGAACGGTCGGCGGCAGGCTATTCGGACGCGGCGCCTGGGACACTAAGGGCGGGCTCGCGGCCGGACTCTCGGCACTCCTTGCCCTGCAAGAGGCCCAGGTGCCCCTGGCAGGAGACCTCTGGCTGCTGGGTGCTGTTGACGAAGAGCACTCCAGCCTCGGTACGGAGGCCGCACTGGAGAACCTAAAGGCTGATGGATGCGTTATCCTGGAACCCACCAATCTGGACCTTTGGGTTGCGCACGGCGGGTTCGCCTGGATAGAGGTTGAGACCCAGGGAGTCGCTGCCCACGGCAGTCTGCCCGAGAAGGGAGTGGACGCCATCTCCAAGATGGGCCAGTTCCTCGTAGAGCTGGAGGATCTGCGCAAGCATCTTGGGCAGGAGAAGGCCTACGATGCCCCTCTTGGAGGCGTCAGAATGCATCCATCCCTCCACGCCTCCGCCATCGAGGGCGGGCGTGAGTGGAGCAGCTACCCCGATCGCTGCCTGCTACGCCTCGAGCGGCGCATGATTCCGGGCGAGACCGAGCAGGACGTGGAGAACGAGCTCCAGGGGCTCGTATCCAGCCTCGCCATGGACGATCCGCAGTTCAAGGCCCAGTGGCGGCTCTCCATGGTGCGTCCTCCCTGGCAGGCTGAGCAGGGCCCTCTCCTGGCAGCGCTCGAAAAGTCGTGTGAACGGGAACTGCACCGCGCTCCAGCACGTGCGACGGGCCTGATGTGGACCGACGCTGCCCTGATGCAGCGAGCAGGAATTCCCACGGTCATCGTCGGCCCTCGGGGAGAGGGGAAACACGGCTTGGTGGAATGGGTGGACACAGACAGCGTGGTCGCCTGCGCACGAATCCTGGTTCGCACAGCCCTCGAGTTCTGCAACCCATCCCTATGACCCCCAATCCCAGGGAGCGCTGCCATGCTGCATAGACCTCGGGCCTGTGTTTGCCTCTTTCTGGCTGCGGCGCTGGCAGTGGCTGTCTGGATCTCCAACGTCAGCCGTCCAGGCACCCAGGCCAGTGGGTGCCCTGAGGGGTGCGCGCAGAACACCTACAGGTCGGCTGGTCCTCTGCGGGTGATGTCGCTGAACATGCTGCACGGTTTTCCACGCTTCGAGCGCCTCCGTGAGCGACTCGACCTCATCGCTGTGGAAATCCGCCGCCAAGACCCAGACATCGTCTGTCTTCAAGAGGTACCCTGGGCCCTCCAACTGGGTAGCGCGGCACACTACCTCGCGGAGGGCACCGGACTGAACTACCTCTACCTGCGGGCCAACGGCAACCGCTGGGCCATGCTTTTCGAAGAAGGGGAAGCGATCCTCAGCCGCTATCCACTACATGACGTGGACTTCGCGGAACTTCAACCCCGAGCAGGGTTCTTCGAGCATCGTATGGTACTGGGGGCTACAGCCGTCACACCGTGGGGAGAGGTCCGCGTCTTCGTCACGCATCTGACCAACCGGGATGCGGAGGTCAATCGGGGTCAGGCAGATTCGCTGATGACCTTCGTGACCTCCGGTGGTCATGATCTCGCCATCATCACGGGTGACTTCAACGCCACTGAGGATTCGCCGCAGATTCGCACCATCTCAGAGCAGGCAGTTGATGCCTACAGGTTGTTACATCCGGAGGGTGGTGGTCCCACCTGTTGCCTGGATGATCTCTCCTCCGGCCGCCGAGATCAACTGACCAAGCGCATCGACTACGCATTCCTGTTCGCATCGCCTGAACATGACGTTCGAGTACTGGACTGTGATCTGGTCTTGGATCGGCCCTTCCCCAGCCCACACGGCTGGCTATGGGTTTCCGACCATGTTGGATTGATTGCCACCCTCTGGATAGACTAACTCCTGTGGCCAACTGTGAATCCCCCGGCTACCTTACAGATCCAACCCCTGGGCCATGCCTATCGCCGCCCCCGGCCGCGGCCGTCATAGGGGCGCCGACTCTTCTTCCGCCTTGCCTTGCGGATTGCCGTCGCCTTCGCAATGCGACGCTTCTGGCTCCTGGAAACAAACCACCGCTTCTTGCGCAGGGCCTTGAGGACTCCAGCCTTGGCTACCTCTTTGCGCCACCTTTTCAGCAGAGCATCCTCTGATTCACCTGGCCTCAAACTGACTGACAAAACCAACACCTCCAATCTTCATCGCCTGCCGAGCCCTTCGCAACCTCTCCCTGGCAGAAAGAAGACTCGAACTGCCTTCCCATCGCGCGATCGCCGAGCGGAGCAGCCGAGTCCCCGGTTCTAACAAGCCTCAGACGAAGCTCAATATGACTCGATTCAGAGTATCTCCCACTCCCTGCCCATGTGAAATGGGCTTCAGGAGCCCGTCTCAGCTACCTCCGTGACAAACACCTGCATCGGCGCGCTTCGGGACGTCATTCCCTACCCCTCCGGGGCGGCGACTTCCCCGGCCGCGCCTGTGCCTCTAGGCCGCCATGGCCAAGGTCACATGGACCTTGCTCATTGCATCCGACCAGCGCAAACAACTGGCTTGGAAGGCCCAGATGACAGATAATGCAGCATTATACGCCACTATCACACAACAACACAAACGTCAGTGCTAATCCGACCGCGGAAATCAGGTCAGAACGCACTTTGGTCACCTGGCGACTGGTGATCCCCCAGCGTCGTGGGTGGTCTGGTCTAGCTGCTACTGGATGAGTGCGCTAGCCCTGCCCCTGCAAGGGATGGAAGGATACGTCCTGGTCAAACGCCAAGCCCCCTGTGCAGAACGCGACGTCTGCCCGCGCGCCCCGAGATGGGTAGGCTACTTCTTCCTCCTGGCCTTCGAGCCCTCCTTGAACTCCAGGACCCTGAGAGCGGCCGCCAGCCGTGGGTCTCCAGAGCCGCCGGTGGCTTCGCTCTGCTCTACGATCTTACGCGCACTCGACACCAACTGAGACAGTGGAGCACGGCTCCAGCCCCTGGGCAACTCTCTGAGCCCTAGTTGCTCCGCCGTCACTGTCTTCTCTGCATCTGGCTTCTCCAACTTTGAAACCTCCTTCCAGCTCAGTGCCTGCCCCTAGCCTGGACACGCCCCGGCCAGGGAAGCCTGTATGCGGTCTCAAAAGAGACAAGTAGATCCAGATACTGCTCGAGCAGCCGGATCTTCAGAAACCTCTCTTTGACGCTCTCCCTGGCTCTCTCTCCCATGTCCATGCGCGCCCGAGGGACCATAGAAAGACTCGGCACACAGCCCCCTCTGGTCGACGGGCAGGCATGGCCGAGTCCGTCAGAGCCGTGCGAGTTCATTTCCCCGGTACTCACGAAGACCGCAGACCGTGTTGAACCATCCCGTTTTGTACCCATTCGACATCAGTGAACCCAGCGTCATCCGGCCCGCCCCAACGTGGTATTCTCCTCCTTCGGCTCCGCTCTCCGGCCCTGTCACCGTTGGGCATGGCCGCCATGCAAGCCTCACCCTCTACACCGCTGCTTGAGACCCAATGGAGCAAGATCGCTGTGGACAGGTCAGGCACCCTTGGCTCCACTTGCCGACGGTCTCTGTTCAAGAGCAGCCTCGATGCTGCCCAAGGCTTCCTCCTCAGAGATCCCATCGGATGCAGCGAGTTCCTTGGCCAGCAGTTCCTTGGCTCTCTGGAGCATACGACGATCTCCTGTGGTGACTTTTCCCTGGCTCTCCACCCAGGACAAGTCACGGACAACGCGGCCAACCTCTACGAAACTACCGTCCCTGAGTCGCTGGTCGATCACCGTCCGCCTCTTGCGATAATCCTCCGATAGTTTCCTCGGGCGCCCGGAGAAGACCTTGGCCAGTTCACGGCGCTCTGCTTTCGCCACAGGCTTTCTGATTCCCAGCTCGTCCAACTTGTCCACAGGTGTCAACAAACGCCCCTTGCCTTTCAGCAACTCTATGATATAGTAGTCCGTGGTGGTTCCATCTTTGTCACGCTTCTCGATGGAGACGAGCGTGCCTGCACCGTAGACGGGGTGCAGGACCGTGTCGCCTACCTGCAATCCTGTCATTTCGTCCTGCCTCTCTAGTCGGTGGCCTCCGCCGTTGGCAGAGGCTGTCGCCGGGTTCCCTTGCCGAGTATGCCCCGCGCACCAGCAAGCAGGCACCCCACTGTGTTTGCCGAAAGAACATGTCTCGGCAGTCTCCTGCCCTCTGACGCCCGGCATACGGAGTAGCCGAGTCTAGAATAGCCTTCAGAACCGAGTCTGGCTCCCAGCAGCAGAGGAAGGCCACATCCGGTGCTCTCCCGCAGCCTAATAGACGTTGAGGGAGCTCCTCTCAGCTGCCTCCGTCAGGTCCTCCTGCCCCGGCAGGATGTACTTGATGGCGGTCTCCAGCCGCCTGTGCCCCATCAGTCTGGCCACCAGGGCCAGATCGCCAGTATCCTTGAGTAGCTGCTGGGCACAGGTCTGCCGCAGCGTGTAGGTAGTGACATCTCCCACTCCCGCCGCCCTGGCATAGGTGCCCACCAACCGCTGCACCGAGCGCACGGATAAGGGTTCACCTTTGACACTCAGGAATAGGTGATCCCTCGATGATTCCCTGCGCTCGATCAGGTAGGCGTTGATGGCCTTGCGCACGGAGCTGTTGAGAGGTATCTCTCGCCCTCCCGAAGGGCCCTCCCCCGTGATCCTGAGCAGACCGCCTTCATCCGACAACTCCAAGTCAGTCAGCCTCAACCTGGTCAACTCGCCGACCCGGATGCCGGTCTGTAGCATCATCTGGACGATAGCGTAGTCTCGACTGGCCAGCCGGGAACCTCCCCCTCTAACCGCCCCAAGTAAGGTCTCCACCTCGGTGCAATCGAGACCACGCGGACCCTCCGACCTCGACTGGGGCACCAGCTTGATTCCTAAGGAAGGGTCTGCATCCACCAGCCCTCTCTCCAGGGCATACCGGAAGAACTTGCGAATGGCTTGCAGTCGTCTGTTCACAGTGGTAGGTGGATGGGCCTTGGCGATCAGGAGGTCTAATCGGTAGGCCTGGATCTCCTCGCCAGTCATGGTGACCAGCGGTCGACCGCCATTGAGCGCCGCCCATGAAGCCAGATGCTTCAGATCTGCCACATAGTTCTTGACAGTCAGCTCGGACAAACCGGATTGGGCCAAGTAGTCAGCGTATGAGGCCAATCTGTCCTGCAATCCCGAGTCACTCATCGTCAACTTGCCATCAGGAAGTGCTTCTGTCTCCATCTGCAAGACTAGATGCGGCAGATAATGTACCCTTATACGTAATCATTGTAATCGATGCCCTCTGCTTTGTCAAGCTCCCAGCTGTGCTCAGCGAGGGTTCTTCCAAGTCGACTCCTGGGAGTTGCAGACGCCTCACGTAGATAGAGAAAAAGCCCACGGTGTGGCGTGGGCCTGACAATCAAAGTCGGCTACCTGGCCAGCTCCAGACACTCCGCTGCCCATCCCGAGTCACCAGGGTGGGCCTGTCAGACTGCCTAGAACGCGTCTTTCTGTCACGCTCCCCTTAGCAAACCGAACCAGCTCCGCTGCCTCTTCCTCCCTGTGCATGTGGAAGGCGTACACCGCATCTCCAGGGGCATCCCCGGCCGGGGCCTCAAAGGATACGGCATGCCCTTCCGACATCTTATTGATCCCATCGACGTAGGGCAAGATGACCAGCCACAGCCCGTTGCTGGCCCAGCCGGGGCCGATCTCCACCCGCTTCACCGAGGTGACCGCGAAGTGGTGCATAGGGTGCCCGGCTCCTATGGCCGCCAAGTTGGCCATTTCCCACAATCCGGCCGCTCCCATCACACCCACGCACCAATGCGCTACCAGCAGCCCTGGCACAAGCAGCAAGTACCGCCAATCTCTGACCAGCATGGCTGGAACAACCAGCGCCAGGACCAAGAGTTGAGCAACTATCCACAGGCGATAAGCAAGCACCCCCACCCGCGGACCGGTGACCGAGACTGTATCACCCTCCACGGTGATCCTGGTCCAGCTCCCGAAGCGCGAACTCGTCCGGTAGGCGTATCCCTCAAAACTCGTCTGTCGCTGCATCGCAGCCTGTTACACCCCCCGGAGTGCTTGCCGCTATGCTTTGGGCTGTGCTACAGACCGTCCCGGTACCTAGTCAGTGCGTCCTCCAGGACCGCCTCCGCCAGCACCGAGCAATGGAGCTTACCCTCAGGCAGGCCGCCCAGGGCCTCTGACACGTCTTGGTTGCGCACAGCCAACGCCTCGTCGATGGATTTGCCGATGATTAGCTCCGTAAGCACACTCGCGGCCGCAATAGCGGTGGGGCATCCGAACACCTTGACCTTGGCATCTACAATCCGCTCTTCCTCTATCCGGAGATAGAGACGGACCGTGTCTCCATCCGCAGGGTTCCCTGCATTGCCTATACAACTGGCATTCTCAATCGATCCCACGTTGCGCGGGTTCGTGAAGTATTCCATCACCTTCTCGTTGTGCATATCGCCTCATCCTTTGCCGAATCGAAGCTCTGCGCCAAACTCAACGCGCCTACAGCTTCATGGGCAGCTGACCAGTGATCAACCGACTGACTTCATCCACTATGGATTTGGCGAAGTCGAGGGCCTGCTCCGCTTCCTGTCTGGAGACCAATCCCACCGTCTCATAGATCAGCCGATTCCGCTTCCGACGCATCTGGTCGAAGAGGGCGGACTCCCTCGCGTAATCCTCTCCCAGGATCAACTCGACGAAACGAACCACTGTCCTGTGCTGATCCGCTCCCCTTGGCCGGTATCCTTGGCTTAACATCAGGGCGCGGGCCGCCTGGAGAGCGGCATTGTATGACATGTTGAAGGACCAGTCCAGGTCTTGAGGGAGATTGCGCTCGGCGGCCACTAAGTCCCTCCGGGCCACAAGAAGTAGGGATTGGATGGTCCTAGGCTTGGCCTCGTAGGGCTTGATCTTACGCAGCTGCTCCAGTTCGTCCAGACTCATCTCCAGACCCGATCAGAGTGATTCTGGGACCCGATTGGACATTGGTGAGAAACGGGTCCCCTTCCCCCAGCCTGTCGTCGAGTTCCTCCCTCTCATAAGCAATGTAGTTCACTTCGCGCCCAATCAAGTCCTCGATCCCCGAAACGGTCTCAGCCAGACGCAGGAGGTCAACTTTGCCAATGATCATCAGGTCCACGTCCGAAAACCCGTCCTCGTCTCCCTCGGCAACCGACCCGTAGATGAAAGCCTCCTCGACAGTGCCCAGTTGAGACAAGGCCTCCCTCAGCGCGTTTCCCAATCCGGAAGTCTTCAGAATGATGCCCTTGAGTTCGGGGTAGATGGGAAACTCCCTGTTGACCCAGTAGTACCTGAGGTTCGCCTCGCGCTCTGCCTGGAGGAGCCCAATGCCCTCGAGGCGGCGCAGCTCGCGCTGGATGGCATACGGAGATTCCTCCAGAAGGCGCTCCAGTTGTCGGGTGTAGAAGCGCGTCAGAGGATTGGTCATGAAGATAGTCAACAGCTTCACGCGCACGCGCGAAGAGAACAACCGCTCAAGCATACCCTTGCTCCGTGTAACAGAAAGTTGTACAATTGTACAAACTCGTTGTACATTATAGCGTGCCCCAGGCTCCCATGCAAGGTGCCTGTGAAGTCTCACTCCGGTGTTGGGTCTGGGTTGATGCTCCACGCAAACACACCAGAGTCACCTCCGGCCGGCAGTTGAACCGCACCGCTGGCGGTATGAGTCCAATCCCCCGATTCACGTAGACCAGAGTACTTGGTCCGTGCACAAGCCCGTGGGCATACTTGTCGCCAAAAAAGGATGGTACCACGGGAGCACCTAGAAGCGGCAAGCGTACCTGCCCGCCGTGGGTGTGTCCACAGAGTGCCAGATCGATGCGCCCTTCGGGCAGCATCTCGGTGAAGTCGGGGTTGTGAACCAGAAGCAGCCGCGGCTCGTCGTCCGGCACCCCCTCCAGCATCTCGGACAGCCGCTGCCGTTTCTCATCCCAAATGGCCCTGAAGTCGCCGAAGAACCCCCCAAAGAATCCTGCCGTGTGCCCTGTGTCCTCGATGCCCAGCAGCCACAGCCGGCTCTCACCAACCTCAATGGCGCGCACCTCGTCTCTGAGCACAACTATGCCAGCAGCCTCCACGTTGGCCGAGACCTTGTCCGCGTCGGTCCAATTGTCATGATTGCCCAGCACAGCGTACACGCCATAAGGTGCCTCCAACCGCGCCAGCTCTTCTGCGCAGGCAGCGCTGTAGCTGGCAGACCCGGTCACGAAGTCGCCGGTCAGGATGATCAGGTCTGGCTCCAGGTCCCTGGTGATCTGCACAGCCCGTCGCACCTGATCTCTGCTCACGTTCCGTCCCACGTGGAAGTCGCCCAGCTGGGCAATGGTTACTCCATCCAAAGACCCCGCAAGCTCCTGCACTCGGATCTCTACGGTTGTGACCTCTATCCAGCGGGGCTCGATCTGCGTGGCATAGAGGGGTCCCAGCAGGCACGAGGCTGCTCCGCCTGCGAGGCTCCCAAAGGTAACGCCCAGAAACCGACGTCGCGAGGTCCTTCCTCTCTGCCCCGACTCATCGGATGCTTCCATCCTGAAGAGTGCCGCTCCGCCACCGATCATGCGCTGGGTGAATTCTACTGACAGTCGGCAACCAGGGCAAACACTGCTGTGGAGGCGCTCACATTCGTCGAGACTCAGGTGTGACTTTCCAAGTCAGCAACTGCCGTCAGGTGATTGTAGAATCGGGTCGCCTCACTGGTGAGCCTGGTTGAGCGTGCTGGCCAAGCCTGGCTTCACCACGCCAGGGGCCGGCTCCAATACGGTGTCCTGCCGCGCCACGGCCAAAGTCAACGTAAGGTGGTATCTCCAGATGTCCATGGGTGCGACCGCGACCGCGCGAAGCCTCCTTCCAGTCTGGCGGAGCCCCCGAATTGGGCTGCCGCCCCCCTCTTCATCTGCGCTCCCCGCAATGTCGGAACTTTGTAGGGCAGGGCGGCGTCACTACTACAGGAGGTAGGACCATGCACCATCAAGCATCCCTCGTTCCTGGCATCATCCTGGCTCTGGCACTGTCCATCCTGTCCTGCGCTGTCCCAGTCCCGGAACCAACACCCACATCCCCTCCGCCGACCTCGACATCCGCCCCCACAGCGACGCCCGCACCAACTACGCCCACCCCAGAGGCCAAAGAACCCAACTACTCCAGCCCCTCCCTGGCCCTCTCCCTCTGGTACCCCGAGACCTGGATCTATGAGGACATGCCCGACGCAGTAGCCTTCGCCAGTTCCAGCGCCCTGATGTCCAGCGAAGACTGGGATACAGGAGCAGCCTTTGCCGTGATGCTCGGGGAACTCGAAGACGGCCAGACCATCAAGGAGCTCATCCGACAGCAACTGGAGGCCAGTGCATTCGAGACAGTGGAAACGACAGAACTCGAGCCAGTCGCCATAGGAGATGTTCGTGGAGTGAGCACCAGCCTGGAAGCCACGCCCTTGGGGGCTGCCACCATCATCAAGGGGTTCGTGGCCGGGGTGGAACACAACCACCGGGCTTACCTGTTTATGGGCCTCTCGGTCAAAGACGACTGGCCAGAGTTCGGGGAAACCCTCGATGCGATGTTGCGCAGCGTATGCTTCACCGAGCCTGAGGGCACTTTCACCAGCGAGGACCTTGGCCTAAAACTGTGGTATCCATCGGGCTGGATCCTCCAAGAAGAGTACGATCAGGTGATCTTCGCTACCTCCCGCGATCTGATCGATAGCGGAGAGCTGCTGACCGGGGCTGCCCTAATGATAGAGCGTTCCTCATTGGGGGATACCCGCCTGGTGGATTGGTTCAAGGAGGAGTTGGAGGCGCTGACCTTCGACGAAGGCGGCATCAACAGCGACATGGCGTATCGTACCGTGGCCGGTCAGGAAGGCCTGATCGTTGACCTGTGGGGGGTCCCCAGCGGGGCCGCCAGTCCGGTGATGGGCTTCGCCGTAGCCGTCGCGCACGAGGACCAGGGCTATCTCATGGTTGGTCTCACTGCTGTGGACGAATGGTCCCAGTACAGACCGACGCTGGAGGAAATGCTGGACAGTGTGCAGTTCGTTGAGTAGCCTCTAGTGGTCCACCTGGCTACCCATCATCAGGCTGGTCACACGCACAACTTACGCCTGGGCACGGCATGCCGTGCCCCTAAGTCATTCTGAGGGCGCCGCACAGCCTGGCCGCCAGAGTGCGCGCACTCTTAGCGGCTCAAGGGGACCGGTGCCGCGTCCCAGGCGCACTACGCCAGGGAAATGCAGCAGCAAAGGTCACTGCTTCTCGTAGACCTTACCTTCCTGCGCCGGTGGCCTTACGCGCCCGACGACGCCGGCCACGACGATGATGGTCAGGACGTAGGGTGCCGTCTGCAAGAACTCGGGCGGCAGTGGAACATGGATGAAGGGCAATAGCGGTTCGATGATCTGCATCTTCACCTGGAGGGCGTCGGCAAAGCCGAAGAGCAGGGCAGCTATGAAGCCGCCGATGGGGTTCCAGTTGCCGAAGATCATCGCTGCCAGCGCTACAAACCCCTGACCGCGCGTCATGCTATCCTCGAAGGTTCCCACCTGACCCAGGGAGAAGTAGGCCCCGCCGATGCCGGCGATCAGCCCGCCGATGATGACGCTGATGTAGCGCATGCGGTTGACGTGGACGCCCACAGTGTCGGCGGCGCGGGGATGCTCCCCGCAGGCGCGCATGCGCAACCCCCAGGGAGTGAAGAAGACCACGTAATTGACCGCCACCAACAGGATAAGCATGATATAGGTTGTCGGCTGGTGGTTGAAAAGGATTGGCCCCACGATAGGGATGTCCGATAGTAGTGGGATGGGTATGGTGTCAAAGTGACCGGGAGTGCTCAGGCCGGTCGGCTCCAGCACGCGGAGGTTTAAGAAGCGCGTGGCGCCGACCGCCAGGATATTGATCACGGTGCCGCCGACGATTTGATCCACCCTGTACTTGATGGACAGCACAGCATGGAGCGCCCCCATCAGCCCCCCGATGAGGGTAGCCGCGATCAGGCCCATCCACAGGTTGTTGAAAAGGGCCGCAAAGCCCACGCCCGCGAAAGCGCCGAAGAGCATCATGCCCTCGATGGCGATGTTGATGATGCCCGACCGCTCGCAAAGCAGCCCGCACATTGCCCCCAGAGTCAAGGGGGTGGCCGCCACCAATGTGGCCTGGATCATTCCCGGCAGGTTCAGGCTGGTGCCGCTGGTCATCCACACCAGGAAAGCAAAGGCCGCCAGGACGGCCAGAGCCAGCGTCAGCCATCTACGTACGGCCGCGAGGCCGCGATAGAGGCGTAGCCCGGCCGCAAAGAGGCATAGCACACCTATGGCGTACATGGTGGGCTGGGATGACAAGGAGAAAAGCCTACCCAATCTCTGGTCGGTGAAGGTGGCCTGTTCGCCCGGCTGGGCGCCAAAGGCTCCCAGTACCAGGATGGCGCCCCCGACCAACAACATCAAGAAGGTGATCAGTATGTCCCGCCGGTTTAGGCCAGGCGCTTTGGAAACACTCACCGTTCCCGCTTGAACTGCCATGTCTTCCTCCGTTATGCGCCCCAGCCCCGCGAAAAGACGGCCATCTCGGCCTCGATCTCTTCGCGCCGTCGTTCACGGAAGCGGTAGATGGCTCGGATGATAGCTGGCGCCGCGATGAAGACAATAACCAGTGCTTGCACGATCTGCACAATCTCCGTGGGTACACCCGCCACCGACTGCATGCGGGCCGCCCCAGCTCTCAGCACGCCGAAGATGATCGAGGCCGCTACCACCCCCAGCGGATGGCTCTTTCCCAAAAGTGCCAAAGCGATGGCATCGAAGCCATACCCAGCCCGGAAGCCGAGCGCGACATTGCGGCTGACGCCCAACCCCTGCCCCACTCCCGCCAGCCCCGCCAGACAGCCGCTGAGGAACATGGCCAGCACATACGTCCTAGGTACACTCATCCCCCCGTATCGAGCCGCATCGGGATTGGCTCCCACCGTTCGCAACTCATAGCCCCATGTTGTCTTGAACAAGAACCAGCCGGTAATAGCCGCTGCCACCAGGGCCAGCACGAACCCCCAGTGAACCGTGACCGGGTGATCCAGGAAGCGGGGCAGGTAGGCGCTGGGCGCGATCTCCTGGCTGCGACAGGTGCCCTGAATGTGCTCCAGCGGCCCGCACAGCAGCCACTCGCTCAAGCGGAAGGATATGTAGTTGAGCATGATGGTGGTAATGACCTCATGGGCGCCGGTTCGCGCTCGGAGAAAGCCAGCGATAGCCGCCCAGAGACCACCACCTATCGCACCCGCTAGGATAGCCAATGGTAGGTGAATGATCATGGGTAGACCCTGGAAGGAGAAGCCGACGACCACCGCCGCTATCCAGCCCACACCGATCTGCCCCTCCACGCCGATGTTGAACAGGCCGGCCCGGAAGCCCAGAGCCACGGCCAGCCCGGCGAAGATGTAGGGCACCGACTGGACCATACTGTCGCTGGGACCGCGTACGGCCTGCAGAATCGGCTGCAGCCCCTCGCCGCTCAAGGCTCGACCTATGGCCTGCAGGGTACCAAAGGGATTGCCGAAAGCTCCCTCATATAGAGCACCGTAGGCCCGCCCCACATTGCCGAAGGCCGACCGCAGAGCCTGGACGATCTGACCAGCGGCCAGCGCCTGATATACCGCCTTATCGGTGAGCATGAGCACCAGCGCGCCGATAGCCAGGGCGGTGACGATGGACAGCAGGGGTATCGCCAGGTCCCGCAGCCGCGCGCCCAACCAGGAGCGCATCCAGGCCCATCCCCCGCGCGGGATGGAAAGCAGCCCCAACGCCGCGAGGCCAAGCAACAAGGTGATGGGCCACAACCCCAGCGCAATCAGCAGCAGCAACAGCAACCACTTGCTCAGCAAGATGGCTGCACCAGCCAGAACTGCCAGCACCACCACACGCACCCCAAGCGGCAGGCCTGATATCCGTTGACCAAGTCCAGACGGAGTTCCCCCTTCAGTCAACGGTGACCTCCTCTTTCTCCTCCCCAACCCGGGCCCCGGCCATCATCAAGCCCAGTTCCTCGCGGGTGACCTTGTCCGCATCCACCGTGCCCACAATCCTGCCCTCATACATCACCGCGATCCGGTCGGACAGAGCCATGATCTCATCCAGCTCCACTGAGACCAAGAGCACGGCGACACCATCATCGCGCTTTCGCACAATTTGGCGGTGAATATACTCTATCGAACCCACATCCAGCCCTCGCGTCGGTTGGGCGGCGATCATCAACTTGATGGGGCGGGAGAACTCGCGGGCCACGATCAGCTTTTGTTGGTTGCCGCCGGATAGAGTCTGGGCTGGGAGCATGATGCTCGGGGTGCGTACATCGAACTCTTTCACCACGCGGTCGGCGTATTCGTAGACTTCCTCAAACTGGATCACCGGCCCCTCAGCGTAGGGCTCCAGGTAGTAGGTGGACAAGACCACATTGTCGAAGATGGGGAAGGTCATCACCAGACCGTCCTGCTGCCGGTCCTCGGGAACGTGAGCCACGCCCAGTTCGGTGACTCGGCGAGGCGCGGCATTAGTCACGTCCTCTCCCAGGATGCGCACCACACCTCCCGTCGCTGGATGGAGACCGGTAAGCACCTCCACCAACTCCGTCTGGCCGTTGCCCTGCACGCCGGCCACGCCAAGGATCTCGCCCGCTCGCACGAAGAGGTGTACACCCCTCACAGCCCGATGACCGCGCACGTCCTCGGCAGTTAGACCCTCCACTTCCAGCACCACCTCACCTGGCGACGCTGGCCCCTTATCCACAACTAGGTCCACCTCGCGGCCGACCATCATCTCGGCCAGTTCCTCCAGCGACGTATCCGCGGGCTTCCTTTCTCCAACTAACCGGCCATCGCGCAGCACGATCACCCGGTCGGCGATGGCCATCACCTCCTTCAGCTTATGGGTGATAAACATGATAGACTTGCCCCGGTCCGTCAAGGAGCGCATGATCTGGAACAGCTCCTCGGTTTCCTGAGGGGTGAGTACGGCCGTGGGCTCGTCTAGGATCAGGATATCGGCTTCACGGTACAGGGTCTTGATGATCTCCACACGCTGTTGCACTCCCACGGGGATGTTCTCGACGAGCGCATCAGGATCCACGGCCAGGCCGTACTGCTCCGAAAGCTCGCGGATGCGCTGCGCAGCTTTGCGGAGGTCCAGGGCGGTCAGAATCACCTTCAGCGCGGGATAGGAGGCAGCAGAGAAAAGGATCGCCGGCCCGATGAACAACAGCACCTGTCCAAGGGCCCCTCGCCAGAGGCCCAAGGCGACCAAGACCGCACAACTTCCGAGAGCAGTGATGGGAAAGTAGAATCTGAAGCCCAGCCTGGTCAACCGGCCGAGCAATAGAACCAGGGCAAAGAGCCCGGCGACTGCGGCACCACCAATGGCCGCGCCCAGAAGCCACTGCACCGGGTTCCCTAGAGCAAAGATGCCGCCCACGAAGCACAGCACAGCAGCAGCCGCTCCCGCCAGCCCCAGGGTTCGCCAGGAGAAGGAGGGCCTCGTCGGCTCAGTGCCCATGACGATGTTCTCCGACACGGTGAAGACGGGGACCAGTTGGAAATGCTGGTGGACCATGCCAATGCCGAGACGAATGGCGTCGTTGGGGTCATCGATCTGGACTCTGGTGCCACGCACCTCGATCTCGCCCTCATCAGGGGCGTAGAGCCCGTAGAGGATATTCATTAGGGTGCTCTTGCCAGCGCCGTTCTCGCCTAGAAAGGCCAGTATCTCCCCCTTCTCGAGCGAGAAGCTGATGCGGTCGTTGGCCAGCACCCCGGGGAAGCGCTTCGTGGCGCTGTGTACTGCCAAAACCGGCGTCATTGTCGCTCCCTCCCGTAGCAGCAGATTCGCGGAATCAGCGCACCAGAGAAGCCGGGCTCTGATCCCGCCAATCGGCTGTTACCAGAGTAGGCGGTGCCGGGTGATTACCCAGCACCGCCTCCCAAACGCACTACGTCAGTTGGAACTACCCTTACCAACCGGTGTCAATGCTGCCGTCGATGATGCCCGCCTTGATCGTCTCTAGCTCCTGTACGATCTCGTCGGGAATCTGCCCCTCAAAGTCATGGAAGGAGGCCATATCCACGCCCCCGTTCGCCAGCGTACCGACGTAGACCCCGCCGCCCGCGAAGGTGCCGTCCAGCACAGACTGCACCACGCCGAACACCGCATTGTCCAGTCGCTTGATGGTCGAGGTGATGAGGATGTCCTTCTCGTTGGGCAGCGTGTTGTACTGGTCGACGTCCACGCCGACGGCCCAGACGCCGCGCTCTTTGGCCGCGGTGATGCCGCCGTTACCAGTCTTGCCGCCGATGCCGTAGATGACATCCGCACCCTCGTCAATCAGGGACAGGCCCTGGATCTTGCCCTCGTCGGGAGCCTCGAAGTCACCCACGTAGGTGCCCTTGATCTGGACGTTCGCGTCGTGCTGCTCGTTGTAGTACGCCACCGCCGCCTCGTGTGCAGCGACGAAGATCTCCACGGTGGGGATCTGCATGCCGGCTACGTAGCCAAGCTGTGGGTCCTCCGGATCCTGCGTAGCAGCCCAGTATGAGCCCAGGTAGCCGGTAAGGAAGGCCGCCTCGTCGGTGTTGAAGACGATGCCCACCACGTTAGAGATGCCGGGATCATAAGCGAAGTCGACTATGCCGAACTTGATATCGGGATACTGTGCCGCCATCTTGGAGGTGGCGTCACCCAGCAGGAAGCCCACGGTGATGATCAGGTCGTAGTCCTGCTCGGCAAACTCGGTGATGTTCTTCTCATAGTCCGCCTGCGCCTGGCTCTCGATGAACTGCGCGCAGACTCCGAGTTCGTCCCGCGCTCTCGCCAAGCCTTCCCAGGTGTTCTGGTTGAAGCTGGCGTCGTCGATCCCACCGATGTCCGAAACCATGCCCACCTTCAGAGCGCACTCCTCTTCCGGCGCCGGTGGCGCGCAAGCGGCCACGACCCCGGACAAAGCCATGAGGATACTGATCGTAAGCAACATCCACTTCTTCATCTTTTCCTCCCTTTCATGGGATAGTGTATAAGCAATCGTCTGTAGGTGTCAGACTTGTGCGCACTTCTCCAATCGATGTATCACCCCCCTCCTGACAGAGTCCTGCTGCGCCATGCGAGCCCGATTGAGATCTCGAGAAACAATGGTCAGTCGCACAGTCCGGGAGTCGCACAGGGCCCTCCCAGGAACCGCACAGATTGTACTCCAACAGCCCAAGAATTACAACTTGGCGCCGCAGGCAAGCACTCACACGATGTCTAGAGTATCAACCCCGCTGTCCTTGCGCCAAATAGGGCGCCATCAGATCCCAGACCTCTTCAGCGCTCCACGCCCTGGCGCAGTCCTGGGGGCTGCGGATAGGGAACGGCATCTCTCCGTGGAGACGCCTCACGTAGGCCACCCCGGATGTCGCCAGAATAGCTTCGATGTTCCCACTCACTTGCGCTTCACTGCAGCCGGTGATCTGTGGACCGTCGCACACAGGAAAGCTAGGCGCTGGCCACTGCCACGCTTGCCACGTCTGAAAGTTGCAGATAGGGTCGTGCTAGCTCCCAAACCTCATCGGCACTCCACCGCCTGCTGCCGTCAAGGGTAATGGCCCGCGGATGCTCCAGCAGCCATTCGTCATGCAGCGCCTCGAGCTGCTTCAGGTACTCCACTGTCACCCCGGTCTCTTCGTGCCGACCGCGGACTTTCATACGCTCCAGGCATACTTCGGCGGGAGTGCGATAATAGAGAATGCAGTCTGGTTCGACGCAGTAGTTCGACACCAAGAACTCCCACAGCCCGCAGTACACCTCCCACTCCACGTCGGTCATGCCCCCAATGCGGTAACTGTTGGTGGCAAACACAAAGCGGTCCGTGAAGATGGAACGCTCAAGGACCACGCGACTGTGATCCGTGAGCGCCAGGACCTCCTGCCAGGTCTTGGCACGTGTGATGAAGGCCGTGATCTGGAACGTAAACGCCCACCTCTTCATGTCTCTGTAGAACATGTCGAGCAGATTGGCGGCGAATCCAGTCTGCCAGGCCTCGACGGGCTCTTCGATGAAATCGAAGAGCCCTGATTCCTTCAGCGTGTTGCCCACCGTACTCTTACCCGCACCGATGTTTCCCTCCAGCAGTATCATCCTTCTCCCCTCCATCCGCACCTCCTCTGCGCCTGCGCCTTCTTATGGGCCTTCTGCCCGCTTAAGCACCTCCGCCATCGAGATGCATTTCCCACTCCGACCACCGACACTCATCACCAACTAGATGCCCAACATCACCTGACCGGCGCCAGCCGCTGGGCTGTATGTGTTGACGACGGAGGGCGCCTTCAGATCGGGCCCTTGTTTGTACATTGCCCGCATCTCAGAGAACGTCTGATCGCCCCCCTCAGTGAGAACCGCAACTTCGTCCAACAGCCGTGTTTCTTCCTCGCTCGGCTCCCGCTCCATCAAGCCCCAGGCATACCAGGGCAGCAATTCCATCTTGTTCTGCGCTGCCAAGTCGCGAACCAGCCTGTCTCGGACATGCCACCAGCCCTTCCGGTCCGACTCGGGAGCAAGTCCAAAGTCCTCCGCGTCCGCGTCGCCGCCCCGGCACATGATCCAGGCACGTCCTCCGCCAATGAACTCCCCGCGGGGGACATCGTGCGGGTCAAAGGACACATTGTACACCTCTACGTGACGCGGGCTCATCTCGGGATCTACCAGCAACCAGCGCTTCTGAATAGCGTCCCAACACTCCACCAGCATGTGGTCGTAGCTGAACCCAGGATAGAAGTAGCGCGCGTATCCACTGCGCACGCGGGCTGGTATGCCCTTGTGGCGGGCCATGGAACAGAACAAGGTGGCAAAATCCCGGCAGCAGCCGGCCAGTCGCCTCTCGGGCGGTCGTTGCTGCGTCAGGGGACCGCCGTCCAGATCACAGATCCGCTGTATCATCTCCACGACAGAGCAGGCGTCCAGCTCCGACAGTCTCTCCTGGGGCACTGCATACCCGAAGAACCGGCCTCCATCGAGATGGTGGATGATCAGGCCCTGCACCGCCCGACAAAGCCCTTCCAAGTCGCTCGGCAGGTCGTCGAGAAAGGACGAGTACGCGCCGGGATCGGTGATGGAACTCTGCTCCAGGTAGTATTCCTGCGGGTCCAAGTTCAGCCCCCACAACGATCTCTACGCCAGATCCCAGACGCGGACCTTCCCGTCCGCCGCGGCCATGGCCAACCATTTGCCGTCACGCGAGAAGGCAACCTGGTACACCCCCTTTCACGCCCACAGGCAGCTCAAAGTGCGACGTCCCGTTCTCGATCCCCAATACCAGCAGCATGTATTCAACCCCCATAGCAAGGGAGCGACTGTCGGGGGAGATGGCCACGCAGGCCACCGTCTTCTTGTGGCCTGCCAGCGTTTTCAAGGCCTCCCCTGATGGAAAGGACCACAGTCGTACGGTGGTGTCGGTCGAGCCCGTGGCCAGGGTGGTTCCGTCAGGAGACAGCGCCAGCGCTTTGACACTGTTCTCATGCCCTTGGAAGATCCCTAGAGGCTCCCACGAGGGGACGGACCATAGCCTCGCCGTTTTGTCCATGCCTGCGGAGACCAGGATCCGGTTGTCGGGAGAGAAGAGCACGCTGGTGGTGTGACTGGAGTGGGCGGCTATGGTGGTTGGCTCCTTCATCGCATCCTGCACGGTAGTGAACGCCCAGCAGCGCGCCCATGGCGGAGGCCGAAGTGACTGTACCATTATATCACAGGCTGCCAGAAGAGCGCAACGCAGGGAAGGCCGGCCCTCGCAAGCAGCAACCGGCGCGCCGAGCCGCAGCGGTCCGGGCCACTCTGTCGAAGACTTCTCAAGACCCTGCCCTCATTCTCTCCTCCCAGCTCCCGCCAGCTGGAAGTGAGCCGACCGCCGCGGGCTGGCCGGCGGACACCCCTTCTTGCCTCTGTCTGGAAGGAGTGCTAAGATGGTGGCACTGCCGTCGCCGGCAGATTGTCACCAGAGATGCAACACGGCACCAGGAAGTACAACACTGACGGCAAGATCATCGAACGAAGGACGACGATGAACCTGTCCTGTCTCTGGGGTACCAGCCGTTCTCCGGGACGTGCCTGCACCCCTCGGCCGCCACGAGAGGGGAGTAGTAGATGCCGAGAGTGGTTCACTTCGAGAGCAACGCCGACGATCCAGACGGGGGAAGACGGCGAGCTCGGCATAGACGAAGCGATCATGGCCCGCGAGAATGATTGGACCACCGCTAGTACGATCAGTGTCCCGTCTGTGGACGAATTCGGCAAGAGGGTAGAGAGAGCGGGCCGCCAGGTAGTCTCGCTCAGGCAGACCATACCTGGCATTGGCTACCACTCCTACTGCCTGGACTCAGAGGGGAACGTCTTCGGGATCCTCGAAGAGGACGCTTCGGCTGAGTAGAAAGGCCACGTCGCTTGGCGAGGTGCCTTCCCTCCCGGCCCGAGCCAACCACGCGTGGGCACATCCCTCGCGTATCATGATAGGGCAACACAGGAGCGCGCCCCATAGGCACGCCAGATGAAGCGGGAACAGTTCCTGAAACGAGTCGCCGAGATGTGCGGCCCTGCGGAGGTGGAAGCGGTCCAGCAACTGGCCGATCTTCCAGCAAAGCAGCGCCGCAGCGCGGCCCGGAATCTAGGAAAGGCTGATGCCGATCAAGGCCTGACCGAGTTCCTGACGTCCCTCATCGATGATGACCTCATAGACGACCTGGCCGCTATCTTGCCAGGAGGGAGCAGCTACCAGGACGCAGATGATCTGCTGAAGCGCCTCTGGGCTCGTCTGCTACTGATGATCGACTCCGAGGCCAAAGACGTGCTGTATGCCCACAATCAATTGTCCCTGGTGATCAGCCAGAAGGCTCGGAGAGCATCAGGTCGCCATGGACCGAAGGCCGACGGGGCATACCAAAGCGCCCTGGACAACGCCAGAGCGGTGCTGTCGGCAACAGAAGATGTAGAACGCGGCGAGAAGGCAACTAAGCGACGACAGAGCAGCGGAGCAGACGAGTAGCTTGCCGGGCGGTAGTGACTCCCAGCAACGCTGCTGCTTCTCGATCGCTGGGTAGATCGAGATCTGACACTGGTCCACAGAAGGGAGGCAGACTCCTGCTGCCGATCGTGAGCCTGTTGATCCGGTACGTGGATTCGACACGAACACACCGAACAGCGTACACCGAGTCTGCCGCCTTGCGGGGGTTCCCGCGGCCTGAGGGTGGTAGCGGCCTACAGACTGAGGAGGCACCCATGACCATCCGCATCGTCACGGACAGCACCTGTGACCTTCCAGAGAGCGTCGTTCAGGAATGCGGCATCACCGTCATCCCTCTCTACGTCAACTTCGGCGCACGCAGCTACCTCGACGGTGTGGAGTTGTCACGCCGGGAGTTCTACGAGATGCTTCCCGAATCCGACACCTTTCCCACCACCGCTGTGCCCGGGTTGGCCGTCTTCACCGAGACCTACGAGCGGCTGGCGGCACAGGGGGCCACTGAGATCATAGCGATCCACATCGCCGGCACGCTGAGCGCCACCTGCGACGTTGCCCGCAAAGCGGCAGAGGAGACCAAGTCGATCCCCGTGACCGTCTTTGACCCAGGTCAGGTAACCCTCGGCACGGGCTTCGCAGCTGTGGCCGCCGCAGATGCGGCCGCGGAAGGCAAGTCGGTGCTGGAGATCGTCGCCCAGTTGGAGGATATGGCTCCTCGGATCCATTCCTATGCAGCGTTGGATACTGTAGAGTTCCTGAGACGCAGCGGCCGCTTGACGGCCATTCAGTATGGACTGAGCACGATCCTCAGCATCAAACCGCTGATTATCATGCACAAAGGGGAGCTGTCCAGCGAGAGAGTGCGCACAGGACAGGGATGCCTGGATCGTATGATCGAATTGGTCAGAGGTCTGGGTCCTCTCGAGCGACTGGCTCTGGTGCACACCAATGCCCCGGAGAAAGCAGAGAGGTTGTACGAGAAAACCCGCGACCTGTTCCCCACGGATGAAGTTCCCCTCTCCGTGGACGTGACGCCCATCATCGGCGCCCACGTGGGACCAAATGCCGTGGGCATGGTCGCCGTGGCATCCCGGGCATAGGGGCGCCTAACCCACGCCAGGAGGCTACCATGGATTTCTGGCAACTCTATGGTTTCGTGGCGCTATTCATCTTCACCTTCATGACCATCTTGTGGATAGCCAGCCTCGCGCTGCGCAACTCCAGCATCGTGGATCCCATGTGGGGTACGGGCCTGGTGCTGTCCAACTGGTTCTGCTTCTTGCTCACTCCCGACGGCTTCCCAGCCCGGAAGTGGCTGATTGCCATCCTGGTGACCATCTGGGGCCTCCGCCTATCAGTGCATCTGGCGAGGCGCAACTGGGGCAAGGGGGAAGACTACCGGTACCGGGAGTGGCGGGAGCAAGCTGGCGCTAAGTGGTGGTGGTACAGCTATTTCAAGGTCTTCCTGATCCAGGGTGCCGTGATGTGCGTGCTTGCCGCCCCCTTTGTGGCAGTCCACCGCAGTGCGATGCCAGCCACACTAACCATCTTCGACATAATTGCTGTGCCCGTGTGGGCGACCGGCTTCTTCTTCGAGGCACTGGGCGACTGGCAGCTATCCCGCTTCCTCGCCAACCCATCTAACAGGGGCACGTTGCTGAGGACCGGACTATGGCGCTACACGCGCCACCCCAACTACTTTGGCGAGTCTACCATGTGGTGGGGTCACTATCTGGTTGCTGTTTCGGTGCCCAACGGGCTCTGGGCCATCGTGAGCCCCATACTGATCACTTTCCTTCTTCTTCGCGTCTCGGGGGTGACCCTCCTGGAGAAGGCCATGAAGGAGAAGACGCCGGGCTACAAGGAATATGTCGAGACCACCAGCGCCTTCGTGCCCTGGTTCCCACGCAAGAGACCCTAGCAAGCTAATAGCATCCCCGGGCGGGGAACAGTATCGCCACCGCACCAACCAGGCTCAAACGGGGAGCACGTGACTTTCGAGAAGTAAGAGAGGTGATCTGAGGATGACAGTGCTATATGCTCTCAAAATCATCGCGGCGATTGTGACTGTGGCAACAGGGTTGTTGTCGCTTGTCCGCCCACGGTCGGTGCAGGGCTTCACAGGGCTGGAGGCCCCCGGCCCGCGTGGTGTCACCGAGATCCGAGCCGTGTTGGGTGGCGCCTTCATCGCCCTGGGGGCGATGCCGCTGTACACGCGCACCCCAGAGGCGTTCCGCATGCTGGGTGTTGTCTACCTGGTCATCGGCGCCACGAGGATTGTGGGCATGATCCTGGACAAGTCGCTTGAGCGGTCGAACTTCATCAGCTTGGCAGTGGAGATCGTCTTCGGCGCCATCCTGGCTCTGTAAGGAAAGGCCGGCCTCAGTTCGACCCGGTCAATTGAGTAGGCCGGTGTCTCGGTACATTCGCGGCACGCTAGTCAGACAGAACCGATAGCGGCAAGACACGCAACAACCCGGTGATCATCAGCTTATAGGCGCTGCAGCAATAGAGGCTCGCCGCCACCTTGGAGTTTCTGGTACACTTGAGGCAGGGATAAGGGGGTTGATACGGGCCGTGTCCGTGTGAAGGTTCTTTGCACGGCGGGTCTTGCTGGAAAGGAGATAACACACCATGAGAATCGCGAAAGTTGTGGCCCTGCTCGGAGCCCTGATCATGGGAGGCACCCTCCTCTACGGTTTCATAGTGGGCGATTTCACAGGAGAGGGCGCGCAGCTTCTGGCCATGCCCTGGGGTATCGTGTCCCTGGTGGACGTGTATACCATGTTCACCCTCTTCTCCGTCTGGGTGGTGTACCGTGAGAAGTCGGTTGTCAGGTCAGCCGTGTGGGTCCTTCTCATCATGGTCCTGGGGGCGTTCATCTGCAGTCTATATTCCCTCATCGCCTTGCAGACCAGCGGCGGCAACTGGAGACGGTTCTGGCTCGGCCAGAGATCGCAGGAGAAAGCAGCCTGACGCCAGAATCGGCTCTCGATATACGCCAGTGACGCCTACGCCGCCCCTCGGCGAGCCTGGGTGACGCCTTGTCGGGCGGACTGACCAGACACCTGCCAAAAGTGGTGAGAATGCGAATGTTCCGAGAGCTTCATGGGGGTTCTCTCACCATAGGAATCCAGACGTCGTAGAGGGAGTGCGATGTTCAAGAATCGCCTGATCCTGGTTTTCCTGTTCGTCTTCGTTGACCTTCTGGGCTACAGCCTCTTCCTTCCCCTGCTCCCCTTCTACGCCTCCACACTGGGCGCCGCTCCCACTCTGGTGGGCATGCTTGTGGCCTCCAATGCCCTGGCCCAGCTGCTCGCCACGCCCATCATAGGTCGGCTATCCGACAGGTACGGCCGACGGCCTCTGCTCATCTTCAGCATCTCCGGCACCCTGGCCAGTTTCGTCCTGCTGGGACTCGTGGAGCCACTCGGACGTTCTGTGACCGCCCTCACCTCGGGCAGGATCACCCTTGCTGCTGCCACCATCTCCATGCTGTTTCTGGTCCGCATTCTGGACGGCCTCTTCGGCGGCGACGTCTCCCTCGCCCGAGCCTACGTCACCGACATCACCGATGAGAAGAATCGGGCCAAGGGGCTGGGTATGATCGGCGCAGCCTTTGGACTGGGATTCATTGTGGGACCGGCCATCGGCGGCACACTGGCCAATTGGGGCCCCGCAACCTCAGTGTTTGCCGCTGTTGGCCTTTCCCGTTATGCAGTCCCCGCCTTCGCTGCTGCGGCGTTGGCGGTCCTAAACCTCGTGGCCGTTCTTCTCTGGCTGCCCGAATCCCTTCCGCCGCAGGAACGCGCCCGCCTGGCACAGAGTCCCCGTGCGGCCTTCACCGCTCGCTGCCTTTGGGAGTGCATCATAAGGCCGCGCTTCGGCACGCTGCTTCGGATCCGTCTACTGTACATGTTCGCCTTCACGCTGTTTACGGCCAACTTCGCCCTCTGGGCCCAGTACCAGCTGCGCTTGAGCGACCAGACCACCAGCTACGTCCTGACCTATGTCGGCATCATCATCGTCCTGGTGCAGGGAGTGGCTATCGGGAGGCTGACAAGCCTCTTCAGCGAGCCGCGCCTCATTCTCGGCGGAGCGATACTGCTCACCGCTACACTCGCCGCCTGGGCCTTCGTGCCCAATCTGGCGCTGCTGCTGCTGGTAATCACGCCTTTGCCGCTGGCAGGCGGGGTGCTCAACACAGTGACTGACAGCGCCATCACCAAGTCGGTCTATCGCGAGGAGGTCGGAGGCGCCCTTGGCCTCTCGGCATCCCTGGATAGCCTGGCCCGGGTGATAGCCCCCGCGATAGCCGGCATCATGCTTCAACAGCTGGGGTCGCCGTCCCTAGGTCTACTGGGTGCCCTGGTCACGGCCATCGCGGTCCTGTACGTGTGGAGGCGGATGATTCTGCATCCCGATCCGACTCTGCCCGGTCGAGGACCAGAGACTGCGCCGCCCCCACCAGGAGAGAGCCGGTGAAGCCCGCAGACTCTGCCGTGTACTTCGTAGCCTGCTTTTCCTTGACCGGAGCAACACAGTGACTCGCCTGAACCACGACAAACTGCACGTCACCTTCACCGAACCAACCGCGCCAGACGGACCGATCACGCCGCGAAGGTACACGCTTACTCACTCCGACCGAACAGGTGACCTGTTCCTGACCATCGGAGCCGACTACGACCATCGACAGGTGTCCGGCTGGTACACCCGCCTGATGCGGGACGAAGTGCTGGCCGAATGGCAGCAAGACGACACCAGCGCCGCGCTGCATGTGCACTGCCATGTCAGCGGCGGCCTAGCGCTTGGCCCACCCAGGTTCCGATTCGACATCTTCCAGCAGGAACTACCCCTGGTCCTCGAGGCCATCCGCTATGGGGACAAGAGGCTCTTCGAGAGGCATGAGGAGTTGGACAGCGTGCCCATCTGGGTGCACCTCCATGCGGTAGAGGAGTGCTACAACGTGGTGGAACAGTGGGGGGTGCCCGCCGACTGGGCGTGACCACCCCTATGGCTCAGTCGGTGACGAGGCGGACCACGCAGCGCAAGGGGTCAGGTCGCTGCCTCGGGGCACTTATCATGGCCTGGAAAGACAGGAGGCACTAGGAGATGAAGCTCGAGCAAGTATCCCGCTACATGGAAGAGGCCGGCATCCCTGGACGCGATGCCTATGACCTCCCCACCAGTCAGAAGCTCTTCCCTGACGGAGGTTCCTATCGCATCGAAATCTCCGGGGTCGAAGGTCCGAGAGTCCTCGAAGCCCTGATTGAGGAAAGACACCGTCGCGATGTCCCCGTGCACAGACTCATCTCCCTCGTGCAGGGAGGGATCCTCTTTGATGACAAGGAACTAAGGGACTTCGCACAGATGGCCGCTGAGGACAGGATGGAAGTAATAGCCGTGCCTGGCCCGCGCAACGGATGGGACATCGGTAGGCAATACGCTTCCTCCGAGGGCATGCGTGCCGGGATGCACCATCGGGGCTCCGATGAGCTGCGCAAGGTGATTGCGGACATGATGCGTTTGTACGATGCGGGCATCAGAGGCTTCATGCTGGTGGATGAGGGGCTACTCTGGCTCATCAGCCGGATGCAGCAGCAAGGCAACTTCCCCGTGGACGTAGCCATCAAGGTGTCCGTCTGGACCTCCCACAGCTCGGCGGCTGGTGGCAGGCTCCTGGAGGAGCTGGGGGCCAGCTCTTTCAATCCGCCCGGCGACCTGACATTGCCGCAGCTGGCCTCCATCAGGCAGGCTGTGAGCATACCCCTGGACTTCTACATCTACACCTCCCTCTCCTTCGGGGGCTTCAACCGGTTCTACGATGCGCCGGAGGTGGCCAGGGTCTGCTCGCCCTGCTACTTCAAGTTCGAGCCAGGTCCAGCCTTGTCCGCAGGAGGGGGAGAGAGTCTCTACCAACCCTGGGTCCGGGACGAAGAGCATATCCATCTGGTACGGAAGAAGGTCAAATGGGCCGCGGTGGTCAGAGACCTCATCGCCGAGAATGAACCGGAGGTCAAGATCTCTCCCCACGGCTCCGACGATCTTCACGTCCCGCAGGTATAGGTTGGCGTGCACTCTTGGCCTCGGCACCGGCGGTTGCCAACAGTTGGCGATGCTCGCACCGGTGGCCTGACCTCAAAGCGCAAAGCACAACCCATGTTGGGGATCGTATGCCCCGTTATCTGAAGCGGGAGGTTCTCCATGTCCGGGCGGAAGAAGCTGCTTTGGCTGTTGCTCCTCTTGCCAGTGCTGGCAGGGGGAGGTTTCGTGGTCTGGGCACAAGCGACCCCGGCTCCCATGCCGGAAGCGCTGGCGGCTCTCGAATCCGCCTCTCTGGTCCAGGTGACGACGGATCGCTGGCTTGTTTTCCAGCCGGCGAATGAGGAGCCAATCGCCGGGCTTATCCTCTATCCTGGAGGGCGAGTGGACCCGCGCTCCTACTCCCCTGCGGCTCGAGCTATCGCCGGAGAGGGCTACCTGGTCGTCATCGTGCCCATGCCCCTCAACCTGGCGGTCTTCGCCTCCGACGCGGCCGCCGACGTGATTGCGGCCCACCCTGACGTATCCCACTGGGCCATCGGAGGTCACTCGCTGGGCGGGGCCATGGCAGCGCGCTTTGCCTATGGCCACCCTGCCGAAGTGCAGGGCCTGGTCCTCTGGGCTGCCTACCCGGATGGCAGCAACGATCTCTCCCATCGAGACCTGGCGGTGACGTCCGTCTATGGTACGCTGGACGGCCTGGCCACGACCGAGAAGATCGCCGCCTCGCGCCCGCTACTGCCTCCGACCACGGAGTGGGTGGCCATAGCAGGAGGCAACCACGCCCAGTTCGGCTGGTACGGGCCACAGTCAGGCGACAATCCGGCAACCATCAGCCGGGAGGAACAGCAACGACAGGTCATCGATGCTACCTTAGAACTCCTTTCCTCTTTGGACTGAGGTCTCCGCCGCAGCGACCACTCGAAGGCGGACGAGTGCCCTGCATTACAGGAGCAAGCAGGAGGTGCATCATGACAACAACATCGAAATGGGACAAGAGATGGATACTTGGCGGAGCGCTAGCGCTCGCCGTCGTGGTCGTGGCGGCACTTGTGCTCATTACGCAGCTGCGTGGACCTGGACAAGTTCCCACGCCGACGTATTGGCCCACCCAGGGCTGGCGGAGCAGCACGCCGGAGGAACAGGGGTTCGACTCCGCCAAGCTGGCCGAAGGTATCCTGGCCATGAGGGAGAACGGCATCAGAACCCACAGCCTGCTGATGATCCGCTACGGATCGGTCTTCCTTGATGCCTACTTCTACCCTTACGACGGCTCAAACTACCATGACCTCGCCTCGGTCACGAAGAGCCTCATGACCACCCTGATCGGGATCGCCGCTGACCAGGGCAGGCTCGATCTGGATCAGCCGATGGTGTCGTTCTTCCCCGACCGCACCATCGCCAACCTCGATGACCGCAAGGAGCACATCACCGTCCGGCACCTGGCGAGTATGGTGAATGGGTTTGAATCAGGCTGTTTGCGTGGTGACGAGCCAACCCTTAACGCCATGCGGGCCAAGGCAGACTGGGTGCAGGCCGCACTGGACCGCGAGATGGTTAGGGAACCCGGGTCCGTGTTCTGTTACGACAGTCCAGGTATGCATCTGCTCTCGGCGATCCTGCAAGAGGCGACGGGGATGCCGGCATTGGACTTTGCGCGCGCCAACCTGTTTGAGCCGCTGGGCATCGAGCACGTGTACTGGCCCTCCGACCCCCAGGGCTACACCGATGGATGGGGCGACGCGTCCCTGCTTCCGCGCGACGCAGCCAAGATCGGTTATCTGTGGCTCAATAATGGTGTGTGGGAAGGCAAGCAGATCGTCTCGGCTGCCTGGGTGAAAAACTCGGTTACGGCACAAAGCAGGTCAGGCGGAGATGATTACGGGTATGGCTGGTGGGTTTCGGAAGAGAGCTACTACGCCTCCGGGCGTGGCGGGCAGAAGATCATGGTCGTGCCATCCCTCAACTTGATCGTGGTCGAGACGGGCGGTGGCTTCGAATCCGATGAAATCGACCAGTACTTGAGGGCGGCGCTGATCGACCCGAACAAGCCGTTGCCGCCAAACTCTGCCGGTGTAGACCGACTCAAAGCCGCGCTGGCCGCCGTCGGCCAGGGTCCCGCACCGCAGCCGCTGCCGCCCCTTCCCGCTACGGCCAGTGCCGTTTCCGGCTCGACCTATGTGTTGGAGCCGAACCCGGTCAACCTGCGGTCCGCGCGTCTCGACTTTGATGGTTCGTCGGAAGCGGTCCTGCATCTCGATGTGGCGTACGAACCAGCCCCGCGCGTGACCGGTGTCGGCCTGGATGGCGTGTACCGGCAGAGCCGTGTTGGCCGACCCGCGGTGGCGCTTGGCTACTGGGATGATGATCAGACCTTCATCGTGGATTATCTCGAAGGCCCAGGGCTAGCCACCTACACGTTCCGAATTGCCTTTGATGGCGAGCAGATGTTGTTCGGGTTCCCTGGACTCGGGAGCTTTGAGGGCCGTGTGCAAAGCCCGTGAGCTAATCCTGCGACCACGAGGATCTAGCTCCGTGACCACGGCAGTCTGTCGAGATCCACGTTTCCCCCCGACAGAATGACGCCGATACGCAGGCCGGAGAGATTGACCTTCCCTTCCACTAGAGCACCCACGGGTACCGCGGCAGAGGGCTCGATGACGATCTTCATTCTCTCCCAGACGTGACGCATCCCCGCAATGGTCGCCTCGTCGCTCACGGTCACGATCTGCTCGACGTAATTCCTGATGATGGGAAAAGTGTTGTCACCAAGGGAGGTCAGCAGTCCGTCAGCCACAGTCTGGGGGTTGACAGAGGGGATGATCCTCCCCTCTTGTAGGGAGCGGTAGGCATCATCCGCCCCCTCCGGCTCTGCGCCCATGATCCTGGTGTCGGGAGAGAGCCCGGCCACAGCCAGGGCGGTTCCACTCAACAGTCCACCGCCACCGACCGGGGCCATGACCACGTCCAGATCGGACACCTCCTCCAGAAGCTCCAGGCCGGCCGTCCCCTGCCCGGCTATCACCAGGGGGTCATTGGAGGGGTGGATGAAGGTCGCACCCGTTTCCTTCAGCACCTCGGCCATCCGCTCCTCGCGCCCAACCACGGTGGGTTCGCAGGGGAAGATCTGCGCCCCATATCCAGCCACCGCCGCCTTCTTGACCTTTGAGGCGTCCCTGGGCATGACGATGAAGGCCTGCACGCCGCGCAGCCGGGCAGCCAGGGCCAGGGCCGCCGCATGGTTTCCCGACGAATGGGTGCCCACGCCGCGGCTCGCCTCCTGGTCAGAGAGGGAGAAGACCGCGTTGCAGGCGCCGCGGAACTTGAAGGCTCCGACCTTCTGGAAGTTCTCGCATTTGAAGTACAACTCGGCGTTGACCATACGGTCCAGGCTGGAGCAGGTCAGTACCGGCGTACAGTGCACATGCGGAGCGATACGCTGAGCCGCTTGTCGAACGGAATCGAAGTCGGGCGGAGCTCTCATCGTGATCTCCTCGCGTTTGAGCCAGGCTGCCAGGGGCCCCGCGCGCATTCTATCACCTGGGATGGACGTGCACAAGTCACGCTGATGGGGCTGGTGAGCTGGGCCATCGCTTGCCACGGGGCGGAAGCTTGACTATACTACAATCCCAGTATCGTTCCCCAGCCAATGCCTACCTGCCGCCATGGAGGAATCTGCTATGGTCGAAGAAGTGCGTATTCTGCTCGTGGGCCTGGGGAATCTGGGCCACCGCTTCTGTGACATTCTCGCTCAAAAGGGACCTCAACTGGAGGCCGACTACGGCCTCCGCTTGCTTGTTGTCGGCGCCGCCGACAGCCGCGGCTCGGCCTACGACGCTGAAGGTCTAGACCCGTCTCAGATCTCCAGTATCAAACAGGCAGGAGGCACTATTGCTGACTATCCTGGCCTGGGCACTACCCGCGAGACCGCTGCCGAGCTTGTCGCCCGCAGGGATGCCGACGTCCTCTGCGAGGCCTCACCGGTGAACTTGAACCAGGGCGCCGAGCCGGGGCTGACCCACATCCGCACCGCCCTTGAGCGAGGCATGCACGTAGCCACCCCCAACAAGGGACCTCTGGTGCTGGCCTACCGGGAGTTGCACGAGCTGGCGGAGCAGCACGGCGTCCAACTCCGCTTCGATGGAACCGTCGCCGGGGGGCTGCCTGCCTTGTACATCGGCCAAAGGGACCTTCGTGGGTCCACCGTGCGTCGAATCGAGGCCGTGCCCAACCTGGTGACAGGGTATATCATGGAGTTGCTGGGGGATGGGCGGTCCTGGGAGGAGGCAATGGAGCGCGCCCGCGCGGAGGGCTCTCTGGAGGCGGACCCTTCTTTCGACCTGGAAGGCTGGGACGCAGCAGCCAAACTGGTCATCCTGGTTAATGCGGTGATGAGGATTCCCGCAAAGCTAGAGGATGTGGACCGCACCGGCATCACTAGCGTGACTTCAGACGATGTGCAACAGGCCCGCAGGGAAGGCCGCGTCTACAAGCTGCTAGCCAGTGCCGAGCGCCGTCCGGACGGCAGAGCGAACCTCAAAGTGGCCCCAACGCTGATGCCGCCGGACCACTTCCTCTCCCGTCTGGGTCGCAAGCACATGGGGGTGGCCTACTACACGGACATCTATGGCACGATTATGGCGGCCATCGACGAGCCTACGCCGGTGCCTTCGGCCGCGACGATGCTCCGGGATATCCTGGACATCTACCTGACTTAGCTTCCACGCGCAGGTGTCGGGCTGTCTGCACGCGGCCTCTCCCTCATACCATAGAGAGGAAGAGATGTCCCAGGTAACCGCCTCTCTACGACTGAAGACCAAACGCCTGGAGCTGATCGCGGGCACATCGGAGCTCCTTCGCGCCGAGACCAGCGACCGGGAGCGCTTCGCGCGCCTGCTCGAGGCCCGAGTCCACCCCGCCTGGGCGCAGGAGCTCGACTACCAGGAAGTGATGGGCTCCATGGCCCAGCGGCTAGAGGATGCTCCAGACGAGGTAGGCTGGTGGGGCTGGTACTTTGTGCTCCACTACAGGCTGACCGGCCACAGGACACTCATCGGCAACGGAGGGTTCAAAGGGCCACCAGACGATGAAGGCACCGTGGAGATCAGCTACTCCCTGCTTCCGCCATACAGAAACAAGGGCTACACGACGGAGGCGGTAGAGGCGCTGGTGACCTGGGCCTTTCAGCACCCAGAGGTGACCCAGGTGATCGCCGAGGCCCAGCCGGGGAACATGGCGTCCGTTCGGGTCCTTCAGAAGGCCGGCTTCAACGAGATGGGCCCGGGCTCACAGCGAAACCACATTCGCTTCGAACTGAACCGGGTGGCCTATTCCCGGTGATACAGCCTCTGCCGGTGTCTGCCGTCTTGGCCGTATATGATTGTAGCCGCACGGCATGCCGTGCGGCTACGAGTGTGAACCTGCGCGACCCGGCTGCGCTACTCAGCCCGTCAATCTCCGCGCTGTCTCATTCACGTTCGCCACGTATTCCTCCAGGGAGACCAGGGGCCTGCCCACCGCGCGCAGACTGTCGTCGGAGATCCGGCCATCCCTCGCCAGCTCGCGACCGGCCTCTCCCGCAGCCTCCAGGACGTCGTGCACTGGCCTGCCCTGCTTCAGGAGATCCCGCAGGATCTGCCCGTGGGGCCTGAGCAGCGCTCCTGCGAACTCCCTCTGCACGTGCTGGCAGAACCCCTGCACCTGGGCCACCAGGGGATCGAAGTTGCTTAGCTCCCAAAGGCCGCAGTTGGAGACCAGCGCGACCTTGCCCCCCTGCACTTGTTCCTCCACCAGATGGCGACTGTGACCGTCCCGCACCTCCGCGGCCAGGCGAAGGAAGGCCGTCATCCTGTCCATCAGGTTCTTCAGAGGGCCGCTGGCGGCATCGAAGTACAGAGGAGTGGCCAGCACCCACACGTCTGCTTGGCGAAGCCTGGGCAGAAGCCCCGCCATGTCGTCCTCTTGCACGCACTTACCCGGGGTTTTGATCCAGCAGCCGAAGCATCCCACACAGGCGTTGATGTGCAGATCGCGGGTGTAGAGGAGCTCAACCTCCGCCCCCGCCTCACGCAGTCCCTCAAGGAAGGGATCGAGTATCAGCGCGGTGTTCCCTTTGCCCTTGTGGGGGCTGCCGTTGATGGCCAAGATCTTCATAGTCGATGGTCCCCTACCCAACGTGCGCGGCTATCCGTCAGCCCTCGTAGCCGCACGGCATGCCGTGCGGCTACGAGCACTAGCTACGAACACTAGAACACTAGCTACGGAACTGGTGCGGCGAGAATGGCCACGCTCAACATACCTGCATGGGACCGCACGGCCACTTCGCACGTCGTCCTACTTCTCACCTTGCAGGGACCAGCGCGAAGGATTCTGAAGTATGTATTCCTGATGCTCCTTCAGCTCGCGCTCGCCCCCTATGACATGTTCGTAGTATCCCCGCTGCCAGGCCGAGCCAGCTGGTGTACCACGCAACCCGTTTATTCGCTTAGTCACCGCGGACTTGAGTGATCGAATGATCGTGGGGAGCGATCCGTGGACCGGACGTCCGAACTGCTCGCCGCTCCCGTCGGTCTGGCTACCAGATTGTTGAGGTTGGTCACGGAGGATGATAATGGTGTGCACATGATTGGGCATGACGACGCAAGTCTCCAGCCGAGCATGGGGAAAATGCAACGGGATCTCCTCACAGCAGCTCTGCACAACGTGTCCGTGGGCGTTGAGACGCATCACCCCATCCACCACCTCGCCGAACAACGCTTGGGCTCTCCGCGTGCGAATGGTGACCGCGTTCGCTCCGGCCTGCGTGTAGTCGTAGCCCGGTAGCCGAAGTGAGCCGCCTCGGTACTTACCCGACTGTCTCTGCTTACTCGACACGTGCGGCCTCTCCTCGTGAGTAGTCCACGCTACTTCCTACCACGCAGTCGTCCCGGCAGTGTCTGCCTGGGATTCCGCACCCCATGTCCGCGCCATGCCACACAGCTCGCCTGGCCGGCCTCGCCGTAGCCTCACGGCATGCCGTGAGGCTACGAAGTGCTTTGAGCTTGATTGGCTTGCCCCGTGTCGGGACTACCATTCATGACCAGGACCTTCACGGCCCGCTTTCCGATCCCCGTTCTCCTCAGCGGCTATGCCTAGTCCTGTCTCTCTGAACGTCGTGAGTCTCCGGCTGCACCATAGCGCGACCCGTAGCATGCCCGGTCCTTCCGTAGCCGCACGGCATGCCGTGCGGCTACGTGTGGGTAGAGTACGCGGTGTCATAGGGCCACGTATCTGTCGATGCGCTCCTCAATGACCTTCATGCTGCCTTCCCAGAAGGCAGGCGACTTGAGGTCGATGTCGAACCGCGCAGCCAGCTCCGCGGCCGTCCCCTCCCCCGTGCTCCGCAGCAGCGCCTCGTAGTCCGGCAGGAAGTCGCTGCCCTGTTTCTGGTAGATGGCGTAAAGACCCAACCCAAAGAGCAGCCCAAAGGCGTAGGGGAAGTTGTAGAAGGACAGCGAAGGGATGTAGTAATGCGGCTTCCAGGTCCACATGTAAGGGTGAAGATGCTCGGGGTCCAGCGCCTCCGCGTAGGTCTCCTTCTGGGTCCGGCTCATGATCTCGCAGAAGTCGTCCGCTGAGAGCTCAGCCTTCTCCCGACGCTCGAACACCTCGCTCTCGAACAAGTACCGTGAGTAGATGTCCACGATGACCTGACTCGAGTTGAGCAGGAAGGTCTCCAGTATCGCCAACTCCTCTTCCACGTCCTCCGCCTGGGCCAGGGCAGCGTCGGTGACGATAGTCTCGCTCATGATGGAGGCCGTCTCGGCCAGCGTCATGGGCGTTCGCCTCGTCAAGGGGGGCTTTCCCTTCTGGGTCTCGTTGTGATAGGCGTGGCCCAGCTCGTGGGCAATAGTCGTCACTTGATCCAGGGAGCCGTCGAAATTGCACATCACTCGCGACTCCTCCACGCCGTAGACCCTCATGCAGAAGGCACCTCCTCTCTTGCCATCGCGCGGCTCGGCGTCAATCCAGCGCTGGTCGTAGGCACGCCTGGCGAGGGCCTCCAGCGCACCTGAGAAGGTGCCAAACTGCCCAACGACGAACTCCTTGGCCTCATCCCAGGTGTAGCGCCGTTCAAACCGCCCCACAGGCGCCCACAGGTCCCACCAGGCAAGAGTCGGCTTGCCCAGTCTCTCCGCCTTGGAGTGCCAGTAGCGCCGGATCATGGGAAACGAGCCACGCATCACGCCCAGTAGAGCATCCAGTGTCTCCCGGTCGATGCGCGCCTGATCGAGGGTCTCGTGCAAGGGATCGGTCCTACCCCGGCGCTTGTACAGGGTAATCACGCTGCCCTTGACACCGTTCAGGCAGGCGGCCAGCGGCTCCCTTACCGTTTCCCAAGCCTTGATCTCCGCCTCGTACGCCCTGCGCCTCACATCCTCGTCGGGGTCATTGTGCAGGTTGATGACCACTGTGACCGGGAGGTCCTCGACCTTTCCCTCTCTCTCAAAGGGCACCTTGACCTGCGAGGAGACCACCCCCTGGAGTTTGGCCCACGCGGTGGCGCCGCTGAGAGATAGCTCCGAGGCCAGCGTCTCCTCGGCCTCGCCCATCAGGTACTTGCTCTGCTCCGCCGTCTCCTTGAGGAAGAAGGCATGCTCCTTGACCGAGCCGTCGTGCTCTAGTGCCGCGGGCAGGGCCTGGGGGTCTTCCGCGATGGTGCGGATCCATCCCTGGAAGAACACCCCCTGGCGCTCCAGGCGTACGCCCAGCACTTCCAGTTCAGACTCCAGGCGCTTCGCCAAGGTGTCATATGAATCCGTGGACACGAAGCTATGGACATAGGCCTCCAGCGTCCCGAACAGCCGTATAAGGTCGTTCATTCTGTGGAGATATCCGCTGATGACCGCGGCCAACTCCTTGGCACCGCCTGGCCTGGCACCCGCCCTGCTGATCTGGTGTTTGGAGATGTACTCGTCCATGTCGTCCAGTTTGGCCTTCGCTTCGTCGACCGCGTCGCTGAAGCCCTTGGACTCGAGGCCGGGATAGACGTTAGACAGGTCCCACTGCGGTAGAGCGCCTATGTCAACCTCTGACTTCATCTTCGTTTCCTTTCTCGCTTTGCCTGTCACTGTTCGGCACGCAGACCACGGGTAGCACAAGGGGGATACTACCCGCGTCACCGCGAGGCACGCAAGGCCAACCCAGTCCACACGGCTCCCAAGAGGTCTATGACGCCAAAGAGGATCAGAACCGGCTGGGCCATCCCCAGAAGGACGAAGGCCGCGAAGCACACGATGACTGCGGGACGCCCGTAGACGGAGGCCCTGAAGAAGGGCGTGAGCTCGAAGCGTGCTGCCACCATGTAGTAGTAGCCAAGGACGACCACTATGAATCCCAGGATCCGGATCCAGATCTCGGTCGTGGTCGGATAGGCAAAGAGACTCAGTAGCACGTTGGGGACAACAAGCAGCGCCAGTCCCACGCCCACCATGTAGATTCCAAAGACGAGAATGCTCAGGCTGGCCTTCTTCACTGTCACCTCCGAATGATCGCCCCCCACACCGTCCAACTCCATGATGCCCGACGGAATGTGGGCTCTCCGCTGTCGCCTGGCACGTGCGTGGTGAAATCGAGAGCTAGAGGATAGGTCAGGACGATAGCCAACAGGAGATACAACCCCAGGACAGCGATATCCCCTTGGGGAGAGATGCCTCTGCCGGAGCCTGAATGCTGCTCTTCGCTCCAAGAAAGAGTCTTCATTGAATTCGGCCCCCGTGTCGATGAAGGACGCTGGCTCGATGGGCCTCGCCAAATGGCAGGCTGCAAAAGACGTCATAATGTAACCATCGTGGGGAGTTCTGGGCAACCGGCATCTCACATACCAAACACCCTCCCGGAGGGCTTGGAGCCTTCGGGAGGATTGAAAAAGGCCGCGCTCGCCCAAGAAAAAATGGCCGATCAACCGCTGGGCAGGCCGTGGCCCGCATCGAAGCCTGTGACGGGCCAACCGAGGGAGGAGCCAACACCCTCCCGGAGGTTTTGAACCTCCGGGAGGGTTGACCGGAGATTTGCGCAAGGGGTAGGCATATGCCATCTTGAGGCGGCAGTGGAGGCAACCTTTCGCAGTTGTGGTTGATTGATCAGGTATGCCGTATCGAGGCGACGTATTCCGCAGAGGGCATTATTATCATCTGTATAACCGCGGCGCAGGGCGAAACCTGCTATTCTTCACCCCCGACAACTACGAACACTGCCTGCACCTCATCAAGAGACACCACCAACGGTATGGCCCCACACTGATCGCCTACTGCCTTATGCCGGATCACTACCACTTCTTGCTCAGGCAGGAGAGCGACGAACCCCTATCCAAGTTCATCGGCGTGCTCTTCAACGCCTACGTGCAGGCGGTGAACCGGCAGCAAGGACGGAAGGGTACGCTATTTGAAGGGCGTTTTCGCCATGCGTGGGTCGATCGGGAGGAGTACCTCATCCACCTATGCCGGTATATTCACCTCAACCCGGTGCAGGCCAGGCTGGTAACCCGACCGGAGGACTGGCCCTATTCCAACTACCTGGAATACACCAGTCAGCGGGCTGGGATTTTGAAGGATGAGGCTTTCATCCGCGATCGTTTTCCGACGCCGGGGTCGTATCGATCCTTCGTCGTGGACTATGAAGACGAACAGCGGTTGCGCGATCAGATGCAGAAGTACGTTTGGGACTAGAGAGACGACCCTCCCGGAGGTTTTGAACCTCCGGGAGGGTTCAATCGTCACCCTGAGCATGCCCTGGGCGGAGCAAATAGGCGAAGGAAAGGGTCTCGCTCCTACGCGAGCAAGCGAGATTTCGTTCGTCCTGGCTCAGGACACGCTTTGCTGCCTCCGGTCGCTCAGATGACAGGTGTGTTGCTCGGATGCCGTAGCCGCACGGCATGCCGTGCGGCTACACCGAAAATCTCCCACAAGCTGTGGGCTTCAGGTCGCAGTGGCCCAACACAGATCAACCGCTCGACTGACCCTCAGTGGTGCTTGGCCCGCATCGAAGCCAGGCCCGAGCCACACGAGGGAGCAGGCAACACCCTCCCGGAGGCTGCGAGCCTCCGGGAGGGTTGATTATCGCAGACGCGCCCGCCCGACCGCACTGGGGACTGACGTCGGAGTAGGTGTGTGGGTAGGCGCCGGCGTATCTGTCGGCGTGGGCGTCGGCGTTTCAGGTGCCGGTGTATCCGTGGGGGTGGGGGTCGGTGTTTCCGGCTGTGGAGTATCAGTCGCCGTGGGAGTCGGTTCATAGGTCGGCGTCGGCGTGGGTGTGAAAGTGGCAGTTGGAGTCACCACCGGCGTATGGGTTGGTGTAGGAGTCAGTGAATAGGTGGGCGTCGGCTCGAAAGTGTACGCCTGCGCTCCGGCGCCCTAGTTCTTCAACACCAGGGGCACGTAGGCCAACTCCCATTGCGCCTCGCAGGCGCCCATATCCACAATGGGGCCCGGGCCCACGCCGGTGTCGGGGATGCCTGTTACGTCCACGCAGCGGGGGTAGCCGTCCAGGTCTAAGGGCAGCGGCTCGTCGATATCGCCGTCCTCGTCCAGATCAAGGGTATCGGCGGGCAGGGCACCGTTATCCCCAGCGTCGATGGCAGGAGAGGTAGGTTGCAGGCGCAGGTCGTCGTCGAGGGTGCCCACAATATCGTCAGCGCCGTCGGGATCCACGAACTCCGGGTCGGCTTCGATGTTGCCCGTGCCCGAATATCCACCCTGCTGGATGTCGCTGTAGCTGATTTTGGGGATGCTGATGAAGTCGTTGTAGATCTGCGGCCCGTTTGGAGCAGTGTTCCCCCACAGAATGCAATTGGTCACCGTCGGGTTGCTGTTCCATTGGTGGGCCATCCCGCCGCCTCTCAAGGCGGCGGAGTTGCCGCTGAAGGTGACGTTGGTCAGCGTCGGGCTGCTGTTCCAGTAGTTGGCCATCCCGCCGCCGAAGTCGGCGGAGTTGCCGCTGAAGGTGACGTTGGTCAGCGCCGCGCTGCTGGTGTCGTTAAACATCCCGCCGCCGTAGTCGGCGGAGTTGCCGCTGAAGGTGACGTTGACCAGGGTGGGGCTGCTGTAGAAGTAGTTGTGCATCCCGCCGCCGTAGTAGGCGAAGTTGCCGCTGAAGGTGACGTTGACCAGGGTGGGGCTGCTGCTGTTCCAGTTCTCCATCCCGCCGCCGTTGTGGGCGGAGTTGCCGCTGAAGGTGACGTTGACCAGGGTGGGGCTGCTGCTGTTCGAGTTCTCCATCCCGCCGCCGTACAAGTGGGCGGAGTTGCCGCTGAAGGTGACGTTGGTCAGCGTCGGGCTGCCGCCATAGTTGAAGATGCCGCCCCCCTCGGAGTAGGGCCAGTCGCCGTTGGCATTCCCCCCGGTGACGGTGAAGCCGTCCAGGATGGCGGTGGCGTCAGTGCCGCTCCCCGAAACCACGTGGTAGCTGTTGTCGCTAGTGTCATCAGGTGTCCCGATATCGCCGCTGAGGATCGTCTCGTGCACCGTCCAGTCCCGCTCCTCGAGGCTGCCTTCGCTGCCCGCAAACCCGCCGTACACCGCCACGCCGTCCTTCAACTGGAAGGTGACGGTGCGGTCTGTCCCCGGCTTGTAGGTGCCCTCGGCGACCCAGATCTGCACGCCCTCCACCGCCCAGGTGAGGGCGTCTTGCAGATCGTTGAAAGCGCCGGCCCAACAAGTGCCGTCGTTGGAGCCTGCGGCGTCCTGGTCAACGCAGAGATGGTCAGGCGGGGCTTCATAAGCACCCATATCGACGATGTTGTTGCTGATCCGCGGGTTGCCGCCCAGGTCGGTCGTGATTCCAGCGGGAAGAGCGTTGTTATCCCCCACGTCGATGGCGGGAGAGGTAAGCTGCAGGCGCAGGTCGCCATAGTCATTGTCACCAGGCGTGGTCCAATCCCCATCGCCGGGGTCGGGGTTGCGAACGAAAAGCGGGTCGAGGTCGATGTTGCCCGTGCCCGAATATCCACCCTGGATGTCGCTGTAGGTGACAGTGGTGCTGCCGGTGCCGCCGTTATAGATCTGCGGCCCGCTTAGTAGAGCAGTGTTCCCCCACAGAATGCAGTTGGTCAGCGTCGGGCTGCTGTTGTAGTTCTCCATCCCGCCGCCGAAGAGGGCGGCTGAGTTGCCGCTGAAGGTGACGTTGGTCAGCGTCGGGCTGCTGTACAAGTAGTTGTGCATCCCGCCGCCGACGGCGGCGGAGTTGCCGCTGAAGGTGACGTTGACCAGGGTGGGGCTGCTCTCAGAGTAGTTGCCCATCCCGCCGCCGAAGATGGCGGAGTTGCCGCTGAAGGTGACGTTGGTCAGGGTGGGGCTGCTGCCATCGTTGTACATCCCGCCGCCACGGTCGTTGAGATCGCTGCCGTCTGCGTTGCCTCCCGTGATGGTGAAGCCATCCAAGATGGCAGTGGCGTCTGTGCCGCTGACCGTGACCACGTGGTAGCTGTTGTCACTGTCGTCTCCAGCTGTGCCAATGTCGCCGCTGAGGATGGTATCGTGGAGGGTCCAGTCCCGCTCGTCGCGGCTGGTCTCAGTCCCGGCAAACCCGCCATATACCCCAACGCCGTTGACCAACTGGAAGGTATCTGTGCGAGACGCACCAGGCTTGTGGGTGCCTTCCGCTACCCAGATTTCCTCGCCAGCCGTCGACGAGGCCAGTGCGTATTGCAGGCTGCAGGCGTTGGTCCAGCTTGTGCAAAGGCCGGTGGCCCCCGGTTTCGCGTAGAGCACACTGTCGGCCGCTGAGGAGATACCGGTCATACCGCTGAGTGCCAGCAGCAAGCAGGCTATCACGCCTCGGATCACCATCGTCCGCCTAGAGCTATTCAGGTTCATCGTTCCTCCTCTCCTTTGTCAAGACCGAGTGTCCTCGTCCTGATCCTGTGCAGCTTGCGCAGTATCAGTGAACTAGGGCATCGTACAATTAGTCATACTGGCCAGGCATCACCCCCTGCCAAAACAGTGCGGCCTCGCAGGGCGCACCCCGGCCAGCCCCTGCGCCATAATGAAAACGCACGGTGGTTGCTGCGCGCGCCCTGTGCAAGGTCTCGGCCGGCCCCACCGGGCCGAGACCACTTTCTATTTATGTTTGTCTGTGCCATCGCCACCTATGGGCTCACTAAACGCAACCTTGACAGAGTTGCAGATTGCCTGTAATCTAATAAAGACGCTAGGCGTGAGTTCGCTGGGCGTCACGGCTCCGCTGGTCCCCTAAGACTGAGCGGAGCCATCTTCCTTTCCGAAAAATAACCGGCCCCCTGGCCGGTTTTCATGTTGACCGCATACGGCAACGTGCCGCCGTGAGGTCCCGCGTCGTAGCGCCCGGGATCGTACCCTATCCAGAACGAGAATAGCGCCGACCGTTCGCTATTTCAGCTAAGACGATCAGCGCCGTTTAGAACACTCTGCCCCTCCGTGCCTCTACACTCTCCCCCGTGGAGCCAACCTATTCCAAGTCAGTGGGCGAGCTACCACTAAGCTTTGCTTACAATCAATACAACTCTTCGTCTCCCACCTATATTCTATAGCCTTTGCGCATATTGTATTTCAAAACTCAATGGTTGTCAAGTCCCGATGGGCGTGACCACACTGGGGTAGATCAATTGCCGGGCAGGTTTGACGATGGAACAATCCTGCGCAGGCCGAGCTAGCATCCTTCGTGCCAGGGGGAACCGTGAACACCTACTGCAGAGAATGCAAGAGGAGTTGGAGCTGAATGCCGATCCTGAGTTCAGGATCCGGGCTGCGGAGTACTGCCAGCGCGACGTCGGCCGCTTCCTGGCAGTGAGGCCGCCCATCGTCAGACAGATTGGCGCCAGCTACTTCCAGGAGATCAAGTTCCTCAGCATCGACGCGATCCTCCAGCTATGCGAGAGATTGCTCGAGGACGGCAGGGCCAGCATGCCAAGCAGACCAGTGAGAAGCCCCGCATAGGCGAAGGGAAAGAGGAGATCCAGCCACAGGTTGCGCTGCTGGACCGCGAGAGCGCCAGCCTCGGCCCACCGGTCAACGATGCCGCTGAACCTCTCCTCAGTGAAAGCCAGTTCGAGCTCGATAACTCCCGGGGTGCGCTCCGCTGCTGCCCGCTCCGTCCCACAGAAGTAGAGCAGAAACAGTGCTGCCAGCACCCCGCATAGCGCGACAATGGGCGAGCGCGCTAGCCTTTCCAATGCCGTGGTCGGGGACACAGCTCTGTCACACCACCTTGGGGTGTGTATCTGAAGTCAAGAGAGGCCTCGCGCGGCCATGCCTCCACCTTCCAGCCTTCAATTGCGAGAGCCCTCCTGCCATCGCCACGAGACCATGGCGGCAAGGATCTCTGTCCAGTGGTCGAAGAGGAGGAAATGACCCTCGTCTGGAAGAAAAGTAGCCCGGCAGTCAGAGATGGCCTCCTCCACCCAGCGCCCCATGCTCAGCGGCGTGACGGCGTCCGCGCTCCCCTGCCAGAGCTGGACATGCATCGTCAGGTCTCCCAACCGGAATCCCCAGGGACGGCACAAGAGCACCGCCTCCTGTGCATACCCCCGGAGGCCACGGCGGGTTGCCTCCGCCCAGTTCTCGATAAGCATGGCCCTTACTTCCGGCCGGGCCAATATCGCTCGGTCCGCCTTAGCAGATTGAGCAGTGATCTGCTCAAGAAAGCGTCCCGAATCTCGATGCGGGTTGCTCACGAGCCAAAGCAAAGGCCTCACCAGCCACGGTGCGTGCTTCGCCACAGTGGCGCTCAGGCGCCTCACGCTGGGCAGGCCAGCGGTGGCACCAGGCCGATCAAGGGGGCCCATCACGCTGACGATGCACGCTGCCGTCAAGCGCTGCGGGATCTTGAAGGCACACGCCGCCGCATGCGGGCCTCCACCGGAGATTCCCACAACGGAGAAGCGATGGATACCCAGCGCGTCGGCCAGCTGCACCACGTCGTCGGGCCAATCCAGGAGCGTTCGACCCGGCTGAAAGTCCGACAGGCCATACCCTGGCCGATCGATGGCGAAGACGCGAGCACCCACCGATCGAGCAATCGACTCGTCGGGATGGTGGAACAGCCGGCCACTGGGCGTGCCCGGGAAGAAAAGAACGGGTCGGCCAGACAGGTCGCCGTATTCGGCAAAGCCCAGCGTCCGGCCGTCAAGGAGTATGATTGTCTGATGCAGTCTGGGATCCGACCTCCCCATGGGCACGCTCAGGTGTCTCCTCAGCGAGGTCTCAAGTGCCAGGGCTCGCCCGACTACCAGGCAAGGGCGACCTCAATCTTGGGCGCGCCCTCCCTCCAGGCCCCCTGAGGATCGGCCAGGACGACACGTACGATGTCTCCTTTCGCTTTGGCGAGATTCAGCGGTCGCTGCCCTCGCCGCCGCAGGAGATCGCCCAGCGCCATCCTGGCGCGTGGTGAAGCCAGATCGCCCACGAAAACGACCAGGGCCAATCCAGGATCCACCGCACTGCGCTCGGGCTCTCCGTCAGGGAAGCGCACCTCTATCAGACGGATGGTCGCCGATTCGGCAATCTCAGCCGCGTCCTCGTCGCGGGAAGAATCGAACAGAACAGCCTCGCCCCCTACGAAGGACGGAATCCCAGAGAAGATCACAGTCGGCTGCGGCGCCTCGCCAGGCTCTGGCGTGAAAGGAATAATGGAGGCCAGCTGGTCGCGCCTGCCCAAGAACCCCGGCCGAACTCGAAACACGCGGAGCGCGTCGGGAGCAGACATTGCGGCGTAGGAAACTCCTGGAGCTCCCGTTGCCGACTTCATTATCCCCGGACTGGCCAGGAAGTGGTCAGCCCAGCCTAAGGGCAGCGCGTTGGCCACGGGCACGGTTCCCTCCACAGGCTTGCCTTTCTCCTTCCGCACCGCCACGAAGGCGGTCTCCGCGCTGGCTAGACCGTACTCCAACGCCTCTCGCACCAGCAGCGAGCGCAGGGCTTTGCGGGCATCCTCCCGGACGTTCTCCGCATAGACCTTCGAAGGCACGCCCGCCTGGCCGAGGATCTCCTCAGCATCGTATTGCAAACGCTCCAGTTGGTCCCTCAACTCATCCACGGAGTAGCCGGAGTTGATCAAGTACTCCAGCCCCAGAACCCGGCGCGCCCCGAAGAGGGCCTTCAGCGCCGGTCGCACGTTGGCCTTCTTGCCCACATCGGCCTCGTGGGAAGCCGCTTCCTCGCCTGTCGCCGTCGCCGCCCTGAAAAGCAACTTTCGGCTATCCCCGCGCGGCACTCTGCCCGCCACCCACCGGGCACGGCCGCGAGGCAAGTCGCCCAGGTCAATGAAACTCCAACCTGCTTCGTCGCCGCTCATCGTCTGACCGGTGGCTGACTGGACGTTAGTTCTCTCCACCCCCAGTCGCAGATCAGCCAGGACCGGCTGTGCCCAGTCCTTGAGCACATCATCCAGAGCGGTGGTGATGTCAAGTTCGTCTGGGGAACTGGTGAGGAACCTGGAGACGCCGCCGCCCCTCTCCGCCAGCTCGGAGGCCAGGAAGGAATTGGGCGCGGCATCTATGCACAACACGCTGATCCTTCGCCGGTGCTTGCGCGCCGCCTCCTCATCGGCCAGGCGAAGAATCCGCGCCGCATCGCTGACCTGGGCGTCGGTGACGATGACCAGGTGCCTGGCGCGCTCGTCGGCCGACCTTTTCAAGTGAAGGGCCTGCTCCAGGGCCACACCCAGCTCCGTGCCGCCGCTATCCTTGTGCTCCAAGAGGAACTTGACCGCCTCATCGACGGCCTTCTGCTCGGCGCGGCGAGGCTGCTCAGCGAACCACCGAGGGGAATTGTGAAACAGACAAAGGGCGAACTCATCTCCGGGGGTCAAATCCAGCAGGAACTGCTCCACAGCCCAGTCGGCGGCCTCCCACTTGGGTCCCGACATCGACCCCGAGTGATCGACCAGCATGGTCACCTCTCGCGGCACACCCGAGCCCTCCTTCTGGCTCGCTGCTGGAGCGACCAGCGCCAGAAAGTAGACCCAGTCCGACGAGGGGTCCTCATGAAGCAAAACTTCAAGAGAAGCGCGCTGCTCCTCCTGGCGCGGCCGCCACGACAGCACACAATCCCGGTCAGGGATCACTTCGCCTTGCGAAAGCTGCACCCGCATCGCGCCGTCAACCTCGCTCAGCTTCAGTTCGTGCGTCTCGCTAGAGACCGAGCCGGCACCAACGAGGGTCAAGTCCAGCGAGAAGCGGTGGCCGGGGTCCCGCAGAAGAAGCAGCGGCTGCCCGTGAGCCTGGTGCGACGTAGCCTCGTCACTGCGCACGTATCGTGGCGCCGTGGTCAGGGGCACCCTGAGTGACCACCTCTCTCCCTCCGCCCTGGCAAGTTGCACATAGGAGGTCTCCACCTGGACGTCCTGGTCCGGCTGGATGCCGGCCACCTGGAGGGTGAAGACATCCGGCGATTCGCGGGTGGCCAGCGCAGCCTGCCGGCCCTCCTGTTTCGCCTTCTCGTAATCCTCCTCCGCCTCCTCGCGCTCCTTCAGTTCAGCTTTGATCTCCACATCGCCGAAGGTGACCGTCACTCCGGTCACGGCCGCGTCGCCGGGCAGCGGAAAACGGTAGACGGCCTCCAGGACCTTGTCCATCTGCTCCTTCGAATAGCCATAGACCTGGGTCAGGCGCAACGAGGCCAGGGGACCGGCGATCTCCCCCCTCAACTCCGTTCTCTTGAGAGGCACAAACAGGCGCGGCTGCTCTCCGCCGGTTTCCGCACCGTTCGCCACCTCCAGCACGCCGATTCCGTCCGGCCTGGAGTTCTCATAGGCAGCGCGATTGAACATGGCTACTCCTCCTAAGCTCCGTTTTCACTCGCACACTCTCTTGCGGATCTCCTCCACCAGCGCCGCGATGTAGCCCATAGCGGGCTCATCGGGGTCGAGGCCGAAGTGACGCCACCTCCTCTGCTCGAAGAACAGGCACGTTCGCAGTTCAGTCAGCGAACCAGGCAAAGTTGCGGTCGCTCGGAAGGCATCCGCACACCGGTTCCCGACCTCAGCACACTTCTCCAAAGAACCCCAGGCTTCGTATCCGTTGAAAGACAGGGCAAACCGGCCAATCTCACGCCATCCAGCCTCGGGGGGTGGCAGATCGCTCTCCCTCAGCTCCGCGTTGGCGATCTTCATATGCGTGGCCCGCTTACGCGAGGACGGTCGGTGCGCACCTCTTGCCTGCGAGGGGCGCTTACCCCACCGTCACCGATGCTCTTGGGCCTGGACCGTAGTAAGCAAGTCGTTGACTGAGGACTGGGCCTGGTGTCGTCCCAAGCCACCAGTAGGGGCGGCTGACTGTGCCTAGCCTGTGAAGCAACGCTCGCCAAGTTGCTGCCGCCCGATCCCTGTGCTATGGTAGCGCTGAACAAGTGTGGTTGCTTGCACCCACTAGATTATTCGGCACGGGCGACAAGCGAGGCTGTTCTTACCTCTCCAAAACGGATAGTATCATCGCCCGCAGCCATAGGCAAGGCACTCATGGAGCGCACTATCGGCAGTTACCCAGATCGCTGAAACCTCACCAAGGTGCCCGACCACGGAGCCGCAGATGTACATACCCCCAAGAGTATGAAACATAGCCCCAGCGTTTATGGACGAGCTTGGTGCCCGCGTAGCAGCCTTGCGGAATGAGGGTGCAGACGTTATCAACCTTGGTCAAGGGGCGTCCGGCTTCCCCCCAGTGGCTACCGCCATGGAAGCAGCCCGGCAGGCCTTGGAAGAGCCTTCGACTCACGTGTACAGCGCCGATGCGGGACTTCTACCTCTGCGCCAGGTTTTGAGCGAGTGGCTGTCCGAGATCCATGGCCTCGCGGCCGACCCTGAAACAGAGATCGTGATCACGGCTGGCGGCAACCAGGCCTTCGCCCTGGCCCTGCTCACTCTCTTGGAACCGGGGGACAAGGTACTCCTGCCCTCGCCTTTCTACTTCAATCACGAGATGAGTATACGCATCGTGGGAGCTGTGCCCGTCGAGGTGTCCCTGCGCGAAAGTACGGGTTTCCAACTGACCTTGGCCGACCTGGAACCCCACCTCAAGACGCAGCCCCGGGCGGTGGTCGTCGTCTCTCCTAACAACCCGACGGGAGCAGTCTACGACCTGGAGGAGTTGGAGCGGATCACCCGTGCGCTGGCCGCCAGGGGGATTGCCATCATCTTCGACGAAACCTACCAGGCCTTCCTCTACGACGGAGCTCAACACCTCAGTCCAGGCTCGATTCCTGAAGCTCGCTCCCACGTGATCACGGTGGGCAGCTTCTCCAAGACCTTCAGCCTGGCAGGCTGGCGCGTGGGCTACCTCTTAGCCGAACCAGACTTCGTTCAACAGGCGATCAAGGTCCAGGACTCCATGCTGGTCTGCGCACCGGTCATCTCCCAGAGGGCTGCCTTGGGCGCTTTGAAGACCCCCCGTGAGGAGTTAGCCAGGCGCCGTGTTATCCTCTCTGAACGCCGCCAACTGGTCGCCCAATCCGTAGCAGAGATACCTGGTTTGCACTGGCACCCCACTGGCGGCGCCTACTACGCCTTCGTGCGAGTGGAGGGTTGCACCGATGCGGCTGCACTGGCCTGGGATCTGCTCGAGCGGGCCGATTTGGCTGTAGTCCCCGGGAGCATCTTCGGGCGAAACGGGGAAGGCTTCTTGCGCCTATCCTACGGCTCTGTCGAAGAGCCTCAGTTGAAGGAGGCCTGCGCGCGACTCGTTCGGTACTTCAACCCGGACTGACCCCAAGCTCTCGAGCACTGCAGTCTACGTAAGGTTCGAGAGTCCCTGGTCCTCAGAGGATCTATGAACGGCCGCCCACTTCTAGACAGAATGCGTAGCGAGCTGGAGGCCCACGCCGATCCGGTGTTCAGGACGCGGGCTGCGGAGTACTTCGGCGAAGACGCTGAGCAGTTTTTGGGCGTGAGAACGCCTGTCGTCAGGAAGCTCTCCGCCGAGCACTTCCAGGAGCTCAAGCACCACGACATAGACGGAGTTCTGGAGCTATGTGAGACCCTGCTGGAGACAGGCGCAACGGAGAATAGAACCATCGCCTTCGATTGGGCCTTTCGCTGCAGACGGCAAATTCGACCAGAGCACTTCTCGGTTCTCCAGAGATGGCTGGAGGTCTATGTGCACGACTGGGGCGGCTGCGATGATCTGTGCACTCACGCCCTGGGTGACTTCGTCCTGCGCTACCCGGAGTTCCTGTCACGAGTCAAGGAGTGGACCCGTTCGGAGAACAGATGGCTGCGCAGGGCCTCGGCCGTCAGCCTTATCTACGGTGCGCGGAGAGGGAAGCTTCTCGCTGACATCTTCGCCGTGGCCGATGCGCTGCTGAAGGACCCGGATGATATGGTTCAGAAAGGTTGCGGGTGGCTGCTGAAGGTGGCCTGCAAGACGTATGAGGACGAGGTCTTTCAATACTTGATGCGCAACAGGGCAACGATGCCGAGAGTGACCCTGAGGTATGCCATAGAGAAGATGCCCGAGGATCGTCGCCGCCAGGCGATGGGGAAACGGTAGGGGCACGGCTCGCCGTGCCCCCTACCAGCGGACCTATTGTCCGATCGACGCGGGTCCACCCACTACGCGGCGCTCGCGTCCGGCGCAGGCAGTTCTCCGGAGTTGTTCTCCAAACCTTCCAGGGCACGCAGTTCCCGGTAGGTCAGCGTCCACACGCTGGACTTGAAGACCTCCGCCAGTCCCCCGAGGAACACCAGTGGGGCCGCAATGATCAGGATGAACAGGGGGATGCCCACACCGAACCCAAGGATCCAGGGCACCGCCCCCTCCACCACCAGGCTGGCCAACCCCCCGACAGACAGACCTGCGAGCCCGCCGACGACTCCCCCTACCAGCAGGAGGAGCAATACCACGGGGAACATGGCCAGGATCCAGCCGATCTCCAGCCCGATCATGATCAGCCACATCACCACGGTGTCACCAAGATGGGTCTTGATGAAGTTGAAGCCCACGCGAAACGAGTCGATAACGCCTCGCTCCTCGAGGGCGCACACTCGAAAGATCAACGGTCGCACCAGGGATATGGCCAGGGAGAGAACGACGGTCGCCAGGATGACCAGGAAGGCCAGGCCAATGGCCGCAACCGCGCCGATCACCTTCAACACCACACCGTCTTGAACCAAGATCATCAGGGCGAAGATCCCTGCACCCAATAGGAGCAACACGAACAGCGTCACGAAGCCCGGTATGCGTGTCAGCAGGTCTATGACGAAGAGCCGCAGGGCCGTACGCGACCAACCGAGGCGGAAACCCTGGCGCACCCCTCTCTTCTCGCCCGTCTCTTCGTAGTGATCCACCATGCGGATCAGCGCTGTCTCCCCTACATAGAGGAATATCACCTTGGCCACGGTCAGAATGACGGCCAGACAGCACAAGGCGACGATGATGGCGAGAATCACCGCTGCCACAGTCGCCCAAGCGCCCAAGATCTGCGGCATGACCTCAGCGAAGGGCTCGCCTTCCCATCGCCACTCGCCGCCCCAAGGAGGTGCGTTTGGTCCCTCGTACCCATCGCCGCCCCCTCCAAAGCTGAAGTTCGAATTAGGGCTGTAACTAGCCGCGCATAGGACCACGATCACTCCGAAGACCCAGAGCACGCGGTACCGCCACAGTATCTCCCAAGCCCGTTTGAGAACCTTTGCGTGATCCATCTCTAACTACTCCTTTCTGTACGCACCTTACCCTCTGTTGTTCGAGGCCGTGAGTTGCTGATGTCGCCGACGGGCCCACCAGGTGGCCAGCCAGCTCCAGTACAGCAGTCCGATCACTACCAGTAAAGAAAGATACAGCACAGGGAGCCAGGCCAGCGCTCCTCCGGCCTGGATCAGCTCCACCATCGCCCCGAGCGCACCCGCCAGACTCGCCTGTGAGAGACTGAACACGTCTGGGACCGATAAGCCTGCACCTGCCCCCGGGAACAAGAGCGTGCCCACTTCGCCTCCCAGCCCCATGGATAGAGCCAACTGCAACACACCAGCGATGGTGAACGCGGTCTGCACGAAGGCCAAGGCGAATAGCAGACCGATAGGCACCATTCTCCAGCTCAACTCCAGCGCCCTTTGTGCCGGTGGTTGCTCCTGCCGGCGCGGCAGCCTGAGCGCCACCTGGGCCACGAATCGTTCGGGCGGAGTGGCAGCCTCCATGGCCGGGCTCTCCAGGAGCAGCGTCCTCAACCGCGCCAGGGCCTCCAGCTCGCTGTGGCATACGGCACACTCCTTCAAGTGCGACTCCACCCAGCGCAAGCGGAGTCCGCGCAACTCGCCGTCCAGGTAAGCCCCCAGCCAGTGCGTCGCGTGTTCCTTCATGCTCCCTCCATGTACGGGGTCAGAGTCTGTCGCAGCAGCGTGCGGGCGTAGTTCAGTCGAGACATCACCGTCCCTATGGGGATGCCCAACGTGTCCGCGATCTCCTTGTAGGAGAGATCCTCGTATTCCCGCAGCACCAAGACAGAGCGGCTGGCCTGCGGAAGGTTCAGAACAGCCTGCCGCACTCTCTCTCCACGCTCCCTCGTTTCGGCGAGCTCCTCCGGCCCCTCATCTGTACTGGGCAAGTACACTGTCTCCACGTCCACCGTCTCCTTCTGGCTCCGCAGCGCATCCACCGCCACGTTGGTGGCGATGCGATACAGCCAGTTGCGGAAGGGCGATCGCGGCTTGTACCTGGGGAGGTTTGTCCAGGCGCGGATGAAGGCCTCTTGCGCAGCTTCCTCGGCCAGATCCGCATCGCCGCACATACGGTACACCACGTTGACGGCCCCTTCTCGGTGACGCCGGACCAGTTGACCGAAGGCCCGTCTGTCTCCTTGCTGAGCCTGCTTGATCAGCTCCAGTTCGGTCTCCACTGGCCGACTCTTCCCCCCGCTGGCTGTCCCTTCCATCATATCAACGTCTCGGATAGCGGCGATATTCGGTAGTGCGCGTCTCTTCGCCGGCTGCCAGGACCAGAGTATAGCATGCTACCACGCAGATGCGCTGGTCAGTCGTTGACCAGAAAGGTGGAGCATCACCCGCATGGCACAACTGGACCAGCGAAAACGTGGCCGCAGTTGGGCCCGGTAGCCCAAGTGGGGGAGGTGAGCTAGGTGCCGCCTCAGGCAACCTGGTGAGCCACGCAGCCCCTACTCTGCGCAGCTGTGGAAGCCGATCGGGGACGTGGGTGCCGAGGCCACCAACCGTAACACACAGCTATGGCGGGTCACCGTCCTCCGTGATATGATTGCCATGATCGGCGTCCCAGCCTTCGCCACAGGCGCAGGGAAGAACTGCCATAGCCGGGAAACCGCAACCGAGAAAGGAGCCATGAACACATGGCGGTAGAGAAGGTCGGAGAGAAGTACAGATGCAACATCTGCGGCAACGAGGTGGTGGTCACCGTGGCCGGGGGCGGGACCCTCGTTTGCTGCGGCGAGGATATGGAGAAGATTGAGGGCTAGCCCTCGTTCTAGTCGGCACCGTTCGGTGCGATACGCGGGCTAGGCGGGCGGCGGGAGAACCTCTGGGCCCCGGGAATCGGCGGCAGGAGGCAGTCTATTCCCAGGCGCCCCCTAGAGCGATTCCAGGAAGTTGACCACCGCCCGCAGGAGGGGCCCTACCTCGAAAGTGGCCAACCCCAGATCGTGGCCCACATCCTCTATCTTCACGTGGTAGGCTTCGGCGAGCAGGGACATCGCGTACTCGACATCGTCGTCGGTCATGATGCCACCCTGCGAGGGATCCGCCTGCAGCAGGAGGGTGGGGCAGTAAACCGCGCGAAGCATGGCCTCGAAATCGAAGTCCTGCATCAACTCATCCCGGCGCCCCTCGGCGTGGAGCGCAACCACATCTGGATCGAGCTGGCTCACGCTCTTGGCCCACTCCCGGAGTTCGACGGTGAGCACATCCGGCGAGTCCTCGTACCTCACGGGAGGATCCGTCCGGGGCACGGTTAGGTCCGCCAGCAGCCTGGTCAACTCCGGTATCGATCGCTTCTTGGCGGCCAGATGCCGTAAGGATACATAGGACTCCTGGTTCGTGGGCATAGCAGCCCAGGTCGTTGGCGAGAGAGCTATGTCCCCGACAATCAGAGCCCCCACATGCTCTGGTTGTCGTCCCGCCAAGGCAAGCGCAAACAGTGCCCCCAGCGAGTGACCGAAAACCACGGCCGGAGCCTCCACCACGCCGCGAACGAAGGCGACCCAATCCGATAGGTAGTCCTCAGCACCGTATCGACCTGCAACGCGCCCCGACTTGCCGTGTCCGCGATTGTCAGGTGCGTAGATGTGCCACCTCAAGGAGAGCACCGGGAGGAGAGGCAGGAAACCCTGCCACCGCCCGGTGAATCCGTGCAGCAGCACGAGTGGAGGGCCCGATGCTGGGCCCTCTGCGTAGTTGAGGATAACTTCTCCAGTGTCGAACGTCCGCTCTTTGAACATCTCCTAGCCTCCAGCGTGCCCCACAGCAGCGGCGGTCTCACTTCTGGCCGCGCATGGCCCACCACACCCGCTCCGCCGTGGCCGGGAACTGGTCGATCCACACCCCCACCGCGTCGTGGATAGCGGAGAGGATGGCTGGTGCGGTGGGCAGGGTGGTCATCTCACCGATACCCTTGGCCCCATAGGGACCAGTGGGGTCCGGCACCTCCACCGTTATCGACGTGAACTCTGCGGGCATGTCCATCACGGTGGGCACATAGTAGTCAGCCAGGTGGCGAGTCTTGGGCACGCCCTCTTGCTGGATGTACTCCTCGGTGAGCGCATAACCCACCCCCATGTGCACACCGCCGGCCGCCTGGCCTCTGACCATGGCCGGGTTGATGGCCTTGCCCGCGTCTTGGGCAGCCCAGAACTTCAGAACCTCGATCTCCCCCGTCTCCGCATCCACCTCTACGAGGGCGACCTGCGCCGCGTAACCGTAGGCAAAGTGAGGCACGGTCATGCCCGTCTCGGGGTCGTACGGCCCAGTCGGTTTCACGCTTCGGCCGCGGAACTCATGCTCAGCCTCCACGAAGGTCTCCCCCGTCTCCGCCACGAGGATCTCGTCACGTTTTCGCAGAGCCTCCCGGCAAGCCCGCACCAGGGCATTGCCGGAGATCCACACCAGGCGCGAAGCCGAGCAGCTGCCGGAATCGGGAACCTTTAGAGTGTCCACCATGGCCACTCGCACCTGATCGTAGGTCACACCCAGCGCCTCGGCGGCGATCTGGGCCAGCATAGTCTGCGCCCCCATGCCCACATCGCAGGCCCCGCTCAGCACGGTCACCCGCTCGATTTGTCCTGCCTGGTCCAGGGCAAGCTGCACACCCACCGTGGCTTTGTCATCGGACCCAAAGGAGTAACCCACGTTCTTGACGCCGCAGGTCACCGCGAGGCCCCGACGTTTGTATGGCGCTGAGGGGGCGTCCAACTCAGGCCGGATCCAGTGGCCGTCCTCCTCCTTCCACCCCGCGGCGAGGGCTGCCTGTCTTAGAGTCGCTTCGACGCCCACGCCCTCTGGCATCTCATGCCCTGTGAGACCAATGGAGCCATCGTGGAACAGGTTTTTCATCCTCAACTCCACCGGGTCCATGCCCAGGACGTCGGCGAGCTTGCTCATCTGCATCTCGTAGATGAAGGCGGCCTGGGTGGTGCCAAACCCCCGCATGGCCATGGTCACGGCGTTGTTGGTGTAGACAGCGTAAGAGTCCACCTTGGCGTTGGGAACCACGTATGGTCCGGCCGCGAAGCTGGTGCCCGCCTCCAGCACGGGCACGGTCGTGGAGGCATAGGCTCCCGAGTCGGAGACAATCTCGATCTCCACCGCCGTCAGCGTGCCATCCTTCCTGGCGCCGGTCCTGTACTTGACGTACCAGGGATGCCGCTTCCCCGTCCTGATCATCACTTCATGGCGGTCGAAGACCATCTTCACCGGACGCCGGACGCAGAAGGCACAGAGGACCAAGAGGTGCTGGATGTGCATGTCCTCCCGGCCTCCAAAGGCACCACCGATGGCGGGCACGATCTCGCGCACCTGTTCCTTGGGCAATTTGAGCATAGGCGCGAGCTGCCGCAGATCGTGGTCGGGCCATTGGGCCGAGGAGATGACCGTCACCCGGCCCTCTTCGTCGATGTAGCCGATGCCGGCGTCTGGCTGCATGTACACGTGTTCCACGTAAGGGGTTACATAGTAGCTTTCCACCACCACATCGGCCTCGGCGAAGCCCTTCTCCCAGTCACCCTTGCGGATCTTGATGTGCCTGAAGACGTTGCTGTCGCCCCGCTCCTCGTGAACGAGCGGAGCTTCCGGCTTCATGCCTTCGCGGGGATCGCTGACCACGGGGAGCGGTTCATACTGGACCTCCACCAGGCCGCTGGCCTCTCGGGCGACGGCCTCGCTCTCCGCCACTACAATGGCTATTCTATCACCCAGCCAGCGGACCTTGTCCCCTTCTCCCGCCAGCACCGGCTGATCCTGGATGATGATCCCGTACTCGTTGAGGGGCACGTCCTTGGCCGTGATGACCTTCACCACTCCCGGCAGGGCCTCGGCCCGGCTGGTATCTACCTTGACCACGCGAGCATGGGGAAGCTCGCCCCACACCACCTTGGCGTGGAGTTGGCCCTCCATGTTGAAGTCCTGAGGGAACCTCCGGCTGCCCCTGACCTTGGTCGCCGCATCCTTCTTGGGTACGCTCTGGCCCAGCACTCGGGTGCTCACCTGGTACCTCCCTCCTCTGCCAAACGCTGTGCCGCCAGTTTGATGGCCTCTACGATCTGGTAGTAGCCGGTACAGCGACAGATGTTCCCTGAGATGCCCTCCTTGATCTCTTCGTCGGAGGGATGGGGGGTCTTTTCCAGCAGGGCCCTGGCCGACATCACCATGCCCGGGATGCAGTAGCCACACTGGGGGGCCGTCACGTCCACGAAGGCCTGCTGGATGGGATGCAGTTGGCCGGCAGTCCCCAGGCCCTCGATGGTGGTCACCTGGCGCCCCTGCGCCTTGAGGGCGGGATAGATACACGACGTCACCGTCAGGCCGTCCACCAGGACAGTGCAGGCCCCACACTCCCCTTCCCCGCAGGAGATCTTTGTCCCGATGAGCCCTAGCCTCTCGCGCAGCACGTGGGCCAGGAGATCCCCGGCCTCAACCTCTACGGAAACCTCTTTACCGTTCAAAACCATCTCAAGAGTTGGCATCTCCACCCTCCTCCCCAGAGGCCAGCCCCAGGGCACGCATCAGCGCACGCCTTACCAGGACCTCCACCATGGCTTTACGATACTCCGCGCTGCCCCGAAGCAGAGAGTACCGAGGCTGAGCGGCCTCCGAAGCGAGCTTGGCAGCCTGCCCGACAGCGGCGCCGTTGGGCACTTTGCCCGCGAGATGCTCCGCGGCCTCGACGGCCACGAACGGGGTCGTGGCCACAGGGCCGATGGCGATTCGCGCGCGCGTGACAGCAGTGTCATCCATCCGCACCACCACCCCCGCGTTAAGAATGGGAAGGATGAGGGCCTTCCGCTTGGCCAGCCGCTCGAAGGCACTGCCATCACCAACGGCCAACGTTCGAAAGCGCAGTTGGGTGATCATGGCCTTGGACGAATCAACAGTGGACCGCCCGACACCGCCGTAAAGATCCGCCATGGGCATCCACGTCCGCCCCGTTCGCTCCGCCACCTCTGCCTCCGCATCCAGGGCGAAGAGAGCTATCGCTCCATCGGCTGCTGGCAGCGCATTCGCCACGTTTCCGACGAGCGTCCCCACGTTCCTGATCTGTGGTCCCCCCACGGAACCACAGGCTTCAGCCAGTACGCCGGCCTGCGCCCGGATCACAGGCGAGGCAGCTACCTCCGCGTGGGTCACCCTTGCCCCAACATGAATGTAGCCGTCCTTTTCGTCAATGTGGTCCAGGCCGGGGATGCGCGTGATGTCCACCATCACCCTGGACTGGACACGCCCTCGCTGGCTCTGTATGGTCAGATCGGTCCCCCCCGCGATGATGCGGGCCTCGCCGCCGCGAGTGTCCAGCATGTCCAGGGCCTCGTCGACAGACTGGGGAAAGAGGTAGTCATCCCACATTTGTTGTGCCTCCCTCCAACAAGGAGCTTCGCCTGTCAGCCAAGTCTAAGGTCGCAGCCTCAGCGTAGGATCCCCCAAGAGAATCGCCGTGGCACAGTCGAACTCTCTTGAATCCGACCGGGGGACGATGAAGGCCGCAGGGGCGCGTGAGACGGTCTTGCCGTGCAGTACTCACGGGCGGAGCCGCTGTCTCGATGTAGGGGCTGGGTTCAACAGAACCTTAGGCAGCGAGACGCAGGCCATCACGCTCCAGATCAGCAGCGCAACCATTGCAGCAGACTTCTGCCGGCGTGTCATCGCCTCCCCTTGGGCGTGGCCCCAGCCCACCGGGTCGCCTGAGGTGGAACAGACAACGACCTGCCACTCCTCGCCGACAGCGGTTGGATTTTATCACCGCGCGAGCGGTCCGAGCAAGTCATAGGCAGACAGGTGGAGCCTTGTCCATCCCAGACAAGAGGCAGGCAGACGGCCGGGCCACGCCCGGTCCGCCGCTTGCCGTGGCGCTTAGTGGACCTCTGTCAGGAGCGGACAAGTATACTTCCGAGGAAGGGGAGTGGTCAAGACGTCCGGGAACCCGCGCGGCAAGGTGCTGTAAGGCAGTGGCGAGACTGAAACCCGGTGGCTGGAGCCCTTCCGAGGTGGTATCATAGGATCATGACCCAATGGGAGGCTCGAGGGATGTCCATTTCCCAAAAGGCAGGGGCACTGGCGCTCGTACTTGCGGTCCTCAGCCTGTTGGCTTGCAGCCTCCCCATCCAGCTCCTACTTCAGTCCCCCACGCCAGAGGCCATCCCGTCCGCCACCCGCATGCACCCACCGACGCCGCCCCCTCGTCCACCTTCCCCCACGCCGACGTGGACAGTCAGTCCCACCAGAACAGCTTCCCCATCAATCACACCGAAGACGAAACCTACCCATACCGCCACCCTGCCTCCGCCCCCCACAGCCACTCCCTCTCCACAAATCGTGGCTCCCACCATTCTCTCCCAGGTCGATTACCAGGTGGTGGAGAGGATCGTGCTGACCAACGCTGGTCCTGGAGCCGTGGAGCGTTTGACATTGTGGGTGGCACTGATCAGGAGTCTCGAGCCATACCAGTTTGTGCTGGACCACGAGGTGCAGCCTGCCCCTGTCGAGTGGCTCAATGACGAGTACGGGAATTCGTATGCCCGTATCGAGTTTGACAACTTGGCGGCTGGGGAGTCCGTAGAAACCACCGTCACCAATACGGTCAGCGTGAACGAGCTTGCCCACGACCTCTCGCTGTGCTTTGGTGACATGCCCTCCACCTCCCTTGACCCAGAGACCTTCGTAGAATCTGACGACCCCGACATCCAGGCCCTGGCCCGCGAGCTATCCAGCACTCGAGGCAACGCCTGCGAGAGCCTCAGGGCTCTGTACGACTACGTCGCGGACCACATCAGCTACACTACATACGAATCTGGTGACCGTGGGGCGGTGTGGGCCCTCGACCATGGCAGCGGCGACTGCACCGAGTTTGCCGATGCGCTCTTGGCGCTCAGCAGGGCAGCAGGGATCCCGGCTCGTTTCCTGGAGGGCGTCACCTACCGGGAAGGTGAGAGACAGGACCCTAACCAGATCAAGCACGACTGGCTGGAGGCTTACCTGCCCGGTCACGGCTGGGTGCCTCTGGACCCCACGTGGGGTCGGTTCGCCAACAGGAGAGACGCGTACTTCGCCCGCATCAGTCCCGACCATATCATCGTCACCGTGGGCAGGAATCTGTCCACCTTGGGCAGGTACCACTACTTCTACTACAACTGGCGCGGGATAGACGTCAGCCTCTCCCATCAGGAAGCATGGACCGTGTCCAAGGCCCCCTAGGCCCGCGGACACTTCTGTGATCCACGACGGATGCCAAAACCGCGGAAACCCCTGCTGACTCCCGGCGCTCTCCAGCCGGCGGGGTTTCGTCGTGCCCGCTGACGGACGTCCTGTCCATCAGCCACACGAAAAAGAGGCAGGACACCAGGCCCTGCCTCTGTATAGGCATGGTTATGCTCGACGACGGGGAAAGCGTCACTGAGGTGCGCTATTCAGAGCCCTCCCAGTCGCCGTCCTCGTACTCGAAGTATTCGAAATCCTCGCCGCTCGCTCCGCAGTCCGGACATACAGTGGGTGGCCTGTCTCCGACGCGAATGTGGCCACACTCCATACACTCCCACTCGCCTGCAGGAACGTCCTTGCGGCGGGGCCGCTCCGCAAAAGCCTCGCCGAAATCGGAATCGTAGGTGTCAGCTCTTTCGTATGAACTCATCGTTCCTCCAATGATGAGGACTCAGATCCTGCTCCTTTCTACTTCTCCTTTGCCTTGCCTGTCGGCTCGAACTCGCCTTTCTTGGTGACTGTTCCCTGCCGCACCTCCTGAAGGCTATGAGTAGGACTCTCCTGCACACTCCATAAATCCGAGTCTAGCACACGGGGGTGACAACGGGGTAGCACCTGGGTTCCAAAACGGTTCCAAGAGCCCTGCGGAGGTATCGATTATGCCACTCCGATTGCCTCAGAGCGGGGCCTGCTCCTCGGTTGGGGAGAAGGCGTAGCCTACGCCAGGGATGGTCTTGATGTAGTGCGGCTGCTTAGTATCGGGCTCGACCTTGCGCCGGAGTCTTCTCACCAGCCCCTTCACCAAGCGGTAGTCAGCCTCCGCCGAATATCCCCACACCCTCTCCACAATGGTTTCGGTGGGGACAACACGCCCCTGGTTGCTCATCAGGCAATAGAGGAGGCGAAACTCCAGGTTGGTGAGATTGATCTCCGGCTCTCTGGGCAGCCGTACCGTTCTGCGCTCAGGATTGAGCTGGACTCCACTCGCCTCCAGGCCGGAGACGCTGGCCAGCGGAAGCGAGCGGGCCCGGCTCAGTAAGGCCTTCACCTTGGCGGCTAGAATCCTGGGACTGAAGGGCTTGGCAACGTACTCGTCGATCCCCATATCGAAGGCCTGGAGTATGTAGTCTTCCTCTCCACGAGCAGACGACAAGATGATGGGCGCGGCTGCTTCCGACCGCAGTGCCCTGCAAACCCCCAGGGGTTCGAAATCTGTGCCGGCGACGTCGATCAGCACCAGATCCGGCGCCTCTTTGGCGTACGCCGCCAGCGCCCCTTCAGGACTGGTCCGGAGCGTGGTAACCGCCAAGAGGCCAGCCTGGCGAAAGATGACCGTGAGTAGTTCGGCCGAGTTAGAGTCGTCGCTGATGATCAAGGTTTTCATCTCTGTCCAAGCGCAGACGCGGGTACTAAAGGACCAGACAACTCATGGTGCCCTTGTTTCCCATTATAGCATTCGCCGAAGAGACTCACCAACATCGCCAACAGCCGCTGCCATGAATCGCCGCCCCACGCCACATCAAGCCCGCCCAAACCTGGAGACGCGGTTGCCTTCCACTGGGCTTGCGAGACACACTCATCAAATGCTACACTCTGCACGCTCCCTAGCGGCGCGACGTCGATAACACACACGACAGAGGACAGGGATAGAATGGGGGCCTTGAGAAACAAGAGTTGGCTGCTGATCATAATGTGTCTGCTCGCTGTCGCGGCAGTAGGCTGCACGGTCAAGAAAGACAGCCCAGTGCCGGCCTGCATCGAGTACTGGGGACCCTCTCCCATAGGAGGCTGCTTCGGCACGACGGCCATCTTAGATCTCAAGGTGGAGCCCCAGCTCGAGTGTCTGGAGATCACGGCTAACAACTGTAACGGCGGCATCTTGGAGGTCAGCAATACCTGCGCTGAGATGCTGGCTCTGAGCCAGATCACCATCCATCCAGGCGAGCGCCACGTGGGTCTCGATGTGGACAAACAGAATGGCGAGCACGTCCTGATAATGGTGGACAGCATCTTCTCCCTATACGTTCCCGAGGAGGACGAACTCGTCGAGCTCCAGGGTATGCTGGGTGCCCAAGAGGTGAGGATCTCCTTCATCAAGACCAAGGAGTTGTGCTAGGAAGCGGAGCACATAGCCGCCCGCGTCACCTGGTGAAGCGGTGACCGCAGTTGACGATCCCCGAAGCATCGCGCGGCGCGCCCAGCCACATGTCCCTGAGAACCAGGTGTCCGTCCTCGTCGATGAACCAGGACCCACTACCGTCCAAGTCCTCAGGGACATAATTGCCTTCTGCGCCCGTGAGGTCAAGGGTGCCCTGGTTGCGGTCAAACGTATACGTTCCCCAGTAGTCTTTGTATATCTCGAAGGGATGCCAGGTTACGCTGAAACTCCCATCGGCGCCGAACACCAGCTCCCCGATGCGCTCTTCGGGAGCCACCTCCTCATCGGTCTCACAGGAGAACTGCGCCTCCTCCCTCCAAACGCCGAAGAGAGGGTTGGCCTCTGGTGTATAGACGTACACGTCGGCCGACACCAGACGCCTCCCATTTTCGACATCAGCGGTAACCATGAACACCTTCCCGCTCGGCGTCCCCGGATCCACGGTGAAGACGCCTGTTTCGGCGTCGATGGTGGCGCCTTCGGTGGGTGACACCGACCAGGTGGCACAGGCGTCCACCGGTTCAAAGACGTAGCAGCACTCCACCACGCCAGGGGAGAACTCCCACGTCTCCCCTGGCTGCATCGCCAGGGTGTTCCCCATGACCAGACTCAGACGGTTGAGAGTGTCCTCGTCAAGGCTCCTACGGCAGTCTCCCCCAAGGCCAAAGGGAAGCCAGTCCCAACTGCATGCGGGAACACAGGCAACCGTAACCGCCAAGATCCCCAGTGCCAACAGCAAAATCAACGTGCGTCTCCCTGCCACAGCCACCTCCAGCCATCAATAACGGCGACGTCTTGGGCACGCCTCGATACCGCTCCAACGAGCCCAGCGACTGAGGATTGTAGCACGGACACCGGGACTTTTCGAGCGCCAACCCGGCCACTGGGCGCGCTTCGCTGCCAAGTCCGCTCCACTGGAGCGTAACGAAAGCGGCCCCTTCCCATGAGAGCGGGAAGGGGCCGCAGGCCAACCAGACCTGGTATCCCTACCTAGTGGCCCTTGTCCGAGTTGCTACCCTGCTGCTGCGTACCATTGGGCTGAGGCTCATCGCCGGAAGGCGGTGACTGCTCCCCGTCGGGCCCGGGAGCGCCCTCCTGGCCGTGCTGGTACTGCTCCTGTGTCTGGTCCTGGTTCTGCTCTTGTGTCTGCTCCTGGTTCTGCTCTTGTGTCTGCTCCTGGTTCTGCTCCTGTGTCTGCTCCTGTGTCTGCTCCTGTGTCTGCTCCTGGTTCTGCTCTTGTGTCTGCTCCTGTGTCTGCTCCTGTGTCTGCTCCTGTGTCTGCTCCTGGTTCTGCTCCTGTGTCTGCTCCTGTGTCTGCTCCTGGTTCTGCTCCTGTGTCTGCTGCCCTGCACCTTGCGGTGGCGGCGATATCTCCCCGTGAGGACCCGGTGCTCCCTCGTATTGATACTGGTGCTGATACTCCAGGAACTGCGGATCGTTCTCTGCACTGAGACGGGTGCGCTCCATCACCTGGCTCGCCTCTTGGAGCCGGGTCTGGGTCTGGGCGCTGCAACCAGTGGCAGCGCCTTCCAGCACCTGCTGATGCACGCGCGTCCTCTCCATCACCCCTAGCAGCAGAGGTGGCACGTCGTCTGGTCCAGCCTTGGCGATCTCCATCATGACCTGCTCCATGAGCCGGGCCATGCGCGTAACCACGGCCTGGGGCACCTCCTGTCCCTGCTGGGCCAGCTGCGCCATCTCCTGAACTCGCAGGGCCACGAAGGCCATCTCTAGCTCTGCCCTGCCAGCCGGATCGGGAGTCAGGGCGAGTTTCACATCCTCAGAGAGCAGCTTCACCGGGTACAGGAAATCACCAGGCAGGGTTTCGGCGGCGAGAACCACGCCGCCTCCCATGCCAGCTATGGCCACTGCCACGGCCAACACCGCAGCCAGCGCCTTGTAGGCTAACATCAAGTTCATCTTGCGTCTCCTTCTTGTATGTCCAGCTTCCGTGGTCGAGAGAGGGCGGCTAACCTGGTGAGCGCGAAGCTGAGCGGCCTCAGCGAGCATACTTGCCCGGGCGGGTCTCAACCCGGCAGGAGGTGAAGACACTTCGGCGTACAGTTCTTTCAGACTCTTTTCCAGATCATCGTACACTTCTCTGCTCACAATTCCTCTCCCCTCAAGATACGCCGCAGCGACGCCAACGCTCGATGTTGGAGCGCCTCCACGGCGCCCGTAGACCTGTCCATGATACGACCTGCCTCTGCCGCGCCAAGTCCCTCGCCATAGCGGAGGGCAAGCACCTCCTGCTGCTCTGGGGTCAACCGACGAATGGCCGCCCGCAAACGCTCACCTTCCGCCGCGCCCTCCGCAACAGCTACCGGGTCACCGCCGCCTCCCGGGAGCGACGCGACCAGTGGCTGTTCCGGTTCCGGTGGAAGGCGCCGGTAGTGATCCACTACCAGGTTGTGGGCTATTCGATAGAGCCATGCGCTGAAGGAAGCGCGCCAGGCCTGCTCACCGCGAATGGACCGCAGGACCCGCAGGAATAGTTCGCTCGTCAGATCCTCAGCCAGACCAGCATTGCCCACCCGCCGATATATGTACGTGTACATCTTGGGCGCGTATCGGTCGTACAACTCAGCCAACGCCTCCGGCTCGTATCCCTTGGCGCGCTCGAGCAGCGGCCCCTCATCTGTCACGTGACTGGTCAGCCCTCTCTCACCATATAAGACGCAAGAATCGCGAAAACCTTACGCCCAGTTTCAACCCAGACTGGCTCTGTCGCGTTGGCCCGCATAGCCAGTCGGTACCCTAGAGTGGTTAATCTCCCTTGATCTGCCCAGCCGCCCAAGCCCCTCCCTGCCATCGTCACCAGGCCCTCAAGCCCGCAGGACTCCAAGCGACAAGAACGGGGAGCTTCCTCTGCTCCCCAACAGCGAGCGAACCCTCTTTGCCTTGCACACCTTGCGCGTCTCTACAGACCAGCACTGACTCTGGAGGCCTGCGACGCTAGTCCACGATGATCTCCTCCAGGGTCCGTTTCGGCACGTGGTGTACACCCTCCGCGTCCCGCCAATACCGGACGTCTCCACCGGGCTCCAGTACCTCAAGCACTACTTCCTCTTTGGGGTTGCCCAGCGCCAAGACGCAAAGTATCTCATACCGATCAGGTATCTCCAGAGCCGCGCGGAGCTTGCCTCTCTTGATGGCAGCGATAATGCAGCCGCCCAGGCCCTTGTCTCTGGCACCCAGGAGGACGTTCTGAGCCGCAATGCCCTGGTCGAAGGTGAAGGACTTCCTGATCTCCCTATCGCCAAGGACAATGATGTAGGCCGATGGTCTTTCTCCCTCAGGTGGGCCGGGCCAGCCCTTGAGGTAGGCAGCCCAAGTGAGGTGAGGAAAGATGAGGGCATTCTTTGCTGGTTCCCACGAGAGCATGTACTTCAAGGGCTGCAAGTTGTGTCCCGATGCACCGAGTCTTGCCAAGTCAACCAGTTCCCTCAGCGTGTCTTCATCTATGGCATACTCCTCGTAGAACCGCCGATAACTCCTGCAGGTCTCCACCAATTCCTTGAGCATCCCAATCTCCTCCCTCATCGACTTCCGGGAGCTGAACTGCCATGGATTCGGCATCATGTTAAGTCAGGTGCTGTGTTTGGTCAAACCGCGAAGCGCCTCGGCTCTTGCAGTTGCGGTCACGGCTGTAAGAGCCGTTGGCTGGGTGTGTCGGTCTGCACACCACGCGATCAAGAATGGGAGGCGCCAGCATAGCTACCACCGGTGGCGACAGCCAGGACAGGCGCTCCCTCACTCAGTTGCTGCTGGCACAGCGCTTTGCAGTGCCGGACAGTGCATGGTACGATCACTATGGCCATCCTGCAGACAGAGTGTCGACGCGACCCCCACCGACGGCGCAGCACCGTCCCTGGCCGTCCCACCAGGCAGGGAGATCTGCCCGGATCAGGGCCGCGCCATGCCCTGAGCTTGAGTTGTCATCTGCGGTCAGTACGTCAAGTCCTAGGAAGGATGATATGTACTCCCGAGCCGCGGTCACGGACAACATACCGGAGTCAGTCTGGAGTCAGTTCAGCGATCAGTTGCGCGCCTTCATCCGCTCTCGAGTATCCGACGAGCAGACTGCGGAGGACATCCTACAGGACGTCTTTCTCCGCATCCATGCCAACATGGGCACGCTGAAGGACCTGAGCAAACTCCAAAGCTGGATCTACCAGATCACCCGCAATGCCATCATTGACCACTACCGGACTCAGCGGCCGACCAGCGAGTTGCCCGAGGACTTGGTGTCTGGGGAGGATGCCTACGAAGAGGACCTGATCGTCAGCCTTTCGGCCGACGTGCGAGAGATGGCCGAGGCCCTGCCCGAGCCCTACCGAGAAGCATTCATGCTCACCGCGTACGAAGGCCTCAGTCAGAAGCAACTGGCGGAGCGGCTCGGCCTCTCCTATACGGGCGCCAAGTCAAGGGTTCAGCGGGCACGGCAGAGGGTCAGGGACATGCTGATGACTTGCTGCCACTTCGAGTTTGACCGTCGGGGCATGGTCATAGACTACCACCAGCCCCACTGTTGTTGCTGCGCCCTGCGGCAAGAATCCAACTGATCTCCGCGCGCCCGACCCCTGTCCCCTGGCTTTCCACACCAGGTGACCGCCATCCTGCGTCTTTTTCGCCGGACCTTCGTCTATCAGGATGAGACAGATCAAGGAGGTAAGAGCGATGAGTTTCATCCTGAGTCTGAGCATCGACACACTGGTGAAGGTCTGGCACACTCTGCTGGGAAACTGGCCGTATCTGCTTGTGAGCGCGGTGATCGCATCGCTGCTCACTGTCTACTTGGACATGGACCGCATCTCCGCCTTCCTGCAACGATATCGCCGGGCCGGCGTGGTGGCAGCAACTGCGGCCGCGGTCGGAACACCTCTCTGTTCCTGCGGAACTATGGCTGTCATCCTGGGCATGATGGCCGGCATGATGCCCTGGGCACCCGTGGTGGCCTTCCTGGTTTCCTCACCCCTCACGTCTCCGCAAGAGTTGATCTACAGCGCGGGACTGTTCGGCTGGCCCTTTGCCCTGAGCTTCTTCGTGGCGTCCATCGTGCTTGGGCTGGCCGGTGGTCTTGCGGCGTCTATAATGGAGAGCCGAGGCTGGTTCGCAAACCAGGCACGCTTCGTGAAAGAGTGCTGCGCTGTGGCCACCGAGAGAGTGACCTCCAAAGTCACTCCGGCGCTGTTCCTGACGCAGACCTTCTGCGCAGGGAGACGTCTGCTGATCGTGTTTGTGGTGTTCGCCTTCGTCGGCTACTTCCTGAATGGGCTGATCCCAGCCCACTGGATACCGACCCTCTTCGGCGGCGGGAAGGTGTACAGCGTGCCCCTGGCAGCCACGCTGGCCCTGCCCTTCTACATCAATACCGAGGCTTCCTTGCCCCTGATCAGGGCGCTGCTGGACTCCGGGATGAGTGAGGGTGCTGCATTGGCCTTTCTGATCAGTGGCGCGGGCACTTCATTTGGCGCGATGGCCGGGGCACTTACTGTGGCGCGCTGGCGGGTGGTCGGGTTGGTGATTGCCACGCTGTGGCTCGGCGCGATATGTTTCGGACTCGCCTATGATGGCCTGCTGGCAGCGGGGCTTCCGTAGTCTTGTGGTGACCCCGACCAAGAACGAAGGATGTCCTGGCGGTAGGGGCGACCCGGCGGGTCGCCCCTACTTGACAAGACACCGACATTTGAGGCGGTCAAGTCTCGGATTCCTCCGGAGCCCCGGCCAGGCGGAGCACCCTGAACAGCCAGGGCGCGCCTAGAGTGCTCCACACTCCCAACAATACGAAGTAGGAGAAGCGAAAGGCCAGAGATGGCCACGACCCTTCCGCGAGAGGCACGACCTCCATCGCCGCGTAGAGCGGCACCACCACCGCCGCGCCCACGACAAAGCGCACGAAACGCTGCCACACGGGACCGGCAGGGCTGAAAGGTACGTACTGGCGCAACAGGGCAAACCCCACACCCGCCCCTGCCAGTGTTCCCATGGCGGTGGCCACGCTCTTGCCGGGCGACGTCACAAAGAGGACCAAGGGCACGCCAGCCGCCAACAGTATCTGCCAGTGTAGCTCTAGCTCCGCCAGCCGCCGCTCCAGGCCCCCCTGCACAGCCAGGTACAGGACCAACGACACACCCCCAATGGCCCAACCCACGACTATGTCTTGAGGGAAATGCACCCCCAGGTAGACACGAGAGAAACCGACGAGCACGGCCAGCAAGGCCACCAAAACCCACAGCCATGGTCTGCGTGCCCAGGCCGCGATGGCCCCCCAGAACACCACGACGAACTGCGCGTGGCCGCTGGGTAGCCCATAGCCCTCGAACCAGGCCAGCTGCAAACTGGGGTCGAAATCGCTGGGGCGTGGTTGGTGGAACAGGTCCTTCAACACTGTGTTGAGTTGGCTCGACAGGAGAAGGAAGATGCCTACTCGTGCGCCCAGGCGCACGTCCACGCACCACAGCAGCAAGGGCAGCATGACCACGTAGAATTGGGGCTGGCCCAGAAAGGTAAAGGCACCAAAGAACAGGTGCAGGGCAGGATGAATCTGCTGCATAGCAGCGATGAAATCGAGACTCCAACTGGTCAGAGGGTCCACGTAATCCCTCCCCTGGGTAGGCGGAGCGGTGATCTGACGTGCAGGCCCAGCTTCGGACTGGACTATACTACATGGTGAATACGTTCACAATATCCAACTGGCCTCCCACGCGCACTCAAGGCTGCCCAGGGTCCAACCTCGACAACGTCTCAACACCGGTGGTACAATACCGCTCAGACACCCTGGAAACCACGAACCAGTCCATGAAGCCTCGGGCCAAGTGGTGAATGATCGTGAGCCAAGGGCGATGAACGAGTGACTGGCGGCGATCACGTCCGCTCTTATTCTCTTCTGGAGGTCTTACCATGCAGCCATTCGAGAAACTCGGCGCGTTCTACCTCGGCAAGGAATACGACCTGGCCAAGGGCGAAATCCTCGATAGCCTGGTGATGTACGATGCCCGGGACCTGACCACCCACGCAGTGTGCGTGGGAATGACCGGCTCAGGGAAGACCGGGTTGTGCATCGACCTGCTGGAGGAGGCCGCCATCGACAGCGTCCCCGCCATCCTGATCGATCCCAAGGGCGACTTGACCAACATGCTGCTCACCTTCCCCGAGTTGCGTCCGGAGGACTTCGAGCCCTGGATCAATGTAGACGACGCCAGGCGCAAGGAGATGAGCGTCGAGGAGTATGCCAAGTCCACCGCCGAGAGCTGGAAGAAGGGCCTCGCCGACTGGGGGGAGGGACCAGAGCGCATCCGCATGCTGAAGGAAAGCGCCGACTTCTCCATCTATACCCCTGGCTCTGACGCGGGTCTGCCGGTTTCCATCCTGGCCTCCCTCGCAGCTCCCGACTTGAGTTGGGACGAGGAGCAGGAACTGCTCCGCGAGCAGATCCAGGGCACCGTCAGCGCCCTGCTGGGCCTGGCGGGGATCGAGGCCGACCCGATACAGAGCCGTGAGCACATCCTCCTCTCCAACATCTTCGAGCACTTCTGGCGCCGGGGAGAGGACCTGGATCTCATGCGGCTGATAACCGCCATCCAGTCACCTCCGGTGCGGCAGATAGGGGTCTTCGACGTAGACACCTTCTTCCCCGAGAAGGAGCGCTTTGGCCTGGCCATGTCGCTGAACAACATCATCGCCGCCCCCGGGTTCCAGTCCTGGCTTGAGGGGGAACCTCTGGACCCCTCGCACCTCCTCTACACCCCTGAAGGCAAGCCGCGACACAGCATCTTCTATATCGCCCACCTCAGTGACGCGGAGCGGATG
>Ga0307379_10000347_pt1 | contig 79895 bp, 67 predicted proteins | sample UN2MG_FD_202237 | JGI IMG/M metagenome (GOLD analysis project Ga0307379, IMG submission 202237) | Soil microbial communities from Risofladan, Vaasa, Finland - UN-2 | ecosystem: Environmental > Terrestrial > Soil > Coastal area > Acid sulfate soil | place: Finland: Risofladan, Vaasa | collected... | reverse complement strand
TAATTCCTCTTTACGAGAAATGGAAATTAAAAGGTGTAGAAGTTGTTTTTATTTCACTGGATACCGATAAAACAATATTCAAAGGTTTTTCCAGTATATTTCCTTTCGTCAGTATGTGCGATTACAAGAAATGGAATACCGAAGCCGTAAATGATTATTATGTGTTTGCCACACCTACATTATTTATGATGGACAAAGACCTAAAGATCATTCTACGCCCCAATTCTGTAAAGCAAATAGATGCCTGGGTGGATTTTTATTTAAAAGAAAACAAAGAATGAAAAAAACCAACGAATGTAAACCACATCCCGCAAACCTCGGATCACAAATCATTGATAAGTTCAAAATTCTCTGGAAGAGGTTTACAGTCCGACCCTGCCTATAAATGACTTGACTAATGACCGGACGATGGGTTAAAGACATAAAAAAAGAGAGGATGCCCTTTTGAGACATCCTCCTTAACGCTCGGCCCTATTGCAGGGTTAGCTGCAAGGCGGGGCACCTCGATGCAGAGAATGAACCGGTTAATCACCGCAGATTGTGCGGATATTATTTTTAATTGCGGAGATTAATTTATATATTTACCGCAAATATTGCGGAGAATGGAAATATATATTTACCAACTATCCGATTGGCCGAACTTTAGATGGGACAGCAAGTCCATTATTTTACCTCTTTCTATTGTTAGACATTTGCAGGGAAAGTTGGTAGGAAAAATGGAGGCATTAGGATTTAAGCTAAGAAATGAGGCTGTCTTGGAAACCTTGACCACTGAAGTAATAAAAACATCTGAAATTGAAGGCCAGATTTTAGACCTTGATCAAGTTCGATCCTCAATAGCAAGGAGGTTAGGAATAGAAGTTTCAGGACTCGTGGCATCTGACAGAAATGTCGATGGAATAGTAGAAATGATGTTAGACGTCACACAGAACTATAAAAAAATATTGACAACGGATAGGCTATTTGGCTGGCATTCATCCTTATTTCCTTCAGGGCGAAGTGGTATGTATAAAATAATTGTGGGTAGGTGGAGAGATGATTCAACTGGCCTTATGCAGGTTGTTTCAGGAGCTTTGGGAAAAGAGAAAGTACATTATCAAGCACCACCTGCAGGAGAGATTAGAAAAGAAATGCAAACATTTCTTTCATGGTTTAATAAAGGAACTGAAGAGGACTTAATATTAAAATCTGCAATAGCTCATTTATGGTTTATAACCATACATCCCTTTGAAGATGGTAACGGAAGAATTGCTCGTGCTCTGTCAGAAATGTTACTTGCCAGATCAGACGATACGCCCCAACGGTTTTATAGTATGTCTTCGCAAATAAGATCAGAGAGAAAAAAATATTATAACATTCTGGAAAAAACTCAGAAAGGTACTCTTGATATAACTGAATGGTTAGTTTGGTATTTAAAGTGCCTGGAAGACGCTCTTAATTCATCAGCTGTTATTCTTTCAAAAGTTCTATATAAGCATAAGTTTTGGACAAAATTTGCTTCCGAAACACTTAACAATAGACAAATTCTAATGATAAACAAATTATTAGACAACTTTACAGGTCAATTGACGACTTCAAAGTGGGCTAAGATTGCGAAGTGTTCTCAAGATACAGCACTCAGAGATATACAAGACCTCTTAAATAAGAAAATTCTCCAAAAAAATCCTTCAGGTGGACGAAGCACAAACTATACTCTTATAACCCTTAAAGAAAAACAACCCAGCAGCTAACACGGACAATGCTAAAACAGCCCACAGGGCTGTGTCTTAACGCTCGGCCCTATTGCCAAACCGTTTGCGTTCATTGGATAAAAGCCTTCCACCCAGACAATTACAACATGAACCTTATACTTATGTCAACCGTTGAAACGAGACCTTCCCTGATTTTCAATAGACAAATTAACCTTGATCCGACGATCGCTAACTCCTGTTATATTGGCTAAAATTAGAAATACACCATCCTGCTGATTACTTGTTATAATAAATTTGTTTTCTAAGAAATTGAGACTGAACTTAGCTAACCGTTTTTTCAAAATTAAAAAACCAAACCATGAAAAAAATTATCCCGGCACTTTTTTTATTTTGCATTTTCAGCTCCGGAATGCTGATTCAGGCACAAACTACTGTTCCTGGTTCCGGAGGAAATGCCACCGGTAGCGGAGGATCAGTCAGCTATACTGTTGGTCAGGTTGTTTATACCATAGCCGAAGGGTCAAATGGCTCTGCAGTACAAGGTGTACAACAGCCTTTTGAAATATCAGTAGTAACAGGAATTGAAGAAGCCAAAGACATTTCGCTTGAAATTGTGGTTTACCCAAACCCTGCAACAGACTTTGTTAAATTACAGATAAAGAACTACGAAGTCGAAAATCTCAGATTTCAACTTTATGACATTAACGGCAGCCTTTTACAGGACAATAAAGTTGAAGGTAACGAAACAAGTATCGTTATGAGCAATTATATGTCTGCAACTTACTTTCTGAAAGTGACTGACAATAATAAAGTAATAAAAACATTTAAAATAATTAAGAACTGATGATGTGATGATGTGATGATGTGATGATGTGATGATTATGGCAAAAGGATGTTTAACAGAATATTTTGAACAACATAAAACAAGTAATAATTATTGAATTCTAAAAAGATGAATATGGAAATCTGTAAGTTCAAAAGTAGGAATGCAAATAAGTATTATACAAGGTTCTGAGCTTGGAACAGCTGTTTATATTGAGACACAAACTCCGACAACAAATGAAAACGGACTTGTTACAATTGAAATTGGCACGGGAACAACCGGCGATGATTTTTCTGCAATCGCCTGGAGCAATGATAAGTATTATATTAAAACCGAAACCGACCCAAGCGTGCCAGTCGGCACAGCCCCCGGTCAAATGAAATACTGGAACGGCTCTGCATGGATAACCGTTGCACCGGGTACTACAGGGCAGGTTTTAACATTTATCAGTGGAGTGCCTACATGGAAACATCAAGATTTTTCCGATGTTCAAAATCCAACCACCGGTAAAATCTGGATGGACCGAAACTTAGGAGCTACGCGAGTAGCAACAAGCAGCACCGATGCAGTTTCGTATGGTGATTTATACCAATGGGGCAGAGGCACCGACGGGCATGAGGTAAGAACCTCCGGCACAACCTCTACCCTGAGCAGCAGCGATACTCCCGGGCATGGGAATTTCATTCTTGCCCCCAGTGACCCCAGGGATTGGCGCAGCCCCCAAAACAGCAATTTATGGCAGGGAGTAAACGGGATAAACAACCCATGCCCATGCGGTTACAGGTTACCAACGGAAGCGGAATTAGATGCAGAGCGATTGAGCTGGAGCAGCAACAATGCCGCCGGGGCATTTGCATCTCCGCTGAAATTGCCTGTGGTGGGCAGCCGCAGCTTCAGCGATGGTTCGCTCATCAATGTCGGTTCCTACGGCTACTATTGGTCGGGTACCGTAGATGGTACCTTCTCGCGGGCCCTGGGCTTCCTTAGCAGCTATGCGGGCATGTCCAGCGGCTGCCGGGCGGCCGGAATCTCTGTTCGCTGCCTTAAGGATTAGTCACTTCCGACACTTTTGTCACTTTTGATACTTAACCTTGCTGTCCCGCAGGGCAGCAAGGTTTTTTAAATTATACCACCTATGGCGGTCGATTTTTTATAGTCCTCACTCCGAAAACCGGCCCTGCCGTATTACCCGGATGAGCCTGGAATTTTACCGTGTTTTCCATGCCTCCTCGGTAAACATATCCCAGTAAACAGAGTATCTTCTGTCATGAAAAGTATAAAACGGCCTCATTTCAACATCCTCCGGTCTTCCGGTATTAACTGTAATAAATGTATTTATTTTTCCCGCCACAGGTTTCATCCATACGGACGGATCCCTGTTTTCTGTCATCAGGACAGGCACATACATTATGTCGCGTGGAATAGTGTCACCAACCGGCCCCAGATCTCCGGCCATCACCAGAGGTCCGTACATAACAGCTACCCTGCTGCTGTCGTCAGGCATTGATTCAAGTCTGAGTGAGAAAGGTATTTTTACTTCCACACGATCGCCGGTTTCCCAGGTGCGGCTTAAGGGAATGAATGATACGGGGGATCCTTTAATCTGTTTTTTCCTGCCGTTTATTTTTATTTCAATCCCGTTTTCTGCCCAATAAGGATACCTGATCTGAAGAGTCAGTCTCACTGGATTTTCGCATTTGAACTCCAGCGTTGTACCTTGTTCCTCAGGATATTTTGTGTTCTGAATTATTTTCAGGCCTTTTTCTTTCCATGTAAGTTCAGAAGCTATAAACTGAAATATAAATAATTCATTATTATTATGATAGTAAATATTCTTTCCGTATTTAGAGTGATTTTCCATACCTGTTCCGATACAGCAGGTAAACCATTCAGGGTCCTGGAAATCCTTGAATCCTCCCATATCGAGGGAAAGGTTATAAACCACATGTCCATCCCCGGGATTCTGTGACGAAAGGATATGATTGAACAAAGCCCTTTCATAGAAATCCGCGGTATTGGCTGAGGCTTCCCATTCGAAAAAATGCCCGGTAAGCTTAAGCATGTTATAAACGTTGCATGATTCAGTTGTTTCCGGTCCAAGACGGTTTCTGAGGCTGTCAGCCGGCCCGAAGTATTCTTTATTACCGTTGCCGCCTGTGACATAGGAATGATGTTCAGTTACTGTATGCCAGAAAAATTCAGCCGCTTTCCTGCAGGATGTATCCCCGGTAAGTTCATAAAGCCGTGATAAGGATATTAATTTCGGAATATTGGTATTGGCGTGTCTGCCGGGCAGTATATCATCTCCTTCTTTCAGGGGATCCAGGACTGCTTTATGGTAAAATATACGTGAAATTTTCAGGTATTTTTCGTCTTCGGTATCAGCGTACAAATCGGCAAGAGCCTCGCTGATACCCCCGTGTTCACAATAAAGCATCTTTTGCACCTGCTCATCATTGAGAGGAATGACAATACTTCCGATCCAGTCAGCGAACCGTTTTTCAACTTCCAGGGCTGTTTTATTTCCGCACAGGTGGTAAGCATCTCTCAATCCGGCCAGAACCTTATGCTGGGTATAGAAAGGTGCCCATATGCCGTTAAGGTCAAATCCTTTCGACCTTATGTTTCCTTTCGCCACTTCTTCCTCAAAGACTTTCTTTCCGTTCGGGAAAGCGCCTATATAGCCGTCACCATCGGCATCCTGGATCAACTTGAGTTCATCAGCAATATAAATTACCCTCTCAAGAAAGCGGCTGTCACCGGTCGTCTGGTACATCATTGAGCATGCGCTCAGGTAATGACCAAGGGAGTGTCCTGCAAGAGATTCATCCTCCCATCCGAGGTAATGTTCTGCCTTTGGCTTCAATCCGGCTTCAGAATAGAATTTTGCCAGCAATCTGTCAGGTTCATAACCAAGGAGAATCTTCCTGTTAAGTTCTGTTGCATGGAGAAACGGACCATCAAGAAGGATTACATCTGTCAGGCTGAAAGGCAGAGCCCTGAAAGATACAACCTCCGGTCCGCCTGTATTTATAACGCTCTCTTCACGCGTGGTACACCCCCGAGTGAAAACAATTACAGAAATACAGTATACAAGTAGCCTGAATAACTTTTTCATGATCAGGTTGTTTTTAAGAGGGAGGGAGGAGTGGCGTTTTGTGTCACAAAACGCCTCTCCTCCCTGTTTCCCCTATATGTCATGTCATTCCGAGCGCTTCGACCACCATAGCTCCGATTTATCGGAGCTATGGTGGTTAGCGAGGAATCTTTTTCTTATTTTTTGAAAGCTGATTTTCATATTGTTTTTTATTAAAGATAAGAAATTCAGAGATTCCGAATGGTTGATCTGATGCAAATCTGGATACAATAGAAACTTCTATATCAGAATGGCATCATTTCCCTTCTTCTGCCGGTAAAGACGGCCATTTCAGTATATCCTGCAAGTCTCAGAAGATCATAAGCTTCATCGAAATACTGCCCTACACGGGATGGCATATGTGAATCCGAATTGACACAAACAGGTACGTTTTCCTGCCGGAATACATTAAGGAACCTCCTGTCGGGGTAAAAATCAGCCATAGGCCTGTTCCTGCCGTTTGTATTAAGCTCAAATGCAACATTATTTTTCTTCATGATCCCGGCAAGCTTCCTGTATAAAGGTTCAGGATCAGCAGAAGGCTTATATCCATAAATTCTAATAAGATCACAGTGCCCTATAATGTCGAAGAGGCCTGATGATGCAGCTGCCATAACGTGTTCAAAATATGATTCAAACAGAGTGTCGATGGTTTTTCCTTCATAGAATTCAGGACCCAGATCAACAGTTTTTTCACCCAGGTAATGTACAGATCCGATCCTGTAGTCAAGATCAAACCTGTCAAGGAACAGTTCAATCTCTTTCTCCTTACCCGGGAAAAAATCCACCTCCATCCCGGTTTTAACAATTATCTTATTTGAATTCTTTTTCAGATTCTCAATGTGATTCACAAATTCAGGGGCATTATCAGGATTCATTACCCAGTCCTGGTTCTCCCTGAATAATGAAAGATGTTCTGAAAATCCTATTTCTGATAACCCGGCCTGAATTGCGGCGGAAATGTAATCCTCAGGCAGGGCCTTACCATCACTGAACGTAGTATGTATATGATAATCAGTTTTATAGATCATGTATAATACATAATTTATTACAGCCAGTATATTATTCAAAATAGATCGAAATTTGGCAATAAAACAAATCAATGAATTAAATAGTGATCGGGAAAAATGTAAATTTGTATCAAAGTGATAATCATGAGTGACGGGAAAACACGTTGTATCTGTGAAAATTGTGAATTCAGAAATGTTGTATTTGATTTTCTTGATGACGAGACAATCCAGGAATTATGCGACAACAAGGAGGAAAGATCCTTCAGCAAAGGAGAGATAATTCATAAGGAAGGAGATAATATAACTGAATTCAAATACCTTAAAAGCGGCCTTGTGAAACTATACAGGAGCACACCCTCAGCAGGAGACCAGATAATAACAATTATGCGTCCTTTTGAGTTTGTCAGTAACATGAGCATATTTTCCGAAGAGCGGTACATATATTCCGTTTCTGCTGTTGAAGATTCTGTAGTATGCGTAGTCAGGCTTGATTTTATACGGAACCTGTTTCTCATCAACGGAGGTTTTGCCATGGGACTTCTTACCAGGATCTCAAGGATAAATGATAAGATCTTAAAGCAGACATTGGATATAAGGCAAAAAAATCTTATAGGCCGGGTTGCGTTTGTCCTTCTGTATTTTGCCAATGAGATATATAAAACAAGGATCTTTGACCTGCCCGTTTCACGAAAGGAAATTGCCGAATATATAGGGATGAGCACCGCCAATGTAATTAGAACACTTTCAAATTTTAACAGGGACGGCATAATTAAGGTATCCGGGAAAACAATTGAAATAACAGACATTAATAAACTTGAAATTCTATCCAAAAGAGGATAAATACCGCATAAATCTCCCGATAGCTTTTAAGGAATTTTTATTTCAGGATTACAATACTTAAGTTATTAATTATGAAGACATTATTATTGCCTTGCATTTTGTCGATTTATGTATTATCATACGGACAACCTGGTCAACCCCTGCGTCAGCAACCTCAAAAGATTCCTTTATATACTGTTTACGGAGAAAGACATGGTATAAGTTTTTTCCCTGAAACAAGACATATGCATGTTCAGTATGAAACCGGAGACAGCCTGACTTTCGATATATACCATTCATTAACCGTCATCTATGACTGGCTTGAAAGATGGGCTGAAGCCTACCCTGATCTTATTGATCTGTATGAAGTCGGAAAGAGCTTTGAAGGACGACCAATTATCCAGATAACGCTTACAAACAAGAAGACCGGGAAAGATACAGATAAACCTGCTGCATTTTTTGAAGGAAACCGGCATAGCGGTGAAATAACAAGTGCAGAATGTGTCCTGTGGATGATAAAATATCTTCTTGAAAACTATGGAAAAGATCCTGATGTCACACATCTTATTGACACTAAAACCATTTACCTGAAACCCGTAAACAATCCTGACGGAAATAATCTTTACCTGCATACCGCGCAAAGCAACAGGAGCACTGTTCGTCCTGATGATAATGATAACGACGGTCTGCTGGATGAGGATGCTCCCGATGACCTTGACAGTAACGGTGTTATTCTTACTATGAGATGGAAAGACGAAAAAAAAGGAAATCTTATACCTGATCCGAGGGATTCGACTGGCAGGATCATGAAAAGGGTTGCTGCAGGTAAAGGCATATACCTGTCATCAAGCGAGGGAATTGACAACGACAATGACGGCCGGATAAATGAGGACGGCATAGGGGGGCTGGATCTTCACAGGAATTATCCTGAAAACTGGAGACCGGAAGAGGAGGCAACAGGACGGGGAAACACACAGAGGGGAGCTGGCGAATATCCTTTGAGCGAAACCGAAACCAGGGCCGTTGTCACTTTTCTTCTTTCCCATCCAAACGTTTACGTGGTGAATTCAATGGATACCAGCGTACCAATGCACCTCAGGCCTCCTTCAACATCTCCTTCAGCCGAAAGAATGTACCCCGAGGACCTGAAATGGTATAAGCTTTTCGATGAACTGGGGAAAAAGATAACAGGTTATGAAAAAGCCGGGGATGTTTACGATGACTACGGAGAAGGCTCTCCTCTTTTCGGCCATGGACCCGATTTTGGCTACTGGTATTTCGGGGCAATATGGTATGGTGATGAAATATGGAACGGCGGCAGGAACAAGGATTATGACGGTGACGGAACTATTGACCAGGTTGACGGGATAAAGTGGGATGATGAGAAAAATAACGGAGAGGGATTCTTTGAATGGAAACCTGCAAACCATCCTGTTTACGGAGATATTGAGATCGGAGGATTTGACCCCAAGTTCTTCTCTCAGAATCCCCCGGCAAAGCATCTTGAGCCATGGGTAAAAAACCAGGGCCTCTTCAACATCGAAATGGCAAAGCACCTTCCTGAGCTCGCATGGGAGAATATTGAAGTGAAAAGGACAAAATCATATACAGCAGATTCAGCTGATTACCAGCTGAAAGTGAGTTTCAGGAATACCGGGAAGCTTCCGACAGCTCTGAAACAGGCACATCTTGTAAAGATAGTCAGCGAAGACAGGGTTGTTCTTGACCTTGATACCACAGGCTCTGCTTCGGGGAAGCCGGGATATAAAGTAATTGAGGAAGCCCGGCCTCCCAGAGAAAGAGAAATGAGAGGAGGTTTTTCGGATTTCGAAAGACAAGTACAAAGAAGGCCTGTATTTAAGAGTGTTCCGTTTACAGAAGGAGGCTCTGTGACAACGGCGGTGTTCAATATCCGGCTGTATAAAAGGGATGAGCTGAAGGGTAAAGCAACCGTCCTGTCAACAAGAGGAGGCGTTTTAAAAGACAAGGAATTTATTATCAGGTAAGGGCTTAAGAATAATTTATATTTTTAGGAATTCATTTAAAACGTTTGAACGGACAGTCAGACAACAGATAATCAAATAAAAACTTTTATCATGAAAATTGAAAAATACAGTGTAAGAGACATTCCCAGAAGAAAGTTTCTTGAGCTGAGCATGAAGGGCGGTCTGCTGATAGCAGCTACTCCGACCCTGCTTGCGCAGCTGGTCTCCTGCCAGAAAGGAGCAGTCGGCTCAGCCGGCCTGGATATGGACAGGGAGATGCTTGCCAGAATAATATTAAAGGCCCTTGAAAAAGGCGGCGATTTTGCTGACATATACCTTGAAAACCGTATTTCCCGCGAGATAGTGATGGAGGAGTCAAAATTCAAAAGCGGATTATACGGGATCAGCCAGGGTGCAGGCGTCAGAGTTATCTCGGGAAATAAGACCGGGTATGCTTATACCGATGAGATAACCGAGGAAAAACTGATCAGGGCTGCTGAGGTAGCGTCATATGTAGCGCAGAACGGCACACAGGTATCTCCTGTGAATATTACCGAAGCGACACGTCCGTCCTTTGTTACAGTGCAGCAGCCTTTCGGGGAGATAGCTGATGAAAAGAGGATCGAAATAATAAAAAGAGCTGACCAGGCTGCAAAAGACTATGATCCGAGAATTAAAATGACAATGATTGACTATAATGATGAAGTAAGAAGCAGGGTTATTGTCAACAGCGAGGGTGTTTACCTTAAGGATGAACTGCCCCTTTTGTTCTTCATTGTCCAGGCTATGAGCGATGATGGCAAAGCAAGGCATATGGCACGTGAAAGACTGAGCCAGCATTCAGGATTCGAAATGTTCGAAAAGATGACACCGGAAACTGTTGCCAGGAATGCAGCAAGGGAAGCCATCGCAATGCTTGCGGCAGAAGATGCCCCGGCAGGGATCATGGATGTTGTGATGCAGAACGGGTGGGGCGGAGTCCTTGTCCATGAGGCTGTGGGACACCCTCTTGAAGCCGATAATATTGCAAAAGGAGTCGGCGCATTTACAGGAAAAATGGGACAGAAGGTTGCAAGTGATTGCTTTACAATGGTGGACGACGGTACTATTCCCAACTTCCGGGGAACAATAAACTTTGACGATGAAGGCACCGAAGCCAAACGCAACGTGCTGATAGAAAATGGGGTTCTGAAGGGATTCATGACTGATATTCTCAGTGCAAAACAGCTTGGCATGGAAAGGACGGGTAACGGAAGACGCGAATCATTCAGGTATATTCCCATCCCGAGGATGACAAATACTTTAATTGAAAAAGGGAAGGACAATCCCGAAGACATCCTTGCCTCAACAAAAAAAGGCATATATGTCCAGAGTCTTAGCGGCGGAAGCGTTAATCCCATAACAGGAGTATTTAATTTTACCTGTAGGGAGGCGTATCTGGTAGAAAACGGGAAGAAGACAAAACCTATAAAGGGGACAACACTCATCGGTTCATGCATGGATGTCATCTCGAATATTGATGCTGTTGGTGATAACCTTGAATTCGGTCCGGGCATATGTGGCAAAGGGCAGGCTGCGGAAGTAATGGCAGGCCAGCCTACCGTAAGAATACGAGGGATAAATGTAGGAGGAAGCAAAGCATAATCTTAACTTCAACGTGATAATCATGAAAAATATAGACTTAACCGAAAAGCTTGTTAAAAAATGCATAAGCCTCGGAGCCGATGCTGCAGAAGTTTTTCTTGAAACAAACAGGAGCCTTTCAATCAACATTCTGAAATCTGAAATTGAAACAATTGAGGAAGCTGCTACCCAGGGAGTAGGCTTCAGGGTTTTTGTTGACGGCAGAATGGGTTTCAGCCACTGCAACGATTTCAATAGCAGGTCGCTTGAGGACACTATTTCAAAGGCAATAGCCTTTGCGAAGCTCTCAACTCCGGATGAAAACAATATTCTGACTGATGATAAAGGGATAACTGCTATAGAAGATCTTTTTGATCCCGGGATTGCGGCAGAGCCAATGGACAAAAAGATAAGTATGACGCTTGAGCTGGAAAAGCTTGCCATGAAAGATCCGAGGATCACAAAAAGCGCCGGAGCAGGTTACAGTGAAAGTGAATCGGAAATATTTATCGGGAACTCAAACGGAATAATAAAATCTTTCAAATCATCCGGCTGCTCAGTTGGCGTCGGGGTAGTTGCCGAAAAAGGAGACCAGAAGAACACAGGGGGAGAATATTGTTCACGGGTTTTCTTTTCTGACCTTAAGCCGCTTGAAGAGATTGCAGCTGTAGCTTCCAAGAAAGCCATTGAGCTTCTGGATACTGTAATGATAAAGACACAGAAAGCTGCTGTTGTGTTTGATCCGGATGTTGCCAGGGCGCTGATAGGAGGAATTATCACTGCCATAAACGGAGAACGTGTTCTGCAGGGAGCAAGCTTTCTGAAAGACCACCTGAATAAGCAGTTTGCATCGCCGCTGCTCACCATAACTGATGACGGCACCATGCAGAAAAGCCCAGGAAGCACTCCCTTTGACGGAGAAGGAGTTCCGACAATCAAGAACGTGCTTGTTGAAAACGGTGTTCTGAAAAGCTTCATTTACAATACAAAGGCCGCGAAGAGGGCAGGAGTAAAAAACACCGGAAACGCTTCACGCAGAGGCTTCAGCTCGCTTCCGGGGATAGGTACTCATAATGTATATGTTTCAACCGGGAAACATACAAGGAATGAGATTATCGCAGCAACCAAAAAGGGTTTGCTTCTCCTTGAGGTAACGGGCTATGGGATAGATGCCGTCAGCGGTAATTTCAGCGGAGGCGCCAGCGGACTATGGATTGAAAAAGGTGAATTTGTTCACCCGGTAAAGGGGATTACCATAGCAGGCAGTGCATTTGACATCCTCAGTGCAATAGATATGATAGGGAACGACCTTGATCTTAACAGGATCAATGCTGCTCCCACATTCAGGGTGGCCGAAATGCAGATTGGAGGTAAATAACAATAATCAGAATTTAATTATATCAGCCAGGGCATCAGGCAGGTTGTCAAAGATAAACTGATAACCTGCTTTTTGTATTTTCCCCGGTGATACACGGCTTCCCTTTAATACAATATCGGCCATTTTCCCGAAGCCGGTTCTTAATATCACTGACGGAACAGGAAGGCAAAATGCCTTCTTGTGCATAGCCTGTGCAAACGATTCAATAAACTCAAGGTAAGTGACATGCCCAGGAGACACGGCATTATACGCCCCTGCCATATTATCATCTCTTAAGGCTTTCAGATAAATATTGCACAGGTCAGTAATATGTATCCATGGCATATACTGACGGCCGCTTCCCAGCCCGGGTAAAATACCTTTTTTCACCGGTCCGTGGAGTTTTGAGAGAATATAAGAATCCGGGTGAAGAACCAAGGCAGTTCTGATCCTTACCGTACGTGTCCCAAGCTTTAAAAAATAGCATGCCGCCTCTTCCCACTTTCTGCATGTGTCAGCCAGAAAACCGTATGAAGGGAGGTCATCCTCAGTGAAAATTCTTTCCGATGTCACTGAACCATAATAACCTGTTCCGGATGCGGAAATGAAAGCTTTCAACGGAATATTGTTTTCGGAAACTGTTTTAAAAAGGAATAATGCTGAATCCACACGGCTCCTCACTATTTCGTCCTTTCTTTTCCTCGTCCAGCGTTTTTTACCGATATCTGCCCCGGCCAGGTGAATAATATAATCAATACCCTCAAAAATTAACGGGTCGATGACCTTTTTATCAGGATCCCACCTGAAGACTCTTACTTTTCCAAACTTGCTTTGCTGTCTTGAGAGGTGTACGACCTGGTACCCTTCGGTCAGCAGCAGTGAAGTAAGATATTTCCCTATCTTTCCGCTTCCGCCGGTGATCAGGACTTTTTCGTTTTCGTTCATTCTGCAGATTATTAAATGGTTTGCAAATTAATCAAAACTTACTAATTACTGATATGACAGGTTTTTGGAATAAAATCAAAATGTCTTACTTTAGTGGTCTCAAAAAATTAGGAATATGGCAGCAACTAAAAAACAAATCAGCGTAGTCAACCAAAAGAAGACAAAAGGAATTATTGCTATTCTGACCGGAGGAGGAGACGTGCCCGGGCTCAATCCTGCAATACGTGCGGTGACAATACGTGCTAACCGCGAAGGGTATAAGGTTATTGGACTGAGGAGAGGATGGGCCGGCATTACGGAACTTATCAGGGATCATAAGTACGACAACAGCAATAATTTCATGCCACTTTCCGACGATATTGTCAATAAGGCGGGACGGACCGGTGGTACTTTTCTGCATACTTCCAGGACAAGACCAAGCCATATGTCAAAATCAAGCGTACCTGACCATCTTCAGGGGATTTATAATGCAGAGATGAACGACCTTACGCCTGAAGTGATCAAAAACCTTGAATGGCTGAATGTAGACTACCTGGTGCCGATAGGCGGTGATGACACACTGAGCTATGGAGTACATCTGTACAAGAAGGGCATCAAGGTTGTTGCAATTCCGAAGACGATGGACAACGACGTTCCAGGAACTGATTATTGCATCGGTTTCAGCACTTGTGTGTCGAGGACAATTCAGATGACAAACACACTGAGAACATCTGCAGGATCGCACGAAAGGATAATGGTACTGGAGGTCTTTGGCCGATATGCAGGATTCACTGCCATGCTTCCCACGATGGCAGGATCAGCAAACAGGTGTGTCATCCCTGAGTACAAATTTGATATAGAACTCCTTACAAAACTTCTGGTGGAAGACAGGAATCATAATCCCAGTAAATACTCAATAGTGCTGGTGTCCGAGGGTGCAATGTTCAAGGGAGGTGAGATGATCTTTGCAGACAGCGAAAAAGATGCCTACGGACATGCTAAACTTGGCGGCATAGGAGATGTAGTTTCCCAGAAAATCAAAGAGCTTTCAGGTAAATACAACGCGGGAAAAACAATAAATATCATCAACCAGAAGCTCGGCTATATGGTTCGCGGCGGAGATCCGGATGCCCTCGATTCAATAGTGCCTATGGCTTACGGGAATCTTGCTCTTGACCTTATTCTGAAGGGAATACACGGAAGAATAGTGGTCCTTAAGAATGGACGCTACGACAATGTTCCCATAGATGTGGTAGCTTCATCAAAGAAGATCGTCAAGGTATCCGAACATTACAACACTGAAAGGCTAAGACCTTATTATCACAGTTTTGAAATGAAGCCGTTCCTGCTGATGGCTTCGGATAATTAACTTGGAACAGGGAGTTGTCATAAAATCAACCGGTAGCAGGTACAGGGTTCTCTTCAGGGAAGGGGAGATTATTGAATGCAATCTTAAAGGGAAATTCAGGGTAAAGGGCATAAGAACCACAAATCCTGTTGCTGTCGGCGACAATGTACTTTTTGAATTTGAAGAAAGTAGGAGATCAGGTATAATATCAGAAGTTCTTGAACGTAAGAATTATATCCTGAGGAAATCATCAAACCTGTCAAAGGAATCACAAATTATTGCCGCAAACATCGACCAGGTGTTTCTGATGATCACTGTCATATTTCCCGAGACACCGGTGGAATTTATTGACAGGTTTCTGATCACGGCCGAGGCTTACAGAATCCCTGCACACATAATAATCAATAAGACAGATCTTTACGGACCTGAAGAAAATGAGAGGATGGAATATCTTATCTCTGTTTACAACAGGATAGGTTATCAGTGTTTCAGGCTCTCTGTGATCAACAATACAGGGACAAGCAGTATTAAGGAAAAAATGAAGGACAGGGTAAGTCTGCTTGCAGGCAATTCCGGAGTAGGAAAGAGTTCCCTTCTTAACATGTTTGATCCCTCGCTGAATCTGAAAACAGAAAAGGTATCGGAATATCACAGGCAGGGTAAGCATATAACCACATTTCCGGAGATGCACAGGATGCCGTTCGGGGGATTTGTGATTGATTCACCCGGCATAAGGGGTTTTGGAGTGGTTGACATGGGAAAGAACGAGATCTATCATTTTTTCCCCGAGATATTCAGGATATCCCGAAAATGCCGTTTTTATAACTGCCTTCATCTTGATGAACCGGATTGTGCGGTGAGGGATGCGGTGCAAGAGGGGAATATTGATCCGCTCCGGTACAGGAGCTATATCAATATCCTTGAGGATGAGAACCGTAAATACAGGTGAAACTAAAAAACAGGTTGCTTGTTACTTGTTGCTGGTTGCTTGTTCAAACAGGAACCGGCACCCGGCACCTGCAACTTTAACTAATCTATTGTCATATTTTTATTATCTTTATCCTGATTGGCAGCACAATAATTTTATCAGATGAAGAAGATACTGATTATGGTTTACACAGCATTCCTTGTTATAATGCTGACTAATTACATTTACTACAGAAACCTTTACAAAAGACAGATAAATTATATTGTAGCGTTACTCGACCGGCAGGTCCAGATAGTAGGACTTGCCGTTGACGGCACAAACAATAGTTTCCTCAGTGACCTTAATGAGATAAGCTATTCAGAGGATCTTGCCATGTTCTTCAAAAATCCGGATAACCAGTACAGGGCAATTGACAAGATGAAATTATTCTATTCGAAATATGAAAATTTTATTAGCGGCATTAAACTGTTTGACAACAACAAGAATGAATATACTTTAAAACAAGATGCTAATTTATGGCTTGACCAGCAGTATATGCTTCATGTGCAGGGAGAGATTTTTGATATAGAAAAGCTGATGACAGGAGATAGAAAATATGAATATTACCTTCCTGTATTTGAAAACAACAAGGTTGTTGGCAATATTGCTGTTTCAGTAGATTATCAGAATTATTTCAATAATATTTTCTCAGTTTTTAATCTGCAGGATTACCAGTGGCAATGGGTCGTAAGTGATTCAGGAGAAATAGTCTATGATAATGCTGACAGGAAAATTACTTATTCGCAACTCAACACAATCACCGCAGCTCTTTACGAAGGTTCGGTGGAGAACCTTGTTCACAAGGCAACGACAGATGGCAAAACAAATGAGATCATATCATCCTATTATTCGACCCAGCTTCTGGGGAGGGATCTGGGAATAGTATTTTCGGCACCTACGGATTTCTTCCAGAAGTATATCATAAGGAATTCCACATTTATTGTCGTCGGAACACTGATCCTTATCCAGATCATGATTTTTATTTTCTGGCGAAAGATAAAATCGCAGAAATCTGAAACAAAACGTCTCGGAGAGTCTGAAAATATGCTCTTTAAACTTATTGAAGAAATGCCTGTCGGAGTTATTATACACAACAAGGACAGGGAGATAATCAAGGCAAATAAAGTTGCAGCTACTCAGTATTCATTTTCCGGCGAAGGAGAAATGAAAGGGAAGATCTTCCCTGAGACATCAGTTTCTGATGTAAGTGATTATTTTGCCAGGAACCTTGGCGGATCCTTCAATCCCGATCAGTTTATAATAATCAAGAAGGAGATTGGAGAAATAGTACTGTACAGGAACAGCATCCCGGTCATTTTTATGAGCGAAGAAGCAAATATGGAGATCCTGATAGATGTGACCATGCTTGAATCAGCAAGAAAGCAAGAGGCTAAGGCAAATGTGGCAAAATCAGAATTCCTGGCCAGGATGAGTTATGAGATCAGGACACCGCTGAACGGCATTATCGGAATGACAGATGTGATGAGTAAATATGAACTGACCGATGAGATCAGAGAGATTGTCCTGATCTTACGCAGGTCAACGGAAGTACTTCTGAATATCATAAATGATATACTTGATTTTTCAAAGATCGAAACAGGCAAGATGATCCTTGACGAGATACCGTTTGACCTGAGGGCGGAAGTAAGCTACTGTACAGATCTGGCAAAAACATATATTGCTGATAAAGACATTAAATTTTCGCACAGTATTGATGATAATGTTCCGGAAAGCATTATTACTGATCCTTTCAGGCTCAGACAGATACTTACCAACCTTATCTATCATTCTGCCAGGAATACAGAAAAGGGAGAGATCCGCATGAGGTGCAGGCTGAAAAGCAACAAGGACGGGATAGTGACCATCGAATTTGAACTTTCAGATACCGGGATAAGTTTCGATAAGGCCAGCCTGAAAAAGATATTCGGTGATTTCGTTAATATTGAGTCAAAAGCCATAAAAAGCAGTGATGAATCCGGTTTCGGTACCATACTTGCATGCCAGCTTGTTGAAATGATGGGAGGTGAACTGGTTGCCGAAAGCCCATCAGGGATCTCCGGCAGCAGCGGGACAAAAATCAGGTTCACGATCACCGCTTATTCCAACGATCGAATAGTCAAAAACCTTAACCAAAAGGATATCAGGTCATTTGACAGGATTAGAGCCCTTGTCATCAGCGGATCACAGAACAGGGACGAGGAAGCCCTGAGCTCGCTTCATAAGCTCGGATTGAATGTTTCAATGACAACTTTTCAGAAGCTGACGGTAAACCAGATCAAAGCAAACCTCAACTCGGCAGGCGACAAATATAATCTTATAGTATTAATTGATGATGAGGAATTCAACGGATTTGATGTTGCCAGATCAATATGGGAAGACAACCTTTCAGGCAATATCATACTAATGATGATAAGCTCCAATGATATGAAGGGCAATTACATGAAATGCATCACAATGGGAATAGATCATTACCTTGTCAAACCCTATAATATCAGTGAACTGGTAGCCATGATACAGGATAGCTTCCCGTATATTGAATCAGGCTCGGCAGCTGTTGATATAAGTGATATCAGGAGCAATTTAAACATACTGGTGGTTGAGGATAATAAAATGAATCAGAAAGTGATCGGCACAATGCTTAAAATACTCGGATATTCATATGAGATGGCTGATGACGGAAAAGCAGGATTGATAAAAGCCAGGGAAAAGCATTACGATCTCATTTTCATGGATCTCATCTTACCGGAAATGAGTGGTTACGATTCGGCCAGGAAAATACTTGAGAGCGATAGGTCCGTTCTTCTGGTCGCATTCACAGCCGACAATATGCCTGATGCCAGAAGGAAAGCCGAATTATCAGGCATTAAAGAATTCATTACCAAACCTGTAAGGATTGAAGAGCTGAAAAAGCTCTTTGCCAAACATTTTAAGAAGAATTAGACCGGCAATCAGTTTAGAGCGGCATTTAACCAATTTCAGGTATGATAATACCGGAACTGAAAAAGACAGACATCTGCAGATTTCTGGAACTGGCAGAACAATTACCTGTTGTTGATGTCAGATCTCCTTCAGAGTTCAAATCCGGGCATATACCCGGAGCCTGTAACATTCCCCTCTTTGACGACAGTGAACGCGAAGCTGTTGGCCTTAAATACAAGAAAGAAGGCCGCAGAAACGCTATAATCAGGGGGATTGAACTGTCTGGTCCTGAAATGCACCTGAAGCTTAAGGAAGCTCTTGGAATAGCAAAAAACGGGAAGCTGCTCGTGCATTGCTGGAGGGGAGGAATGAGATCAGAGGCAATGGCATGGCTCTTTTCACTGGGGGATATTGAAACCGAAGTACTGGAAAAAGGATATAAGGCATACCGCAATCACATCCTTGCCTCTCTTTCTGAAAAGCGTAAAACTATTATCCTTGGAGGAATGACCGGAAGCAGTAAAACACATATTCTGAGGCATTTGAAGAACACGGGTCATCAGGTCATTGATCTTGAACGACTCGCGAACCACAAAGGTTCAGCCTTCGGTGCACTCGGACAGCCGCCCCAGCCCTCATCAGAGCATTTCGCAAACCTTCTTTTCAACGAATGGAGAAAGATAAACAGGGACCTTCCGGTATGGATGGAAGATGAAAGCCGCAATATCGGAAACGTCTTTATACCGGATATTTTCTTTGACAATATGCAGGAATACCCTGCGGTAATTTTAATCATGAAAATCCCGAAAAGATTGCCAAGGCTTATAGAAGAGTATTCAAAATATCCGCCTGAAATGCTCAGGGGATCAATACAGAAGATAAGTAAACGACTGGGGGGAGATAATACCAGGGAAGCGCTGAATGCCATTGAAAAGGGAGATTTTGCCAAGGCCATTGAGATCACTCTCAAATACTATGATAAAGCTTACATGTATGGCATCAGACGAAAACCATCAGATAAGATGATCTTTATTGAAACCGACACTGACGATATTGAATCAAATGCAAAAAAAGTACTTAAAGCTGCAGAAACAATAACCTGGTAAATGGCTTTATTTAATGTTTTTAAGATCTTCAGCATTTACCCACCTGAAAATTTTATCAGATCTCCTTAGGTGTTCAGGGATCTTTATTGAACAGAGCTCACCCTGTTTTGCTGTTTCGGTATCTTTAAGATCAACCCGGATTTCATCGACAGAATATTCAATAACACCTGTCGTCGGTCCGATGATCAGGATGGTATCTCCCTTTCTCAGGTCACCGTTTTCAACTTTTATCTCAGCCACATTAAGCCTGGTGAAATAGTTGGTGACTTTGCCGAGGTACACTTTTCTTTTTGTAGCTGCTGACCCGTACCCTGTACTCCATTCTCCAAGTTTCTGCCCGAGATAATAACCGTCCCAGAAACCTCTGTTAAATACTGATGAAAGCCGTTGTTTCCAGGTGTCAATTTTTTCACTGGTATATGTTCCGTCAAGAACAGCCTTTACAGCCTCATCGTAGCATGAAGAGACAACTTTTACATATTCTGCCGAACGTGCCCGTCCTTCGATTTTGAATACAGTTACACCGGCATCCATCATTTTGTCAATGAATCCGATTGTACACAGGTCTTTGGGCGACATAATATATTCATTATCAATCTCAAGCTGAGATCCGGATTCCTTTTCCGTGACAATATATGATTTGCGGCATGTCTGATAGCAATTACCGCGGTTAGCAGATGTATTGTTCTCGTGAAGGCTGAGGTAACACTTTCCTGAGACAGCCATGCACAGGGCACCATGAGCAAACATTTCAATCTTTACCGGTTCTCCTCCGGGCCCCCTGATATCCTGTTCACGAATTAAACCGGAAATATGTTTTACCTGGTCAAGATTCAGTTCTCTTGCAAGCACTACAACATCGGCCCATCGCGAATAAAACCTGAGAGCTTCCGCGTTTGAAATGTTAAGCTGTGTAGAGATATGCACCTCAATCCCTGAACGGAATGCATAATCTATCACCGAAATATCAGATGCAATAATTGCCGAAATCCCGCTCGAGACGGCTGTATCAATGATCTTTTGCATCTGTTTTATTTCATGGTCATAAACCACCACGTTTACAGTGAGGTAGCTTTTTAATCCGTGATTTTTACAGGTTCCGGCAATATCCCTGAGATCGGTCAGGGTAAAATTATTTGTGGATCCGGCCCTCATATTGAGTTGTTCGGCTCCGAAATATACTGAATCGGCGCCACCCTGTATTGCAGCAGCCAGTGATTCATGTGATCCTGCAGGAGCCATTATCTCAATATCCTTCCGGTTCATCGGCAAGATTATTTATTCATTATGATCCTGATGCATGATCCCTTTTCAACCTCTGAATTTCTGACATAGATCCGCCCTTTATGGAACTCCTCAACGATCCTTCTGGCAAGAGAGAGACCAAGGCCCCACCCTCTCAGTTTGGTTGTATACCCGGGATTGAAAATCTTTTTGTAGGCTCTTTTCGGGATCCCTTTTCCGGTATCGGAAATGTCAATAAGAACATTCTTCTCCGTTTCCGAAATATTGATCCTGATATCACCGCTGCCCTCCATAGCATCAATGGCATTCTTGAAGACATTCTCGATAACCCATTCAAAAAGGGCGGCATTGACCGGAACAACGACTGCCTTCGAATCATCAAAATCCGGCAGGAATCTGATCTTGGATGATGTCCTTGATTTGATATAAGCGATTGTCCGGGAAATGATTGCTGTGATATTTTCATAGTTAAGGACAGGTTTTGATCCTATCCTTGAGAATCGTTCTGTTATTTTTTCCAGTCTTTCAACATCAAGTGCAATCTCTTTGGTAAGTGTAACTTCAGGAAATTTGTTCTGTAATATCTCGACCCATCCGGCCAGTGAGGATGTTGGTGTGCCAAGCTGATGAGCCGTTTCTTTTGACATGCTCAGCCATACCTGATTGCTTTCAGCTTTCCTCGATGAACTGAAAGCAAGATATGCCACAAGAATGAACAGCACAATGATCCCCATCTGAACATAAGGATAATAGTTCAGCTGGGTAAGAATAATGCTGTCTTTGTAATAAATAAGATTTGCATGGTCTTCTCCAAGGTCAATGACTATCGGATTGTTTTTCTTTTTGATTTTTTCAAGCTGTGCCCTCAGATATAACGGATCAGGCATATGGATTTCATCAAAGTTTCCTGAGCTGATAATGCTGTCTGCCTCATCGGTAAGGATTACCGGAATGGTGTTGTTGGTTTCAATAATAGAATAGAGAAAATCAATATTCTGGCTGGAATCAGCAAGGATCAGGAGTCTTGTGGCTTCAGCCCATTGCTCCACCTTTTCCCTTTCTTCAGTTTTCAGGATCCCCACAAGGTAACGGGTATAGACAAGAGATCCGAGTCCTGTAAGAATTGCGAACAGGAAAAGAAAAAGCATCCACGATGTTCTATTGCGGTAACCGTTCAAAATTTCTTATTTTATTTTCTTAAACAGATTCTTCAACGGTTTCTCCTTGTTTTCTTCAGGAGGATTTTCCGTTTCAACTTTTACCGTATCAGTTTCTTCCCATGTTATTCTGAACCTTGGTGCGCCTGCTGCGGGTTTCTGAGTTACAGCAGTATCATTCTTAAACCATCCGTATTCCTCATTCAGGATGGTTTTAAGCGTCTGTCTTTCAGTCCGGATATCGCTTTTAATCTCGTTCCCTGCAGCTTTGATATCATACCCTACCTTCACATCTTCTCCCCTGTCTTCAATTTTAAGAAGAACCGATGTTCGTCCAAGCCCGTCATCCTTTACAGCTCCGAATTCAGTGGTGTTTGGCTTTGGCTTTTTCAGCTTCCTGCTCAATATTTCCGACAGGAGCACCCTGACATGATATTCATAATCATTGTCAAAGCTGTGTTTCCCGCTGACCGACAGATCAGCCGCTGAAGATTTTATATCCATTTGAGGAATATAAAGGTAATTATTCCTGATAAAGAAATCATTTTCAAGCTTTTCAAAGCTGATATTCTCAAGTTCCGAAACCTCAATAAAGGAAGAAAGCTGTTTTACGGGCTGAAAATCAATAAGCGCACCATTTCCAAGAACATATTTGCCTTCGGCGGTTATTGCTTTTATGTCAATCTTCCAGAGAGAATCAGCAGGAAGAAGGAGTGAAAGAGAACCGGACAGATCCCCGTTTATGTTTTCTGCTTTCAAAAAGTCCTGTCCGAAATTATTGAATGATCTGAATGCAGAATTGATATTAATATCCTCCAGATCAAAACTTCCCCTGGCAATAAATGACTTATCCGGGTTCTGAACCACAAAACCGTCACCTGATATCATTCCGTCCAGAGAATTGAACCTTAAGGTTTTAATATTTACCAGTTTTGGCTTGTAGCTTAATGTTCCGCTGATCTTTTCAGCCCTGAACCGTTTTATCCTGAATGTATCAACAATAAAATTCAGATCAAGGATAATGTCTGGCGGCAGGGTGAATGCCTTCTTTCTGTCAGAAGACGAATCATCACCTGATGAGGCAGATGAGAGAATGTCAGGTATCAGGCGGTCACATCTTATGTTTGCAGAAGCGATCAGTATGACAGACCTTCCAGCCAGCCATTCCGGCAGCTCCTTAAATATCCCGCTTACAGCAAATTTGTGATCCCTGTATTCAAATCTGAGATTATCTGCAGTCACTGAATCCTTTAAAACCAGTTTTCCGTTTACCCTGCCAATCATTATTCTGTCATTCTTTAAGCCCAAAGAGAACGAATTGAAAACCAGGTACGCAACCGGATTCAAATCCAGGATATCCCAGGGTGTATACTTTTCTTTGCCCCTGACAGCACCCTCCAGCTTAAGATCAAGGTCGATGAATCCCTGTGATGAAGAAATAGCATTAATCCCGAAAAAGTCTTTCAGCTCAGCGGGAATAACCTTACCTTTTAATTGAAGTGTCCCATTTAAAGAATCAAAATTACAGAGAGATAAAGATCCTGAATATTGTGCTGAACCCAGGTTTCCAATGAAATTGTTTATTGTCAGCAAACTGGTCAGCGGAATATGTTCTGTGCCGTTTGAAAAGAATCCTGTCAGAGAAACGCCGTTTAAATTCAGTGCTTTATTCATCAGGGTTACTGATCCCTCACTTAAAATGAAATTAAATTTTATTTCCGGATAGGAAGTACGACTCATAAGACCTTTTATACTGCTGCTGACCTGTAAAACACCTTCCGGGTCATAGCCGGAAATCTTATTGATGAATTCTTGTGGGAGGTATTTCTTAATTCCCTGTATATCAAGTTTATCTCCCTTTAAAGATAAATCAAGCCGATCGTCCGAAGAGACAAATCCATAAAGAGAAAATGAGTAATTATCAATTTTCAGGGAACCCTTATTGAAAACCGTTCCGCTGTCGGAACTGTGAAGACTGACATCAATATCCGCTGAAACAGTATTTGAGATACTGGTGTTATAGAGCCGGAAATTGCTGATCTGCATTGACGAAACGCCATTAAAGTCTATTTCATCACCTGATATCCTGCTTTTCAGATACCCGCTTTCAACCTTTCCTTCAATCAAAAGCTTTATAGCAAGATTATTGTAATGAGCTTTAAAATCATTCAGGGAGATTCTTTTCAGGTCAATTGTGAAATCACTGTCCGTTTTTTCTCCTGTTTCAATTGTTATATCATAATTTACCATGCCGGCAGTATCGGTGAAAAGATTCATACTGCCCTCCCTGACACTGATTCTTTCTATATTATAAATTCCCCGGTAAATGTCAGTTATGCTGAATTCTATGAATATCGAATTTGCAGCCAGAAGGGTATCAGTATTTGAATCCGGGAAAGCAGTTTTATCAAAATCAGCGGAGGAGTGCACCAGTACGTTTTTAAGGTCAAGGGAAGCTTTGGGAAATTTTCGCAGGAAGGACAACCTGACTGATTCAAATTCAAATTTGGTCGATATGCTTTTATTCAGTGATTTCAGGATAATATCTGCAACCTTGTCCTGCATAATGAACGCAGCGGTAAATAGAAGCACAGTAACTGCAATGACCAGAACAGCAATTATTTTGAATATTTTAAGAAACAGCCTCATATTCCATACTGATACCCGGTTCCCGGTCCGGAATCAGTGGACAAAGGTAATTCATTTGAATGAATGTGTGACCTTGTATCAGAGCAGGAATGAGAAGTCGTCGCTGCTTCCGAGTTCTGAGGGGAACATGCCTTTTTTAAAAATTCTTGCCTTACGTGGTCCGATCAGACTGATTTTTCGGTTTTCAACCAGCAGCATCGTTCCCTCCCTGAGACCGACAACATAAACATCAGGATTGATCTCAATGAACTCCTCAATTCTCTGCTCCCTGGTTTCGCCGGCATGCCCTTCCGGATTTGCATCAAGATAATGAGGATTAATCTGGAAGGGGACAAGGTTGAATGAATCAAAAGAACCGGGCTCTGTAACCGGCATATCATTGGTTGTGCGGATCGTTGGACACGCCACATTTGATCCGGCACTCCACCCGATATACGGAGTCCCGTTGATTACTTTTTCCCTTATGGCATCAATAAGATTATTTTCCCTGATTGTTTTAAGGAGCTGCCAAGTATTACCGCCTCCAACAGCAATAGCCACCGCATTCTTTACAGCTGCTACAGGATCACTGAAATGATGGATGGATTCTATGTCGTGTCCCACTTCTCGAAACCTCTCCGACACCTTTTGCTCATATACTTCATATGAAAATGTTACTGCAGCATATGGGATGAACAATGACCTGACAGGCCGGTTGCCAAGGAAATCGCGGATGCTGTTCTTTGAATAATCAAGATAAGGTTCACCCGGATTGGTCGAATTGCTGATAAGTAATAATCTCATATTAATCTTTTTATGGATTTCAGGTCAGATTCGGCATATCGGTCAAAGTTTTGATATTGTGATTTCCCGGTATGTTTTTAATTTTCATTATATAAAATGAATAAGTTAAAATGTTAAATACCAACATTTTACCACTCAGCACATCTCCGGTTCCGGTTATTACCTTGATCACTTCATTAGCCATAAATGTGCCAGTTACACCAGGCAGGACACCCATTATTCCGACATCAGCCGGAAGAGGATTCTTATATTGTCTATTTTCTGAATATGGATTAAAACACCTGTAGGTAGGTCCTCCCTTGTAGTTGAATACTGAAACCTGACCCTCCCATTTATAAATTGCTCCATGTACCATTGGTTTTCCGAGGATAATGCAGGCATCATTAATGACATATTTTGTTTCAAGATTATCGGTTGCATCAACTATTACATCAAAATCCTTTAATATACGGAGGGAATTTGTAGCATCAAGACGAAGGTTGAATATTTCTGTTTCAACCATGGGATTAAGATGTTCAAGACGGTCCCTGGCGATTATTGATTTAAGTTTACCAACATCATCAGAACCGTAAAGCAATTGTCTCTGAAGGTTTATTTCATCAACCATATCGAATTCAACAAGTGACAATTTCCCTGCTCCGGCAGCGGTAAGGTATTGTAAAACAGGACATCCGAGACCCCCGGCACCGATAACCACCACACGGGCTTTTTTAAGCTTCTCCTGTCCTTCCATACCAATCTCCGGGATCATAATTTGTTTTTGATACCTCCGGATCTCGCGGGGAGATAATATGTCATCTGCCATTATATCATATTAAGATTGAATTACAAATATACGGCGTTGAATGTAGTAAGCAATAAAAACATGGATCCATGAAAAATCCTTTGTGTTACTTAGTGGCATCCTTTGTGCACTTTGTGGTTAATGTTTTTCTTTTTTGACCACAAAGGAACACAAAGTACACACGAAGAACACAAAGGAGGAAAGAAGGAATGAAAAAATAATCAGTTAACTGTAAATGCAAGTCCTATTTCAAACGGGAACAGGTCGATGCCGTCAGGGCTTTTTCCCGGTTTGAAAAGCGGTGTGAGGTAATAGGTTCCGTAAATATGGAAATTCTCAAAACCGAAACGGGCTGTGGCGCCATACCTCAGAAGGTTCAGGCTGAAATCTCCATCAGAGCTTATCTTGTCACCATCCTCAAAGACCATCTTTGACTTTGAACAGAGCTTGACAGCACCTATCGGGCCAAATGCCAGATTGATAGTATGATAATCAGCAGGTATCTGGATCTCAAGAAGAAGGGGAAGATTAAGGTAAAGAGTTGATAGCTTCGATTTCTTGAGTATTACACCCGGATCAAAGATTTCAATAACACCGCCTGCTCCTTTCTGGATATTGTTATTGCCGTCAAACCTGTAATTGTTCCAGTTGAGGCCAAGTCCTGTTACAATTCCGAAATGTCTTGTAAGTCCCAGACTCAGCTGCGAAAAATTGAAATTAAAATTCAATGATTTGGAAGAGTGAAGAGTCATGTAATCAATACTTTCCGGCAATGTAAGGCTGTTGTCAGAAGTGAGGTAGTTATTTATTCCAGCTTCAACGGCAGACCAGTGGCCCTTGAACTGACTTCTTCTATGTGCACGGTCGTTCTCCGTATCTTCCTTATAATATTCAAAAAATGAATCTGCATCACCTTCATCATATTTTTCAAACTGGATCTTTGACTCACCTTCTTCAAGGGATTCAAGGATGACAACTCCTCTGTTCCCCACTTTAACCCTGACAGTATTAATATCATCCTCAACAACCACAAGGTCATTTCCTACAATGACCCTGGTTACTTCATTTGTATCTACAGCGGTTTCCTGCCGTCCGGGTTCCTTTTTTTCAGCCGAGGTTTCCTGGCTGAATCCCTGTGTTATTATTGCCGTCAGCAATAATATAATTCCTATCTTTTTCATGATTGTCCTTATAAATGTTTCTATTGCCGGGACGTACGGCATGCTTAAAAAGTTACAGCGAAGGGTTGGATTTTTTAACAGGAGCATTGAATTTCAATACCCCTGAACTGAAATAAAATGATTTCAGTTCCCCTTCTACATCGCTGGTTCTTACAAGAGCCATTTCCCATCCAAGAAGTTTGTTCAGGCCTTCAATACCAGCTTCGGCTATTTCATATGGCTGGAGAGGGGTATCATTATATTCTTTATCTTTCAGGATTCTTTCCCGGAATGTGCTGGCAATGAATCTTCTCAGCCTGCTTCTTTCACTGTCATAATACAGAGGTTCCCTGACAGATATATTTGAAGCCATCAGCGAAGATGCGGTTATTTCATTATTGATTTCAAAATTTGTAAAAACAGGGACTGCTGAAATCAACAATTCAGGATTACGATCTGGAAATGCAGAAGAGTCTGACTGAATGGATACGGCCGGCTGAGTTGCATCTTCAGACAGATAACGAACAGGGATTTCATATCCGGTGCTCTTTCCCGGAAATTCTGCAATGACCAGATTTCCGTTTTCAATATTTTCCTTATAGGTTAGAACAATACCGGGCCTGAGGATAATTGTATCATTAAATAAGTTTACTGCCATGTCTTCATTATTCACTCTGAGTGAACGGGGAAGGACAATGGAACTTATTATGATCACTGCAACCGTAGCTGCTGCGCTCAATCCTATGAGAGAGAGACGTATTATTCTCTCTGCACGGGTTTTCTTGAATAACCAGTTTTTGTTTTTAAACCTGTGATCCCGGGGTATCAGCCTGGTCTTCTGGATCGAGTCAAAAAGTTTCCTGTTCTCCGGGTTTACTGCAAGATTCTCTTTCAGATCTTTTATCTGTTCATCTGAAAGGTCATTTTCAAGATAGGCCACTGAGAGATATTCAACCTGGGAACAATGCAGCTCTGAAGGAGTTTTCTTCAGCAGGTTCTTTGCCATGGATGATCTGTTTTCCGGTGCAAGGCGCGTTATGGAAAGTGAATTTGCCTCTTCCCTGAGATCAGGATTTTCATCAAGGAAAGCCATTAGCTGTTCAGTGCGGGCTTCATCAAGATTCCCATCGAGCCAGTCAATCAGCCATATTTCGTAATTTGATCTGTCAGGTTTCATGGCTACAGAACAGTTTCAATTTTACCGATATAATTCCTTAGCGCAACCCGGGCCCTGTAAATTGATATTTTTACCTGTGCTTCGGTCATGTCTGCAATTTCACCAATTTCTTTATAACTATATCCCTCATAATCACGCAGAAGCAGAGATGTTCTCTGTTGTTCCGGAAGCCGTTCAAGGGCAGCATGCAATATTTCATTAAGATCTGAGTACTGGGATTCATACAGAAAATCAGATTCATGAGATTCTTCAAGAACTGTCATTCTCTTTTCCTTCCTGATAACGTCAATCATGGCATGGTAAGCTGTTGAGAACAGCCATGATTTGGAAACTACAAATTCTATTTCGGCCACATTTCTCCATAGCTTTTCATAGCTGTCCTGCACGATATCATTTGCCCGGTCCTCATCCTTAAGATCAGCCCGGATGAAGCGGTAAATTGGATCGGCATATTCCTGAACAGCCCTGTTATATTCTTCTACTGTCATAAACCGGTTTACAGGATAAAGACGGATATTTCACTATAAATGTTACATGTATTTATGAAAATTGTAGAGGCGTTGCATGCAACACCTCTACAATTTTGTAAATCAAATGATTATGAGTTATTTTTTCAGCTGATACACTCTCACCCAGTCGATCTCCATTGCCGTCATGCTGCTGACCGGTTTGTCAAGACCTCCTGAGAAGAGGATATACATAGGATCCTGCGGGACATCTGATGTCTGGACAAATGCTTCAGTATTATTTACCTTCCAGACAAGCTTATCGGGAGTCCATTCAAGTGTAAAAATGTAAAAATCGTTTGCGTATTTAGAGCCGACTGACCCTTTTGATTTTTTATCAACCGATGCAAAATAATCGAAAAGAACCTTTCCGCTTGCAGTGCGGCAAACATCAATATGAGGTGTTATTATATCGGCGAGCATCCAGAAAGCACTTTTGGCAGCCGGGTTTCCGAGCTTGATTTTCGCTGAAAATGTACCATATTTCTGCCTGAAACTTTTGCCTGTATTTATAATTCCGGAAGTATAGGCAAATTCCTTTGTTTTGAAACCATCAGTGCCCCAGACCTTTCCCTCTTTCTTCTGGGGTCTGGTGATTATCTTGAGAAAACTGTTGCGGATCTCAAAATTATCCTTTTCGGTGTATGCCTGGAGATCGTTTCCGACAGTATAATTGTCTTTAAGAAGCTTATCGCCCCAGTAATAGTTTGTAAGCCATTTTTGAGTATCCAGCTCATCTCCGTCAAATTCGTCGTTGAATATCAGCTCCCTGTTTTTCAAAATGTCAAACTTATTTGAATCTTTTACCTTGAAATACCACAGGATGTCCTCGCTTTTTGCTAGTTTGTCATATTCCTGGAGCTGTTTGAACATTTCGGATTTTTCAAATCTCTTTTTATCGAGCAGGTAATTTTTCCTTTCCCTGAATTCATTTGAAGCGACATATTCCTTGAGTTCATTATACCGGGCAAGTCTGGTTGAGCCGTCAGTATTCTGGAAATTGGCATACTCTTTTGATTTCCTGAATGAATAGTAATCCCTGATCTCAGAGCTTGATTTGAGCCGGTTGAATTCCTGCAGCTTCTTTTCATCCTCGGATCCTTTAAATTCCTTTGTTTTTATTTTTTCCCTGAATTCAAGGGATTGAACAAGCTTCTCAAGAGATTCAAAGCCGGTTATCTTATCAGAACCATCGAGTTCCTGGAATTTTTTGAGAGCTGTTCCGGAAACGGTTCTGAAATAAAGCACAATATCTTTAGCTTTTTGCAGGGAAAGAAACTCTTTCTCCTTTGCAAATTCCTCGGAATTTTTGAATCTCAGGGATTCTATCTCTTTCTTTTTCTGAAGGAAATCGGATGATGTTACCATCTCTTTCAGCTCAGTAAATTTTTTCAAGGTGTCTGACTCTGCAAACGCATTAAGCTTGTCTAATTCAGCTATCAGAGCCTTTTCAGCCTGTTCAATTTTAGCGGTTGAGGGGATCATTCCCAGAAGAAATTTGAGACTTGCCATTGTAAATCTGTTTTAGGTACAACTGATAAAGATAGAAAATCTTTTCTTAATAATTAAAACGGGATTTCAAATATTAGATTTCTGGGATAACGGAATGATGAATTGAATGTTGCTGATATCATAAAATTTGCCGCTGAATCTATTCCTGAAGGGGAATTGAATCTGGTAGATATGGAATGGCATTCTGGAGATCAGGAATTAAATTCTGTCAATTCACAGGAAAAAACATTAAAAAAAATTTGGAAATAAACAAAATTGTTTTTATCTTTGACTAACCGTTCAATCATAGGCAGCTTTTTAATGGGATAGTTATTGAATGAACGTTTAATCAAAATTATGTCACCGAGGACACCACAGCAGTTTGAGGAGATCAGGGAGGAGAAAAGGGCCCTGATAATGGATACCGCTCTTGAACACTTTGCGAAAGAAGGCTATCATGCTACAACGATTAATCATATTGCACAGCATGCGGGGATCTCAAAAGGACTGATGTATAATTATTTCAAAAGCAAGGAGACTCTTCTGAAAGCAATTATTAACAGATCCGTGATGGAGGTTTACAAGAATTTTGATGTCGACCGTGACGGATATTTATCAGAGGAGGAATTCGAATATTTTGTAAGAAGAATATCGGTGATTTTAAGGGAGAGAAGGTCATTCTGGCGGTTATTTGTTCAGATTCTAATGCAGAGCGATGTCAGAAAACAGTTTCTGGATTCATTTCTGGGAACGGATTCATTGATTAAATCCGGTATTGAACCAAGAGAAGATCTTTTTGCTTCCAGGATCATGAAAATAATCACTGACTATTTTATGAGAAAGAAAACCATTAAGGGTGATGATTATGATCCCATGCTGGATATTCATATGTTCCTTATAACAATAAAGGGATTTGCAATGACTGCCATTTACTCGGAAGGTACAGAGGAAGCCGATTATGAGAACACAGTTAACAAAATAATTGAGTTATATAAATAGCCAGACCATGAAAAGCATAACAATAACGTTTATATCCATGATTATTTTGACGGCAGCAGGACCGTGTCTGAAAGCACAAACAGAGTCAGCCACAGATATTATAAGAAAAGCTGACGAGAAATTCAAAGGAGAACAGACAGGTTACAGCGTTATGACAATGACTATAGTCAGGCCGACATGGCAAAGAACCGTCGAATTTAAATCATGGGCAAAGGAGGATGATTATGCCCTGACTCTGATCACTGCTCCGGCCAGGGAAAAAGGACAATCATTCCTGAAGCGGAAAAACGAAATGTGGAGCTGGAATCCGGCAATCAGCAGGCTTATAAAACTGCCCCCGTCCATGATGTCGCAGGGATGGATGGGATCGGACTATACGAATGACGATATTCTCAGGGAGTCATCGGTGGTTGATGATTACACTCATACCCTGGAGGGAGAAGAGATGGTTGACAGGAGATCATGTTATAAAATCAAGCTCACAGCAAAGCCGGATGCCGATATCCTGTGGGGATCACAGGTATGGTGGGTGGATGAAAAAGAGTATATAGCACTTAAGGCTGAACTTTACGATGAAGACGGGTATCTGGTGAGATCTGAAACTGCATCTGATCTGAAGATAATGGATGGAAGGCTTCTTCCCACTCTGATTGAACTGGTACCTGCCGAAACAGAAGGACAAAAAACGATCCTCAGGATTGTTGAGATGAAATTCAATATAAATATGGATGAGAGCTTTTTCTCACAGCAGAATATGAAAACTATCAGATGAAAAAAAGTTACATGTTGCAAGTTGCAGGTTACAGGTTGAACAATCAACATGCAACTAGCAACTAGCAACTAGAGTGGTTTAATAACTGAAAATTAAGAATAAATGAAAGACTATCAGCTGGCATGGAAGAACCTCTGGCGTAACAGGAGAAGAACGCTGATCACTGCAGCCTCGATATTCTTTGCTGTTTTCTTTGCACTGGTCATGCGTTCGTTCCAGCTTGGAGCCTATGACAGGCTTTTCAAGAATGTTATTGAATCGTACAGCGGGTACTTGCAATTGCAGCACATGGATTACTTTGATGACCCTAATATTGATAACAGCTTTGAAATCGATCAGTCACTCATTGATCAGATCAGGAAAGATCCCAATGTAGATGATGTTGTGCCAAGGCTTGAATCCTTTGCGCTGGCAGCTTCGGGCAGTCACACTCAGGGTGTAATTGTTCTGGGCATTGAACCAGAGGGTGAAGATAAAGTAATGAATATCGCAAATAAGCTGGTCAGATTTAAACTGACATCCGGTGCAGTTGAATCGTTGAGAAAAGACTCAATTCCGGAGCGCACAAAAAAACTTCTGAATCTTTTCAATAACGAGGCTTATTCCAGCGAAGCCCGCCTGATGCTTGATCTTGGCATCAGTGATGAGGATAGCGCAGCCATTCTTCCTGTAATCCGTAAACACGCTTCCTTCAGAAATGCTTTCCTGACAGGAAGAAAAGCAAGCGAAGTGCTGATTGGTGACGGCCTCTCCGGATATCTGAAAGCTAATGTGGGTGATACAATCGTTCTGATGGGTCAGGGTTATCATGGAACAACAGCGGCAGGTAAATATGTGGTTAAGGGAATTATCAAACTGTCTACACCGGATATAGATAATGTTATTGTTTATATTCCGATTGAGACTGCCAGAGAACTTTATGCAGCTCCCGGCATGGCAACTTCAGCAGTAATCAGTCTTTACAGCAACGATGATGATGATATTTCGCAGACCGGGAAACGCCTGCAAAATATTGTTTCTGAACCAATGACAATAAAGACATGGCAGGAACTGAATGCGCTTCTGGTAAACCAGATGGAAGCAGATAACAAGAGCGGGATGATCATGATAGCAGTACTTTATATGGTGATCGCGTTTGGTGTCTTCGGAACCGTATTAATGATGATGGCTGAAAGGAGGAGGGAATTCGGAATGCTGGTATCAATAGGAATGAAAAAACGGAAACTGGCAAAAGTCATATCCCTTGAAATGCTCCTTATCGGCTTTCTTGGTGTTGCAGCAGGGGTTGCGGCGTCACTGCCGATTGTATTTTACGGGAATATTCATCCCCTGAGGTTTACAGGCGAGTTTGCGCGGATGTATGAGGATTATGGATTTGAACCGATAATGCCGACTATGCTGCCGGATACTTTTTATCTGTGGCAAACCGTGGTTGTAATGATAATTCTTGTGATCGCAATCATATTCAGTACACGCAAGATTTTCAGGATGAATGTTATTAACGCAATGAGAGCTTAAAAAGAGAAAAAATGATTACAGCTATAGCTTGGAAAAACGTGTGGAGAAACAAGACGAGAAGCCTGATAGTTATCACTGCGGTAACAATAGGTGTTTTCGCCGGAGTTTTCTCAATGGCAGCAATAAACAGCTCTGTAGTGCAGAGGCTTGATGCTTCCGTTAACGAAGAACTTTCCCATATTCAGGTTAACAATAAGGATTTCAGGAGCAGTGCAGATATTCAGAATATTATAAAAGACTACCCGAAAGTTGTTTCAGCACTGGAATCAACTCCCGGCGTAACAAAAATAACCGGCAGGATAATTATAAGGGGCATTGCCTCCACGGCTACAAAAAGTACAGGTGTTGAAATATCGGGTATTGATGTTGACAAGGAAAAAGAGATGTTCACAATATCCAAAAAGCTAATAGCCGGAACAGGAAGTTACTTTGAAACAGACACTAAATTCAACACAGTATTTATCGGTGAGAAACTTGCCAAAGAGCTGAATATTATCAGGTATACCATTACTCCTGAATCAATAGCGTTATTAAAGGAAGAAGGAATACCTGCAGAAACAATTTCCGGGATTGAAACGCTGCAGGGACAACGATTCACCTCCGATAAAAAATTTGTAAAGGCGTACGAAAAGATACTTGAACCTGACGAAATACAGAAATACAGCTGGAAGATCAAAGAAGCAGCCTGGTCGTACAGGGAAGGTTCAAAGCTTATTCTTACTTTTCTTGATGTTGATAATAACCAGACCGGAGCGGCATTCAGGGTATGCGGAATTTTCAGGACCAATAATGATATGTTTGAATCGCTTTCCCTGTTTGTTCCCGTTGATGAGATCAGGGAGCTTACCGGAATGGAAGAAGGCGCCTTTCACAGGGTAATAGCCAGGCTTGAGGATAATGACATCACTGACAGGGCGACCCCTGAAATAAGAGAGAAACTGACAGATTATGAGGTGCTTAACTGGAAGGAAATTCAACCTGACCTTGCCATGATAGCTGATTTTATGGGACAGATATACGCGGTTTTCATGGTAATAATACTTGCAGCCCTGGCATTCGGAATTGTGAATACAATGCTTATGGCTGTTCTTGAAAGGACCAGGGAGCTTGGGATGTTGATGGCAATAGGGATGAACCGCCGCAAAATATTCATAATGATAATGCTGGAATCAATTTTCCTGTCAATTGTAGGAGGTTTTACGGGAATGGCCGTGAGCGAGATTGTGATTGCAATCACAGGTAAAACAGGCATAAACCTGATGAAGTATTCGGAAGGCATGGAAGCTATAGGTTATTCAGCACACCTCTTTCCGACCATTGATGCACAATTTTTTATTACAACAACAATTCTTATTGTTCTTACAGGAATAATATCAGCAATTTACCCGGCACGCAAAGCCTTGAAGCTTAATCCGGTTGAGGCAATAAGAAGTGAATAAAAACATCGAAAAACAACAAAGTCATGGCAGTAGTAGAAATCAATAACGTTTTTAAGTCCTATCATGATACGGAAGTTGAAGTGAAGGCAATTAACGGAGTAACATTAAGTTTTGATAAAGGGGACTTTACGGTAATAGTAGGCCCTTCCGGCTCCGGAAAAACAACCCTTCTTAACCTTATCGGAGGACTCGATCAGCCTACCGGAGGCGAAATTCTGATAGCTGGTCACCGTCTGTCCGAACTCAGGCCTTCACAGCTTATTGACTTCAGGATGGATCATGTCGGATTTGTCTTCCAGTCATATAACCTCATCCCGGTGCTTACGGCAGCCGAAAATATCGGATTTATCATGAACCTTCAAAAGTGGCCGAAGGAAAAACTTACTGCCAGGACAGATGAGCTTCTCTCATCAGTCGGGCTGGCAGACAGGCACAAGAGCCGTCCTTCACAACTGTCAGGAGGTCAGCAGCAAAGAGTAGCGGTTGCGAGGGCCCTGGCAACACACCCCGAATTCATCCTTGCTGATGAACCTACAGCCAACCTCGATTCAAAATCAGCCGAATCGCTTCTCGACATAATGGAAAAACTGAACCATGAAGAGGGGATGACATTCATCTTTTCAACCCATGATGTCAGAGTAATGAAGAGAGCACACAGAGTAATTACCCTTGAAGACGGGAAAGTGGTTTCAGATGAAAAAAGGGAGTAACAGGTCCCTAAATTCAGTTATGAAGAAAATATTAATTGTTCCGGCCTTTCTGGTTATCCTGAACTCAGCTCTTTTCTCACAGGAAGAAAAACCAAAGCCTGTTGAGCTTAACGGATACCTGACAACGATGCAGAGTGCAATGTTTGATACTCTCTCAGGACCCTTCTTTTATGAGAACCTTCTGCACAGCAGGCTCAATTTCAAAGGGTATATCAATGATAACATAACACTGGCTGTTGAATTAAGGAACAGGCTCTTTACCGGTGATATGGTCAGGTCGTATTACGGGTATTCGGATATGATCGGGACAGATGAGGGCTGGCTTGATATGTCGTGGAATATTGTAGATGAAAAATCATTCTTCCTGAATACAACCATTGACAGGCTCTGGCTGGACATGAATTATAACAAATTCCAGGCACGGATTGGGCGGCAGAGGATTAACTGGGGACAAACATTTGTCTGGAATCCAAACGATATTTTCAACGCATATTCATTTTTCGATTTTGATTATGTTGAAAGACCCGGCAGCGATGCTATACGGCTTCAATATTATCCGTCCTTTTCATCAGCCATTGAGTTAGCCGCTAAAATTGACAGTGAAGACGATGTAACTGCGGCAGCTTTATACCGGTTCAGCAAATGGGGATATGACATCCAGTTCCTGGCAGGATACTCCAACAGTTCAGATATCGTTGCAGGAGGGGGATGGTCAGGCTCAATCGGATCAGTATCCTTCAGGGGTGAGGGATCGTGGTTCAGGCCACTTGAAAGTTTTAAGGATACAACAGGGACTACAGTAATAACAGCCGGGTTTGACAAAATATTTGAAAATAACTCAATGGCGCAGATCCAGCTTATGTACTGCAACAATCCGCTGAAGCTGAATAATATCGCAAGCTTCTATTCAGGCAATCTTTCAGCCAGGGACCTTGCCTTTTCAGAGTTTTCAGCTTTCGGGCAATTCACATGGGCGGCTACTCCATTAATGAACCTGGGACTATCGGCAATGTGGTTTCCTGATCTTAAAGGTTATTTTGCAGGTCCCTCTTTTGACTATTCCCTTGCCGAGAACGTTGATTTTTCTCTAATATGGCAGCATTTCAACGCTGAAATGAGCGGATCCGAAACCAGGATCAACCTTGTGTTTCTTCGTGTTAAATACAGTTTCTAGAAATTTAATACTTTTGCCGCAGTAATCTTTAAAATACCTGTCATGGCACTGGTGCATGAATTTGAAAACAGCGGCAACTGGCTTTTCAGGCGAAGGGGCTGGCTTCCTATTTTCATGGTAGTTGCAGGGATTGTAATGATGTACCTGGGAAACAGGCAGGCGTTAATATTTGATCTGCGTGATGAAATGATATTCCTGGGTATCAGCCTCTTTGGTCAGATAATCCGGATATCTACGGTCGGGTTTGCGGCAAGAAACACCTCAGGAAGAAATACGGCGGCAGGTCAGATAGCTGATGAACTGAATATAACAGGTATCTATTCCATAGTCAGGCATCCGCTTTATGTGGGCAACTTTTTTATGTGGCTCGGACCGGTTCTCTTTCTAAAATCTGCCTGGTTTACTGTTGTTTTTTGCCTTCTGTACTGGCTCTATTATGAAAGAATAATCTTTGCCGAAGAACAATTCCTGAGAAGAAAATTCGATGATGAATATGATAAATATTCAGAGAAAGTCAGTGCCTTTTTCCCATTCACATTTAAATTCATACGTCCGAAACTTCGATTCTCGCTGCGTAATGTTCTCAGCCGGGAATACAACAGCTTTTTGAATATATTTTTAATATTCGCAGTATTAGATTTTTGCAGGAATTATTTTCTTACTGAGAAATTCTTCTTTACAAAAATCTGGATCTATATGTTTGCCGGAGCTGCAGTGATATGGATCATTGTGAGGTCTGTACACAAGTATACCAGATGGCTTGAGGTAAATAGGTGACCCCCCGGCCACCACACTTCGCTCCGCTCAGTGCAGGCTCTAAAGGGGAGTTATAAATCCGTATTGATTTTTTGTGAGTAATTGGTTTAGTCCCCCCTTCAGGGGGGATGCCGCTTTAGAGGCAAGGGGGTTATTCTTCTCCTGCTCCGGTAAAGATCATAATGTAATATAAAAGCATAGCCGGCGAACCAAGTGCTGCCTCCACATATAACAGACGGAATTGGTCAATTGTTATCTTTGCCCCATGTTAAAATTTCTGAACAATATATTTTCAGTCTTTCTTTCCCTTCCGGTTTATGTTTACAGGTATGCCATTTCACCATTTCTGCGGCCTTCATGCCGTCACATCCCTTCCTGCTCACAGTATATGCTCGATGCGCTGAAGATCCACGGGCCATTTACAGGCTTCTTGCTGGGTACAAACAGAATATTACGGTGTCGTCCGGGCGGAACACACGGCTATGATCCTGTCCCTCTTTTCAGATTCCGGCGCTACCGTCCTTTTTCAAATCAGCTGAGGAGATATAAAAAAGAAAACCGTTTGAAAAGATAGCCGGAGTGACACAACTTCAATTATTTCAACTTTGTGAATCTTGGTGCCTTAGAGCCTTGGTGGCAAGAAAAAAATGCCACCAAGACACCAAGACGCAAAGTAACACAAAGGATAAAATAAATTGTTTAGATGCTAAATAATTTAAAAATTGAGTTCTTCTTTGAGGTGTTTATATCCGGCGCGGCTTACAGGTAGCTTTTCCCCTGATTTGAGAACAGCAACATGGTTATCTTTTTCATAGGGTTCGATACGGTTAATTTCCTGTACTCTGACGATAAATGAACGATGAATTCTGACGAAATCCTTTTGGGGAAGATTTTGCTCATAGAACTTCATTGTTTGTTGTTTGAGGGCTTTGCCTGAAGAGTGATGGATCATAACATAGTCATCCTGTGCCTCAACATACTTGACCTGTTCAACCGGAATAAGATTGATGGCATTGCCCTTGCGCACCACTATCCTGTTGACTGGAGCGGCAGATTCGGGCTTTTTTGCAAGCAACAGTCCGGGCTCCATGTTTTCGGCACCTGCCCGGATCTTTTCAACGGCTTTGTTTACAGCATCAAGGAACCGTCTTTTCGGGAAAGGTTTTAAAAGATAATCAACTGCATTAAGTTCAAATGCTTTCAGGGCAAACTGATCATAAGCTGTAGTAAAAATAATAGCAGGTTTCTCAGTCATAACCTCAAGCATTTCAATTCCGGTAAGCCTTGGCATCTGGATATCCAGAAATACAAGATCCGGCTTTATATTTGTAATTGATTTCAGACCTGAGAAGCCATCGGTACATTCAGCGATTACTTCGATATAATCAAGTTCTTTTAAATAATGCCGGATAATTTCCCGGGCCGGTGATTCATCTTCAATTATTAAGGTTCTGATCTTTTCCATTAGTTTCCCTGTTCACTTCGCTGCCTTATATTTTACGGACCCTTCTTTGTTCCCCCTAAATTTAAAAATAAAATTTATATGAGTATCTGGAATAAAGTATAAAAATTCATTGATTTTCTTTGTTTACCCGACCCCGGGGGGAGCGAAGATTATCAATCTACTCCCCCCGGGGTCGGGGTAAATAAATTGATTTTCAGGCGATTCCATAATTTTCAAATAGTAATTATTTATAATCTGCTATAATCTGCAGGAATATAAAGACTTACGGTATAAATCCCGTTTTCCCTGGTCGTTTTTATTGATGCTTTGTCGCCATAGAACAATTCAAGTCTCCTGGATACATTCATCAGACCGGTTCCTGTTCCTTTCCTCAATTGCGGAGCCGGATCATAATTATTGCTTATAGTGATTTCCATATAACCATCAATCAGGCTTAACCTGGTAGTGATCCTGACACATTCGGTACTTTCGTAAACCCCGTGTTTTATTGCATTTTCATAAAGGGGTTGAAGCAACATCACCGGCATTTTAATGTCAAGGCATTTTTCATCGATTTGTTCCTCTGTTGATAATCTGTCACCGAACCTTACTTTTTCAATATCCAGATATAACCTGAGGTTTTCCAGTTCACTTCTGAGGGAGACCGGCTGCTCATCTTTCTTGGAAAGCGCATATCTCATGAACTCCGACAGCTTAATGACCATATCCCTTGCTTTTTCAGGATCGGTAATTGTAAGAGAGCTCACTGAATTCAGACTGTTGAAAAGAAAATGGGGATTGATCTGTGATCGTAGCATTTTAAGTTCAGTCTCTGTGACAAGGCTCTCAAGTTTTGCCTCCCTGGATTTCTTTTCAGACAGGTTTGAGAGACTTACGAACAGATAATAGGTCAGGATTGTTAAACCGTAAATAAAAACACCGGTTGCTATTCTGTAAGGGAAGGTCGCGATCCAGTATTCGTTAAAATTATCCTGACCGGGCAGGATAAGAGGGATTATCAGTTTAGTGATCAGAACCCAGAAAGTAACGGAAATAGCACCGGTAATAAGCAGATTTAAAGCAAGAGTCAGGGGTTTTGTTTCACTTTTGTTAAAGAAGTTGAAAGGATACCATAAGGATAATGCTATACCTGAATATATCAGGAGTGACAGCAGGCTGTCAACAATACTGATATTCAAAAAAGTCCCGTAAGCAATATAAAATAAAAATGCCTGGCCCAGCGCAATAACGAGCCAGACCAGCCACCAAACCACAAGCCGTACCCTGTTTTCAAGTACAGGATGTTTCATTTTCAGTATTATTTGTGGCTTTTTATTTCCCCGCCACCGAATACAACAGCACCTTTGATCACCAGCTGGCTTGTCCTGTCAGTTGTTGTTCCCGGAAAAAGTCTCCTTGAATCACTGAATCCTCCGAGAACCGGAGTTACCTCAATGGTTACGAACATGTCATCAGGAACAATTATACCTACACCTCCGAAGACAGCGGCAATTTCAAGTACATTTCTGCCGGGAGCCAGCTTTGCCCTGGTCAGATCAAGATCGATGCCCCCGAAGACTGAGGCAATTTTCCCTCCTTTGAAATTCTGTGATATAACCTGCCGCTCACTTCCGCTGAAAATTACTGCATAATCAATGAAATCATCGGTTGCCATACCTTTCGATGATATCGAACCCCATCCTCTTCGCTTTGTGACAATAAAAATAATGCCGATTATTATGAAGATGGAAGGCCAGAACATGTTATACATGTGGAATGTCTCACGAAAAATAAGCGGGATCATGAAGAATCCCCCGACAGCCATGATAATAATTCCGGCTGTTTTTTCTGTTGCCCCGAGTGTCATTACAAGGCCGACCGCAACAAGCAGCATCGGCCAGCTGAATATCACATGATCAATGAAATCGGGGAAAAATCCCGTATTTCTGATAACAAGAGCCAATCCTGCGAGAACAAGTACAGCCCCTATTACCACCCTGTTATTTGTGAGGTGATTATGCCTGCGTCCTGCCGGCTGCTCGTTATCCTCCCTGTAATCATTTATTGTTTCCATAGCTGTAAATTTATTTGTTTTTAATTTATTTACTGATATTTGTTCCTTTTAACAAGTGAGGAAATGATGAACGAAATGCCAATCAGCACAATAACTGCCGGCCAGTAAATAGTTTTTATCAACACCGGGATTTCGCCATAAAAGTTATCAATCAGGAACCATGCACCCAATGCCATAAGCAGCAATCCGGGAATGAAGTGAAGATTAAGCAGAAGCAGCGTACCTACAAAAATCAACAATGTTTCCCATGTAAAGTATTCCTTTATACTTCCAAGGTGCAACCAATCGTTGGTTGCTACCAGGAGAGCAACTCCAAGAACAATAAAGAAAAGGCCAATGCTTACCTGCGGATGGTGTTCCCTGTGTCTTTGTAAATTATAATCTGTATGTTTCATGTCTCATAGATTTTAATCTGGATCAAAAATAATCCTGAAAAGGCCCTGAAATAACACAAAATCGGCGAATGGCTGATTTTTAACGGTAACCTGTCGTTTCTCCCATAAGTGTTACTTTTTTGTTTATAATTTTTTTAATTGAATAAGCTTTCATAATTTTGCAAACCAAAAAAATAAATCATGTCCGGTTTATTTACCATACCAATTAGCGGTTTAAAAGAAGGACAGCACTATTTTGAATTTAAAATTGACAAAGCGTTTTTTGAACAGTTTGAGGAGTCGGAAGTAAAGGAAGGAGAACTTGACACAGTGGTAGAAGCTGATAAAAGATCTTCCCATGTTGATCTTAAAGTCAGGATCTCCGGAACTGTAAATATATCTTGCGACAGATGCCTGGGTGGATTCTCACAGCCGGTCGATTGTGTCAGCAGGCTGCTGGTTAAATTCGGCAAGATCGCTGATGACGAAGATCCGGATATGATTACTATACCGGCAAATGAACAGGATCTTGATATGAAGCAGTATTTTTATGAGTATATTCTTCTTGCTTTACCTATAAAAAGAATGCATCCTGATGACAGCAGCGGCAACAGCACTTGTGATCCTGAGATGCTGAAAAAGTTACAGGAGCATATAGTGAGTGACGAGAATGAAAGCGATCCTCGCTGGAATGAATTAAAGAAATTGATGAACACTAATTAAAGACTGAAAATATGCCAAATCCAAAGCGGAAACACTCAAAAACAAGGAGAGATAAGCGCAGGACACATTACAAGGCTACTGCTCCGATGGTAGCCAGTTGTTCAAACTGCGGCGCATCGGTCAAGTACCACAGGGTATGTCCTGAGTGCGGATTTTACAGAGGTAAGCCTGCAGTTGAGAAGAAAACGACTGCATGACACTTTGTATAACCAATCAGTAAAACCATGAGAATCGGCCTTGATGTAATGGGAGGTGATTTTGCGCCTGATGCGATTATTGAAGGCGCAGCAGATTCCCTCACTCATTTGTCTTCTGATGATCGGTTGGTGCTTTTTGGAGATAAAGACTCCATTCACAGGAAGCTGGATGAAATGAAAACCGATCCGTCTCATTTTGATATTATTCATACCACACAGGTAATAGAGATGGGAGATGTCCCGTCCAAAGCCTATTCACAAAAGCAGGATTCAAGTATTGCCGTAGGGTACAGACTGCTGAAAAACAATGAAATTAATGGTTTTTGCAGTGCCGGTAATACAGGTGCAATGCTGGTGGGTGCAAGCTATACGGTGAATGTGATCCCGGGAGTTATCAGACCGGCTTTAGCTGTGGTCGTTCCTTCAATTGATAACCGTCACTCTGTTTTACTTGATGTAGGCTTAAATCTGGACAGCAAACCGGACGTGCTTCTTCAGTATGGCATTCTGGGCAGTATCTTTGCAGAATATGTGCTTGAAATAAAAAATCCTGTTGTCAAGCTGCTTAATATCGGCGAAGAGGAATCAAAGGGGACACCCTCCTTAAAAGCCGCTTATGAACTGATGAAGGAATATTCTCACATCAATTTTAGAGGCAATATTGAAGCCAACTATCTCTTCAGTGAAACCATGCCGGATGTGATCGTTTGTGACGGCTTTGTGGGTAATGTAATCGTAAAACAGACAGAAGCATTTCATCATATCTTTAAATTCAGGAATTACAAGGATTCATATTTTGATAGTCTTGATTTTGAAAACATTGGCGGTACTCCCATTGTTGGTATCAATGCCAATGTTGTAATTGGTCATGGCGTTTCAAAGCGTAAAGCCATAATGAACATGATCCTGCAGACCAGGGCAGTTGTTCACGCCAATCTGGCCCAGAAGATTAAAGAAGCTATTTGATATGGAAAAAATTCGTGCAGCCATTACCGGAATTCATGCCTGGGTTCCAGAGTACAGGCTTACAAACCACGAACTTTCAAAAATGGTTGATACTTCCGACGAATGGATAATGCAGCGTGTCGGAATAAAGGAAAGACACATTCTCAAGGGAGAAGGACTTGGAAGTTCAGACCTTGGCGAGCAGGCAGTAAGGGGATTGCTGGAAAAAACCGGCACCTCGCCTGATGTGATAGACCTTATGATCTGCGCCACAGTCACACCCGACATGGCATTCCCGGCAACAGCCAATATAATATCTGATAAAGTCGGAATAAAAAATGCTTTCAGCTTTGATCTGAACGCCGCCTGCTCTGGATTCCTTTTTGCCCTTCAGACAGCGGCGGCTTATATAGAAACAGGAAAATACAAGAAAATAATTGTCGTTGGTGCAGATAAAATGTCATCAATAACCGATTACTCTGACCGAACCACATGTCCCCTGTTCGGTGATGCCGCCGGTGCGGTATTGCTTGAACCCACAAATGAGGAGCTTGGAATAATGGATTACATTTTTCATACTAATGGTGCAGGACGCAAATTTCTGCATATCAAAGCCGGAGGTTCAGTCAAACCGGCATCACATGAGACAATTGAGGCCAGGGAACATTTCGTTTACCAGGAAGGACAGAGCGTATTTAAATTTGCTGTGGTGAATATGGCTGATGTTGCCGTTGAAATAATGCAGAGGAATAATCTGAAGCCGGAAGATATTGCATTTCTTGTTCCTCATCAGGCCAATCTCCGGATAATAGATGCAACAGGCAGAAGGATGGGATTACCTCCCGAAAAGGTTATGATTAATATTGAGAATTACGGAAATACAACAGCAGCAACAATTCCACTGTGCATGTGGGAATATGAAAACAGGTTGAAAAAAGGTGATATACTAATTCTTGCGGCTTTTGGCGGAGGATTCACATGGGGATCAATATATCTGAAGTGGGCATACGATCAGAGGTAGTTCGTTTGCATGTACCCACGCCCTTTGTCTCCTCCGAGGCTTCGCTCGGAGCAGGCTCTCCCTGCTTATGCACTACCCTTTATAATACTCTGCTAATAAGTGGGAGATTCCTCATTATGACTCCTTCGTCGGCATAATTCGGAATGACAGAATAACTGTTGTTAATAGAGTGGAAGAAGCGGCGATTCGCATCAGAATGATCCATAAGAGGCGATTTAACCTTAGCGAATCGCCGCTTCTTCCACTAATATTTCATCCCTTGGCTGTCATTCCGAACGAAGTGAGGAATCTCCTGGATATCAGCACCATAACATCTTTTACAGGTGTGTATCTTTCTGGCATTTCTTTGACGCCAGAGGCGTCTAATTCCAATATCCATGGTCACATCCATGGTAAGGTCATAAATTCTGTTGACAACACCGGAGGTGTTGAATATCTGTTATTTGTGAAATCTAATTCAACACCCTCAGGGGTTGATACTCCTCTTTCAATTCTACCCCTGATGTAACCGGGGATATTGGATTTCAAAGCCTCCGGCTTTAGAACAATCTAAAATTCTATCCTTTGCAGTATGTTGATAATCAATATAGTATTAAGATGTGTATAAAGGGTAGTGCTTTAGCAGAGAGGAGGTTGGGGGTGATTACATGACGCAACAAAACCGAAAAACCTCTCTTATTGGGACTCTGTTAAAACCAGCATTTTCGTTTTTCTTGCAATAGTTTATATATTTGTGAGTTAATAAACTTGTATCTCAAAAAACTAAAACGCTATGGCAAAAAACAACGATATTGAACCTGCTGCAATAAACCTGATAAGTAACGGGACCGATATTTCCGGAGATATAAAATCGAGCGGAGATATTCGTATTGATGGCACCCTGACAGGGACCCTTAATACAAAAGGCAAAGTTGTTATCGGCGTTACAGGTAAAGTGAATGGGGAGGTAATATGCAAAAACTCCGAAGTGTCGGGCAGCGTCGAAGGAAAAATAAGTGTTAGTCAACTGCTGATTCTCAAAGCTTCTTCTAAAATACTTGGCGATATAGCTACTTCTAAACTATCTATTGAACCCGGAGCAAAATTTACCGGCAATTGTAAAATGAGCGATAACGACGAAAATGGAGGAGCAGCAAGACCAAAAGAACCAGAAAGACCCGGAAAATAAAGGTTTTTCGGAATTTGCAAAATATTCCGGAATAGTGGTCCAGATGGGAGTAATCATCTTCCTTGCAACATGGGGAGGTATAAAGCTTGATAAGGTTGCCGGATTCAGTAAACCTGTATTTACTATAATACTTTCGCTTCTCGGAGTTTTTGCGGCAATCTGGGTCGCTATTAAAGATTTCATAATAAAAAAATAATCCCGCTTTTGAAACCGCTGGCCAAATCAGTCTTTTTACTCGCACTGCTTGAAGTGGTGGTGCTCGCTGCCGGATCCCTTGTTATTTCAAGTTTTAATATAAGCCTGACTTACAACGAAATAGGTACAGCGTCAGCTGTCTTTACACTTATTTCACTTCTGATCCTGATAATATTTTTCAGAGGCCAGGGCAGGGAACCGGCCAGTCAGACCATGCACAGCCTTGTTGCTGTAAGTATTAAATTTCTCGCCGAGCTTATATTCGCATTCCTGTGGTTTTTTATAGCTAAAAAAACAGGATTATCATCTGTAATATTATTTTTTGTTTTATATTTAACATTCACTTTGTTTTCAGTAATGATTTTATTGAAAACATTGAAAAGCAAATCTTTAGAATAATTTCAGATTTGAAAACGCGATTAACGACAGGCCTTTTCTTAATTCTCTTTCTCCTTGCATTTTCTTTACCGGTTGCCGGACAGGAAGAACACGGAACTCAGAAAGAGAAATTTGACGCAAGCACATTCATCACTGAACACGTCAGCAACTCACATGAATGGCATCTTATGACGATAAAGAAAAGGGACGGAACGGAGAAAGAAGTTGCCATTCCTCTGCCGATCATACTGTACTACAGGTCAACAGGGCTTCATTTCTTTTTCTCAAACAAGCTTGCTCATGGGCATGAATACAAGGGTTTCAAAATGGGGGAAGGAGAATATGAGGGCCGGATAGTGGCGGTTAACGAAGCAGGAGAGGTTGATACAGAGAATTTACTGCTTGACTTTTCAATGACCAAAATGGTTGTAGGGATGCTGGCTGCAGCTCTTATTGGCCTGTGGCTTTTCATTTCCCTCTCGCGCTCATATAAAAAGTCAGGCATAAGCCATCCGAAGGGAATTCAGAGTTTTCTTGAACCGGTGATCCTTTTCATACGCGATGATGTTGTCATTCCCAATATCGGATACAAGCATTATGAACGGTTTATGCCATATCTTTTATCAGTATTCTTCTTTATCCTGATAAACAACATTATGGGGCTCATCCCGTTCCCTCCTCCTTTCGGAGCAAACGTGACAGGGAACCTGGCGCTGACCATGACCCTGGCATTATTTACTTTTTTAATAATACAGATAAGCGGAACAAAAGGCTACTGGAGGCACATCTTTGCAACACCCGGCGTACCGGTATGGCTCCTGCCGATAATGATACCGGTCGAACTAATAGGAATGATATCAAAGCCATTTGCTCTGATGATCCGTTTGTTCGCGAATATTACAGCTGGTCACGTTATTGTCATAAGCCTGCTGGCTCTGATATTTATTTTTGATACAATCTGGGTTTCACCGGTATCAATTTTCTTTGTGATTTTCATGGATTGCCTCGAGTTACTGGTGGCATTCCTCCAGGCATATGTTTTCACACTATTGTCGGCATTGTTCATCAGTCTGGCATTAGTTGAAGAGCATCATTAATTTTTTATTGTCAATAAAAATTTTTATTATGGAAACACAAACAGCAATTTCGCTGGCATCAATCGGAGCAGGCCTTGCAGTTATTGGTGCAGGTCTTGGCATTGGAAGAATCGGCGGATCAGCCATGGACGCAATTGCAAGGCAGCCTGAAGCTGCAGGTAAGGTTCAGCTGGCAATGATCATTTCAGCAGCCCTTATTGAAGGGGTTGCCCTGTTTGCCGTTGTTGTAGCAATGATCAAGTAAAAGAAAATGAGATCCTGCAATGGTTGATTGCAGGATCTTTTATCAGTAAATTCTTAATTCAGAAAATATGACATTCTTAGCAGGTAATAGTCTGACATCTGTAGGTATCGGAACACTTTTCTGGTCAGTATTGATCTTCTCCCTGTTTTTTGCACTGCTTGCAAAATTCGCATGGAAACCGATTCTTGCAGCGATAAAACAGAGAGATGAAATGATAAAGGGATCACTTGAATCAGCTGAAAGCGCCCGGAAAGAGATGCAAAGACTGCAGGCCGATAATGAAGCGATCCTGAGAAAAGCCAGGGAAGAACGCGAAATAATCCTTAAGGAAGCACGGGATGTGCGTGATAAACTTATAGCCGAAGCCAAGGGAAAAGCCACCGAGGAGGCTGAAAAAATAGTTGAGAAAGCTATGACCGGAATTGAAAGGGAGAAAACTAAAGCTCTCTCTGAGATCCATGAACAGGTAGCCACACTTTCTGTTGAAATAGCGTCAAAATTGCTTGGTGAAAAACTGAGCAAAACCGGAGAACAGGAAAAACTGATTGACAAGTATCTGAAAGATATTGACTTAAATAAGAATTAACAATCTGCCTTAAAAATGAACGACAGTAAAATATCTGTAAGATACTCGCGGGCATTGTTCCGGTCGGCCCTTGAAAAGAAAATGCTTGAAAGGGTTTACCGGGACATGAATCATATAGAGCAGGTATGTACTGTCCCGGAAATCAGGGAACTTCTCAAAAGTCCGATAATTGTGTCTTCAAAAAAAACCAGGATATTTCATGAGGTGTTCGGGAAAGATCTCAGCAGCCTCACTTACGCGCTTATTGATATGGTAGTCAAAAACGGCAGGGAAAGCTATATTCCTGCCATTGCCAGGGTATTCAGGAGCGAAATCCTTAAATACAACGGCGTTAGTGAAACAGTGTTGACTACAGCCATTAAAGCAGATGATAAAGTGAAAAAGCAGGTATCTGAGCTTATTTCGTCCGCATTTAAAACAAAAGTTGAACTTAAGGAAATAATTAATGGAGACATTATCGGGGGCTTTATCCTGAGAATTGATGACAAATATATCGATGCAAGCATCAGGAACAAACTCCGCAAAATAGAGAAAGAGCTGAAAAGCAGGACGCTGACAGCCTGAAAAAATAGATTTAGCATATAAGAAAAAACAATATGGCAAGCATTAAACCCGCAGAAATCTCAAAGATACTCCAGCAGCAACTCGAGGGAATTCAGACAGGAACAGATCTGGAAGAGGTAGGAACCGTCCTTACTGTTGGTGACGGTATAGCCCGTATTTACGGCCTTACCAATGCACAATCAAACGAACTTATCGAGTTCGAAAACGGGATTGAAGCAATAGTACTGAATCTTGAGGAAGATAATGTAGGTGCCGTGCTGCTCGGTCCGACCGAAGAGATCAATGAAGGGGATATTGTTAAACGTACAGGGCGAATTGCTTCCATCGGGGTTGGTGAAGGATTACTTGGAAGAGTTATATCTCCCACAGGACAGCCACTTGACGGGAAAGGTCCCATCGGAGGGAAATTATATATTTTGCCGTTTGAAAGAAAAGCTCCGGGTGTTATTTTCCGCCAGCCGGTAAAACAACCGCTACAGACAGGGATCAAGCCTATTGATGCCATGATCCCGATAGGCCGCGGTCAAAGGGAACTGATAATCGGCGACAGGCAGACAGGAAAAACAGCCATCGCTATTGATACAATAATAAACCAGCGCAGCAACTTTGAAAAGGGGAAACCGGTATATTGTATTTATGTTGCTATAGGGCAGAAAGGTTCAACGGTAGCAAATATTGCCAAGACACTTGAAGAATATGGTGCCCTGGAATATTCGGTAATTGTTCTGGCAACTGCATCGGATCCGGCGGCATCACAGTTCTATGCTCCCTTTGCCGGCGCTGCAATCGGGGAATTCTTCCGTGATACGGGACGTGATGCCCTTATCATTTATGACGACCTGTCAAAACAGGCAGTATCTTACAGAGAGGTGTCACTTCTGCTCCGCCGCCCGCCGGGACGCGAAGCTTACCCTGGAGATGTCTTTTATCTGCATTCACGCCTTCTCGAAAGAGCTGCAAAGATCATCGAGTCAGATGAAGTGGCAAAACAGATGAACGACCTGCCTGAATCCATAAGACATATGGTAAAGGGAGGAGGATCCCTTACAGCACTGCCGATAATTGAGACACAGGCAGGAGACGTTTCCGCATATATTCCGACAAACGTGATTTCAATTACTGACGGACAGATATTCCTTGAGTCAAACTTGTTCAACGCCGGAGTGAGACCGGCAATCAATGTCGGTATCTCAGTATCCAGGGTGGGAGGAAATGCACAGATCAAATCAATGAAAAAAATTGCGGGAACCCTGAAAGTTGATCAGGCACAATACCGTGAGCTTGAAGCATTTTCCAAATTCGGATCAGACCTTGATGCCTCGACAGTAGCAATTCTCAATAAAGGAGCAAAGAACGTTGAAATACTTAAACAGAGACAATATGCTCCGATACCAGTTGAAAAACAAATAGCAATTATATATTGCGGAACAATGGGATTGCTGAAGGATGTGCCGGTGGAGAAAGTAAAAAGCTTTGAGAATGAATATATTGAATATCTGGATCTGAAGCATCGTGATGTTCTCGACAATCTTCGCGATGGCATACTGAACAACGATATAACAAAAGTTCTCGAAAAGGTTGCTTCTGAACTGGCAGCTAAGTATAAGCCTCAGTAGTCAAATTGATCCGGCTGATATAATGAATTTCAAATGGCGAATCTAAAGGCAGTAAGGATAAGGATAAGCTCGGTAAAATCGACGAAACAAATTACTTCGGCGATGAAAATGGTTTCTGCTGCCAAGCTTAGGAAAGCCCAGGATAAGATTGTCCGGCTGCGTCCTTATGTTAATAAACTGAAAGAAATCCTTTCCGGCCTTACCCAGAGCCTTGCTGAATCGGAAATTGAAAATGTTTATGGACGGGTATCGCCTCCCGAAAAGATCCTTGTTGTAGTGATAACTTCAAACCGGGGTCTCTGCGGGGCATTCAACTCAAATGTTATAAAGGAAGCAAGAAGAGAGGTCTCGGAGAAGTACCTTGACCAGTTCAATAAAGGAAACCTGGTATTTCTTACTATCGGTAAAAAGGGTTATGATTACCTCAGAAAACAGAAGCTTAAAATGCTTCCTGAGTGCAATGCTCTCTTAAATGAGCTTACATTCGATAATGTTGCTGTCGTGGCAGAGGGGATAATGAAAAGCTTTGTCAGGGGAGAATATGACAGGGTAGAAATTATTTATAACCATTTCAAGAATGCCGCCGTACAGATCCTGACCGAAGAACAATTTCTCCCGGTTGAATCTCTGTCTCCAGGTGAAAAAGGTACTCTCCCCGTGGATTATATCTATGAACCCACAGAAGAGGAGATAGTGAAGGAGCTTATTCCCAAATCACTTAAAATACAGTTTTATAAAGCAGTACTCGATTCATTTGTGGCGGAACATGGCGCCAGGATGACTGCAATGCATAAGGCTACCGATAACGCCACAAGTATGATCAGGGAGCTTACACTTCAGTATAACAAAGCACGCCAGGCTGCAATTACAAACCAGATCCTTGAAGTAGTAAGCGGTGCCGAAGCCCTTAAAGGCTGACCATAATACCTTTTACCAGGATCGTTGAAAATCAATCATGTACAATCATTCCGAACTAAAGGAAATAATTGACAAAGCTTTATTGAATCTTTCGTACAATACGGAAGCCGTGAAGCTGATTGAACCTGTAAAATACATCCTTTCAATAGGAGGTAAGCGGTTACGTCCCGTAATGGCTTTAATGGCCTGTAATCTTTTCAGCGATAAGATAGATAATGCAGTTTTGCCTGCTGCAGGACTGGAGGTTTTTCATAATTTCACGCTGGTGCATGATGATATTATGGACCAGGCGCCGGTAAGACGGAATTTCCCCACTGTTCATAATAAATGGGATCTGAACCAGGCTATCCTCTCAGGCGATGTTATGGCTTTCTTAGCCAATGAGTGTTTCCTGCAGACACCGGCGAATTATCTTCTGAGAGTATTCAGGATATTCAATAAAGCTGCCATTGAAGTATGTACCGGACAGCAGCTTGACATGGATTATGAAAAAGCAGCGATTGTCAGTCATGATGAATATCTGAGGATGATAGAACTTAAAACGGCAGTGCTGATTGCTGCATCATTAAAGACAGGAGCACTTATAGGGGGAAGCGATGACGGGAATGCGGATCTCCTTTACGAATTTGGCAGGAACCTTGGACTTGCTTTTCAGATACAGGATGATATGCTGGATATATGGGGAAATACAAAGGTATTTGGGAAAGCACCCGGAGGAGATATTGTCGCCAACAAAAAAACATTCCCGATGGTGAAGGCGATGGAGATCGCTTCCGGCAGCCAGCTAAAGCAACTGCAGGAACAATTATCCCTCAGGGATAATGATCCGGAAGAAAAAGTGAAAAGAATTATCAGCCTTTACAATCAGCTTAATATAAGAGAAATAACGGAAAAACTGGCCAATGAATATATTGACAGGGCTTTCAGTCTGCTTGAAAAGGTGAGCGTGGAATATAAACGGAAAAAAGAGCTGGAAAATATTGCCAGCTCCCTGATAGGACGCGATCGTTAGATCAGAGTCCTCCCGTATCTTCGTGTTTTTTCAACCAGTCAATATTGATCAGCACGCCGACATTCAGCATGAACTGGTTATATTTGCTGAGAATATATTTTGCTTCCGCGTAAATATCAAACTGATCAGTTACTTTCATATAGGAACCCGCGCCCAGGTTCAATCCAAGTGCATTATCACTTTCCGGAAAAACCTCTTCCAGGTACTTTTCTCTTTTCCATGCCAGGAGTACGTTAAGCCCTGCAAGCCCGTAAAATTCAAATTTATCGAGAGAATTGAAGACATAATGGCCATTGATATCAAACATCAGGGTGTTAACGGTAGTTTTCATGTCAAATTCCTTATAGACATGAGGAATGAAAAAAGTAACGGAAGGTGAGACATGTATCGGGACGCTTATTTCATAAATGCCTTTCAATGAAGCAAAAATATGTCCGCTTTTATTGTAATCATTTTCCATTTCATGGAAAAGATAACCGGTTGTAAATCCGGTCCCGCCCCCGATTTTTGTAAACTGGGCATTTACAGCAGGAACCGTAATAATAATAATCATTAAACCAAGGAAAAGTTTTTTCATAGAATATTTTTTAAGGATTAAATATTATCATGACTGTTTAAAGATAGATTTTTAAAATATATCAGTCAATAATAATCTTAAAATATGCCGTTAAAAATATATCTTTTGCAAATTTTATTAAATTTGTATATTCTGAAAGACAATTAAATAATTAACTGATATGGCACAGAATACCGGTAAGATCAGCCAGATAATAGGACCTGTGGTTGACGTAGTATTTGAAAGGCAGGGTGTGGAAATGCCTGATATTTATGATGCCCTGGAAATTAAACGGGATGACGGTTCCATTCTGGTTGTTGAATGTGAACAGCACATCGGCGAAAATACTGTCCGCACCATTGCGATGGATTCAACAGACGGTCTTCGCAGGGGAATGGACGTCGTTGCAACAGGATTACCGATCACAATGCCCATAGGTGAGCAGATAAAGGGAAGACTGATGAACGTAACAGGCGAGGCAATTGACGGTATAGGTCCGCTTGATAAGAAAGGCGGGTATCCTATTCACAGGAAGCCTCCGAAATATGATGATCTTTCAACTGAAAAGGAGGTTCTCTATACCGGTATCAAGGTTATCGACCTTATTGAACCATATTCCAAGGGAGGTAAAATAGGCCTGTTTGGAGGTGCAGGCGTTGGAAAGACTGTTGTGATCCTTGAGCTTATAAACAATATTGCGAAAGCATATTCGGGATTATCGGTTTTTGCAGGAGTGGGTGAAAGGACAAGGGAAGGTAACGACCTGCTTCGTGAAATGCTTGAAGCAGGTGTAATCTCATATGGGAAAGAATTCCTTGAGAGCATGGAAGCAGGCGGCTGGGACCTTTCGAAAGTTGATCATAATGCTTTAAAGGATTCAAAACTAGCCCTGGTTTTCGGACAGATGAATGAGCCCCCGGGAGCAAGAGCAAGGGTCGCACTTTCCGGCCTTTCAGTTGCTGAACACTTCAGGGATGGCGACGGAAAAAGCGGCGGAAGAGATATTCTCTTCTTCATGGATAATGTATTCCGTTTTACACAGGCCGGATCAGAAGTATCAGCACTTCTGGGACGAATGCCTTCTGCAGTAGGGTACCAGCCGACACTCGCAACTGAAATGGGTGTAATGCAGGAACGTATAACATCGACCAGGCATGGCTCAATCACTTCTGTACAGGCAGTTTATGTGCCTGCCGACGACCTTACTGATCCTGCTCCGGCAACCACCTTCGCACACCTTGATGCAACAACGGTTTTAAGCCGTAAAATTTCGGAACTTGGTATTTACCCGGCCGTTGACCCGCTTGATTCAACATCCAGAATCCTCACGGCTGATATTGTCGGGGAAACCCACTATAAATGTGCTCAAAGGGTGAAAGAGCAGCTCCAGAGATACAATGAACTTCAGGATATAATTGCCATCCTGGGAATGGATGAACTCTCTGAAGAAGACAAGCTGGTGGTTCACAGGGCACGCCGGATACAGAGATTCCTCTCACAGCCTTTCCATGTGGCTGAACAGTTTTCAGGAGTAAAAGGCACACTCGTTTCAATAGAAGACAACATAAAAGGATTTAATATGATAATGGATGGCAAGGTAGATCAATATCCTGAAGCTGCATTCATGTTTGTCGGAACAATTGAAGATGCGATTGAAAAAGGAGAAAAAATTCTTGCTCAATCTAAATAAACTTTTTCCTGATGAAAATAGAGATCATCACTCCTGATAAGAAAGTATTTGAAGGGGATATCAAATCAATAAGGGTCCCGGGCAAGAAAGGATCCTTCCAGGTACTCAAGGACCATGCCCCGATTATTTCAACTCTTGATAACGGTACCGTTGTTATGGTGGATCAGGATGACAATGAAAAAAGATACGAGATTGACGGGGGAGTGATTGAAGTAAAGATGAACAAGATCATTCTGCTTGCCGAATCGGTAAAATAATTCATTCAGAATGACTCCCGATGAATTCCGGAAACATGCCCATGAGTTGGTCGAATGGATGGCCGCCTACATGGAAAATGTCGAAAAATACCCTGTTAAATCAACTGTAAAGCCAGGCGAGATCTTCAGTCAAATACCTGACAAACCACCTCCGGATCCTGAATCTTTCAGTGCCCTGATGAGTGATTTTGAAGAGATAATAATGCCGGGCATATCCCACTGGCAAAGCCCCAATTTCTTTGCCTACTTCCCTGCAAACACAAGCCCTCCCTCCATTCTTGCGGAAATGCTGACATCAACGCTGGCCGCCCAGTGCATGATGTGGGAAACATCTCCTGCAGCTGCCGAACTCGAGGAAAAAATGATGATCTGGCTGCGCGATCTGATAGGGTTATCCAATGATTTTGAGGGAGTTATACAGGATACAGCATCAACCGCCACCCTTGCTGCCATCATTACAGCACGGGAAAAAATCACCGGATTTACAATTAATGAAAAGGGATTCAATAGTGCAGACGTATTGAGGGTTTATTGTTCAGGACAAACCCATTCCTCGGTTGAGAAAGCTGTTAAGATAGCGGGTATAGGCAGAAAAAACCTCGTAAAACTTGCGGTGAAGGACGATTTTTCAATGGATGCGGAAAAACTGAAGGGAGCCATCAAAGAGGACCTGAAAAAGGATTACAAACCATGCTGTGTCATTGCTACAATAGGTACAACAGGCCCTGCCTCAGTTGACCCCTTACGTGCCATAGGAGAGATCTGCAGGGAATATGGCATATGGCTTCATGTCGATGCCGCAATGGGCGGTACGGCCCTTATTTTGCCCGAATTTCAGTGGATGATTGACGGGAAGGAGTATATCGATAGTTTTGTCTTCAATCCACATAAATGGATGTTCACCAATTTCGACTGCTCCGCCTTTTTCATCAGAGATACCGGATCTCTTATCAGGACATTTGAAATACTGCCGGAGTATCTCAAAACAAGAACCAGGGGTCAGGTTAATGATTACAGGGACTGGGGTATTCCTCTTGGCCGGAGGTTCAGGGCCCTGAAGCTCTGGAGCGTCATAAGGTCATACGGGACCAATGGCCTGCAGTCAAAGATCAGATATCATATCAGCCTTGCTTCACGCCTTAAGGAAATGATATCTTCAGAACCTGATTTTGAACTGCTGGCTCCGGTTTCACTTAATGTTGTGTGTTTCAGGTATCATCCTTCGGGAATGTCGGAAGACAAGCTGAATACTGTCAATGAAATGCTCAATCACATCCTGAATGATACCGGCAGTATATACCTTTCACATACGACACTCAACGGACATTACACCCTGAGGATGGTTACAGGGCAGACCAATGTTACTCTTGATCATGTTGAAAATGCCTGGGATCTGATTAAGGATAAAGCACGGGGAATAAGTATCTGATCATCACAGCAATTTCCCTATGCTCATACCATAAATATCGATATTGAATATAAATTCAAACGAAGGGGCTTCACTAAGGCTTTTCCATGCCGCCTGTACTCCGGCTGATATGGGATAGGGGATCCTGAAAAGATATAGATCAGAAACCATTTCAATGCCGAAAGAACTGAAAGTTTCGGTTCCTTTACTAACATGATCGACCACCCTGCTGCCATCCTTAATTGTCAGATAATAATTATCATTTCCCCTGGCGTAATCATAAAAAAGGCCCGTACGGATCCTCGTAATATAAAGAAAAGACACAATATTGAAATCCGGATATGCCAGCGGGGCAACATAATCCACTGATAGGAAATCGAGCTTAGTCGAAATTATATCATTATAACTTCGGGGGAAATGAATCTTGTTTGAGGTAAGATATTTGACAAATTTCTGGTTTTCTGTCTCATATCTGATCCTTATCCCATGGTTTCTGAAAAAACCCGGAAAGTAGAATGCAGTCTTTAAATTGATATCTGATCCATATATCAGCTTGTCAAAGGGAGCATATTTATATGCGGCGTCAACTATCTGTGCCATCCTGGGGTAAATATCACGGTAAGCCGATTTGTGATAATTTGCGAAATAGAGCCGTCCGGTTAACTCAGTCTGCCCGTAATCATAATTGCTGATTTCTTTGAGGTACAGGTAATTGTTTGTGTATTCTGCTGATAATGAGGGATAAAAATACTGGGAATATTTTCCTGTGCTGAAAGTCCATGGGATATAAATGCTGTTATTGAAACGGAGACCTGGTCTTACAGGAGAAGGGAGCCAGCCCGGAGTTGCTCCGTACAGGTCAATAACCGGCTCATTTCCATAATCGAGACGGGATTCAATGACCGGATACCAGCCTTCCCATAAAATCCGGGAATGAAACTTATGTCTTTTATCTGCTGAATATTCATACCCTGCTGAAGCAGTAAGAGTGCTCAGCTGGTTTTGTGACATTATTGTAAATCCCGGTCTGATTGATGCCGGATATGACTGGATCTGTTCAATATCGGCATATACCGGCATCCAGCTGTGGATCCCCAGAAGATGCTTCCATTTTCTGTATGGTTCAGCGGTATAATCAATAAGCAGATCATTTTCCTCTTTTACCTCTTTCTTTTCAAATCTGTCAATGAGATATGCCCCGGATCCTGCTGCAGTTTTTTCAGTTTCAAAAGCTTCGGAAAGGGAAGCTTTACAGATGTTATTCCCGGATGCGCTGTAATTGCTGAAATAAACTTTGTCTCCGGATACATTCAGATCGGTTGCCCCGAATTTTGAACGGGTTAAAACTGATGATTTACCCTCCGGAGTAAGAATATATACATTATCGGTTCCTGAAACTGAACTGATGTAAAAAAGGGAATCATTTCTCAGGAATGATCCCTGCAGGTCTTCTGTTCCTTCTTTCACCAGTGTTGTCCATTTTTTATCAGCAAGGGAAAAAGCAAGGATCCCTTCTCCGTCTTCTGTTAAGGAAATAACAGTAATTTTTCCCCCGTCAGATGACCACTGAGGACGCTGAAGGTATGAATTACCCGGAGCCGGTACGCTTAATGTGACACTTCCGTCCCATGGATTTAAGAGGACCAGATTATTCCGGTTTTCCGTTGTATTCTCCGATGAAGCGATAAGGTTACCGTCAGGAGAGATCGATGCAGATAAATATCTTGATCTGAATGTCAGTTGCCTGGCTGTCGAGGTGTTCAGATCAAACAGGATGATTACTGAAAAACTCCTGTTTTTCCACCTGGGATCAGGCTGTGATTCGACCCACACGATTTTCTCACGGGAATATGAGAGGAACCAGGGGTAAAGATTACCGGGCACATGCAGCTTCTTTTCTGATTTTTCCGACGGCCTTATGAGTACAAATGATACAGGGTTTATCAAAGATGTTTTTACGGCAATAACCGAATCGGTTCCCGCATAAACAGCTGAGTAATAACCTTCATAGGAGGATTTTTTTGACGGGTTTATTGTTTTGTAATCAATGGCGCCGCTCATTTCAATATCCTTTTTCCACAATCTTGCAAGAGTATCAAATGTCTGATAGTAGAGTTGCTTTTTTGTTACTCCGGCATTTCTGTTAAGGCTTATATTAACGGGATTAATGGTAAATGGCTGGTTGGCAGTAAAAGCAAGAACCTTATTCCAGATCCGCGGGTCATTGTTCAGCAAAGCCCATGTAACCATCTGGTATCCAAACTGGTAGTAATCAGGTGTAAAGTCCCGGTAAGATCCGTTGAACAGCTTGTCATACTTGTAGAGCTTTCCATTTTCGACAGCAATTGCCTTAAGTGAATTCTGGAAACCAGGGCTTCTTCCCCTGCCTGATTGGGACAGCAAAGTTTCGGCGAATACGGCTTCACCCTCAATATACCACATTGGCAGCAGGGCAGCCATCGCACCCGGGAATTGCTGACCGGCAATAAATGACATTGCCTTTGAAAAACCCGAATTGAGTGATTCCATCTGCAGCACGTGAGTAAGCTCGTGCAATGCCAGCTGCCTGGAATGATCAAGCGGAATAGTGTTCTGGTCAGGGGTAGGATAGATTTCCATTCGTTTGGGAGCCCATGCCACATAACCGTTGGATTGTGTAGTGTAATTGTGGATAATAACGGGGATTCTGAATTTCTTTTCCGGATATAATGCTGAAAGATCCGAATATGCCTTTTCAAGGGCCATGGCAAATTCTGTTCCGGCTGAACCATAATTCTGCGGATAAATGATATTAAATCTGCCGGTTTTAATCTGCAGCCATTTAAGAGAAGCCGGATCCTGTCCTGTATTATAATACTGAGCTGAAACGGCTGGATATACCAGCAGAAGTGCAGCGGAGAAGAACAGTGATTTGAACCTGAAGTCATGAATCATAGCTCAAAAATAGCAAATTATGCGAGTTGCTTGCAGATGATTATGGTAAGAAAAAAATAAGTACTTTAGCCACTTATCTGTTATTGCAGGTTTAGAAAAACAAGGTATAAATGAAGAAGTTCAGGTTGATCAACAACATATCAGGATGGATTGTTTTTGTTACTGCTGCAATTACATATCTCCTGACAATTGAGCCCACTGCCAGCCTCTGGGATTGCGGTGAATTTATCGCATCGGCATACAAGCTGGAAATCGGACATCCTCCGGGGAGCCAGGTCTTCATGGTTCTGGGCAGGTTCTTCACCCTTTTTGCCGGAGGTGACGTTACAAAAGTATCAGCAATGGCCAATTCAATGTCGGCAATATTAAGCGCTTTCACGATACTCTTTCTTTTTTGGACAATTACCCATCTGGCAAGGAAAATTATTGTCAGGGAAGAAAGCATGTTCAGCCCTGCAAGAATTGCCGCCATAATAGCTGCCGGCATTACCGGAGCCCTGGCATTTACATTCTCTGATTCGTTCTGGTTCTCTGCTGTTGAGGGTGAAGTATATGCAACATCTTCTCTCTTTACAGCAGCAGTTTTCTGGGCAATCCTTAAATGGGAAGATGTAGCGGATGAAGAGCATGCCGACAGGTGGATCATCCTGATTGCATTCCTGATGGGGCTCTCAATTGGCATACACCTTCTTAACCTTCTCGCTATTCCGGCAATTATACTTGTATATTATTTCAGAAAATTTGAGTTTTCATGGAAAGGTTTAATTATTGCCATATCATCATCATTTGCTATCCTGGCACTGCTGATATGGGGTATAATGCCCGGGATAGTAATAATCTCATCCAGGTTCGACCTTTTCTTTGTAAATACACTGCACCTTCCTCCCAACAGCGGAATGATCTTCCACTTTATAATCCTGGCAGCTGTTTTTGTTCTTGCAATCAGGTTTACAATTGATTCAGACAATAAAATAAGAAGCGGAATTTTTGCCATTGCTGCATTATTCCTGACCGGAGTATGGATTGTCTTTGAATCAGCTTTTATGAACATTCTGATTCTGATTATAATAGCTGGATTTACCTGGTATTTTGCCGGCAGGAACAAGGTTGCGATGAGCACTATGCTCACGGCATTAATGGTGATCCTGATCGGGTATTCGACTATAGCTATCATAATGATCAGAGCATCCGCCAATCCGCCGCTGAATGAAAACAATCCGAGCAATCCATTTAACCTGCATTATTACCTGAGCAGGGAGCAATACGGAGAGAGGCCGCTGATAAGAGGAGCTTATTACAACGCTCCGACCCTTGATTATAAAGACGGGAAACCGGTTTATGCCCTTGAAAACGGGAAATATGTCATTACCCATCGCAATATTGAGCGCGTATATGATGAAAGATTCATTACCCTATTCCCAAGAATGTGGAGCGATCAGTCTCCGGACCATGAAGAAGTCTACAGGGAATGGGGAGGGAACAGGGGAATACCTATACAGGTTACGGACCAGTCGGGAGAGAGAAAAACAATTAAAAAGCCGAAGTATAGCGAGAACCTCAAGTTCATGTTCACCTACCAGTTCGGTTACATGTACTTCAGGTACTTCATGTGGAACTTCTCAGGGAAGCAGAATGATACACAGGGAACAGGAGGAGCAATAAACGGGAACTGGATCACCGGCATCAGATTCCTTGATGAGCCAAGGACAGGAACTGTTGATGTGCCGGCGGGGCTCAAGGATGACACCTCAAGGAATAAATATTACCTCCTGCCTTTTCTCCTGGGAATAGCAGGCTTGTTTTACCAGCTTAACCGTGACAATAAGAACTGGTGGATAATTCTTTTGCTTTTCATAATGACAGGAATCGCCATAGTCTTCTGGCTCAACCAGTATCCGAATCAGCCAAGGGAACGGGATTATGCATACGTGGGGTCTTTTTATTTCTATGCAGTATGGATCGGCCTGGGAATGCTTGCATTGTTTGAAGGCATAGCAAAGATCACCGGCGAAAAGATCGCCGCACCTGTTGCAGGATTGTTGTGCTTTCTTGCTGTGCCGGCATTGATGGCTTCCGAAAACTGGGATGATCACGACAGATCATACCGGTACCTTGCACGTGATGTGGCATTTGACTACCTCTATTCATGTGCTCCCGACGCCATCCTGTTTACAAACGGGGATAACGACACGTTCCCCCTATGGTACGCACAGGAAGTAGAGGGAGCGAGGACTGACGTACGTGTCTGCAACCTGATGCTCCTGAATACCGACTGGTATATTGACCAGATGAAGCAGAAAACATATGAATCTGATCTACTTCCTGTCACACTCCCGGTCAGGAAATATTATGACGGCATCAATAACCAGGTCTTCATTATTGAAAAAACCAAAGATCCGGTTGATATTTCAACTATCATCGACTGGGTGAACAGTGAGAACAAGGCAACCAAGATCCAGATCTCACCTACGGAAATACTTGATATTATACCATCCCGCACAATCCGCATTCCTGTTGATGCAAAAAAAGTACTGGAATCAGGAACCGTGAAACAGGAAGATTCAGCGAAGATCGTGCCATACATTGATATCCGGCTCAAGGGGAATTCAATCCTGAAAAGCCAGCTGATAGTTCTTGATATTCTTGCTCATAATAACTGGGACAGGCCAATCTATTATGTTACGGGATATCATAATGATGCAATGGGACTTGAAGAATATTTCCAGCTTGAAGGTCTTGCTTACCGCTTTGTGCCAATCAGGACAGAAAACAACAGCTGGCTTGATTACGGGCGAATCGATACGAATATCCTGTATGACAATATGATGAACAAATTCGTATGGGGAGGTGCAAATGATGAAAGAGCGAATATTGATTATCATCACAGGCGGACACTGATAGTGGTCAGGGCAAGACTGAATTATGCAAGGCTGGCAAAAGCCCTTGCCGCCGAAGGTAAAAATGAGAAAGCCGTAAGCGTGCTTGATCATTGTATTGAGGTCCTGCCTCTTGATAAAGTACCGTATGATCCTTACGTGCCCGACATCATTGAAGCTTATTTTAATGCCGGTGCCACAGAAAAAGCGGTTGAAATGACCATGGCCCTTTGCGATTATTATTATGATCAGCTTGATTATTACCTTAAGCAGACACCCTATATAGTCAGCTCGGCTGAATATGAGATACAATCTGCCATTCAGTATACGTCAAAAACCGCCAATGCATGTGAAGCGAACGGTAAAAAGGAACTTGCGGACGAGATAAACAGCAGGCTGGAAAATTATTATGGCCGATATCTGCAGATGCAGGGGCCGGTTTCAAGATAAAACGTAAATCAGCTTATAAAAGAGGGTGATACCTCATGCTTAAGGTATTTTTCAATCAGGAAGAAAATCTTCTCCGGGTAAATGGGCTTAAGCACATATTCATTGCAACCGGCAAGATAGGCTTCCGTTTTTGATTGTTCCGAAGAATATGCTGTAAGCATCAGTACAGGAACGTTCTTCCTTTCTTTCCTGAAAATCCTCAGGCATTCTATTCCGTTGATCAGCGGAATAAGTAAATCCATGAAAACCAGGTCAACCTTGCCATGTTCCTGGTTTATATAATCAACGAATTCCTTCCCGTTATGGAATATTTTCAGATCCGCGCCCGAGCTTTTCAGAAGAGTTTCATAGTACCTGATTGACGGTTGATCATCTTCAACGATTATTATCTTTTTATCGGCAAGCTGTAAGTCGCTGATTTTCAGGGCCATAATATGGATTAAAAAAACTTGTTTAAAATTACGATAAGATTGGCAGGTTAAGACAGGACATGGGGTCAGTTATTAACATTTTTTCAACAGGTTATTAAACGCGTGATATGCCGGTTATTTGGTTTACTGAAGAAAAATGTGCAATTTCGTAATGGAAAACAGCCTGAAATTATGATTAAAAAGACGTTTCTTATCAGGGCAGCGATCGTTTCTCTGACCATTTATATATCTGCAAATATTGCCAGTGGACAGGCAGGATTTGATAATCCGACAAGGGCATTGTTAATTTTTGATCTCTCGAAATATATTGATTATGGTCCCGGTTTTGCCGATTCATCAAATTTCAAGATAGGCATTATGCTTGGTGATTATGACCTTTTTTATGAACTGGGAAACCTGGCAAAAACAAGAAAAACGATTCAGGATAAGCCGGTTGAGATAATAGGATTTAAAAACATTGAAAGCGTTAAGCATACTCAGGTTCTCTACCTGAACAAGACGGCGGAATTCAACATTGATAAGATTAAATCAAAAATTGCAGGTCATCAGACTATGCTGATGACTGAAGGTTATGAATTCAGGGAATCAATGATGAATTTCATTGTTGTAAACAGTAAACCGCGTTACGACATAAATGAGGAATTAGTTAAGAATGCCGGGATGAGCATTCCGCAGGAAGTGCTGGTTATGGCCGTAAAAACCAAAGAAGACTGGCAGAACCTTTTTGATATTGCAAGCAAGGAAATTGAGGTTCAGAAGGAAACGATTCATCAGCAGGTTGAAACTATTGAAATTCAGAAACAGGAAATACTTAAGCAAAAAGCCCTTCTCGATAGTCTTGACAAAGAGATTACCGAGAAAGAGAAAACCTTGAATGAGAAACAGAAGATACTCGACAGCCAGTTTAAGCAGATCAGCCGCCAGCAGAGTGAAATCTCCGCACAGAAGCAGACAATAGTTATACAAATGAAGGAAGTGCAGGTTCAGAAGGATACCCTCTCAAGCCAGAAAGAAAAAATAGCTGTTCAGATAGCAATGATTGATGAACAGCTGAAGAAAATCGGTGAGCAGGAAGACAGGATCAAAGTGCAGCTGGCCACTCTTGAGAAGCAGAAGCTGATCCTTTATTTTGTCCTTTTTGCCCTGCTTCTTGTCAGTTTTCTGGGGTATTATATTTACCGGGGATACAAAATAAAAAAAGAAGCCAATATCAGGCTGGAGGAAAAGAACAGGACCATATCCCTGCAGAAAGATGAGATTGAACGGCAACGTGACCTTGCAGCAGCACAGAGAGACCAGATCGCTTATCAGAAAAAACATATCACGGACAGCATAATGTATGCCAAAAGGATACAAACAGCTCTCATTCCCTCCCTTGAGCTGTTCAGTGACAAGCTGGAACACTTTGTACTCTATAAACCGCTGGCAATTGTAAGCGGTGATTTTTACTGGGTCAGCAATGTTGAAAACAAACAGATCATTATTTGTGCCGACTGTACAGGGCACGGTGTTCCGGGAGCATTCATGAGCATGCTCGGCGTTACCATGCTTAACGAAATAGTCAACAACAAGCATATTATTATGCCTGACCAGATCATTGAAAACCTCAGGCAGGGAGTGATAAAATCACTGAACCAGGTCGCTGATGAAGATAGTATCAAGGATGGAATGGATATTGCTGTATGTACCGTTGATTTTGAAAATGACACACTCTGGTTTTCAGGAGCAAACAATCCCCTCTACCTGATAAGGAACCATGAGCTCGTTCATTACAGGGGCGATAAAATGCCGGTGGCCATACATTACAGGATGCAGCCATTCACTCTTCACAAGATTGATATAACAAAAGGAGATGAATTCTATGTATTTTCCGACGGTTTTGTAGATCAGTTCGGAGGGCCGAAGCAGAAAAAATTCATGTCAACCCAGTTCAAGGAGACCCTTATCGAACTCAACAATGTACCTATGCTGAAGCAGGCGGAAAGATTAAATGAGATATTTGAAGAATGGCGCGGAGATTCTCCCCAGGTTGATGATGTGACCCTGATTGGAATCAGGTATTAACGACATTCCCAGACAGTTGTAGAATTCAAAACAGTTGTCGGACCTTTTGCTTCAATTGCTAACAGTTTTGCACCGCAATATTCAGCTTCAGGGCCTTGAGTTATATCACCGGTTGAATTATCTGTCGTAACAGTTCTGCAAAACTTGCAATCCTCAAGAGCAGTGCAGGATGTGGCAGCCCATGCAATGAATAAAAATGCTGCAGCATACAATACTTTCTTTTTCATACGGTTTTTATTTCGCATCAAAATTAAAAAACTCTTTGATACTAGAATGTATTTATCAGAAAAAGGTTGCTTTATAACATTTTTTTGAACAAACGATGCATCAATTGAATAAATTGCTAGTCATTTGATCAGGAATGAAGAAATTACTAACTGAATAAATGATAAAAATCATGGAAGAAGTAAAAGTTTCGGGAGAATCAAAAATGAAAAAGCACGTCACCATAGTCGGAGTGATACACATAGGATTCGGTGTGCTTGGATTGATTGGTGCATTAACAATCTTCTTTGCTCTCCATTTTGCCAGGGGATTTGTAAGCAATGAAGAAGTCCCCAGAATGGTACTCACCATCCTTGGTCTGAGCCTGCCGCTGCTTATAGGCTTTATGTCGACACTCGGACTTGTGGGAGGTATAGGCCTGATAGCATACAAGAACTGGGCGAGATATCTGGTGATCATCGTTGCAGCCCTGGGCTGCCTTAATATACCGATCGGAACCCTCAAGGGAGTATATTCCCTGTGGGTGCTCCTGCAGGATGAAACAATTAAGCTTTTTGAACAGAAATAGATTTTTTGTTCAGCTCCTTCAGAGCTGAAACTTATTGATAGATTGAAACCCCCGGTTGACACCGGGGGTTATTCATATCAGGCTCTTTCAGAGCTGTTTACAGCAACATCAATCTGCCTTATTACAGGGAGCTGATGTGAAAATATCGCACTCTTTCAGATTTACTGCCGCAAAGCGGCAAAATATGAATAACCCCGGGTTACAACCCGGGGTAAATAAATCCCCCAAAAACTTAAAGCCCTGAAAGGGCGTAATAAATATCTTTTATACATTGCCATCATTCTCATTATTCCTAATTTTAAAAAAATTGCATTCCCATGGCTGACGACAATAAGATCATCTTCTCAATGTACCGTGTCGGGAAAACATTTCCTCCTCATCGCCAGGTACTTAAAGATATCTCTCTCTCTTTTTTCCTGGGTGCCAAAATTGGTATAATCGGTTTGAACGGATCAGGGAAATCAACCCTTCTGAGAATAATTGCAGGAAAAGAACAAGAGTACCAGGGCGAGGTCACTTTCCTTCCCGGATATTCAGTCGGACACCTTCCGCAGGATCCCCTTCTTGATGAAAAACGCACAGTTAAGGAGATAGTTGAGGAAGGAGTGCAGGAGACAATAAACCTGATTAAGGAATATGAAAAGATAAATGACAGTTTCGGAGCCCCCGAGGTATATGAGAATGCCGACAAAATGCAGCAGCTTATGGACAAACAGGCTGCAATCCAGGAGAAGATAGATAATACTGACGGATGGAATATCGAACACAAGCTTGAAAGAGCAATGGATGCACTTCGCTGTCCCGAAAGCGATTCAAAGGTAGATATCCTTTCAGGAGGCGAACGAAGAAGAGTGGCTCTGTGCAGACTGCTGCTTCAGCAACCCGACGTTCTGCTTCTGGATGAGCCTACCAACCACCTTGACGCCGTATCGGTACAATGGCTTGAAACAACACTGAAACAATATCATGGCACGGTGATCTGCATTACTCATGACAGGTATTTTCTTGACAATGTTGCCGGATGGATACTGGAACTTGACAGGGGAGAGGGTATACCATGGAAAGGCAACTACTCATCATGGCTTGAACAAAAAGTAAAACGCCTTGAGATTGAAGAAAAAGGCAACATTAAAAGACGTAAGATACTTGAACGGGAGCTGGAATGGGTAAGAATGTCTCCCAGGGCACGCCATGCAAAATCAAAAGCAAGACTTGGTGCATATGAGAACCTGCTTAACCAGGATGTAAAGCAAAAAGAAGAAAAACTCGAAATATTCATTCCTAACGGCCCAAGACTGGGGGACAAAGTGATATTGGCATCTCATGTTGCGAAATCATTTGGCGACAAGCTGCTGTTTGAAGAACTTGATTTCAACCTTCCGCCAAACGGGATTGTAGGTATTATAGGTGCAAATGGCGCAGGCAAGACAACTCTTTTCAGAATGATTATGAAACAGGAAACCGTCACAAAAGGAACGTTTGAGACAGGAGAGACCGTATCTGTCGGATATGTCGACCAGGCTCATTCTGCCATTGATACCTCAAAAACTGTTTATGAAGTCATTTCGGGAGGACAAAACGATATAATGGTAGGTAACCGTCTTATAAATGCACGGGCCTATGTAGCCAGGTTCAACTTTTCAGGTGCCGACCAGGAAAAGAAATGCGGAGTTCTTTCCGGAGGAGAAAGAAACAGGCTTCATCTTGCTCTTACCTTGAAATCGGGAGCCAATGTGCTTCTTCTTGACGAACCAACGAATGATATAGATGTGAATACGCTGAGGGCCCTTGAGGAAGGACTTGAAAACTTCGCAGGATGTGCAGTAATAATATCACACGACAGGTGGTTTCTCGACAGGGTAACAACACATATGCTGGCCTTTGAAGGCAATTCAAAAGTTGTGTGGTTTGAGGGCACCTATTCCGATTATGTGGAGAACTACAGAAAAAGAGTAACCGATGCCACACCGGCAAGGATCAAATATAAGAAACTGGTATAATGTCGTAAAGGCTTACCGGCGCAACGGCTACTTAAGTATTCCAATAGCTATTCCTGCAACAGGAGAGACTCCTGAAAAATCAATATTGAACCAGTCCTTGTATTTAGTAAATCCCTCTTCATTACTATAACCGCTCAGCTTAATATTGCCACCGGCAAATACATCAATTGCAAGTGTGTTGAAAAGAGGCAATTTAAATCCGAGTATAACACCTCCTGCATAAATATTCAACCGCTGTGTTATTTCCTTATCCTGCCACTCCCAGACATCAGTCTCAACTTCAACATACTCAGGTTGGGTTCCTTTTATTGCTATTCTTCTGTACATGAACTGTGGTGCTGCATATAATCCGAGCGGTGCTTTTTTCCTGCCGGGATGATTTGCCATCAGGTAATTCCGGAACTGAACATTCAGGCCACCACCGGATATTACCTCCCCTTCATATGTCCTGTATTCTTTGGTAGATGCATCCAGAATTGCAAAACTCTGGTTTGAGAAGTAATAGTTTGATATACCCTGATCAGTTGAATAAGTAGCCATTCCCCCCACGCTGAAAGAAAGTGAATGAGAAATGATCCTTTCATATGACAGATAGAAGGTTCCTTCCATAAGGCGTACAGGGTCGAGCATGATCGCAGAATTATATTCCGCAATAAACACGGGTTCTTCCTTAGCAACAGGTTGCGGCTGGATTTCTGAAGGGATAGCTTCTATGCGCGGTATCTTCATCAATGAATCCATTTCATTGAGCTTCCTTGTTACCATCTGCGGATCAAAATCCATGGAACTTACCTTGCTGTCAATTTCACTAAGCCTGATGTCAAGCTCTTTCGGCTTGGCTTCCCACAATTTGATCTTTGTATCAAGCAGGTCGAGCTTTGAATCGAGAAGCTGAAGTTTCAGATCCAGCATTTGTGATTTTTGCGATGTGGAATCCTGGCCGTAAATATTCTGGCAGGACAGCAAAATCATCAATAATCCAATGAGTGTCAATTGTCTACAAATAATTGGTTTCATTTTTTTAAGTTTTTAGGGTTGATTAGGAATACTATTTTTAAAGTATGCTTTATGTTCCGGTCAGGTCATAGAATCTGCACAAAATCCCTGCCAATTATTCTTAATTCCGGGTCATTTCCATCCGGACTGGTTGAAAAACAGTAACTTTATAATATATAAGATTGTATTCTATGCATGCTAAAATCATTATTGTTGCATTCATTGTATTACTGGTTTATCCCGGGAAAGCAATACCACAATCGGTTGAAACTGTTATACAGGCGGGCCATTATGCAGCTGTCACTTCAGTATGCAGCAGTTTCGACGGGAAATTCATTGCCACAGGCAGCGCAGACAAAACAATCATATTATGGCGAAGCTCGGACGGGAAGCAGATCCGCTCCTTCGGCAGTAACTCATCTGACATTGTACATATTGAATTCAACAGGCAGGGAACATCAATCCTTTCTGTAAGTGAAGATGGATCGGTAATATGCCGCGACATAGCTTCCGGTAAAATACTCAGAAGTATCAAACCTGATAACGACAGGTTTACCTGCGCATCATTTCATCCTGACGGATACCAATTTGTGACAGGAAGCAGAAAATCAAATATCTCAACCTGGAATATCCATACAGGAGAAAAGATTCTTGAATTCAAGGCAGTTCCAAAAGATATTTATTCTAACAGGGGATTTGAATATCCTGAAACAAAAACAGTTACATTTAGCTCCGACGGGCAGTTCATTATTGCAGGAGCAGGTGATAACACTGCAATTCTGTGGGATGTAAAGACAGGAAACGAGATACGGAAATTCAAAAAAACAAGATCAACCTGTACATCATGTATTGCAGAAGCTTCAATAACCTCCGACAATAAATACATTTTTACAGCCCGGTCGGATTCCGTTAAAATGTTTGACCGTTCATCCGGAAAACTGGTAAGGGAATTCTATGGGCAGGGAGGTTCCCCGGAAGGTTTGACAATCAGTAATGATAACCGGTATGTGGCTGCAATTGAGTACGGTGTTGCAGAAGTCTGGGATCTGAAATCAGCAAAACTGATATTAAAAACAGGCAGCTATTCTCAGAACAGGATCCTTTCATTGGCTTTCACCGCTGACGGGAAGCAGATAATAACAGGAAGTGAGAAAAGAATAACTGAGACATGGGACATAAAATCAGGAGAAAAGGTGCTTACACTGATAGGTTACCTGAACCAGGTAGATGAGAAAATACTGACGGATCCCTATATGTACTGGGCAGCACTTGTCAATGAAGCAAAACTTAGTCCTGATGGCAGATATATTGCCGTGGGAAGAACAGGCAACAATGCCAGGCTAATTGATTTTAAGACCGGGAAAGTGCACAAAATCCTGAAAGGGCATAAAAGCATGGTAATAAGCCTTTGCTTCAGCTCAGACGGAAAATACATTGCCACAGGGGGCCTTGACGGCAAAGCAATAGTCTGGGAAGTTGAAACAGGCAATCCGGTTCAAACCATAACTTTTACCGATGAAAAGCTGGCCATATTCTCAGTGGATATAAGCTCTGACAATAAAATGCTGGCAACGGCAGACTGGGGAGGCTATGTCTGTATATGGGATATAGAAACCGGCAAGAGTTTAAAGGTCGTTTCTCCGCACGACAGGACAGGCGTATACCAGGTTAAATTTTCACCTAACGGAGTCTATTTTATATCAGCCGGGCTCGATCGTAAACTGAAACTCACCGAAATAGATACCGGAGAGGAAATAAGAGTATTCACAGGACACACAAATCTGGTAAATTCAATCAATTTAAATCCGGCAGGGGACAGGATAATTACATCAGGATGGGACGGAACGGTAAGAATATGGGATTTTTATTCAGGATTGCAGGTTTTAAAGATAAGAGCACATCAGGGCGGTGTATATAATGCTAAATATGATCCTTCGGGAAAATATATTGTGTCGGGGGGTGATGATTTTCTTGTTAAGCAGTGGAATGCATCAACAGGAGAAATGATCTGCGAACTCACCGGGCATCAGGGTGGTGTGGGAGATGTTAATATAACGGGGGATCTTCAATATATAATTTCCGGCAGCAAGGACGGATCGGTCAGGATATGGAATCTGGCGGACAGGAGGGAAATTGTATCAATGATCTTTCTGAATGAAAATGACTGGTTCATAAAGAATCCCCAGGGTTACTTTGATGCATCTGAAGGCGCATTTAATTCAATTTCTTTCGTAAAGGGAACAGAAGTCTATTCCATCAGTCAGTTCTTCAATGAATTTTACCGGCCGGGATTATACACGGAAGCTTTTGGAGATAATGCCGCATCATTCAGACAAAATATTATCCAGGCTATTGAGAAATCACCACCCCCCGAAATTGAAATAATCCTTCCGGAGGACGGATCATCAATGGAAAGCCCCATTGCATCATTAATGGTCAAAGTGACAAATAACGGCGGGGGGGTCAGAGAATTCAAAGTCATGCATAACGGTAAGAGACAGGAAGTTGACGCTTCGGACCTTAAAAGGATGACAAAACAGGGCCAATATGCCATGAAAACCTTTGACCTTAACCTGGTACCGGGGGAAAATGTAATCTCCATATCTGCCTTCAGCAACGGAGACATTGAATCAGAACAGAAGAACATAAACCTGGTCTATAAGGGATTGCAGAAGAGCTCTGATTGTTATGTGTTAAGCGTGGGGATCAATAAATACCAGAATGAGAACCTTACCCTGGCTTATGCACGTCCTGATGCACAGGCTTTCGCGTCATTTCTGAATTCAAAGGGAGAAAAGCTGTTTAACAGGATACATTCCTATACCCTGTTTGATGGAAATGCAACTAAAGCAAAGATCCTTGCGGCAATTGATGAAATTAGCAAATTGATGAAGAAAGAGGATGTTTTTGTATTTTTTTATGCAGGGCATGGCAGTACTGATGGGGGGATTTTTTATTTCATCACCTCTGAGATAACCGGGTTGTACCAGCAGGATAAGCTTCAGAATGCGCTGCGCGTTGATGAATTACAGGAAAAATTCAAGTTGCTGCCGGCATTGAAACAGGTTGTTTTTGTCGACGCCTGTCATTCGGGGAGCTCTGTTGAGACACTGGCAATGAGAGGTGCATCTGAGGAAAAGGCCCTGGCCCAGCTGTCACGCAGTTCGGGGGTGCATGTAATGGCTTCATCGGAAAGCGAACAGCAATCAGCAGAAATAAAAAGCCTGGGGCATGGAGTGTTTACCTATGTGTTGCTGGAAGCTCTGAACGGAAAAGCTGACGGTGCTCCTGCCGATTCAAAGATCACAGTTTATGAGATAAAATCATATATCGACGATCAGGTCCCAGAGGTATCATTCAATCTTATCCGGCATAAACAGTTTCCGAGCACCTTTTCAATGGGACATGATTTCCCTCTGGTGATGGAATAGAATTATCTAACAGTAATAATAACCCGCTGGTATCTTGTAAGATTTGGTTTACCGCTATCGGTAACTTCCAGGATCAGATGAACAGTATTCCCCGGCTCAGCATCCTCGGGAATGAATGCTGAAGCAGTTTTTTTATCTGCATTTTCAATAATAATGGATTCATTGTAAGTACCTGCCTCCGGGTACTGCCACCATGAATATGTGAGCTCGTCTCCATCATGATCCAGTGCTGTTCCGCTTAGCACAATCTTCTCACCGGGGCTGACCTCTATATTTGCCGGATTTTTTAACCTTACGACAGGTGCATGATTGACTTCACTGTATTCTTTAATGCACCAGTCAGCCTTTACTGCAAAATCCTTCTGCAGTGACTCAATCCACCGGACCAGCGGATATGCCGGTTCGGGCTTTCCGGTGAAGGGATTAAGATCAGCAATATTTCTTCCATCTTCCCAGCGTGATGGCATTATGGATGATTGAACAAACCTGCCTCCCAGGCCTCCGTATGATGGATCTTCCAAGCTTCTTAATCCGAAATTCAGCAGGAAGAAATAAGCAGGTGAATCACCTTCGGAAAGGAAATCATATTTTGCCCGTCCCTGCCTGGCAGCTTCCTCCGGGTCGCCGTGCGTATGTTCCGGATCACCTGCAACCTGTCGACCGTCACCCCACGTAAAATATTCCTCAAGCAGGGGGCCATGGTTAAAAATGATGTTTTCTGAAAGCCACTGGCCGGTCAGATACCTGCTCAGTTCCTGAGGCACTGTCCTGTACCACCAGTAAGCCAGGCCGCCAAACTGGGATGAATTGTATATCACCTTAATATCCGGCCAGCTGGGGACAATATAGTTTCTATAGGTTGCATCCTGATCCAATATTAAATACAGCACGGCTTTTCCTGAAATTTTTTTATAGATTTCATCCCATGCTGATGAGCCCTTATACTGGTCCTCAATTGATTTCAGGGCACGGGCTGCAGTATTTGTGCCGCCCCACATCTGAATATAAACCTGTCCTGGATTATCATCAAGCAGGATTGATTTAATAAAATCCGATCCTTCCGTATCCTTCGACATTTCACCTTCAAATTCAATGTTGCCTACTCTTATAATACTTTTAAGATAATCTGGTGCGGGGTACTGCTTATCATGCTTAACAAGATTAGGATAGACAAGGGCATACTTATCTGTCAGTTCTTCCATCCAGGTGATTCCGGGCCATCGGAGATCGGTTTTTTGTCCATACATTTTAGCTGTCATGGGCATTTCTGAGGTGAAAAGAGTCCCTTTCCCATCACCGGCATAATGCCACATTGAACTTGAATAGACCAGTCCTTCAATATTAAACTCATTGGAATACAATAACATACGGATAAACGAGTCCATGTCGTCAACTTCACCATCGGTAGTTATTATAGTTCTGGGTTTATCCTGAACCACAACAGGCTCCTTTGAACAACCTGTCAGAATAACAGCACAAAGAAAAAGAAGGAATCTTTTCATCGGAGAAGTTTTAATTAAAATATAGCCTGATAAATGTAAGAAAAAATCAAAGTCGCAGCATGGCAGATTGCAGGTCCTCGACAAAGAATATCATATTACCCCTGTTTGATTCGCGGATAAAGTCTTTCAGGCTTTTGCTTGTATATTTTGAAAAATCGCCGATGATCGCCACTCTGAAATGGACATAAATTCTAATTATAACTGCAGGCAAGGAGCAAACCATTCTGCCCGGTTCCGCCATACCCACCATATGATAGTCCTCCTGCTCCTCCAGTTCCTGCTGTTCCTCCGGTAAATGAATTTTTTAATTCAACATTCTGATAGTCAACAGCTATAGTTGAATTGTAGGAGTAGATACCAATTGACGATCCCCCGGTTCCTCCACCTCCGCCTCCGCCGTGGCCTCCATTGCCTCCATTACCTCCTTTACCGGCTGACATAAAGCACAGGCAGCTGCCCGGACAAATACCGCCATTACCACCTGCTCCTCCAACACCTCCAACGCCGCCCTGTCCTCCGGTACCTCCATTTCCTCCATTTCCCCGGAATACAGATGTATTTGTGATACCAGGAGAAGCGCTATTGACAATAAATATTCCAAAAGAGCCTCCTCCGGAAGATCCTCCGTAACCTCCTGTACCTCCACCGCCTCCTGAACCCCCACCACCTCCGTGACCGCCGAGTCTGTCACCAGTACAACCCGAAATACAGTCACCTCCCCCTCCGGCACCGCCGCCACCACCGCCACCGCCATTTCCTCCTAATCCTCCGTTGCTTCCCCTAGCCCCGGTCCAATGTTCTGAAAGAACTACTGAAAGACTTATTAGTCCTCCTGCTCCAATGGGGCCGTTTAAACCATCTCCGCCATTGGATCCGTTATTTCCCACCATTGAACTACCCGGAACATAACAGATTCCACTATTTATTTCTCCATCATCACCGGCATCCCCTCCAATACCAGCTGCTCCATCACGGGTAGCTGAACCAGCCTGACCTGCAAATCCGTCAATTCCACTGAATTCCGCACCTCCCGAAGGTGGACATTTGTTCCCTCCGCCATTCCCTCCGCTTATATTGTCTCCGGAAACTGAAAGAACTCCGCCATTTGAATATTGACGGTTATTTGATGAATTGCAGTTAGACGAAGAAGTTATAAATGCATCATAACCGGAAGGATTTACATCTCTGCCGGTTCCTGTTGTTCCGGAAAGACCATTTTCTCCAGGATTCCCAACTGTTCCGGATGCACCTTTTCCGCAATATATCTTATTGTCACTTAGATTAAGCTCTGAATTCGAACCGTTTATATAAACAGCATATGAATTATATCCGGAAATTACAGCATCACTCCCATAAATAATAAAACCCTGAAAAAGAGTAGACTGGTTAATATTATTTGCCATAATTGTAACAGGATGATTATTAAGATAATCTGTACCTGATACCATAGTATATGAAGCATCAAGGTTGCGACTCCATGTAACAGGATCATAACCACCCAGGAGACTTATTCCGTTAACAAGTGTAAGAGTTTCGTTATATAATCCGTTGGCAACAAGAACCTGTGGTTTCACCTCCGAGACAGCCACTCCTATCGCATAAGTAATTGTCCTGCATGGGCTTTTTCTTGCTCCCGCACCTGCAGTATCTGCCCCGTTCGGTGAAACATAAACCGCATCATTGGGTAATCCTGTTGCTGAGGTTATAAGATCAATCCATTCCTCACCATTACAGATCTGTATCTTTTTTTCTATAGTATCATATCGGATACAACCTTTTGTTGTTGCATCACATTTGATGCAATTACCTATTAAAAGATTATTGATTCTCTGAAAATTCGCATCATTTCCCTTCCTCAGCACTCCTTCAAGGTTTTGAGTATCCAGAGAATTTCCCGAAGTTTCGGAAAACAAGGAATAGGGCACGCTTATAAGCTGGCTTGTTCCCATAACAGTGAAATCTTCACCCCCATCAATATCAATCTCAATTTTGATGAAAAATTCACTTGAGCTCCAGTCAATGTTTGCGAAATTCCCTGAAACATATATTCCCTTTCCGACCTGGAGATGGACAAGGCCAAAATCATCAGTGGCAGTAACATGTTTTTCAGTATAGACAGAAGAACCGCCTTCGGAACCTTCCAGGATACCTAGCCTGAAAGAAACAGTTCTTGACGGAATAATGCTTCCTGATCCATCACGGACTATTGCCTGGTAATTAAAGGAAGATGGAGCCTGTCCATAGTCTGAAATAAAATTTACAGCCAGGATCAATATAAAAATAACTCTTCTCATAGAAAATGATTTTAAATCTGTTGAGGAATCTACATAAAAGAAAGATAATATAATTATGAATGCCAAATAAATAATTAAAAATTTATTAAAAAAACGATTATCTCCCGGTTAATTCATATGTCTAATTAGCAGATTCAATAAGATCCATTTATATTTACCAGTCAATTTTAAACCAATTATAAATTAAATTTTTACCGTTATGAAACACAGATCCGGATATTTATTTATTATTCTTTTTGGGATTATTTCAATTCTGATATTTTCTTCATGTAAACAAAACTGGCCCCAGTTCAGGGGGCCGGAAAGTAATATGTTATCTTCAGCCAAGAACCTGCCGGAAGAATGGGGAAATGATAAGAATGTTGCATGGACCTACGAAATGGATGGTCTTGGATGGTCGTCCCCTGTTGTCTGGGGTGATAAAGTTTTTATCGCTTCAACATTTCCGATAAAAATGAATCCGGTACCGGAACGCGGACCCATACCGGGTCAGCCCGGACAAAATCCACCGCAGGGTCCTCCTCAGCAGGAAGTAATTGATACGAGCTATCTTGAAGAGATTTACCGCTGGCAGGTTACCTGTATTGATCTTAAAACAGGCGAAGAATTGTGGAAACAAACCGCTTATGAAGGAGCCCCGAAAACGGGAAAGAATCCTAATAGCACCTATGCGTGCGAAACTCCGGTAACTGACGGTAAAAGAGTTTATGCCTATTTTGGGATGCACGGACTTTTTTGCTATGATGTTGAAGGGAAGCTTTTATGGCAAAAAGATCTCGGGGTATTTAATACACAAAGGGGCTGGGGAACAGGATCATCTCCTTTATTATACAGGAATATTCTCTTCATTCAGAATGACAACGAAGAAAATTCATTTATTGCAGCACTGGATGCGGCAACAGGTGAAGAAAAATGGCGCGTCCGGCGCGATGAAAAGACAAATTACAGCACACCGATAATATGGAAGAACAAAATCAGGACCGAGCTGATAACCGCAGGAAAAACAGCACGTTCCTATGATCCGGAGACAGGTAAATTGTTATGGGAATTAAAGATAGGAGGAGAGCAGACTATTCCTTCACCGGTGGGTAATCAGGATATGCTATATGTCGGTAATGCCGGCGGCAGGGAAGTAAAGGGATTTCTATTTGCTGTTAAGGCGGGTGCCGAAGGTGATATTACACCTACAGACAGCGGGATGCTGTCTGAGGGAGTTGCATGGATAAATCCTGATGCCAATATTGGAAACCCTTCACCGCTTTTATACAACGGGAAGCTTTATATCATCAGCAGCAGGGGAGGAGAAATCCTCTGCCTGAATGCTTTTGACGGAGAAGTGGTATATAAGGGAAGGGTCCCCGGCCTTGGTGCTGTGTGGGCATCACCCTGGGTATATAATAACAAGGTCTGGTTCTTTGATGAAAGAGGTCTTACTCTTTCATTAAATGCAGGTGATACATTTGAATATACATCCGATAACAGGCTTGATGACAAGTTTTGGGCGTCGGTCGCTATAACTGATAATGCTTATCTATTCAAGGGGGTTGAGAAACTCTATTGTGTTAGGCAATAAAGAACGGCTACCGGCTACAGTCGACCGGCACCAGGCTCAAGACTGCCACAAAAAATAAGACCTGCAGGACTGCATGACAGCAAGACTGCAGGTCTTTTTTTGTAGCCCCCCAGGAATCTAATATCTACTTTTTAATTCTTCGTATTACTTGATATAACAGGAAGAACATATCGGATAAAACATTTCAAACAAGACTTTTAAAGAGCACTAGCTATAACACTGACAATAAAGGTCATTTGTTTGTCAAGGTTTTTGCAAACTGTTCCTTCTTTCAAGGAAATTCAGTAATATGTCTTTAACTATAAAAATGTAATTATGAAAATGACAAGAAAAGAGTTTATAAAGACAACTGCTGGTGCAGCTGCTTGATAAATTGTCTGCGAGAAGGTTTGGTTTTCATAACAGTGTATCTTTAAGGAATTATTTTTGTGGTTTGTCTGCTATTCAATCTTAGTATAAAATTATACTATCAACAGGAGAATCTGGAATATTTAAGAAAAATTATTTATATACCGGATCTTCCCAGAATTCCGGTCTGGTTGTTGTCCCTCTGGCGGTGCAATCTGCGCACCATTTGTGATGGGTCATCCACAGGCCATAATAAACAATGACCCACCACCATTCATTTTGCCCGGAGGAGGGATAACTAGTACCTATTAGAACATCCAGACACTCCGGATAATAAATATTTTTCAATCCACTGAACATTTCGTCGACATAAATCCTTTTTGAAGTCCTGGCTGAAACACTGAAAAATCCAAGTACCTGCTCATCGGGATCTTCAATGCAAAATACATTACTGGTTATTGAATAGGGTATAATGTCATATAGACCTCCAACATTATCTGTAATCTTCCCAAGATCATCCCAGTAGAGAAACTCATTTTTACTTAATGAATACTGATTGACATTAATGCTATATCTAATTGATAATCTATCTGATTCGTTTGATATAAATGATATGGGGTGACGATATATCAGGCTTTCAGAAAGACTCAAAGTATTTTTAATGTTAATGTTGTTCGAATTATTTGAAATCCAGCAGATTTTGTTGACAACATTAGCATATGGAATCTGACATTTCCAGGTCTCAGTGTAATCCCACCTAAGAAATCTACAATCCACGTCAGGATCGTATGTATTTAGATAAATCTGGCAGCCTTCCGTTGCAACCATTTCCAGGGTGGCCCTCTTTATCAGGACCTTTTCATAAAACAGGCTGTCAATAGGTGGAACGGGTTTCATTTCAACCGGAAAAGATTCATAGGAATAGCGTTTTGGCGTTGCATTTTTTGTATTAATATGTAATGTGTATGTTCGACCAGCCATTCCCTGAAAAGTTGTTATATCCGAATTATAGGTTCCGGGAGTTGAGGATTCTCTGAACTGATAAACATTCCCAAGATCATCATGAACTGTAACGTCGCATCCCGTCAAGGGCACACTTGTTTTTTCCCTAACAGGAATTGACCAGGATAGTTTAATAGTGTAAACTTCCGGTTGGTTCGTTATTAATCCATCTACTACAATAAGGTATGGCGATTGATGTATTTCAGGAATAAACTCTTTAACACACCCCCAAATAATCAAAGAGATAATAAAAACCGATCCAAACGAAACTGCCTTCATAATTCCCTGAGAATCAGTATTGGAATTCTATTCAAGCCTAAAATGGAACTTATCCAGCGATGTTGAACGTAAGCCTGTTAACCAGAAGATTGATAATTTTTTATCAAAATTAAACATTCCAAAGCTAAAATCAAATTTATTATTAAATGCATGAAATCCCCAGATGATACTATGGCTGTAGCACGATTCAATCTATGACCGGTTTTTGTTTAATACATTGCAATCATGAAACGCGGTGTGATAAGAAGATATTATTTTGTAGTGAAGTTCGGATTTTCTTCAATGGTAAAAGCTAAATATCCCTTCAAAGGATGATTATTAAAGAACTTAGAAAATCTGGTAAATTGCAGGACACTAACCTGTATGAATAAATTTGACTTGTATCTTGAGAACTCATAATTTTGCATTTTACACTATTAAAATAACC